>Ga0184624_10000169_pt1 | contig 15854 bp, 13 predicted proteins | sample PLM3_5_b1_FD_133157 | JGI IMG/M metagenome (GOLD analysis project Ga0184624, IMG submission 133157) | Groundwater sediment microbial communities from an aquifer in East River, Colorado, USA - PLM3_5_b1 | ecosystem: Environmental > Terrestrial > Soil > Riparian zone | place: USA: East River...
AGTTCTTACATGATTGTCGGTTGCCGTTTCCACTAATATAGCAACGCCGTGAGGCCCATATCCTTCATAAAGGATCTCATCATAGTTTACTAATTCTTTGCCCTGTGCTCTTTTTATGGCTGCCTCTACTCGGTCTTTAGGCATACCTACACTTCTCGCATTCTGAAAACAACGGCGAAGGGCCGCATTATCTTTTGGATCAGGGCCACCTGCTTTTACTGCAATGATTATTTCTTTACCGATACGGGTAAAGTTTTTTGCCATCTTATCCCAGCGGGCAAACATGCTGGATTTTCTTACTTCAAATATTCTTCCCATGACTACTGAATTTCAAATCTAAAATTTTATATCGGGTTGCAAAAGTAAGGCAATGCTGCAAAAAAAAACCGTCCTTTTTATAGGACGGTTTTTATAATCATAAGATCAAATTATTTGTTTTGAAAATTCGATGCTTTGGGATACATATCATGCGGGCCCTTGTGTTTACTACGGCTTCGGCTGTAAGCAAAATAAATTACCAAACCGATGGCCATCCATGCAAGAGCTACTAACTGTGTTCTTGTATCCAATGATATGATCATAGCTCCACATACTAATACTCCTAATGTAGAAACCACCGGAACCAACGGAACTCTGAATGGACGCGGCACACCTGGCTGTTTTACTCTCATTATCCAAACACCGATACAAACCAACACAAATGCAAATAAGGTTCCGATACTGGTAAGATCTCCTGTGATGTCTCCGGGTAATAAGGTAGCTAAACCACCAACAAAAAGGAACAATATCCAATTAGATTTAAACGGTGTTCTGAATTTTTTATGAAGATCAGAGAATGCTGCTGGTAAAAGACCATCATGAGACATTGAATAGAACACCCTGCTCTGTCCCAACAACATTACAAGAATTACAGAAGAGAATCCTGCAAGGATCGCTACTGTGACAGCCGTGGCAAGCCAGTTATAACCCGGCATGTGATGTTCGATCGCATAAGCTACAGATGCTTCTTTTCCTGAAAGCATAAACTCTGTAAACGGAGCTACGCCTGTAAGTACATAAGAGAAAAGTATGTAAAGAATTGTACATACAACTAGCGAACCTAAAATTCCGATCGGCATATCACGTTTTGGATTTTTTGCTTCCTGTGCTGCAGTTGAAACCGCATCAAAACCAATGAATGCAAAGAATACGATGGCTGCCCCTCGCAATACACCCATAAATCCATGATTGAATGTTGATGCATAACTATGCTCTGTTCCATCGGGAAGTAAGGCGGGTGGTTGATCAGCGGGGATAAAATAAGGTGTATGATTATCGGGGTTGATAAATTGCCATCCAATGGCAATAAAAATAAGTACGATGGCAACCTTAATAAATACAATAACTGCATTTACCCATGCAGATTGTTGAGTTCCTCTTATCAGCAACAATGTTAATATTAAAACGATCAAAAGTGCCGGGGCATTGAATATGCCATGATGAAGTACTCCGGCAGTGTCTTTGGCTGCCTGGAACGGTGAATGGGTCCATTCATAAGGGATAGCCCCTCCCAATAGCCGGTTAAAATATTCACTCCATGCAATAGATACAGTTGCAGCGCCCAATGCATATTCAAGGATCAATGCCCAACCGATTATCCATGCTACTATTTCACCCATTGTTGTATAGGCATAAGTATATGCACTACCTGCAATAGGGATCATTGATGCAAACTCTGCATAACATAAACCTGCAAAGGCACAACCCACAGCAGCAATTATAAATGACAAAGTAACTGCTGCACCCGCATGACCGCCAGCTGCTGCTGCGGTCCTTACAAATAAACCAGCGCCAATGATAGCGCCAATACCTAATGCAACAAGACTCCAGGCAGATAAAGTTCTTTTTAGTCCTTTATCTGAATCTGCTGCCTGTTCCATTAAATGATCTAAAGATTTTTGTCGGAATAAACTCATACAGTCGTTGATTATGGTTTAAAATAAAAGTATTAAAGCTCGTAAAATAAAGAATAAATCGAAAACAGCATGCATTTCTTTTTCCCGTGTGGAGATTTCAGGGATTAATAGTCGGGGAATCGGTTTTTTTCCCGATTTTCGGCAATCTTAATAAACCTCTAGAAATATGAAAGGTAAAAGGCTCACCAGTTTTATTTTGGTTGCAATGGTAGTAGGGGTGTTGGTGGGCTATTTAATGAATCAATATGGAACGGGAACTGGCATTACTTATTCTCCTAATAAAGATTATACCGGCACTGATACTGTTACTTTGAATATCTCCGGGGAAAAGATCGACCAGAGAATTTTTGTAGTAAAGGATTCAAGTATTTATAAAAAGGTTAAAGATAGTGTTGGGTCATCAGCCTGGCTGGTGGTTGCAAACACTTCAAAAAAATATACTTCTTCAATTTTAACCCAGGAGGGCAAAAGACTTAAGGCAATTTCTGGTTCCCCAAAACATGGAACAGCATTTATCAGTTCAATTCAAAACTTTGCGGATAATATCAAGCTGCTTACCGTTATGTTTTTGCGCCTGGTGCAAATGATCATTGCGCCGCTTGTTTTTACTACCCTTGTTGTTGGTATTGCAAAACTTGGCGATCTGAAATCTGTGGGAAGAGTTGGTGGCAAGGCAATGCTTTGGTTTATATCTGCATCGTTGGTCAGTCTCCTTCTTGGTTTAGTGCTTGTAAACTTTTTTCATCCCGGAACTGCAATTGATCTAAGTAATGCTGACACAGCAGGTGCAAAAGACCTGGTAAGTAAAACGCAGGAATTCTCTTTACAAAAATTTGTTGAGCATGTTTTTCCAAAAAGCTTTATTGAAGCTATGGCAACAAATGAGATACTGCAGCTTGTTGTTTTCAGTATTTTCTTTGGGGTAGCTGCCACTGCTTTAGGCGATTATTCCAAACCGGTAATTCATGCATTGGATGTTGCTTCGCATATTATATTAAAGATAGTTGGCTATGTAATGAATTTTGCGCCATTGGGTGTTTTTGGCGCCATTGCCGCAGTTATTGCGGTAAAAGGTTTGCAGGTATTCAATTTTTATGCACTGTACTTTTTATATTTTCTCATAGGTATTGCTTTGCTTTGGATAATTTTAGTTGGTGTAGGCTATCTTATTTTAAGAAACAGGATACCGCATTTATTCAAAAGAATTTCTCAACCACTATTGATCGCATTCAGTACAACGAGCAGTGAGGCCGTATTCCCAAAACTTACCGAAGAACTTGAAAGATTTGGTTGCAAAGACAAGATCGTTTCATTTGTATTACCGCTTGGATATAGTTTTAATCTTGATGGCAGCATGATGTACATGACGTTTGCCAGCCTTACTATTGCACAAGCTTACGGGGTTCACATTGATATAGAGACCCAGCTTGTTATGCTTCTTGTGTTAATGCTAACAAGTAAAGGTGTTGCGGGTGTGCCAAGGGCATCATTAATAGTTGTTATTGCTACCTGTGCCATGTTCAAGATACCACCGGAAGGAATCGCCTTGATATTGCCGATCGATCATTTTTGTGATATGTTCCGCACGGCTACCAATGTTGTGGGTAACAGTATTGCAACTGCCGTTGTGAGTAAATGGGAAGGAGCATTGGGCCATGGACAAAATCCTGAGAATATCTAGTAACAATCATAATCATCATTAAGAAAAATAATCAGCCACATGTTTTTATTAGACGTTTTCCACTGGAGTGATTTATTGCAACCGCAGTTTTATGTAGAGAATGGAGGGCTTTGGCTATTGTTGTTTGTGGTTTTTGCGGAAACAGGTTTGCTTATTGGTTTCTTTTTACCTGGTGACTCTTTGTTATTCGTAGCAGGGATTTATGCTCATGAGATAACTACAAAAAGCGGTGAAGTGAAACCAGGTCTTGCTTACCAGTTCCTGGATATGATAGGATTGGGAAGCTTGAGTAATCAATGGGTCGATCTTTTTGTGTTATGGGGTTTGATCTCTTTAGCCGGGATACTTGGAAATGCTGTTGGCTATTGGACGGGACGAAAGGTTGGACCGGCGATGTTCAACTGGCGGGACCGTTTTTTATTTAAGAAACGTTATCTCTACCAGGCAAAAGAATTTTATGATAAGCATGGCGCTGTTGCAATTGTTGGAGCAAGATTTCTTCCTTTCATCAGGACATTTGCGCCAATCGTCGCAGGCATTGTGCAAATGGATAGAAAGAAATTTCATTTCTTTAATGTGGTGGGTTGTATTGCGTGGGTATTTAGTATGATCTTTTCAGGATACTTTTTACAAAAATGGATATATAAACAATTTGGTTTTGATCTTAAGGATCATCTTGAACTCATTGTACTTGGAATTGTTTTAGTAACCACCGCACCTGTTATCATAAAAATGTTTACCGGCAGAAAAAAAAAGAATAACGATCCGATCGCTAATTCATAACTATGGAAAAAAAACACTACGGCATACTTTCTCTTCCCGTAATTGTTGCTGCGCTGGGTTATTTTGTTGATATATATGATCTGTTACTTTTCACTATTGTACGGGAACCAAGCTTGCAAAGCCTGGGTATAATCCTTGCTGATTCAAAATCTGTAATTGCAGCCAGTACAAAAGTTCTCAATTGGCAAATGTGGGGAATGCTGATCGGCGGCATTATTTGGGGAATTATGGGAGATAAAAAAGGAAGATTAAGTGTTTTGTTCGGTTCTATCATTCTTTATTCTATTGCAAATTTTATAACAGGGTTTGTTCAGAATGTTGATCAATATGCATGGGCAAGATTTGTAGCTGGTGTCGGTTTAGCGGGAGAATTAGGCGCAGGTATTACTTTAGTGAGTGAATTGTTACCAAAAGCAAAACGTGGTATTGGAACTTCAATGGTGGCAGGTATCGGGTTATTTGGTGCGGTAGCTGCTTATTTTACTTTTAAAATTACTGATGATTGGCGGTTGTGTTTTAAGATAGGCGCTGGTCTTGGCGTCTTATTATTATTTTTAAGGATTTCAGTTTCGGAAAGCGGGATGTTCAAACATGTACAGCAACAGGCAGGTATAGTAAGAGGGAATTTCTTTATGTTCTTCCAGAATGCGCAACGTTTCAGAAAATATATTCTCGCAATATTAATTGGATTGCCAACCTGGTTTGTGATTGGAGTGCTGGTGAATCTAAGTAATCGGTTTGCTAAAGAATTCTATGGCGACAATAATATTGAATCAGGCCAGTCTATTATGTACGCATATGCAGCTATAGCAATTGGCGATATCCTTATTGGTTTTATCAGTCAATATTTTAAAAGCAGGAAAAAGGCATTGTACCTGTTTTACTTTTTTGCCATCATATCAGGCATTTATTTCTTCAGTGGCAATATAAAAAACGACGCAACTATGTATGCCGCTTGTGCGGCGCTTGGTTTTAGTACGGGTTTCTGGGCAATATTTGTGACAATGGGAGCGGAACAGTTTGGAACAAATTTGCGTGCAACAGCCGCGACAACAATTCCCAATATGGTGCGTGGCTCTCTGCCATTGATCAACCTGATGTTTGTTAACTGGTTTCAAAAAGCAAATGGATGGGATATTGTTAAAAGCGCCATTTATACCGGGATAATAGTAATGGTCATTACACTTATTGCTGCTTATTTTACTGAAGAAACTTTTCATAAGGACCTGAATTATGTGGAACCTGAATAAATGATGCCTGAAATAATAATTAATAATTAATGATTATTAATTCTACAGTATGAAATTTCTGATAATACGATTTTCCTCCATTGGCGATATAGTGCTTACGACTCCAGTTGTACGTTGTTTAAAAAAACAATTACCCGGTTCTGAAATTCATTTTCTTACAAAACAATCTTTCGGAACTATTGTTGAAAATAATCCTTACATCGATAAAGTTCATTTGCTTGATCATAGCTGGGAAACTGTTGTGCATGAATTGAAACAAGAGAATTACGATTATATCATCGACCTGCATCACAACCTGCGAACGCTTCGACTGAAAAAAGATCTTGGCATCAGATCATTTCCATTCAATAAATTAAATATTCAGAAATGGATCTATACAAACTTGAAATGGAACATGATGCCCGACGTTCATATAGTTGATCGTTATATGAAAACTGTTGAATCCTTTGCCGTAAAGAATGATGGAGAAGGGCTTGATTACTTTATCCCGCCAAAAGATGAAGTAAAGCAAAAAGATATTCCAATATCACATCACCTGGGTTATATTGGTTTAGTGATCGGCGCAGCGCATAGCACAAAAAAATTGCCGGTTGAAAAACTAAAAGAGCTGTGCAGTAAAATAGATCATCCAATTATTTTACTAGGCGGAAAGGAAGACAATGAGAATGCAAAACAAATTGCATCAGTCGACCCAATTAAGGTTTACAATGCATGTGGTAAATTCAATTTGAATGAAAGCGCTGATCTTGTAAAAAGATCAAAACTTATCATTACCCATGATACGGGCCTGATGCATATAGCAGCAGCCTTTAAGAAAAAGATAATTTCTGTATGGGGAAACACCGTTCCGGAATTTGGAATGTATCCTTATTACGGCAATGCCCAGGCCCAAAATTTCCAATTTGAAATAAATGGACTTCGATGCCGCCCCTGTAGTAAAATAGGTTATGCTAAATGTCCCCGCGGACATTTTAAATGCATGAAACAAATATCTATGGATGCTGTAGCTGAAACAGCAAGACAATTCTTAAAATAAGATAAATGATGATCTTATTTTCCCCAGGTCAATAATGTAACCACTGCAATAGCAAGAAAAATAAAACTGATGATAATAGCACCTTGAACATCAGGCTTATGCAAATAAGTGTTGAGTTTTTTCATACGCAAACGTTTTAAGTTAAAAAATGGGAGGGTGCGGTACTAATTAAACTCTGGAATTATATAGGGAGGGGATTTGACGCAAATGTAGAATCGCTTATTTGATTTTGCAAGTGTATACAGAAGTAAATTTTTTATTGGACCAAATCGCTCAATTCTAACCAGCGCATTTCTTTTTTATCAAGTAATTCGGCTATTTCCCCAATACGATTTGATAGTTTTTGTAATTCCTCAAATGGTTCACCACCGCTGTTTAAACGTAGATCTACTAACTCTTTTTCTTTTGTTAGCTCAGCGATCTCTTTTTCAAGTGTTTCAAATTCCCTTTTTTCTTTGAATGTCGGTTGGCGTTTTTTGTCCACCGTCGACGACCCACTGTCTATAGCCGACTGTTTCTTTTCTGAGATCATTTCTGTCGACCGTTGATTATTGAGTGTCGACTCCCGATACTGCGAATAATTTCCCGGGAAATCTTTTACGACTCCATCGCCTTCAAAAACGAAAAGGTGATCGACGAGGCGGTCCATGAAATAACGGTCATGTGAAACTAAGACCAGGCATCCCTGGAACTCTGCCAGGAAATTTTCAAGAACTCCCAAAGTCGGAAGATCGAGATCATTCGTTGGTTCATCAAGGATTAAAAAATTAGGGTTGCGGAATAGAATAGTGAGCAATTGCAATCTTTTCTTTTCACCGCCACTTAACATTGATAAATAAGTGTATTGTTTATCTGGCGGAAATAAAAATAATTCAAGGAACTGTGCAGCGCTTAATGAGCCGCCCTTGGCCAAAGGAAAATTTTCTGCTATCGATTTTACATATTCAATTACTCTTAGATCTTCTTTTACCTGCAAGCCTTGTTGAGAATAATTTCCAAATATTACCGTATCTCCAGTATTTACTTTTCCACTGTCTGGTTTTTCCAAACCCTGGAGGATATTTAAAAAAGTTGTTTTACCGGTTCCGTTTTTACCAACAATACCAATACGGTCTCCTTTCTTGAATGTGTAGTCAAATCCTTTTAAAATTATCCTGTCACCATAATTCTTATACACTTTTTTCAGCTCAGCAATTTTTCCTCCCAACCGGCTCATCTTCATTTCTAATTGCAATTGCTCATCAATGATCTGTTGTTTAGCTTTTTTCTCCACATCATAAAAATTATCCTGCCGGCTTTTACTTTTGGTTGTTCTTGCCCTCGGCTGCTTACGCATCCATTCCAATTCTTTTCGGTACGTATTTCTTGCTTTTTCAATACTGGCGGAATCGCTTTCTAGTCTAGCAGCTTTTCTCTCCAAATAATTCCCATAATCTCCTTTATAAACATAAAGATTATCGTCATCCATTTCCCAGATCTCATCGCAAACAGCATCAAGAAAATACCGGTCGTGTGTTACAAGCAATAAGGTTGTATTTTGACTACTTAAATAATTCTCCAGCCATTCCACCATTTCTACATCAAGATGGTTGGTAGGTTCATCCATTACTAATAAAACATGTTTGTGCTCAAAACCAATATCAATTAATGTCTTTGCAAGCGCCACTCTTTTTCGTTGCCCGCCACTAAGCGTAGAAATATTTTGTTGGAGGTGATGAATATTTAATTTTCCCAACACCTGTTTCACTTTGGTATCAAAATTCCAGGCACCAAGCTCATCCATTTTTATAATCGCATCATTGAGTTTTTCTTCACTTCCTTCATCATCGGCTGCTTCGTATTCTTTTATTGCATTTATGATCGGGTGATCGTGAAAGAAAATATTATTAAGTACTGTTTCATTTTCAGTGAAAATTGGATCTTGCTCAAACAATACCACATCAACAGCTTTGTTTATCCAAACCTTTCCTTCATCAGCTGTTTCCTGGCTCGCCAATATTTTAAGTAAAGTTGTTTTGCCAGATCCATTTCTTGCTACCAATGCAATTTTATCTCCTTCTTCAATATGAAAAGAGATGTTTGAGAATAATGGTTTGATCCCAAAACTTTTTGTCAATCCTTCAACTGAAACATAATGCATGGTGCAAAGATAAATTTGAGTTTGTCATTAAAATAAAAAAGGCGAACAGGATGTTCGCCTGTAAAATTAAATTTGAGATCTTATAAAGTTTTCAGCACATCATTCATGCTTCTTACTGCATCGGCGCTTTTATTAAATGCGGCTTGCTCTTCAGCATTCAAACCAAAGTCAAGTATTTTTTCCCAGCCATTTTTCCCAATTACAACAGGCACACCAAGACAAATATCTTTTTGTCCATATTCGCCATCCAATGCAACGCAGCAGGTAAATAATTTTTTCTCATCACGAACTATTGCTTCAACCATTGCAGCTCCGGCAGCACCGGGTGCATACCATGCAGATGTTCCGATCAATTTTGTAAGTGTAGCGCCACCAACCATTGTATCTGCTACGATTTGTTTTTGTTGATCCTCATTTAAAAATTTTGTTACAGGCGCACTGTTCCAGGTTGCTAAACGTATCAAAGGGATCATTGTCGTATCGCCATGTCCGCCAACAACCACTGCATTAAGATCGGCAGGACTGCAACCAAGATGCTGACTTAATTGATATCTGAAACGGCTGCTGTCTAATGCGCCGCCCATTCCAATTATCCTGTTCTTAGGTAACCCGGTTGATGTTAATGCGAGGTAGGTCATTGTATCCATCGGGTTGCTGATAACAATGATGATCGCATTTGGTGAATGCTTTAAAATATTTTCACATACACCTTTTACAATTCCGGCATTTACACCGATCAATTCTTCACGGGTCATTCCGGGTTTGCGTGGTAATCCAGATGTAATTACAACAACATCGCTGCCTGCTGTTTTTGAATAATCATTTGTACTTCCCGTTATTTTAGTATCGAATCCAAGAAGAGCGGCGGTTTGCATCATGTCCTGTGCTTTACCTTCTGCAATACCTTCTTTTATATCTAATAAAACAAGTTCTTCGCAAAGTTCTTTTCTCGCAATATTATCAGCACAAGTAGCACCAACTGCACCAGCGCCTACAACTGTTACTTTCATGATCTGTAAAATTTATTTTTGTCCCCGGGACTCCCTCGGAGAGCTGCGAAGATAGGCGTGAAGGGCTACATTTCTACTGACATATTTCTATTTTTTTGGGCATTAAAAGTAGAATCCAAAATAGACGGAAGTCACCTTGTCTTCTTTTGAAATTCCGTAAGCTCCACTAACAACAATCTGGTTAAAGAGAGAGAGAAAGGCGCCAATTCCGTACGCTGTATGCCATGTATTTGAATTCTCACCGGGGTACCAAACACGACCGTTATCAAAAAAACCCAGGAGGCCATACTTGCCATTAAAAATTTTATTTTTTGCATTAAAGATGAATCGTAATTCATTGTTGTTATAAACACTTTGCTTACCATAAAAACGATATTTCCGGAAACCTCTCAGGTTATCATGACTTCCCAGCATATTTAATTGATAAAATTCTGCATCACCGATGTTAGCAGCACCTCCCGCACGAATAGCAAATGAAATAAACCTATACAAAGGAATATAAACGGCCGCATCAGAACCGAGTTTTGTAAAGGAATGATCCGGTTTATTGAAATTGTATATATAAGCCGCGCTGCTTGAAAAACGAAAACCTTTTAAAGGTACAATTGGATGGTCGGTCTTTTGATATCTATAAGTTAGATTTCCACTAACAAAATGTTTCCTTTCAAGATCCAATTTGGTACTACCATCTTTGACAGTTGTAACAAAACGGTCAGCGTCATCGATGATACCAATTGTTTGATAAAGTCCCCCAACTTCTATTTGTGAATGACCAATACTGCGATTGATACCAAATCTTCCATAAAATTCACGACTACGGAGCCGATAATATCTCTGGTCATAGGTTTCAAAACTGCTTTCATTTCCAACACCAAAAAAGTTTACAACATTTGGTACCCCGGCACCTGCTCCAATAAATGCATTCCATTTTCCGAACAACTGGTAGAAATTTTTCTGATAATCGATATAAACAGCGTTCCTGTTGATAGAGTACTTTATTTTAATACTTTGATCACTTCCGGCAGGTTCTTTTTGCCATTTATGTTTTATCATTCCATAACCGAGTGTGAGAGAAATAAAGCCCGGTTCTATCCGAAATCCTTTTTTATCATACTTAAATGAATTGTATTTGTAATTGTTTAATAAAGTATCATCACTAATGTGCAAACGGGTTTCAGAAGCAGGTTCAAAACCGTTTTTATCATCATCATACACATGCGTTAATTTTCTTCTTCCGGCTACTACTGAACTATCTTGAAGAAGATCCTCACCACCACCTCCAACTATGCGAATTAAAATCCCTTTGCTGGTATTTCCTTTTACAATAAAAATATCGTCACCATTCATGCCATATAACCTTACTTCGTTTGTTTCTGTCGCATAGAATTTTCTTTCATAGATCAACTTGTCTGTTGAGTCACCTTCTAATTTAAGTTTGTAAACCTTTACTATGGTCTCATTATCATTTAACCGGGTTACCTGGAATAATTCTTTTTTATCTGAACCTATAATGTCAACTGCTTTAGCCATGAATTTATAATAAGTAGTGGCGTACTCAACAAGATGATTACGTCGTGACTTCAATTTTTCAATAATATCTTTTCCTGAAATAGCAAATACTTCTGCAGGCATTTGTTTGATCGCTTGCTCAATTACCGCATCAGTTAAAGAATGCTGGAGTTTTTTTGCAATATCGATCCATTGTTTTAAAGAAGGTTCATTCGCAACCCGCCTGTCAAGGTTCCGTGCAGTGAAACCATATGTCGTTACATCTTTAATTGTATTATCAAATGATTGCAGATGATCGAGATCGGCAACAGAAATTGCGGATTGCAACCATTTGCCATCAAATTTTGTAAATGCCTGGTCCCTGTCGCGGGGGATTGGTTTAAAAATCTTCTCTTCATCATTTTTTCCTAATGGATCCCTTTGGGAAAAGCTTGCCCATCTCCACTGATCTTCATGCCGGCCCCAGTCACCAATAAAAAAGTCAAACAAACGAGCTTTTACATAAGCAAGCTGATCAACACTATGATCATTATCTTCCAAAAGCTCTTCCATCATTTTTTCTGTACCAATAATATTTTTTGAATTGCCAAAGTTTGATGCTGTTTCCCAATTTTCATCAGGACGCTGCTCAAGCATGTAAAGCTGATTGCCAAAATCCTTATTAAAAGAATCAAGCGCAGGTTGTTCAGGAATAAAAACTATTTGAGGGTTAGTATGATATACACCGGCTGCATCTGCTAATGTTGGAATTGTTAATGGCGCATAAGGATGCCCAATTGTAACCTGGTCATTAATGATGGACTCAATAAATGTTCCCTGGTAAATTTCAGGTAATGCTTTTCCAAAACTCTTATCAACACTTCTTAAAACATATTCTCTTCCATCTCTGTCTTTTAATCGTAAACTTTTGCTTTGTCTTCCGCCACCGCTTTGATACGGAATTAATCCACCAGCCAGCGTATCAAGTTTTACAACCCTGACTTTCACAGGTGTTGCCCATTCTTTTCGGTAATGTGTTCCCCATTTTTTTTGATATGAAAGCTTCCGATCGTAATTTTTACTTGCTTCGATGATCTTGTATCTGGAAGTATCCTCACTGATATTCAATTGCAGTTGGGGAAATGCAAAAAAAGGAGGCATAAAAAAGGCAAAAACGAGTAAATACTTATAAATAACGGTTTGGTTTATAGTGGGCACATTGATCATGATATTTGTACCCTAAAAAAATCTTGCCAAGTTGTGATGAAGAGAATAAAAGGCTGGAAATCAGAGGGGGCTAAATATATAGTAATTACCTCATGCCAGACGAGATATATTTTATTCTCTAAAATATTCCAGCACTTTTGTTAGAGGAAGTGCTCCCTGGACTCCTTCGATCAGGTTTCCTTTTTTATCATAAAAGGCAAGAAAAGGAGTATAGCTGATCCTGTAATAAGTAGCGAGTATATGCTGCATATCATATCCAACTGTAATATTAGAAAATCGATCCAGCTTATAATTATCATAAAAGACTTTCATTTTATCTACAGGCATGAACGTTGCCATTACTATTTGAATATGTTTAAAACTATCGATCTTATCGATCAGCTCTTCTGTTTCTTTTTGGCAATGTTCACAATCAGGACTGAATAGAATAAAAAATAAAGGTGTATTCTTTTTAAGTTGTTTCTCTGTAAAAATTGTTGAACTATCCGTTAATAATAATTTAAGGGGAGGTGTGGTCGGAAATCTTTTATACGGCGGATCAGTTTGCTGTGCAAAAGCAAGTATTGAAACTTGTACAAAAACAAAAAGAGTAATTACGGTTTTCATTTTGCAAAGAAACTTTATTATTCATAAAAATCCCGATTTTCAACCAGTCCATAACTTTCCATTCACACTTTGCCATAAGGCTGTACAACCTTATCTTTGCCGCCTCAAAAAAATAAAGTTCAAAATGGCAAACACATCCGATATAAGTCGCGGAATGATTCTGAAACTTGATGGCAGTCTTTACAGTGTAGTGGAATTTGGAGAAAATAAAACTGCCCGTGCCGCAGCAAAAGTGTGGGCTAAACTGAAAGGAGTAGATAACAGCCGGAGTATTGAAAAAACCTGGAATTCAGGAGATAATATCTACCCGGTACGTGTAGAAAGACACACTTACCAGTTTTTATACAAGGATGACACGGGTTATAATTTCATGAATACTGAGACTTTTGAGCAAATTGCTTTGCAACCAGAGACAATAGATGCTCCCCAATACCTTAAAGAAGGACAAGAAGTTGGCATTTTAATAAATACCGACAATGACCAGGTACTCGGCGCTGAACTTCCTGATAAAATAACTTTGCTGATCACTTATTGTGAACCGGGTGTTCGTGGTGATACTGCCACCCGTACATTAAAGCCAGCAACTCTTGAAACCGGTGCTACTGTTGGTGTTCCTCTTTTTGTAAATGAAGGGGAACTTATTCGCATCAATACAAAAACAGGTGAGTACGTAGAAAGAGTAAAATAATAACTTGGCTTTTTAATGATTTTGCCCAAAATCGACCAGATTCTGGGCATTTTTATATGATTTTGACCCAGTTTTGCCCAAAAACTTGCCAAAATCAAGTTCGTTGCGGATTTGATTTGCCTATCTTAGCCGTCCCTTAATTAATCTCCGAAGAAAGTCTTCGGACAAAACCAACTTAATTTGAAAAACATGGACTTCAAGCAGATTCAGGAGTTGATCAAAATGGTCAACAAATCAAATATTGGTGAAGTAACGGTGGAATTGAAAGATTTCAGAGTTACTATAAAACAAAAAGAAGACAAGGTGCAACAAGTAATTAGCGCACCAATGCATATGGCGCCAGCTCCTTCTCAAATTCATCATGTGCCTGCGCATACATCCCCAGGTGGTCCAGCTGTACAACCAGCCACTTCCACGGAATCCACTAAAGAAGCACTTTCTACTGCAAGCAATGTTATCACTGTCAGGAGCCCGATGATCGGTACATTTTATCGTAAGGCTGGACCTGATAAGCCAAACTTTGTTGAGGTAGGGGATGAGATTACTCCGGGTAAAGTGGTTTGTATTATTGAAGCCATGAAATTGTTTAATGAAATAGAAGGTGAAGTGAAAGGAAAGATCGTGAAGATCCTTGTTGAAGATGCTTCGCCTGTTGAATATGATCAGCCGCTGTTTCTTGTTGAGCCAGCTTAATTTGGTAATTAGCAAATTAGCAAATTAGCAAATGTGAAAATCTGCAAATTAATTCTATCAAACACTTTTAAATTATTATTATATGCAACAGGAGCTTATAAATAATAATCCAATTTTAAAGCTGTCTTTTGATTTTTCATTGATGGTAATTGATTACTGCGAAAAATTAGATAACCTGAAAAAATTCAATCTTTCAAATCAGCTTTTTAAATCAGGGACTTCGATTGGGGCTAATTGTATGGAAGCTCAAAATGCAGAGAGCAAAGCAGACTTTATTCACAAAATGAAAATTGCAGCTAAGGAAAGTGAGGAAACACAATATTGGTTGCGATTATGTGATTATGCAAAACAATTTCCTGAATGCAAAGCATTATTGATTAAACTGGAAGAGATTCATAAAGTACTTGGAAAAATTATATCGACAGCAAAGCGAAAAAATCCGATCAGCTATTTGATAAGTATTTTCTTTTTCTAGAAATAGTGAGGTTGATTTTTGTATTTGCTAATTTTCAAATTTTCACATTTTCAAATTGATTACATGTTCAAAAAAGTCCTTATAGCTAATCGCGGCGAAATTGCTTTAAGAGTTATTCGCACCTGTCGTGAAATGGGAATTAAAACGGTCGCCGTTTATTCTACGGCAGATCGTGATAGTCTTCATGTAAAATTTGCAGATGAAGCAGTTTGTATCGGCAAACCACAAAGCAGCGATTCATATCTCAACATTCCACATTTAATGTCTGCTGCTGAAATTACAAATGCAGATGCAATACATCCCGGTTATGGTTTTTTAGCAGAGAATGCAAAGTTTGCACAGATATGTGCTGATCACCAGATAAAATTTATTGGACCTACACCTGATATGATCAATTCGATGGGTGATAAGATCACTGCAAAAGATACAATGATAAAAGCCGGTGTGCCTGTTGTGCCTGGTGGTGAAGGGTTATTAGAAAGTTTGGAAGAAGCAAAAGGGTTGGCAAAAAACATGGGTTACCCGGTTATCTTAAAAGCAACAGCAGGTGGCGGTGGCAAGGGAATGCGTATTGTATGGGAAGATGGTGAAATGGAAAGAGCTTACAACAATGCAAAAGCAGAAGCAGCAGCCTCATTTAAAAATGATGGCATCTACATGGAAAAATTTGTAGAAGAGCCACGTCATATTGAGATACAAGTTGCCGGTGATCAGTTTGGGAATGTTTGTCATTTAAGTGAAAGAGATTGTTCCATTCAACGCCGTCATCAGAAATTGGTAGAAGAATCTCCCTCGCCATTTATGACCGATGAGCTTCGTCAG
>Ga0184624_10000170_pt1 | contig 15811 bp, 13 predicted proteins | sample PLM3_5_b1_FD_133157 | JGI IMG/M metagenome (GOLD analysis project Ga0184624, IMG submission 133157) | Groundwater sediment microbial communities from an aquifer in East River, Colorado, USA - PLM3_5_b1 | ecosystem: Environmental > Terrestrial > Soil > Riparian zone | place: USA: East River...
CGGCGAACCCGCGGTCTTTTCCCACAGCGTGACGAGCCCCGGCACGCCGCCGGAGACGAAATCGACGCGGCCGGCGAGCAGTGCGTCGTTCATGTTATTCGGCCCGTTGAACGTGTCCCAGAAGACCTTGATGTCGCCCAGGCCGGCTGCTTTCGCATATTTCTCGATCAGCTTGTAGCGGTCCATGATGCTGAACTGCATATAGCCCATGCTCGTCTGCTGGGCGAGGCGCACTTCGCTGACCTCGGCGGCGGCGCGGCCGCAAACGAGACTCAAACTCAACAAGGCAAGCAGAATGACGGCACGGGCGCTGGTCATGAACATCTCCTCGCTGTGATGCAGCGTGCCGTCGAGTATAACAACCGCGATATACGCGCGCAAAAAAACAGGCCGCAACCTTGTGAGCCGCGGCCTGCCGGACGAGCGCGGCCTTTTAAGCTGCGCGTTGGAATGATATCAGGCCGTAGGCAATTCGCTCAACCCCTGCGCAGGTCCTACGCGAGCAGCTCGCGTAGGACCTGCGCAGCTTGTCTGCGCTCGTTAATAAAAGGCCTTACGTGCTACGTGAGCAATTCGCGTAGTACCTGCGCAGCTTGTCTGCGCTCGTTAAAATAATGGGCCTTACGTACTACGCGAGCAATTCGCGTAGTACGTAAGGCAGAATACCGCCGTGCGCGTAGTAATCGACCTCGATCGGTGTGTCGATGCGCAGCTTGAGCGGAACCTGCTCGCTCGCGCCGTCCTTGCGGTGGATCGTCATCGTCACATCCTGCATCGGCGTGATGCCTTGCTCGACGCCGCTGATGTCGATCACTTCCGAGCCGTCGAGTTTCAGCGACTGCGCCGTGACGCCTTCCCTGAACTGCAGCGGCAGCACGCCCATGAAAACCAGGTTCGCGCGGTGGATGCGCTCGAAATTGCGCACGATCACCGCCTTGACGCCCAGCAGCTGGGGGCCTTTCGCCGCCCAGTCGCGCGACGAGCCCTGGCCGTATTCGTCGCCGCCGAATACGACGCTCGGCACGCCGCCTTGCTTGTAGCGCATCGCCGCTTCGTAGATCGAGGTCTGCTCGCCGCCCGGGTAATGGATCGTGACGCCGCCTTCGCTGCCCGGCACCATCAGGTTCTTGATGCGGACGTTGGCGAAGGTGCCGCGCATCATGACTTCGTGATTGCCGCGTCGTGCGCCGTAGGTATTGAAATCAGCGACGCTGACGCCGTGATCGAGCAAATACTTGCCGGCCGGCGACGTCGCACGGATGCCGCCAGCGGGGCTGATGTGGTCGGTCGTGATCGAGTCGCCGAAGATGCCGAGCACGCGCGCGCCTTTGACGTCGGTCACCTTGCCCGGCGTCATCCGGAAGTCGTCGAAGTAGGGCGGGTGGCGCACGTAGGTTGATTTTTCGTCCCATTGGTACGTGGCGCCGATTGAAGTCGGAATCTCGTCCCACATCGGATTGCCTTCGCCGAATGCGGAGAAGAGTTTCTTGTACATCGCCGGATCGGTCGCGTATTTCATGACGGCGGCGACTTCCTGCGTCGACGGCCAGATGTCTTTCAGATAAACCGGTTTGCCATCCTTGCCGGTGCCGATCGCGTCCTTCGTTATGTCGATGTTGACCGTGCCTGCGAGGCCAAACGCGACCACCAGCGGTGGGCTCATCAGGAAATTGGCGCGAATGTTTTGATGAATACGTGCTTCGAAGTTGCGATTGCCCGACAGTACCGCGGCGGCCACCAAATCGTTTTTGGTTACCGCTTCGTCGATGTGAGGATCGAGCGGTCCCGAGTTGCCGATGCAGGTCGTGCAGCCGTAACCGGCGACGTAATAGCCGAGCTGCTCGAGGTAAGTCAGCAGGCCGGCGTTCTTCAGATATTCGGTCACCGCGAGCGAGCCCGGTCCCAGTGACGTCTTCACGCGCGGATGCGGCTTCAGGCCTTTCTCGACCGCTTTCTTCGCGAGCAATCCTGCGCCTAGCATCACGCCCGGATTGGAAGTGTTCGTGCACGAGGTGATCGCCGAAATCAGCACGTCGCCCTGGCCGACGTCGATGCCGGGCTGGCTCGTCGGCACGCGCTTGTTCATTTCGCCGGCTTTGCCATAGCCGCCGTCGGCGAATGGCTTGCCCATCAGCTCCTTGAACTTGCTTTTCAGGTCGGGCAGGTCGAGTCGATCGTGCGGACGGCGCGGGCCGGATACCGCCGGCTTGATCGAGGCGAGGTCGAGCTCGACCACGTCGCTGTAATCGATGTCGCCGGCTTTGGGCATGCCGAACATGCCTTGCGCTTCGTAATAGGCCTTGACGGCCACGGCGGCGTCGCCGCGTCCCGTCATGCGCAAAAACTGGCAGGACACTTCATCGACCGGGAAGAAGCCGCAGGTCGCGCCGTATTCGGGCGCCATATTGCCGATCGTCGCGCGGTCGGGCACCGGCAGCGATGCCGCGCCCGCACCGAAGCATTCGACGAACTTGCCGGCGACTTTTTTCTCGCGCAGCAGCTGGACGATGCGCAGCACGAGATCGGTCGCGGTGACGCCATCGGGCAATTGGCCGGTCAAATGCACGCCGACGCAATCGGGCTCCAGAAAGTACATCGGCTGGCCGAGCATCGCGGCTTCCGCTTCGATGCCGCCGACCCCCCAGCCCAGCACGCCGAGGCCGTTGACCATGGGCGTGTGCGAGTCGATGCCGACCAGGCTGTCGGGGTAGTACATGTCATCCTTGTGCCAGACGACCTGCGACACGTATTCGAGGTTGATCTGGTGGCAGATGCCGTTGCCGGGCGGGATGATTTCGAACGTATCGAACGCCTGCGCGCTCCACTTCAGGAACTGGTAGCGTTCGCGATTGCGCTTGAACTCGATTGCCATGTTTTTCCGGAGCGCGTCGGCGGTGCCGTACGTGTCGATCTGCACCGAGTGGTCCATGATCAAGTGCGCGGGGCACAGCGGCTCGATGATCGCGGGATTCTTGCCCTGCGCCCTGGCGGCTTCGCGCATCGCGGCGAAGTCGACCACCAGCGGCACGCCGGTCATGTCCTGCAGCAGCACGCGGGCGACGACGATCGGCACTTCCTGCTTGCGCTCGCCCTTCGGTTTCCAGTTAGCGAGATTTTTCAGGTGCGCTTCGGTGATTTTCCTGCCGTCGAAGTTGCGCAGCGCCGACTCGAGCACGACGCGCAGGCTGACCGGCAGGCGCGCAACTTTGGCCACGCCGGCCTGCTCGAGCGCTGCCAGCGAATAGTAGCGACCGGTTTTGCCGGCGCCGAAACTGAATTCCTGCAATGACTCGTAAAGATTGTGGTTCATGGATAGCACTCCCGAATTGTTTCAGCGGAACTGCAATTGATGGCAATGCAGAGATTCGACTGCCGCACGGCCGGGCAGGCCTTACGCGGGTCGATGCAGGACGGGGCAGGGAAGCGCGAAATCGGCCCGGACAGGGCTGACAAAACCAATCCAAATCTGTCTTGAATTCTACGCGCCCGGCACATTTGGTGCAAAGCGGACGTCGAGGCGCGACCGCGTTTGACTTCGCAGAGAAGCCCCCCTTTCTCGGCGCATGCATGCCCGTTGCGCGGATATGTATCGCAAATTGCCCATGCTATTATCGCGGCTCATCCAGACGTCTCAACACCGCTGTGCGGCCACGCTGCTTCGCACGCATCCGAGAGAGGGAGCGCACGGGAGTGCCCAAGACCGCAGATATCATCGCCGCCGCGCTATACGAGGACGGCGTGCGCTACGCGTTCGGCATCCCGGGCGGCGAAGTGCTGGAGTTGCTCGAAGCGTTTCGCAAAGCCGGCATCAAATTCATACTGACCAAGCAGGAACTGGGCGCCGGCATCATGGCCGATGCGACCTACCAGCTGACGGGCAAGCCCGGAGTACTGGTCGCGACGCTGGGGCCAGGCATCACGAACACGACGACCGCGGTCGCGCAGGCGCTGCTCGACCGCTCCGCCGTCATCGTGCTCACGGGCGAAATCGCGACCTCGCTCAAATCGATATACACCCACCAGATCCTCGATCAGGAATCGCTCTTGCGCCCGCTCGTCAAGTGGACCACAACGATAGCGGCAAAAAATGCGTTCGACCAGGTGCGCAAAGGCCTGGCAATCGCGCGCCAGCCGATGCCGGGGCCCATACATTTCAACGTGCCGACCGACGTGGCGGGCGCGGAGCAGGCTGAATCGCGGCGGTTTGCGCCGGTCCCCGTGCGCACGTTGCCGCGGCGCGAAGACCGCGGTCCGATCGAAGCATTGCTCAAAAAAGCCCGGCGGCCACTGGCACTGGTCGGCTTGGGCGTGCAGATCGACGGCGCCGAGCGCGAATTCAAGCGTTTCATCGAAGCGTGGCGCATTCCGTTTATCGCAACCTATAAAGCCAAGGGCGTGGTGCCCGAAGATCACGCGCTGTGCGCGGGCGCCACGGGCTTAAGCCCGGTCGTCGACAAGATCCAGATGGCGCACGTGCGCGAAGCCGATTTGATCCTTACGATAGGCTTCGACCCGGTCGAGCTGCGCGCCGACTGGATCGCGCCATGGGACGAGAAGAAAGCCACCGTCAACATCGATCTGGTGCCTAACACGCATCACGTATTTCGCAGCAGTTACGAATATGCGGGCAGCATTGTGGGCTGTCTGCACACGCTCACGCAGGCGGCGCCCAAGCGCGCGCCGTCGCGCTGGCTCGATTCCGATCTCGACCGTTATCGCCGCACCGTGCAGCACGCGCTCGAAAGCACGCCGGTCAAGGGCCTGGGCCCGTACCAGGTCGCGCTTGCGCTGCGCGAAGTGTTTCCGCGCGACACGATCGCGACGATAGATACCGGCTCGCATCGCATCCTGATCAATCACGTCTGGCAGTCGTACGAGCCGCGCCGGCTGCTGCAGTCGAACGGCCTGGGTACCATGGGTTACGCGCTGCCATCGGCGATCGCCGCCAAGCTGATGTTCCCCAAGCGTCCGGTGCTCGCGATGATGGGCGAGGCGGGGCTCGACATGGTGATTGGCGAAATGGCGCTGCTGTCCCAGCACAAGCTCGCGTTGACGCTGGTGGTGTTCCGCGACGACACGTTGTCGTTGATCAAGTTGAAGCAGGAGCGCATGAAGCTTCCGGAGACCGGGGTCGCGATGGGCAGCCCCGATTACGTGATGGTGGCCGAGGCGTACGGCGGCAACGGTTTCGTCGTCAACAATGTCGTGGAGCTCAAAAAGGCCGCGCGCGTCGCCTTGAACAGCAAGCGTTTCACGCTGATCGAAGCGCGCATCAACCCCGCCGAATACAAACACCAAATGTGATGATGCCATGTTGATCGATCGATTTATCGGTGCTGCGGCGCTTTTGCTTGCCGCGGTTTATCTCTACGCGACGGCGCAAATTCCGACACTTGAAATCGGCGATCCGCTCGGGCCCAAGGCATTTCCGCGCCTGCTGGGCATCGCGCTCATCGCCGCGGCGATTCTGCTGTTCGTGGAGACGTTCAAAGCGGACAAGGAGTCAGGCGAGAAAGCACCGCGCGGCAGCCTGCATCACCTGTGGCTGATCGGCGGCGTGACGGCATGGACGGCGCTGTATTTCGGCGTATTCGATCTCGCCGGTTATCTGGTGGCGACCACGATTTATCTGCTCGTGCTGACCTCGGTGTTCAATCGCGGCAAGCGGATGGCCAATATTCTGACCTCGGTGCTGTTCGCCCTGGGCAGCTACATCCTGTTCGTGGGCATCCTCGGCGTGTCGCTCGCGAAGGGCGTGCCGCCGATCGACGCCATCAGCTCCGGCGTGGATATCGGCTGGAAATCCGCGGTCGCGGCGGCTAAAAGCATGTTCGGGCGCTAGGGCGTAACCATGGATACTCTTTCCCACATCCTCCACGGTTTCAACGTCGCGTTGATGCCGATCAACCTGTGGTACACGTTTCTCGGCTGCTTCATGGGCACGATCATCGGCATCCTGCCCGGCATCGGACCCGCCGCCGGTATCGGGCTGCTGATCCCGATTACGTTCGGCATGGACCCGACTTCCGCGCTGATCATGATGGCGGGAATTTATTACGGCGCCATGTACGGCGGCTCGACGACGTCGATTCTGATCAACACGCCGGGCGAAGCGTCATCGGTGATGACCGCACTCGACGGCTACCAGATGGCGAAAAACGGCCGCGCGGGCGCGGCGCTCGCGGTCTCAGCCATCGGCTCGTTCATCGCGGGCACGTTCGGCATCATCGCCCTGACCCTGCTCGCGGTGCCGCTCGCGGCCATCGCGCTCAAGTTCGGCCCGGCTGAGTACTTCTGCCTGATGCTGTTCGCGCTCGCGGCCGTATCGTCGCTGACCGGCAAATCGGCGGCCAAGGGCATCATCTCTACGGTGCTGGGCCTGATGGTCGCGACCATCGGCATCGACCTGCAAAGCGGCCAGCCGCGCTATACGATGGGCGTGCCGGAGCTGCAGGACGGCGTCGGTTTCCTCGTGGTGGTCGTCGGCATGTTCGCGATCGGCGAAGTGTTCAGCAATCTCGAGGAGCACATCAAAGGCAAGGCCGAAATCATCCGCCTCAAGGGCCGCCTGTGGCTCACTGCGGAGGAGTGGCGCCGCTCAGTCCTGCCGATCATCCGCGGCGGCCTGATCGGCTTTTTCAAAGGCGTGCTGCCAGGCGCCGGCGCGACCATTGCGACGATGCTGTCGTATACAGTCGAAAAACGCATATCCAAAACGCCGGAAAAATTCGGCACCGGCATGATCGAAGGCGTCGCGGGGCCGGAGGCGGCAAACAATGCAGCCACGTGTGGCGCGATGGTGCCGCTGTTGACGCTGGGCATACCGGGCTCGGGCGCGACCGCGGTATTGATGGGCGCGTTCATCATGTACGGAATACAGCCCGGGCCGCTGCTGTTCGAAAAGCGCCCGGACCTCGTGTGGGGCTTGGTCGACAGCATGTACATCGGCAACATCATGCTGCTGATCCTGAACCTGCCACTGATCGGCCTGTTCGTGCGCATCCTCTACATACCGACCGGCATCCTGCTGTCGCTGATCCTCGCGATTTCCGCGATCGGCGTGTACTCGATCAACGGCAACACGCTGGAGCTGCAGATGGCGCTGATGTTCGGCGTCATCGGCTACCTGTTCCGCAAAATCGACATTCCGCTGGCGCCTATGGTGCTGGCGCTCGTGCTGGGCGGCATCATGGAGCAGTCTTTCCGCCAGGCAATGACGATTTCCGGCGCGGACCCGAAAGTGTTCGTCGGCAGCGGGATCTGCATCACGCTGCTGGTGCTGGCGGTGGTGATGCTTTTGCTGCCGGTGGTGCTGCCGCGGCTGCGCGCTATGAAGGCGGGACCCGAAGACCTTGACTCTTAAGTCGCGGTCCGCTCGATTTGAAAGGTAAATGATGCATCGTATTACTTTGATCCCGGGCGACGGGATCGGCCCTGAAGTCACGGGTTCCGCGCGCGAAATCGTCACTGCCGCCGGGGCCGCCGTCGAGTGGGAAGTTGCCGAGGCGGGCATGCGCGCGGGCGAGAAAACCGGCCGGCCACTGGCCGAATCGGTGCTCGAATCGATCCGCAAAAACAAGCTGGCGCTCAAAGGGCCGACGCAGACGCCGTTCGGAGACCCGTATCCGGTCTACGTCGGCGACCGCGTTTATCCGAGCGTCGCGATCGGCCTGCGCAAGGAGCTCGGTTTCTACGCCGCCGTGCGTCCGATCAAGAATTACCCGGGCGTCAAATCGCGCTACGACAATGTCGATTTCATTATCTTCCGCGAGAACTCCGAAGATCTTTACATGGGCATCGAGCACATGGTCGATGCCGACACGGCCGAGGCGACCAAGCGCATCACTCGCGGCGCGTCGGAGCGCATCGCGCGTTTCGCGTTCGAGCACCTGAAGAAGCTCGGCCGCAAGCGGCTGACCGTCGTGCATAAAGCCAACGTGCTGAAAATGACCGACGGCCTGTTCCTCAAAGTCGCACAGGACGTCGCACGCGACTACCCCGACATGGAGCTCGACAATCGCGTGATCGATGCGCTGTGCATGGAGCTCGTGATCAAGCCCGAAACCTTCGACGGCCTGCTGCTGCAGAACCTGTACGGGGACATCGTGTCCGACCTCGGCGCGGGCTTGATCGGAGGGCTGGGCGTCGCACCAGGCGCGAACATCGGCACCGATTGCGCAATGTTCGAGGCGGTGCACGGCAGCGCGCCCGATATCGCGGGCAAAGACCTCGCCAACCCGATGTCGCTCATTCTGTCAGCGGTAATGCTGTTACGCTATATTGGCGAGAACGCAGCGGCCGACCGCATCGAAAGCGCAATGACGGCGGTGTTGAGCGAAAAGAAGCAGGTTACGCGCGACCTCGGCGGCACCGCCGGCACGCGCGCGATGACGCAGGCTATAGTCGCAAAACTTAAATAGGCAGAAAGATGAGCAGCGGAAAACGCATCGTGGTGATTGGAGCGGGTGCAATCGGCGGATACACGGGATCATTGATGGCCCGCGGGGGCGAGGACGTAACTTTGATTGACCCGTGGCCGGAGCATGTCGAATACATCCGCGCGCACGGCATGCAGTTGTCGGGGCTGACGCCCGCGGAAACGCATTCGATCAAAGTGCCGGCAATGCATATCGGCGAGGTGCAGCAGCTGGCGCGCGAGAAACCGGTCGATATCGCGTTCATCAGCGTGAAATCGTACGACACCGAATGGGCGGCGCATCTGATCAAGCCGTATCTGGCGCCGGGCGGTTGCGTGGTATCGCTGCAGAACTGCATCAACGAAGAGCGCATCGCGGGCATCGTCGGCTGGGGCAAGGTGCTCGGCACCATCGTCAGCCTGCTCGCTTCCGAATGTTATGCGCCCGGGCATGTGAAGCGCACCATGCCGATGGGCGGCGACCACTACATCACGTACCGTGTCGGCGAAGTTCACGGCCGCGTGACGCCGCGCGCGGAGGAAATCGCGCGCATCCTGAAGCACGCGGACAGTTCGAAGGTGACAACTAATCTGTGGGGCGAGCGGTGGTCGAAGCTTGTCATCAACTCGATGCGCAACGGCCTGTCGGCCGCGACCGGATTGTCCGGCAACGAACGCGATCTCAACGAGCATCCACGTGACGTGTCGATCCGGCTCGGCGGGCAGGCGGTACGGGTCGGCCAGGCGCTGGGTTTTCAGCTCGAGAAGCTGCAGGTGATGGACGCGGAAACGCTGGCGCGCGCGGGCGAAGGCAGTTCCGACGCCAAAGCCGAAATCGTCGATCAGCTGATCAAGCTGTCCAAGACGCGCTCGGAAGAGCAGCGCCCGTCGATGGCCCAGGACATATTCAAAGGCCGCCGCACGGAAACGGATTTCATCAACGGCTTTGTCGCCGCGAAAGGCGAGGAAATCGGCGTGCGCGCACCACTTCACGCAGCGATGAATACGCTCGTGAAAAAGGTCGAGCGCAGGGAAGCCAACGCCAGCCCTGATCTCATCAAAGGCATCTAGGCACCGCATGAAAATAATGCGCTACAGCCGTAAAGGCGAGAAAGCTTCGCAGGCGCGACTGGGCGTATTGGTCGGCACCGATCTGATCGCGGATTTGCGTGCGGGCTACGCGCGTTACCTGATCGGCGAGATCGGCAATACCAAAGGACGCGAGATCGCGGCAATTTTCCTGCCCGGCTACATCGCGGAGTTCCTGCATGCCGGCGCGCCGGCATGGGAAGCACTGGCCGAAGCGTACGGCTGGCTGTCCGACCTGGTTAAGTCCGAGCCGGACGCGCTGGGCTTGACCGGCCACGAGCTGTTCCTGCCGCTCGCCGAATGCCGGCTTTACGCGCCGGTGCGCGGCAGCAAGATCATCTGCGTCGGCCGCAACTATCCGAATTACACGAAGAACGAGGGCAAGGAAGCGGGCCTGGTGCCGGCGGGCTTCGTCAAGGTTCCGTCGTGCATCGTCGGACCCGGCCGCGACATATTGAAGCCGCGCGCGACCCAGCAGCTCGATTGCGAGACGGAGCTCGCGGTGGTGATCGGCCGGCAATGCAAGAACGTTTCGGAAGAGAACGCGTATGACGTGATCGCCGGCTACACGATCCTGAACGATGTGACCGCGCGCGATGTCAGCAAGCTCGAACGCCAGACCGGCCACATGCTGCTCGGCAAGACCTTCGACACGTTTGCGCCGATGGGTCCGTGGCTCGTAACCAAGGTCGAAATACCCGACCCGATGAACCTGCGCATCAGCACGCGCGTCAACGGCGAGCTGCGCCAGGAAGGCAATACGAGCGAAATGATCTGGTCGATCCCGCAGCTCATTTCGTACATTTCCCAGATGACGCTGATGCCCGGCGACATCATATCGACCGGCTCGCCGGGTGGCGGTGCGCTCGAGCGCTCCGAGTGGTATCTGAACGCGGGCGACGTGATCGAGTGCGAAATCGAAAAAGTCGGCACGATGATGAATGCGGTAGTCGACGAGCCCAGGGGCTAACCCGCCGCGTGGCCGCCAGCCGGGGAGAACCATCTTGATGCGCATGTTGCTCGTGGCGTTGGCGTTATGGCACGGCGTGGTCTATGCAGCCCCAAGCTGCAATGGTCCGATCGGGGACAGCAAGAGCAGCGAGCCGATGGTCGACTGGTACGACAATTACATCCGGCCGTATCGGCATCTGCCTGCCGACCAGGCCGCGCAGCGCCTGAACAAGGCGCAGGTCGAAGCCTTCATCGAGACGCTCGGGACGTTCAATCGCAGCGTTTCGCTCGACCAGCTCGCCCTGGAAAATCTGGTTGCGCAGGTGGTCGCGAGCTACGCGCGCGCGCCCGACTTCAAAGGCATAGACACCGCGGTGGTCGAAAAGCTCTACAAGCCGGATTCCGGTCAGCGGCTCGATTTTTCGCTGTTCTGCATCAGTCCGCGGACGCTGCGCACGCCGAACGATGCGTTTACCGTGACCTTGTTCGGAGTCATCGTCGACGACTGCCAGCATATCGGTTTGAGAGGGCTGGTATTTACGTCCGCGCTGGTCAACGGCAGCGCCAACGGGCAGTGCAAGCCCGACCTGCGTTTTACGAAAATGTATATCTGGCCGCTTCCGGCGGGGACCAACGAAGTCACTTTCATCTGCGGCAAGGACACCGGCGGCTGCGCGCGTTAGACAACTCTCACCGCATATGAACCGGCAATTCGATGCAATCGTTATCGGCACCGGCCAGTCCGGGCCTGCGCTCGCGGTGCGCCTCGCCGCTGCCGGGTGGAAAGTCGCGATCGTCGAGCGCGCTCGTTACGGCGGCACATGTGTCAACACCGGCTGCATTCCGACCAAGACGCTCATCGCGAGCGCTTATGCCGCAAATCTCGCGCGGCGCGCCGCCGATTACGGAGTGATGATCGATGCGCCCGTGAGCGTCGATATGCGCAGGGTCAAGACACGCAAAGACCAGGTTGCCGGCGAGGCGAGCGCGGGCGTCGAAAAATGGCTCAAGCGAACCGCGAATTTGACGGTAATCGAAGGCCACGCGCGCTTTGACTCGGCCACCGCCGTGCGCGTCAACGATGAAGTGCTCGAAGCCGGAAAGATATTCGTCAACGTCGGCTGCCGTGCGCTGGTGCCGCCGATGCCGGGCTTGGAAGGCAGCGGCTATCTGACCAATTCATCCATTATGGACGTCGATTTTTTGCCGGAGCATCTGGTGATTATCGGCGGCAGCTATATCGGGCTCGAATTTGGGCAGATGTACCGGCGCTTCGGCGCCCGCGTGACGGTTATTGAGAAGGCCCCGCACGTCATTGCTCGCGAAGACTCCGACGTCATTGAGGCAGTAACAACCATATTGCGTGACGACGGTGTAACGATCGAGACGGGCGCGGAGTGCATGCAGGTTGAAAAGCGCGGGAAGCAGGTCGCGGTCAAGTTGGACTGCGCAGGCAGCGCACGCGAGGTCGAAGGCTCACATTTGCTGCTGGCGGTCGGCCGCGTTCCGAACACCGGCGATCTGGGGCTCGACAAAGCGGGTGTGCAAGTCGACGTGCGCGGCTACATCACCGTCGACGACAAGCTTAATACCAGCGTGCCGGGCGTGTCGGCGATCGGCGACTGCAACGGCCGCGGCGCGTTCACGCATACGTCGTACAACGATTACGAGATAGTCGCCGATAATTTGCTCAGCGGCGCGAGCCGCAGTGTCAACGACCGCCTGACTGCCTATGCCTTGTTCATCGACCCGCCGCTGGGACGCGTCGGGATGACGGATACTGAAATACGCAAGTCGGGCCGCCGGGCGCTCGTCGGCATGCGACCGATGACACGTGTCGGCCGCGCGATAGAGAAGGGCGAGACGAAAGGCTTCATGAAAATCGCGGTCGACGCGGACAGCAAGGAGATTCTGGGCGCCGCGATATTGGGAACGGGCGGCGACGAGGCGGTGCACTGCATACTGGACATGATGTATGCCAAGGCGCCCTATACGCTCATGCAACGGGCGATGCATATACACCCGACCGTATCCGAATTGATTCCGACCCTGCTTGGCGAGCTGAAGCCGCTTACGTAAACGCGTGCGGGCGTGGCCGATCAAGTCTGCGATTTTGGGGTGGCGTTCTACTCGAGCTTGATGCCGGCCTCGCGCACGACGCGCGTCCATTTCGCGAGGTCTTCCTTGACGAAGCGCGCAGTTTCCTCGGGGGAGCTTTCGAGCGTTTCGGCGCCCAGGCGCGCAAACGCATCGCGCGTCGTTTTCGTCCGCAGCGTTTTGAGCAGTGCGGCGTGAACTTTGAGCACGATGTCCTGCGGCGTTGCCGCCGGCATGATGATGGCGGTCCAAGTGCTCGAATCGAAACCGGGTATGCCGGATTCGGCGATAGTCGGCAGCTCGGGCATGGCGGATGCGCGCTTGATCGTGGTCACGGCCAGCGCGCGCAAGCGGCCGGTCTGGATGTAGCCGATCGAAGCCGACAGCTGGTCGAAGAAAATGTCGATCTGCCCGCCCATCAAATCGATCAGACCCGGGCCGCTGCCCTTGTAAGGGATATGAATGAACTTGGTGCCGGTGGCGCTTTGAAAAAGCTCGCCGCTCAGATGGTTGGTGGTGCCGGCGCCCGACGAGCCCATGGTGATCTTGCCGGGACGCGATTTCGCGAGCGCGATGAATTCCTTCATGGTCTTCGCCGGTATCGACGGATGCATTTCCAATACGAGCGGCACGTTGTTGACCAGCGATGTCATCGCAAAATCCTTGACCGGATCGTACCCCAGCCGCGGATAGAGCGGCGGGGCGGTCGATAACGTACCCGTCGAACCGAGCGTCAGCGTGTAGCCGTCGGGCGCGGCCTTCGCGCCGATGTCGGCACCGAGCGTCCCGCCGGCGCCGCCGCGATTGTCGATCACGACCTGCTGGCCGAGCGTTTCAGCCATGCCCGGCGCGATAATGCGCGCGGTGATGTCGATATTTCCGCCCGGCGCATAGGGCACGATGATGCGGATCGAGCGTTCGGGATAGGCCGCCGCGAACAGGGTATTGGCTGCGACGAGCAGCATGGGCAGGGTCAGTCCGACCAGGATACGCATTGCTCCTCCGGCATTTTTTGAACGTAGCCAGCCTAGCATGAATCGCGGCGGGCCCTGAAGCTGCGCCGCGACGATGGCTTATAATTGCCGCTGATTGTTCCCGGGAAATCCTGTGAGACCCGAGCAGCGCCTGCCTTATTCCGCGATCGTCGATCGCAAACCATTGAAATTGCCGCGCGGCGTGCGCCTCGTCGTATGGCCGATAGTGAATGTCGAAGTGTGGGACATCGAGCGGCCGATGCCGCGCCAGGCGCTGCCGCCGCCGACCGGCGTTACGCGATTGCCCGATGTGCCGCATTGGGCATGGCACGAGTATGGGAACCGCGTCGGCTTCTGGCGCCTTAAAGCCGCGTTCGACAAGCTGAAGGTCACGCCGTCATTGTCGATCAATGCGCGCGTATGCGAGGACTATCCGCGCATAGCCAAAGCGGCGCACGAAGCGGGCTGGGAGTTCATGGGCCACTCGTACGACCAGCGGCCGATCCAACTCGAGCCGAATCAGCGCGCGACTATCAAAAAAACCGTCAAGGTCATCAAGAGCTTCACCGGTAAGCCGCCGGTGGGCTGGCTGGGACCGGGGTTTACGCAAACGTTGGATACGCCTGAGAACCTCGTCGAGGCAGGCATTAAATACATTTGCGACTGGCCGATCGATGATGAGCCGGTCGAAATCAAGACGGCGAAAGGGCCGTTGCTTACGTTGCCCTACAGCATAGAGCTCAACGACATTGCGCTGATGATCGTGCAGCATCAGGCGCCGCAGGAGCTGTACACGCGCTGCATGGATTACTTCGAGCGCCTGTACGCGGAATCGGCGTCGCGCGCGAAAATCATGTCGATCGCCGTCCATCCTTACATTTCGGGCACGCCGTTCCGCATCAAGTATCTCGAGCAGGTGCTCGCCGCGTTGAAGAAGAAGCGCGGCGTCGTGTTCTGGACCGGCGAGGAAATCATGAACTGGTACCGCTCGGCGCGGCGTCAATAACGCAGGGAAACGCATGAAACAGTCGAATATCCGCGCGCCCGCCGCGCAGTCCGCCCCCGTCGAAGTAATCCCGCAAGGGGCGCCGCTCGGCGCCGAAGTGCGGTGCGGCGATTTGCGCGTGCTCGATGAAACAGGCTTCGCCGCGTTGCGCCAGGCGTGGCTGGACAATCTGGTGATCGTCATTCGCGGCCAGACCTTGAGCGATTCCGAACTGATGGCGTTCGGCCGGCGTCTGGGCGAGCTCGATGCGGCACCGCTCGCTAAGACCGGCAACGAAAAAGCGCGCGCGCATGAGGAAGTCATCGTCGTTTCCAATGTGATGGAAGACGGCAAGCCGATCGGCGTCCTCCGCGACGCCGAGGTGGTCTGGCATTCCGACAACTCATACCGGGACTTGCCGCTATCATTCAGCGCACTCTATTCACTGGAAGTGCCGCCGACGGGTGGCGACACCGGCTTCGCCAACATGTATCGCGCGCTCGAGACGCTGCCTGCCGACCTGCGCCGCCGCATCGACAAGCTCACGATCAAGCACGACATGACGTACAACAGCGTCGGCGATCTGCGCGCAGGGTTCAAGCCCGTGACCAACGTGCGCGACGCGCCGGGACCGAGCCATCCAATAGTCCGTACGCATGCGGAAACCGGCTACAACGCGCTGTATCTCGGACGCAGGCCGAATGCCTATATCGATGGCCTGCCCGTCGAAGAATCTGAGCAAATTCTCGAAGCGCTGTGGGCGCACGCGACGCAACCGCAATTGACGTGGCATCACCAGTGGCGCGTGGGAGATCTTCTTATCTGGGACAACCGCTGCGTAATGCATCATCGCGAGCCGTTCGATGCGGGCTCGCGACGCGTGATGCATCGGATCCAAGGCAAGGGCGACAAGCCCGTGCAGCGGGCCGGTGCGATGTCGGCGCCGCATCCGCGTTCGTCGCGGTGATGTAATTTTTCAGCGCAGCGGTTGGGGCGAGGCTAATGTGGGCTCCGCCCACGTTATGCCGAGACCACAACAATAAAATGCATCATCGCGAGCCGTTCGATGCGGGCTCGCGACGCGTGATGCATCGGATCCAAGGCAAGGGCGACAAGCCCGTGCAGCGGGCCGATGCGAAGAAGGCGCCGCATCCGCGTTCGTCGCGGTGATACTTTCAGGGCAGCGGTTGGCTGACTTGTCGCTCAGGGCGCAGCGAAACCAAGAAATGTAGCCAGCTCAGCAGTAGTTAGCGCACCGGTATTGCTGACCACGCGGCCCGTACTTACATTTTTTGCAAG
>Ga0184624_10000171_pt1 | contig 15725 bp, 16 predicted proteins | sample PLM3_5_b1_FD_133157 | JGI IMG/M metagenome (GOLD analysis project Ga0184624, IMG submission 133157) | Groundwater sediment microbial communities from an aquifer in East River, Colorado, USA - PLM3_5_b1 | ecosystem: Environmental > Terrestrial > Soil > Riparian zone | place: USA: East River...
AGCTCCTGCAGGCAGATCAGCTGCGCTCCCTCCTCGGCCGCGAGGCGAATCCCCTCCTCCAGCGCTGCCTCGTGCTCCTCGGGGTCGGGATGCCAGCGGTGCTGGACGGCGGCGATCCGGAACGGCGGCCGGCTCGGCTCTCGCGTCCGGGCGAGCGACTCGGGCGGGTCGGGGGCGCGGATCAGGCGGATCTCGTCCACTGGTTCAAGATAGAGGGCGGTGAGTGTGACGCTGAAATCGACGCCTGCCGAAGACGGCTTCCGGATGCCGGCCGAGTTCGAGCCCCACGCCGGCTGCTGGATGGCCTGGCCCGAGCGGCCGGACAACTGGCGCCTGGGCGCGAAGCCGGCGCAGGAGGCCTATGCCGCCGTCGCGGCGGCGATCGCGGAGTCCGAGCCGGTGACGATGGCCGTCTCCGACGCCCAGTTCGAGAACTGCCGGGCGATCTTGCCGTCAGAGATCCGGGTGGTCGAGATCTCCAGCGACGACGCCTGGATTCGCGATCACGGGCCGACCTTCGTCGTCGGCGACGGCGAGCGCCGCGGCGTTGACTGGCACTTCAATGCCTGGGGCGGGATCGACGGCGGCCTCTACTTCCCGTGGGATCGCGACGAACGGGTCGCGGCGAAGGTGCTGGAGGTCGAAGGGGACGACCGCTACCGGGCGCCGATCGTTCTCGAGGGCGGGGCGATCCACGTCGACGGCGAGGGGACGGTGCTGACGACGGAAGAGTGTCTGCTCAACCCCAACCGCAACCCGGAGCTCTCGAAGGAGCAGATCGAGCGGGTTCTGCTGGACTACCCTGGCGCCGAGAAGGTGGTCTGGCTGGGAGCCGGCGTCTTCGAAGACGAGACCGACGGCCACGTCGACAACCTCGCCTGCTTCGCCGCGCCGGCCAAGGTGCTGCTGACCTGGACCGACGGCGAGGACGACCCCCAGCACGCGATCTCCCGCGACGCGCGCGAGCGGCTCGAAGCCGCAACCGACGCCCGCGGGCGCGCCATCGAGGTGGTCCTTCTCCCCTCCCCCGGTCCGCTGCAGATCTCAGCCGAGGAGGCGGGGGGCGTCGACGCCGGCGAGGGGACGCAACCGCGCCGGGCCGGCGACCGCCTGGCCGCCTCCTACGTCAACTTCTACCTCGGCAACTCGCGGATCGTGATGCCCCTGCTCGACCCGCGCCGCGACGAAGAGGCGGCGGCGATCCTGCGGCGCACCTTCCCTGACCGCGAGGTGGTCGGGGTGCCGGCGCGCGAGATCCTCCTCGGCGGCGGCAACATCCACTGCATCACCCAACAGGTGCCGGCGGTTCCGGCGGCGGGCTAGGCGACGCCGGCGAGGCTGAGGGCGTAGTCGCCGGCCGCGTCGGTGAACCAGCCCCGCAGCTCGAGGCCGGCGCCGGCGTAGACGGATTCGAGCCGCTCACGGCTGAACTTGGTCGAGATCTCGGTCCGCATCTCCTCGCCGGCGGCGAAGGAGACATCGAGGTCGAGGCGTTCGAGGCGGACCTCCTGGTCGGTCAGCGACCGCAGCCGGATGTCCATCCGCTCGGCCTCGGCGTCGTAGCGGGCGACGTGCTCGAAGGCGTCAAGGTCGAAGTCGGCGCCGAACTCCTCGTTGAGAACGGCGAGGACGTTCTTGTTGAACTCGGCGGTGATACCGGCGCCGTCGTCGTAGGCGGCCTCGAGGCGGGCGCGGTCCTTGATCAGGTCGGTGCCGAGGAGCAGGTGGTCGCTGGGCCCGAGGAGAGCCGCGATTCGCTCGAGGAAGTCCTGTCGCGGGCGTGGGTAGAGATTGCCGATCGTGCCGCCGAGGAAAGCGATCATCCGCCGGTCGGTCCCGTGGGGGATCCGCTCCAGGTGGTGCTCGAAGTCGCAGACGAGCCCGTGGACGTTCAGGCCCGGGTACTCGCCGACCAGCTCGGCGGCGGTGCGGTGGGTGATCTCCTCGGAGATGTCGACCGGAACGTAGGTGTGGAGGCTGTTGCGGTCGCGCATCGCGCTCAGCAGATGGCGGGTCTTCGACGCCGAGCCGGAGCCGAGCTCGGTCAGCGTGCTGGGGCAGCCGGCCGCGTCGAGGATCTCCCCCGAGCGGCGCTCGAGGATCTCCCGCTCAGCCCGGGTCGGGTAGTACTCGGGCAGCTCGGTGATCTGCTCGAAGAGGCGCGAGCCGCGGTCGTCGTAGAAGTACTTCGGCGCCAGCTCCTTCGGGTAGTCGCAGAGGCCGGCGCGGACGTCGCGCGCCATCCTCGCGGCGGCGTCGGCGTCGAGGTGGACGTCGATCGCGATCGTCATGCGTCCCTCGCACAGCGGATGCCGGAGAAGATCTGGTTGCGCTGCGGCAGGTCCCAGTTGCGGAAGCTCGGCCGGGCGACACGCGGATGGGTGGCCCAGGAGCTGCCGCGCAGGACCTTGTACTCGTCGCCGAAGAAGACCTCGGAGTACTCGCGGTAGGGGAAGGCATCGAAGCCGGGGTAGGCGAGAAAGTCCGAGGAGGTCCATTCCCAGCCGTGGCCGACGTCGTCGAGCTGCGGGCGTGCCGCCCCCCACTCGAACTCGGTCGGCAGGCGTTTGCCGGCCCAGCGGGCGAAGGCGTCGGCCTGGTGCCAGGAGACGTGGATGACGGGCTCGGCGGCGTCGATTGGCTCCCTGCGGCCGCGGGCGGTGTCGACCCACCCCTCGCCCTCGCGATCCCAGTACAACGGCGGCTCGGCGCCGGTCTCCTCCGTGAAAGAGATGTACGCGCCGTTGCTGACGGGGGTTCGATCGATCTCGAAGGCGGCGAGCTCGACCGCGTGCCGCGGCCGCTCGTTGTCGTAGGCGAAGCCGTGCGGCGGAGCGCCGATCGCGTATTCACCCGCCGCGATCGCGACCGTCTCGCCCTCCCCGGACGCAGTTGTCCCCGGTATGCGGGGATAACTGCGTTCGGCTTCGATGGTCGGCGGCAGCTCGTAGCCGTCCACCAGCTGCAGCAGTTGCAGCATCGTCTCGTTGTGCTGCAGCTCGTGGGCGAGCAGCATCTCGTAGACGAATCCGTCACGCAGTAGCGGGTCCTCGGCGTCGGCGTCCATCTCCACGCCCTCGAGTACGTCGAGGGTGCGCTCGCGGACGTCGGCCATGTAGGAGCGCAGCTCCGCGTCGCGGAGGATCGGCAGCTCGCCCCGGATCTTGCGCGGGTTCTCGATCGCGTCGTAGAAGCGGCCGAGGTCGCCGTGCAGCGGCTCGCGTCCGCCGATCGTCTGCACCAGCCACAGCTCCTCGAAGTTGGCGATGTGGCCGAGGTCCCAGGCGAGCGGGCTGAGGATCGGCGAGTAGACCGTGTTCAGCTGCTCGTCATCGAGCGGTGCCACCAGCGCCAAGGTCCGCTCCCGCGCTTCGGCGAGGGCTGCCGAGATCGCTGCCTTCGACTGGGGGAGAACGTCGGCCGGGATGAAACCGACCCTACACATCGCCCCTTACCGGTGTGTGAACAATCAGTCGGTCTCGCGGGACTCGGGGTCGAGCCACACCTTCTTCAGCCACGGAGCCGAGACCGCGAACTCGTAGCCTCCGGTTGCGGCTATCGGCTCGAGCGGGACGAGATGGACCCGGCTGCCCGGGGTGAAGCGCTCGACCTCGGTGAAGGCAAAGGCGTTGCCGGCGTGGCTGCCGCCGGAGACGAGGAGCAGGTGGGTTGCTTCGCCCCAACCGTCGTGGGAGACGAGGCCCGCGTCGGAGGCCCAGTTGCCGGAGTTCCGTTTGTAGTTGTAGCCGTGGTGGGAGGAAGCACGCTCTTCGACGCTGCCGTCCGGGTTGAGGCGGAACTGGACGCTCTCCCAGTCGTCGCGGTGATAGCCCTTCTTGCCCGCCACCGGGACGCCGCGAAGCGTCGCCGAGTCGACGTAGTAGGTCCAAAACTGCAGGTACAGCCTGCCGGCGCGCTCGCCGGAGCAGTCGGCGCCCTCCGCTTCGGTCTGCTCGATCGCGGCGCCACGGCAATCGACCACGTGGACGAAGGCGGTTACAGGCAATCCCGCGTCGGTCTGGTGGACGAGCACGCCCCCGGAGGCGTCACCGCACTCGCTGCTGCGACAGCGGCGGAAGTCAACCGGGACCGCGCGGGAGCCGTCCTCGAAGGCGAGCACCGGCATGAACCTGCGCACGAGGCGGCCGACGTCGGTGCCGTATGCGGCGATCAGCGCCGGCTCGTCGCCACAGCCGTCGGCAAGCGAGGCCGCGCAGAGGATCCGGTCGGCGAGCGCCCGCGCCAAGGGCGCCCCCGGCACCCGCGCCCCAGCGGCGACCAACCCCAGCATCGCCACCGAGACGAGCAGCACCAGCCCGACCCACTCGACCGTCCCCTGCCCCCGCTCCGACCGCATGGGTCGAAGCTAAGGAGCGAGGTCCTACGTGTGGGTGCCTAAAGTGCCGGCTTCGTGCCGAGTTGGAGCCAAGTTCGAGCGTTCGCGGCCTTTGCCCTCCTGGCCTGCCTGGGAGCGGCCGGCGACGCGGCCGCGGACCAGCGTCGGGTGGTCGGTCGCTCGGTGCTGGGACGGCCGATCCCCCTTTCCACCAGCCGCCCGCAGCACCCGGCCCTGAAGGTCCTCGTCTTCGGCGACATCCATGGCGATGAGACTGCCGGGATGCGGATAGCTTGTCGGCTGATCGCAGCTCCTCACCCGGACCGCGCCGAGCTTCTCGTCGTGCCGACGCTCAATCCCGACGGCGTCGCCGCCGGGACCAGGGGCAATGCCCACGGCGTTGACCTCAACCGCAACTTCCCCTATCGCTGGCGGCCGCTCGCCGGTGCCGAATACTCGGGCCCCGGGCCGCTCTCCGAGCCCGAGTCCCAGGCCGCCTACCGCCTGATCGGCCGCGAAAAGCCCGATGTGACGATCTGGTTCCACCAGCCGTTCGGCCTTGTCGACCGCCCGTCGGGGAACCCTTTCGCCGCCCGCCGCTTCTCGCAGCTGATCGACCTTCCCCTCGTCCGCCTCCGCGGTCCCTACCCGGGCAGCGCCTCCCGCTGGCAAAGCCACAGCTTCCCGCGGAGCACCGCTTTCGTCGTCGAGCTGCCGCGGCACGTCACCGGCGCCCTCGTGAACCGCGGCGCAGCGGCCGTGCGCTCCCTGGCCTCGGAGCTCGCGAGCCCAGCAGTCGCGGCCGGGCTGCCGGCTCGCTAGAGGTTGCCGATCTCGGAGGCGATTTCCGCCGCGGCCGCTTTGGCGTCGGCGAAGAGCATCGAGGTGTTCGGTTCGTAGAAAAGGTCGTTGTCGATACCGGCGAAGCCGGGGCTGAGGGAGCGCTTGATCACGATCACCTCTTGGGCCTCGGAGACTTCGATGATCGGCATGCCCGCGATCGGCGAGTCGGGGTCGTTCTTCGCCGCCGGGTTGGTGACGTCGTTGGCGCCGACGACCACGGCGACGTCGGTGCGCGACATCTCCGGGTTGATCTCCTCCATCTCCTTGAGGTTCTCGTAGGCGACGTCGGCCTCGGCGAGGAGGACGTTCATGTGGCCCGGCATGCGGCCGGCGACCGGGTGGATCGCGTAGTTGACCGTGACCCCGCGCGCTTCGAGCTCGTCGGCGACCTCCTTGATCGCGTGCTGGGCCTGGGCGACGGCGAGGCCGTAGCCGGGGACGATCACGACGGTGTCGGCGTAGGCGAGCTTGATCGCCGCGTCCTGGGCGCCGATCGAGACGTGGGGCTTTTCCTCGCCAGTCCCGCCACCGCCACCGGAGGGCGCGCCGCCGAAGCCGGAGAAGAGGATGTTGGAGACCGAGCGGTTCATCGCCGTCGCCATCTCCAGGGTGAGGATCGTTCCCGAGGACCCGACCAGGGTGCCGGCGACGATCAGGGCGACATTGTCCAGGGCGAAGCCGGCGGCGGCGGCGGAGAGGCCGGTGAAGGCGTTCAGCAGCGAGATCACGACCGGCATGTCGGCGCCGCCGATCGGCAGGACGACGAGGTTGCCGAGGATCGCCGCGAGGACGAGCAGGAGGATGAAGAGGCCCTGCGAGGGCGAGTCGTGGTCGACCGCGAGGATGACGCAGATGGCGACGACCGCGATCAGCAGGACGGCGTTGATCACCTGCTGCCCCGGCGCCGCGATCGGCCGGGTCGGGATCAGGTCCTGAAGCTTGGCGAAGGCGATGTTCGAGCCCCAGAAGGAGACCGAGCCGACGACGCCGGCAAAGATGATCGGAATCAGCTCGTCGAGGGGGAGTCCATGGCTTCCGTGGCGGATCTCCGACCAGGCGATCAGGGCGACAGCGCCGCCGCCGACACCGTTGTAGAGGGCGACCATCTGCGGCATCTCGGTCATCTGCACCCGGATCGAGGCGATCACGCCGACCGCGGTGCCGATCCCGAGCCCGAGGAAGATCAGGCCCCAGTTGCCCATCCCGTCGAGCAGCAGGGTGGTGACGACGGCGATCGCCATGCCGCCGGCGGCAATCAGGTTGCCGCGCTTGGCGGTGGTCGGGTGGGTCCCCTGTTTGATCCCGATGATGAAGAGCGAGAAGGCGACGATGTAGAGGGCGGTCGCCCCGTCGCCGCCCGGCTCAAGCACGGCACGGACCATCAGGAGCCGCCCTTCCCGTCAGAGCTGGGCTTCGGTCTCGGCTTTTTAGTGAACATGCCGAGCATCCGGTCGGTGACCATGAAGCCGCCGACGATGTTGATCGCGCCGAAGGCGACGGCGATCGTCCCGATCAGGTACTCGAGCCCGTCGTCGGCGTAGCCGAGCACGATCAGGCCGCCGAGCATGACGATGCCGTGGATCGCGTTGGTCTGCGACATCAGCGGCGTGTGCAGGGTCGTCGGCACCTTCGAGATCACCTCGAAGCCGACGAAGACGGCGAGGACGAAGATCGTGATCTCGGTCATCAAGCTCATGGCTACTTCGCTGCCCTCTCGTTCTTGATCTCGCCGCTCTGGGTGATGCAGGCCGCGGCGATGATGTCGTCCTCGAAGTCGACCTTGGCCTCGCCCTCCTCGGTGACGATCAGGCCGAGCAGGTTCTCGAGGTTCTTGGCGTACAGCTGGGAGGCCGGCGCCGGCATCTCCGAGGGGAGGTTGCGGGTGCCGATCACTTTCACCCCGCCCTCGACAACGGTCTGACCCGGCTGAGTCAGCTCGCAGTTGCCGCCGGTCTCGGCGGCGAGGTCGACGATCACCGAGCCCGGGGACATGTTGCGGACGCCCGCGGCGGTGATCAGCAGCGGCGCCGGGCGGCCCGGGATCGCGGCGGTGGTGACGATGATGTCCTGCTTCGCCGCGTTCTCGGCGAGGGCATCGCGCACCTGAGCGTTCTCCTCGTCGGTCAGCGGCCGCGCGTAGCCACCTTCCCCCTCGGCGTCGGGGATGAAGTCCAGTTCCAGCGGCCGGCCGCCGAGCGAGGCGATCTGCTCCCAGGCGGCGCGGCGGATGTCGAAGCCGGTGACGATCGCGCCGAGGCGCTTGGCGGTGGCGACCGCCTGCAGGCCGGCGACGCCGGCGCCGAGGACGAGGACCTTGGCCGGCGGCACGGTGCCGGCGGCGGTGGTCATCATCCCGAAGAAGCGGCCGGACTCGCGGGCGCCGATCAGGGTGGCGGCGTAGCCGGCGGCGGCGGCCTGAGAGGAGAGAGCGTCCATCGCCTGGGCGCGGGTCGTGCGCGGGATCGCCTCCATCGCGAAGGCGGTGACGCCGGCGCTGGCAAGAGCTCTGTTCGTGTCCGCGGCCACCCAGGGGTTGAGGTGGGAGATGAAGAGCTGGTTGCCGTTCAGCTTCGAGATGTCCTCGGCGCCGGGGACGGCGACGTGGAGGACGATGTCGGCGCCCCAGGCGGCGTCGGCGGCGCCAACCGTGGCCCCGGCCTCCTGGTAGGCGGCGTCGGTGTGGCCGGCGGCCTCGCCGGCCCCGGACTCGACGATGACGTCGACCTTCTCGTTTTTCTTCAACGATTTGACGACGTCAGGGATCAGCGCGACGCGGCGCTCCCCCTCAGCGGTCTCTTTTGGCACTCCGATCTTCATGGCGCGGCGCGGGAGGATATGCGATCAGGCCAGGAGGGTGTCCCGTCCCCTGCCGATCAGGCAGAGACGCCGGCCAGGGACGCCAGCCGCTCGAGCGTGTGCTCCTGCTCGGAGCGCTCGACGTGCACGAGCGAGCAGATCAGGCGGTCGATGCCGGCGCCGCGGAAGCGCTCGATCCGCTCGGCGACCTCGGCCTCGGTCCCGACCAGCGAGGTCGCCTCGACGATCTCGTCCGGCATCGCCTCGAAGGCGCCGGCGCGGTCGCCGTCCTGGAAGCGCTGCTGGACCTCGTCGGCGACCTCGCCGAAGCCGAAGCGGTGGGCGAGGTCGACGTAGAAGTTGGTTTTGCGGCTGCCCATGCCGCCGAAGTAGAGGACGAGGCCGGCCTTGACGACGTTCTTCGCCGCCTCGAGGTCGCCGTCGATCGCCACCTGCAGCGAGGGGCTGACCTCGAGGTCGGAGCGCTGGCGGCCACCCTTGGCGAAGCCCGCCTCCAAGTGCTCGCCCCAGGTCGCCTCGAAGGCGTCGACGCTGAAGAAGATCGGGATCCAGCCGTCGCAGATCTCCGCCGCCATCTCGACCGATTTGCGCCCGATCGCGCCGACGAAGACGGGGATCTCGTTGCGCAGCGGGTGGAAGTTCAGCTTCAGCGGCTTGCCCTCGCCGCCGGGCAGCGGCAGCGTGTAGTGCTCGCCCTGGTGGTTGACAGGCCCCTCGCGGGCGATGATCTCCCGCACCACTTCGATGTACTCGCGGGTCCGTCCCCAGGGCTTCGCGTACGGCACCCCGTACCAGCCCTCGGAGACCTGCGGGCCGGAGGGGCCGAAGCCGAAGAGGAAGCGGCCGCCGGAGAGTTTGTCGATCGTCGCCCCGGCCATCGCCGCCGCCGCGGGCGGGCGCGCCGGCACCTGCATGATTGCGGCGCCAAGGTTGATCTTCTCGGTCTTCGCCGCCAGCCAGGCGAGGACGCTGACGACGTCGGAGCCGTAGGACTCGGCCGCCCAGACGGACTCGTAGCCCAGACCCTCGGCGGTGCGGACGATTTCCGCGGCCTCCTCGCCGGCCGGGCCGATCCCCCAGTAACCCAGGTTGAGTCCAAGCATCAGGCCCATAGTTCCCGCACCCTATTGAATAGGGGTCGAATGGGTAACGGCCAACCCAGCGTGGACCAGGGACTCTCCAGCAAGGAGGCGGCAGCACGCCTGCGCAAGTTGGGCCCGCCGGCCCAGGACTCCTCGCGCTCGCTGGCGAGCATCGTCGCCGCCAACGTCTTCACCCTCTTCAACGCGATCATCGCCGGCTTCTTCGTCCTCGACATCGGGCTCGGGCTCTACGCCGACGCGATCTTCGGCCTGATCGCGGTCGTCAACTCCAGCATCGGCATCTACCAGGAGAAGAAGGCGAAGGAGACGCTGGACGAAATCGCCGTCCTCGTCGCCCCCCACGCGCGGGTCGTGCGTGACGGAGCGGAGATGGAGCTGATCGCCAACGAGGTCGTGCCGGGGGACCTGATCGCCGTCGGCCCCGGCGACCAGCTCGTCGCCGACGGCGAGGTCTCCGAATCCCGCGGCCTGACGACGGACGAGTCCCTGCTGACCGGCGAGTCCGACGGGATCCAGAAGGACGAGGGCGACCGGGTTCTGTCGGGCTCCTTCTGCGTCTCCGGCTCCGGCCACTACGTGGTCGACGCGGTCCGCGAGGAGAGCTACGCCGGGAAAGTCGCGGGCGAGGCGAAGACCTTCCGCCACCCGCCTTCGCCGCTGCAGGAGGAGGTGAACCGGGTGATCATCGCCTCCACCTACATCATGGTGCCGCTGGCGATCGTCCTCATCCTCAGCCTGAAGCTGCGGGCGGTGCCGCTCGAGGAGGCGGCACAGACGGCCACCGCCGGGCTCGTCACTCTGATCCCCGAGGGTCTCGTTCTGCTTATGAGCGTCACCTTCGCGGTCGCCGCCAAACACCTGGCCAAACGGGACACGCTGGTGCAGCAGATGAGCGCGACCGAGAGCCTCGCCTCGGTCGACACGGTCTGCGTCGACAAGACCGGGACCCTGACCGCCGGCGAACTGCGGCTGACCACGGTCGAGTACGCCGACGGCGTCGATCCGAAATCGGGAGGGGCGGCGCTGGGGCGCTTCGCCGCCAGCGCCGGCAACCGCAACGGGACCCTGGAGACGATCGCCGAGGAGTTCCCCGGGAAACCTGGGACGGTGCGCAGCGAGGTCCCCTTCTCCTCGGAGTGGAAGTGGAGCGGGGTCTCCCTCGACGGCGGCAGCGACGGCGGGACCTATGTGCTCGGAGCGCCGGACATCCTCGCCGAGTCGGGAGCGCTGAGCCTGCCGCCGCGGCTGGCCGAGAAGCTGAAGGAGGAAACCGCGGCAGGGCGGCGCGTCGTCGCCTTCGGCCAGAGCAGCGAGGCCCTGCCCGAGGACCCGGCCGCCAACGGGGCGCCGCCCCTAACTCCGCTGGCGCTGGTCGTGCTGGAGGAGACACTGCGGCCCGATGCGGCCGAAACGGTCGCCTACATGCGTGAGGAGGAAGTCGACCTGAAGCTGATCTCCGGCGACGCCGCCGCGACCGTGACCGCGGTCGCCTACGCGGTCGGCGTGCCGCAGGACGCCGGGGTGATCGAGGGGCCGGACCTGCCCGAAGACGAGGAGGGACTGGCGAAGGCCGCGAGCGAGAACACGATCTTCTGCCGGATCAAACCGGAGCAGAAGAAAGCGCTGGTCGGGGCATTGGTCGGGGCGGGGCGCTATGTGGCGATGATCGGCGACGGTGTCAACGACGTGCCGGCGCTGAAGCGGGCGCGGATGGCGGTGGCGATGGGCTCGGGGACGCAGGTGACCAAAGGCGTTGCCGACGTCGTCCTGCTCAAAGACCAGTTCTCGCGGCTGCCGGAGGCGATCGGGCAGGGGCGGCGGATCGCCCGCAACATCCACCGCCTCGGCCGCCTCTACCTGACCAAGACGGTCTACGCGGCGACGCTGATCCTGCTCGTCGCGGTGCCGGGGTTCGTCTTCCCCTTCCTGCCGCGACACCTGACCGTGGCGGCGCTGCTGACGATCGGCATCCCCTCCTTCGCCCTGGCGCTGCTGCCCTCGGAGGGGCCGCTGTATCGCGGCCGCCTGCTGCGGGCGTTGGCCGCCTTCGCGGTCCCGGCGGGGATCTCGACGGCGCTCGCCTCGATCCTCTCCTTCTTCCTCGTCGACACCGTCGCCGGCGGCACCCTCGCCGAGGGCAGGACCGCGGCGACCTCGACCCTGATCGGCCTCGGCCTTGCCTTCATCCTCCTGCTCGAGCGCGGCCCCGGCCGCGAGCACATCGCGATCCAGAGCAACATGCTGGCGATGGTGCTGGGGCTGGGCGGCGTCTACGCCGGCATCCTCGCCCTCCCCTTCCTGCGCGACTTCTTCGACCTCGTCCTGCTCGGCCCGGGCGAATGGTTCCTCGTCTTCCTCTCGGTTGCGATCGGGCTGACGATCTCCAGCCTGCTCTGGAAAGTGCCGCAAATCGAAGCCCTCGAAGTCCCTGAGGAACGAGTGGAAGGTGCCCAGCCTCAGTAGCGCGGATCGCCACCGGCCGGTGGCGGGTACACGAGCCGGAGGTGGCGTTCCGGGAAGTCAAGCGGCTCCGTGCTGTGCTCGTACTCCTCCAACTGTCCCGGGCCAAGCTCCTCAAAGGCTTGTCTGACCGCGGCCACGTAGTCACGACTGACGAAGACTTCGGCATCTGACTGGTGGCGGCGGCAGCGGTCGCGCGCCTCCTCGGTTGCGCGGTAGGCGAAAACCCGCCGGGGCAGCGTCGGTTCGAACGACGCACTGACGTCGACGCGAAGGTAATTGACCTCCCGCACGTCGAATTCGGCCAGGCGGCGGGGGTCGACGGGAATCGCGAGGCCGTTGACGGTGGAACCCGGATCGTCGTCTATGTCCAGGTAGGCGACGCGGATCCGCGGCTGCTCGCCGGTATCGGGGTCGACGAAATGCTTCTCCAACCGGGTCGCTTCCCAATTATTCATCGCCGCCCCCCAGTAGCGTCGCCAATCCTGGAGGCGGCCAGGGACCGCAGGCCAAGCCTGACCCCCAAGCATCACCTCGTCCTTGACGGCCACCAATGAGCCGTAGCCGAAGACGTATGCGAGGTCGTCGGGCAGTTCAGCCATCAAAGCTCTCCCATCCGCCCCACGTCTTCGAGTCGGTGCCATAGCGCAGGTGGATCCGTGCCCAGGCGCGATCCGTCACTGCCTCAAGCAGGTCGAAGGCGCGCCGCTCGACGAAGGTCTCGGCGACGTCTGGCATCGAACCGGAGACGTGGACGACGAGGCGGTCGCGGGAGCCGATTTCCCGGCCGTGGATCTTCACGAGGCGCAATCCCCCGTCGTCCTCTGCCACGTCGTCTGGCTCGAGGGGGACGAAAAAGGTGTAGGGAACGTGGCAGTCAGCCATCGGCCAGTTCGGGTTCGCGACATCGACGGGGATATTGCGGACAATCGACTTCTCTCCTTCTCCGATCCAGTGCTGGTGTACGACTAGAAAACGCACGTCGAGCGCCCGCATCCTCGATGCGTTGTAGACGCGAAACGAGAGCACGTGACAGTCCTCCGCCAGTTCCCCGCTGAACGTCTCCGGGCTCGGTTCGACGCTGACCTTCGACCGGAAGACGAAGACGCGGGGATGAACGAAAAGTTTGAAGACGACAGCGCCGATATAGAGCGCCGGGAGGATCAGGGCGATGAGGCCTTGCACGGTCTCGATGACTTCCCGAACCACACCCCCGTGGTTGGCGGCCGGTCCGCTGACGTCGAGTCCTATCAGCGCCATCGCCTCGTCCCGCCAGAGATCGAGGAACCCGCCCGCTCCATCCCCATCGATTGCGAGGAACAGAGCGAGCACAGCCGCGAGCAGAGCGAGGAAGCCGATGAATGCCAGCGTCAGACCCGGCAGCCCGAGGCGAACCAGCAACCATCGGAAGCGGTCACGGGTCTGGGGGTGCCGCTTTCTCGGCATCTTTTAGTCTGCCGGCGGCAGGACGAACTGACTGACAATCAGGTTGGCCGCCAGGCGCGGCTCGGAGCCCTCGCGGCGGCGCTCGATCCGGACCTCGATCACGACCGTGCTCTTGCCGACGTGCAGCGGCTCGGCCCGGGCCTCGATCTCGTCGCCGAGGATGCCGGCGGCGAAGACGTTCAGCTTCAGCTCGATCGTCGTGAAGTTGTGGCCGGGCGGGATGCAGCGGAAGGTCGACCAGGCGGCGACGGTGTCGCCGAGCGCGGTCCAGACGCCGCCGTGGACGAAGCCGCCGGGGTGCAGGTGGCGTTTGTCGACGACGATGCCGCCGCGGGCGTGGGAGTCCTCGACCTCCAGCGGCTCGATCCCGAGATCGCCCGGGAAGCTTCCTGGAAGGAAGGCCCGGACCGACTCCGGGGTGATCATCGAGCTCGGGTGCGTGGCGTCGCTCATCGCGAGTGGTGAGTTGACCCGGCTATAGGCGGGTCAACTCACCAGTTGCTGCTTAGTTGAGCCTTTCGACGAGCATTGCCTTGCCCTGGCCGCCGGCGACGCACATCGTCTCCAGGCCGACCTGCTTGTCGTCGGTCTCGAGCACGTTCAGCAGGGTGCCCATGATCCGGGCGCCGGTCATCCCGAAGGGGTGGCCGAGGGCGATCGCGCCGCCGTGGGTGTTGAGCTTGTCTTCGTCGATCCCGCATTCGGCCATGATCGGGATCACCTGGGCGGCGAAGGCCTCGTTCAGCTCGACCCGGTCGACGTCGGAAATCGACATCCCGGCGCGGTCGAGGACCTTCTTGATCGCGCCGATCGGGGCGACGCCCATCAGCTCCGGCTCGTTGCCGTGGGTGGCGGCGGTGATGATCCGGGCGCGCGGCTTCAGGCCCAGCTCCTTGGCTTTGTCGGCGCTCATCAGCAGCACCGCGGCGGCGCCGTCGTTGAGCGGGCAGGAGTTGCCGGCGGTGACGCCGCCGCCGCCGAAGGCCTCCGGCAGTTCGGAGAGCTTCTCCAGGGTCGAGGAGGCGCGGGGGCCGTCGTCCTTGGTGACTTCGGTCCCGTCCTCGAGCTTGACCGGGACGATCTCGCGGTCGAAGAAGCCGTCTTCCTGGGACTTGACGGCGAGTTCCTGCGAGCGCTGCGCGAACTTGTCCATGTCGGCGCGGCTGACCTCGTACTTCTTGGCGACGTTGACGGCGGTGATGCCCATGTCGATGTAGGCGTTGGGCTGGCCGTTCTCACCGATCAGGTTGGGGTTGCGGTCATCGGCGCCGGCGGGCTCGGTGCGCTCGTTGAAGCGGCTCACCCACTCGACTCCGACGGCGAGGTAGGCGTCGCCCTCGCCGGCCTTGATCGCGTTGCCGGCGTGGCGGATCGCGTCGAGGCTGGAGGAGCAGTAGCGGGAGACGGTGACCCCGTTGACCTCCTGCGGCAGCTTCTCGCTGAGCAGGGAGATGATCCGGCCGATGTTGAAGGCCTCGAGGCCCTGCGGCATGCCGGCGCCGCAGAAGACGTCTTCGATCAGGGCCGGGTCGACGTCGGGGTTGCGCTCGAGCAGCTGGTCGACCACGTAGGCGCCCATCTCCTCGGGCCGCAGCTGGGCCAGCGAGCCCTTGAAGGCACGGCCGATCGGCGTGCGGATGGTGTCGACGACTACTGCTTCGGGCATTCCTTATCTCCTTCGAGGCTTGGCAAGGGCTTGCAACTGCGGGGGCAGGGTAGTTGACGCTGACCGTCGGCGTCTCGTGCGGATTCGCACGAAGTTTGGCGGCAGCGTCATGGACCTGCGTTACATTCGCCTCAATCCACCTCGTCCGGAAGGCGAGATTTGCCGTTCAGCGGCAAAGAAAGGAGGGCCCCTTCATGCCTGAGGGTTACTGCGTCAAAGAGCGTAAGAAGGTTGAGATCAAAGACGCGAAACAGGTGACGATGAAGAACGGTCGCCCGGCGATCCAGGGTGTCTGCCCGGATTGCGGGACGAAAATCTTCAAGATCGGAAAACTCGAATAGGGCCCTCCCTGAGAGGTATTTGAACCCGGCGCAGCCGGGGAGCGTATGCCGGGTCGGATGATCCCTGAGACCCTGAAGCGGGGAAATTCGGCCCGGGGCGCGCTCAGCCGCGAACGCGACGTCCGCGAGGCCTATGCCGCCCACTCCGGTGAGCTGTACGGCTTCGCGGTCCGTTCGCTCGGCGACGCCGGGCTCGCGGAAGAGGCGGTGCAGGAGACCTTCGTCCGCGCCTGGCGGGCGGGGGGCCGCTTCGACCCGAAGATCGGTTCGCTGCGGACGTGGCTGTTCGCGATCTTGCGGAACGTCGTCATCGACCTTGGGCGGGCGCGGTCGGTGCGGCCTGGGGTCGCCGAGGGCGGGGTCGAGCCGAGCGTCGAGCCGCTCGACGAGGCGCTGACCGCCTGGCAGGTCGAGGAGGCGATGCGGCGGATCGGCGAGGACCACCGGCGGGTGATCGTCGAGACCTTTTACCGGGGTCGGCCTTACGCCGAGGTGGCGGCGGAGCTCGGGGTGCCGGAGGGAACTGTGAAGAGCCGCGTCTACTACGGGCTGCGGGCGCTGCGGGTCGTGCTCGAGGAGATGGGCTATGAAGACTAGGAACGACTGCCGCGAGTGGCGCGAGCTGCTCGGCGCCTACGCGCTGGGGCAGCTCGAGGGGGACGGGCAGGCGGGGCTGGAGGCGCACCTCGACGGCTGCGCCCGCTGCCGCGAGG
>Ga0184624_10000175_pt1 | contig 15592 bp, 29 predicted proteins | sample PLM3_5_b1_FD_133157 | JGI IMG/M metagenome (GOLD analysis project Ga0184624, IMG submission 133157) | Groundwater sediment microbial communities from an aquifer in East River, Colorado, USA - PLM3_5_b1 | ecosystem: Environmental > Terrestrial > Soil > Riparian zone | place: USA: East River...
TCATCCTTGTGATTCTTCAGCCACTCGTCAGTCGCAGCCTGAACTTTGATTCCTAAATCTTGTTCTTCTGCGTCCGAGTCCTCATCATCTTCCTCATCATCTTCATCGATTTCTTCTGACTCATCATCTTCGTCGTCATCAGAATCAATTTCTTCGTCCTCGTCCTCATCCTCATCTTCGGCGAGGATTTCGTCTGAGTCATCCTCATCCTCGTCGTCTTCGATATCCTCTAATTCAATTTCATTTGGAAGAGCGGAAACATCAAGACCGAGCATAGCTGCTACTTGTTCCTTCTCGCCCGGTTTAAACACATGCTTTGTCATTCGGCTGCTCCCTTTCCCGTAGTAAACGGTAACGGTGTTCAAGTTTGGATGCGGCAGACTGCAATCGGATTGTAAAATCTTCCGCATCCTTTGCGAGTTCGCGAAGCTTTGAAATGTGCTCCGCTATTTCTAACTTCAATCCGAGTTCGTCCATTGGCGTATGAGTTAATGGTGCAGGCGAAGGGACTCGAACCCTTATGGTTTTTCAACCTGTGGATTTTAAGTCCACTGCGTATGCCATTCCGCCACGCCTGCGAAAGAGAATGGATGCATAGGTCCGGGGGGAACCTATGCATCCGGTGGATTTACTGCAACTTACTGGTTGTCCGGCGTCCAATCAATCGGGCGCCAACCGAGAACCTGATTGTTCGGCTTGTTGTTATACGTTCCAGGGCCGAGGCAAACGAAAACCTCCTTGCCCTTGAACTCCTCGAAATGAACAACGCCACCGTCCTTTTCGAGATCGACTCGCATCGCCTTCAGGAAATCAAACGCGAGGCCAGGATATTCCTCCGGGAATGTCTGGTCGTACGTGAGACCCTGATACTCATTACCGGGTTCCTCAACCTTGATGGTAATGACGTGGTTAATCGCTCCCGAGCGCTTCTCCGACTTCGCCACACGCTCCTGATAATTCGTGATGCGAACCGGAAGCCACGTCGGTGCTTCAACCAAACGTGTACGAGCGATATCGTCCTTCGAATACGTGAATGCCATGATTCTTTTTTCCTTGTGTGTAGAGGGTGAAGTGTACTGCTTTACACGCTTACTTGAGTTCCTAATGTAATTACCCCTTGGTGCTTACTTAGGATTAACGAAAGGTGCGACGTTTGATTTGCCTAGTTCCATTACCTCCATGATTGATGGTTGAATGATTTCAAAGAAGTTGCGATTCGTAAAGTCAATCTCCTTAGGTAACTTTAACGTTGTTCTCGCAAAATCTTCTCCAGAATTGACCGTGCGTGCGATGAACTGTTGCTTTCCACCAACCGGCTTTTGCTCGAAGTGATAAATCTCGTCGAAGTAGCCCGGTATTTTGGCAGCGACTTTCTTTCCCCCGGTCAATAAACTTCTCGTAACGACGACTGTATCATCATTGAGATTCGTTTTCTCAGTCTTGATGACGTGGGCTACGAGAATCTTGTACTTGCATCGAAGCTGTTGAAGAAACATTACTAGTTCAGTCAACATTGCATTCTCTGCATTGTAATCTTCAATCGAGTTAACTGCGACGCCGCTGATTTTCTTACCCTTACCTTCAAGACCTTTGAGCCTAATGACGTTTTGCAATAGTAAATCAGCAGTCGAGGTGAGTGAATCAACAATCACGGTGTCGAATGGAAAGCGTTTCATCTTGCTTAATTCGATGAACTCGTCCCATTTCTTGTCGAACTTCGCGTAATCTTCTCGCGTGTACGTGTCGTACGATAAATCACGTTTACCACGCGGGTAATGATACGCTGCGACCGAACGTATTCTACTCTCCATATCGAATACGTAGGGATTGGGAAAGCTTGCTGCCGCAATACTCTTGCCACTGCTCACTTCCCCTTTGAACAGCATGAGGAATTCTTCTTTCGCGAGCGCTTCCTCGATGCTTGGCATTTAGTTGCTCTCATCAATGACCGGAATCAATTCGGATTCCTCGTCGGTCGGTTCTGGAATGGAAGGGTTCGGTTCGTATTCCTTCCGCCGTTCCTCACGATACGTTTCGAGTTGCGCCTTCAAATCGTGATGCGGATAGAAAGTAAACAACGTGTTGTACTTTGAATCGCGCAACGAATAGTTCTCAAGCGTCTCAATGTTCGTGAGATTCAAGAGTTCACGAAGAATTCGTTGCGTGATGTGCAATGCCGATTCGATGTTGTCAACGAGTTCGATTTCGATGCGAAAGCTCTTGTCTTTGTCAGCCATTTTAAATCTCGATTCCTTTTGATTGATGCCCGCATTGCAAGCATTCGATGTACAGTCTGCCGTTTAGTGTACGCCGTGCCGTTTCAGGATGTCTGCAACAATGTTCGATACAGGCGCGGACAATTCCGTTGGCGAATTTGACGAGTGGTTTGGATGCTCCCTGCGACAATCGATGCAAACGGGATTCGCTCGGAGCGATGCGTACTTGTCGATTACGAATTCCCGATTGCACGATGGACATACTGATTCCTTGCCTAAGATAAATTCAGGCATGATGTAATGGTTGCAGTTGGTTAACATGCAACGATACACATGCGCTTTCTTTAGCTTAACTCGGCGGTATTGATGCGTGTGATTCGAGTTCGCCCGACGCTTGGGCATTTACATTCTCCTTACCTTGCTTTGCTAGCTCGGTGATAATCTTCGATATCACGTTCGCTGCACGTTGCTTTACGTGCTCAGGAACTGGAATGTTCATGATTGCGAGCGTTTGAAAGTATGCTTCAAACGTTGCTCCTATCGTCTCAGCGTCGATAGGATCGAGCGTAACGGTGATTGGCTTTGCTAGTTCATCGAAGCCCGGTCGCTCGCTTTCTTTTTTCAGGTCGTATAGCATTTTAGTTATCCTTTGAGTCGCTTGAACCATTCATCCCGAAGGTGCTGATACTCGGGAAACATATCAAACACGCTAGCGAAGTAGAAGTCTTCCTCACCAACGAAACAATCCGCGTGAGCTTTCTTTGCGTCACTAAACTTACGTTCACAAAACATGAGCGAGTTCATGATATGGTCGCTCTCCATATGCTGAACTGGCTTACCATTCCACGTCTTGTGAACCTTGCGCTCCGGGGTATTGAAGATTGAATGCCGCTTGGGTGTTAGCTTTTCTTGCTCGTCGTATTCATCCCATTCGCGGTCGCGGTCGAAGTTCATTTTAATCTCGATTCAAAGGGTTCCAAATTGGAACGACGGTGTAGTTCGTTTCCTTCAGATACTTACGGTGGCTCGGTTGCGCGGAACATAACGTAATGTATCTACATCCACCGTACATACCGCATGCTTCTCGATTGCGCCTAAACTTTCCTTCGTGCATCATATCCAAGTGTCTGAGGATATCACGAACGGCGTCCTCTTTCCATTCGTCGATTACTTCTTGGCTCTTTGTAACGACGATGCGTTCGAACTTTCCAGTGTTACCTTTCACGCCGATGCGATTGATAATCAAGTTCTTCGAATTCAATGCCCACATGTATCCGTGGAATTGATTGCTCATAATCGCTGGCTTGAAGTATGAACCCCACGATTTGTGGTCTACCGGGCACAAATAAGGTTGAGCTAATACAAGGTCCGTGATGCCCGTATAGAGAATATGAATCTCATCATCCTCATACAAAGTTTTCGCGAACGTACTTTCCACCAGTGGATTGTTATTCGTATCTCTTGCAACAACCCAATTGTCGGTGATGTACTTCGCGGTGTATGCGGAATAAATGTCGATGCAAGCGTTGATTTGCGAACGTGTGAGTTGGGTTTTCGCAGCCGCATACGCTTCCATCCTTGCTGCAACTTGGCCGCGCAATATATTCTGCGGTGTATTATGAAAGTGCGCGTAGTGCTCAGCTAAGCCTTCGTGAATAATGAGTCCGAGTTCCAAAGACTCCATTCCATAATCACGCGGCTCAATCGAATCGATGAAACGATACGCGGCTTGCTGATTGCACGTTTGAATACCCGCAAGGACTTGCGAGTCGATGCTGATAACGAGCTTATCCGTTTGCTTCGGTGCGTCGTTATCAAGTTTTGAGGTATCGGTGAGAGTCATGCTATTTTATCTCGATTCCTAACGTTTGCTCAAGCGTGTCCTTAGCGTTCAAGTATCGCAAGCGTTCGACGCCTTGCATTATTTTCCAGAGTCCGTTGCTTAACTGTAGAAGGTAAAGTAAGGATTGAATTTGAAAACCTTGCTTAACCAACGAGTTAAACATGATATGAAACTCTCTTGGACGCTCCGTTTGAAACGTGTGGAGATATAAAACTTCGATGGGGTCATATATCTTCACGCCTTTCTCAAACTTGAACGACCAAGGAACTGAGTTAGCATAGCGATGAATGACTTTATACTTTCCATCGCGCACCGCGTCTGCTAACTCAAAGCACGCACGTTCAAACGTTATTTGATTTGGCGTCGGCATCTTTCTTTGCGAGCACTTTGAACCACAACTCTATCGCAGGGATTGGGCATTCCTTGATGTGTGAATCCCATTCGCCACATAGCATGCACTCTTGAAACGTTTCGCCCGATTGAGAATCGTGATGATTTTGAATCGCATCTTCAAGCGCTTCGGTGAGTGTATTGAGAACGAGTTCGGTGCGGTCGTTGTTTGGTATGGCTTTCATTATTCTTCAGGCTCCGCGAACATCTTATCGAAACACTTGCCACAAATTCCGCTGACGAGAAATTCCCGCTCGTCTTTAGAGAGATTGGGAAACGCATTTTGCACAAACATACCGTGGTCCCAATTGTAATAGGCTTGAGCTGTTACTGTAACAACCTGCGGAATGTTGCAATAAGTACAATTCCCTGATAGAGTGTATTGTCCATCGGGTGTCTTATAGATTTTGAGTTCGGGCATTAGCTTACCGCGCGCTTCCTTAGCTTGAGAATTGTTGCGGACTTCTTTGGTTTAAGTTTGAGTCGTTTGTCGTCCTTATAAGATTCAATGTCGATGTCGAACGTGAATGCAAGAGCGTTGGCAATTACGAAGCTTCGCGATACCCCGTATCGGTTGCATTCCTTTTCGATTGCTCGCTCGATTGCTGATTCAACGGCGGTGGATAATCTCGCACGACGCTGACCGATGTATCGACGTTGAATAATCACTGGCCCGTTTCCTTGAGCTTAGCGCGTGCGTCCCACAGAATCTTCGCGATGTTTCGCAAGGTATCGATTCGAGTGAGACGATATGCTTTGAATTGTTCGTCGTCTGCCATCTTTTCCGTGACGGCCTGGAGTTCACCAATCATGGAGATTAACGATACTCGCAAGGTGGTGATTTGCTGCGATGTCAATTCAACGGGAATGGTTGGGATGGTTTCTTCAGGCAGGGATTCGACTTGATTGATTTGCTTTTTCATTTGCTTTGCTCGCTTTCTTTTGGCGCTGCGGTTACTGAGCGGATAAGTAATCGAGGTGTGTACTTTTTACATGGTGCCGCTGGCGCTGTCTGGATTTTATCATGGTTGCCATGCTACCACAAGTGTATAATTTACACACCTCGGGTTGCAGAGGTGCAAGGATGCGAGCGCTCCAAGGTGCCGAACCTGCTAGAGCGCAGCGCGAGCGCGTCTGAGACACGTTCGGCAGGTTGTCGCGCTCAGCATACGGGCCAGGTTGCGAGCGCTCCACAACGGCCGACGATGCGCGCTAGGCTACCACGCGATAATCTATCGTAAATAGCAAAAGGCCCGACCAATTCCATACGGGAATCAATCGGGCCTTTATGCTTTGAGTTGCGTTGAGCGTGCTATTTTCCTATGCCTCGGCGAATACATGCTCCATATTTCTTTTCTAGCCAAAGGCAATCATCGACGAAGGAGCAATCGTAATCTTCAAGCGTCCAGATAGCGATGCGTCCGTAGAATCTAGACGCGCCCATCATATCGCTTTTGTGTATGATGATAACGTCTTTATCCTCGTCAGCGATGCGAATGTTGTACTTGATTTTGAACTCTGCGAATGTCATAAGCTTAGCGACGTGACTTCAAATAACCAATCGAATCGCCACGATATCGAACGACGATGCCCTTATCAGAATCAAGCGAACGAATCTCAATCGTGGCGAGCGGACGGTAAAGACTCCAGAAACGCATGAAATCGTTTACTTTCTTTTCTGGCCCTGCATAGAGCAATGCTTTACCTTCGGGCGTGTCAATGTAGATTGTGAGATTGTTAATCATTACGAATTCTCGAGCCGCTTTGCTTCGCGAGCTTCGTATTCTTTGGCAGTGAGCACGACGCAATAACCTGGCCGAACGCTGTAAACGTTCTTAGCGTAATTCAATGCGCCTTCCTTGGACGATGCGAGCACTTGAATGATTCCCGTTGGAGCAATCACGACAAAGGATTCGTAATCCTTCAAGTCCCTGCCGGAATTGTTAAACGCGGCACGGAAGTCAGCACGCGATGATTCACACGTCGCGCAAAGGCAATCGCAGAACTGAGGTTGAATGCAAACTTTGCAGGGTTTCATTTGCTTTTCCTTTAGAGCGTGTTGAGCGCGTAAACGAGCAGGGCCAGGAGCAAGGTTAACGGAATGGTCAACTCGTATTCTCGCGTGCGCAATGACGCGCACGCGAGAATAAAGGTTGGCACGATGGCGATGCGAATTAGTATGTCCAACGCTTGCCACCGTTTGCGTAGATTGCGCTAGCCAATTCTTTCATGAGAGAAGACTCCTCCCAATTGTTCTCGTTACGGTCGATGATGTTGCTAATCAATGAGCGCTTCTTCTCGACGAGTTCGGTCAGCCATTCGTCAATCGTGCCGACCGAAATCATATACGTGATGTTCACGTGTTCCGCTGTTGAGCCAAACCTCGTGAATCGGGTTTCCGCTTGCTCCTCGTTTGCAGGATTCCATTGACGCTCAAGCATGATAGCGTCAGAGCAAAACTGCAAGTTCAAACCTTCGCCCGATGCAAGGGTACTCGCAATTAAGATGCGATGCCCGTCGTCATTCTTAAATGCTTCGACAACGCTTTGCCGTTGGTCTGCGTCTAACTCAGACTTCAAGTGCAAGCATTCTTTCCATCCACCTTGAATGGCCCAGGTATCGAGCACTTCCTTGAGCGCGAGCAACGTTTCTTTGTGGTGTCCGAAAATAACAATCTTTCGGTCCGTGCTCAAGAGAAAATCCGTAACGTGTTCAACCGTTGGGCCAATCTTTGCCATGCCGGTGATGCGTCGCATGCGTGCAAAGAAACCAAGGATATTCGTGTAGTCTGCGGCATTCGGCTCGCCGTCGGCTTTGTCCATGAACTGATCGAACTCTTTCATGACATCCGTGTAGGCTCTTCTCAATTCCTTGTTTTCCATTTCGGAATTGAAGAAGTTCCGGCGAATGGTTGGCAGCTCAGGCGCTACTTCAGCGCGTGTGCGACGAATCATAATGCCGTCCAACGCATCATAGAAGTTATCGCGAGCTTTAATGATGTGGTAGTTCCCTTGATTATCCTGCCAATAATCAAAGTACCGTGACATCATCATATGCTTGCTCGGGAACTTGGTTGGCGCAATCAAGTTAAGAATCGGGAAGAACTCATCCGCCTTATTCTTGATTGGCGTGCCTGATACGCCAATGATATGCTTGATGCCGACTTTCTGTACCAAAAGGCGAACGGCATTCGTACGCTTCGCGTCTTCATTCTTGATGTATTGACATTCATCAAGGATAATGGTCTTGATGTGCGCGAACTTGGCCGCTGCCTCGTCTGAGGACATACGGGCCAGGGTATCGTAGCTAATGATGTTGTACGGGAACTTGAATACCTTTTCCTTTGACGAGTCGATGGTTTGAATCAAAGGATTGCCCGTCCAATTGTACGCTTCGATTTCAGACTGTCGACGCAGGCCGGACTTGACGCAAAGCAATGCTGGCAACATCTCAGGATGGAGCTTCAATGCGCCAAAGTATTGAACAGTCTTGCCCAGGCCCATCTCATCACCAATGATGCAACGGAAACCTGTCGTTTCGATGAATTCGATTCCGAGCTTTTGGAAATCGAATAGGTGCTGACCCTTTTCCGATACGATGTCGTAGTCTGCCCTGTTTACCTTTGTGATAGTTGAGTGTCCACACGCGAGCTTAATAAGGAATGTATCCTTTGCTAGCGTGGTTCGGCTTTTTTCGACTGCGGGTAGTCCGCAATACTTGCAGTGCTCAATAATCCTAGCCATTGTCGTTTGCTCCCTGCTGTTACTGAATTGTGAATTGAAGTAGAAGTCTGATAAAGCGCTCAGGATAGGTGAGATGCTGAGCGCTCTACAGAATGCTAATTCATAATCTGATACGATGCACCGTGCTCGATTGAATCAGCGAGGGTTTGCACGGTGGTAGTTGTCGCGAAGTCCAGGTTATGCGCGATGCAATATTCCATGACCTGCGTGACAGACTTGAAAAGAATCACGACGGAATTGCGGTCGACAATTGGAAGAACCTGCGAGCCGTAATTGCACGATACCTTCGCAAACATGCTAGGTGTCCGCTGCGAATGATATTCGCTTGAATAGTTACGCTTCGATGCGTCAAAGAATCCGATGTACATTTTAGTTTTCCTCTTTCGTTACCTGCGATGCGGCATTCGTAAGGATACGGAGCGCGTCGTTATCGGCTGCGAGATTACCTAATGGGCCGAGCTTCACGCTGTAACGATAACCAATGTGATTAGCTGCTGAGCCTAGGATGCGAAGCGCTTCAAGAGTTGAGAGTAACATTTGCTTTAACCTTTCGATGGAATGTGGTAGATTGCTTCGATTCGTTTGCGATTATTAAACATTGCATACCCGCCGTCGCTGTGAACGCCGTTCTTGATTGCGAATATGTGCCCAGGTATCAGCACGATAACGTTGTCCGTTGGGATAGCGTCATGCGTGAGGTTCACGCGATGCTCAGGCAAACAAAGGTTAAACGCTTGGAATGCCTTTACCCAATGAGAACCACGCGCGCCACAATTGTTCCGGCGGCCTGCGTGTGCGAGCGCGATGTAGCAAAGTTCATAATCAATGCCCGATGCGATGTGCAATGCTCGCACAGTGCAATCACGCTTTAGATTTGCGTCTCGGCCTGCGATGTCGTAAGGATTTGACATTTGCTTATTTCGCTTTGAGGGTTTCGAGCATTGCAGCGATAGCAGGGTTCGACTTCGCAGCAGCATCAAACTTAGCGCGCAATCTATCCTCAGCCGATGGCTTACGCTTCGATTCCTTTACCACATAGCCCGATTGATTGTGTCGCGCATTGCGGAATGCCGACGATGAAACACCTTCGGGCACACGTTCGATTAGCATGTCCAATTCCTCATTAGACTTTGAGGACAATCGGCGATGCATCTCTTCTGCGGCTTTGCGATGTCGCAGCATTAGCTCAGCCGATGCCTTTTGAATGCCATCCAAGCGCGTCGCAATTTCTTCAATTGTCATGCCTTGAATCATGCTCAATTCGTCAGTCTGTATGGCTTTGATTTGCTCTGAGCTGAAAATTGTATCCATTGGGTTTGCTCCGGGTTCCTGGGTTGCCTGATAACTAATCGGTAGGCCCGACTGTCCACTTTTGGGGACAAGCAAGGCGGAGAATTACAACCCTTATACACCAAGTGCTCACTAATACCTAACGCTAAATCCACCATGTTGCACCCTGGGCTGAGCGCGTGCAAGTGTCGGCGATGCAAGGGTTTAGCGTGTTTCGGAGCTCTTACCCTCCCCTCTAGTCTCTTGCCCGTACTAGTCCCGTTTGTAAGATTTACATAGGTGTGTAGTTCTTACATTCTTATTAGTTATTATATTAAAAAAAAAAAAAAAAAAAAGAAAGAATAAAGGATAACTAATCCCCGACCGGGTAAAAGTTACACACTTGAGATTTGGGGAGGGTAGGCTAGACATAGGGTAGGGGGGAGGGTCATGCCGTCCAAACCGTACAAGTCCAAGGTTTGCAAGCACTTAGGGGCAATCCCTGCGGGTTGATTTGTGGTGGAGTCGTGGTGAGGTTCGGGTTGTACCTTGGTTGCGTCGTGGTGTAGTTGTCTGTCCTCAAGTGAGGAATGCGGCAACCTGGGTGCCACTAGTGAGGAATGCGAGCGCTTACAGGGAAGCTATAAGAACGCAAAAGGCACGCAAGGCAATAGGGCAGTCCGTGCCCTACGCTTAGCGTGCCTTAGATTGCGTCCTATTGCGTCCTCAGCCTAGCAGCCAAGGAATCAACGGACAAAGCAAAAGGCCGGCAACCCCTGAGGATTACCGGCCTTTAGCCTACGATGCGAGCGCGAGCGCTTTAGACGCCCGTCCCCATCGCGATGAGCGTATCCAAGAACCCCGGATTTGCTTCGCACTTGACGCGAAGCACGTCAACGTCCATACGGAGCGCGGCAGCAACCCGCTTGAGGGTTTCCGCCATCTTCTTCTCCGGTCCAAGGATGGAATCCCGAACGAAGTTCTTGCCAGCGTCCCTGATAGCCTCATTCCGCGCTCCAAGCGCGAACTTTGCCAACTCTGCCTGAGACCCTCCAAACAACGCGAGAATTGCCTCTAGCGGGTTCTCCACGTTGTCGGCGAGCGCGTACGTGGTGACGTTCACTTCGCCCGAGCGCTTGCTGTCTTTATCGCTCGCGACAACGGCCGAAACGGTGGAGACGAGATCCGGATGTGAGACTTCGGGCTGTTCAAGCGTGCCGAACGACTTGTGGTCTTCAAACTTGGTTGCGACTCTTGCCATGATGCTACTTGCTCCCTGAGGTTGGCCGGTGAATCCGGCATAAGTGCCTTATACGGATATCGCCCCTGCAACGCAAGCGCTAAATTTGCTCGCATCGCAGGGGCGGTACCCTGCCACGGAATTAGCCAGGGCGACTGCTAGGCGGAGAACCTACGCTCGCGTCTTTGCTCGTCTCGAGTATGGCGAGCGCTCAGCAGAATATCAACGGCAGCGTCGTAATGAACGCCGGACATGCACAGCACGCGCACAGCGCGCTTGAACGCTTTAAATTCGGCAACGGTAGAGGATGCGAGGACGGCGAGCAAGAGCGCTTGATTGTTTGACATTACAGATTCCAATTCTTAGTTCGATTGTAGAGGTTAACGTTGTCGGCGATTACGGTTCGGATAGCACGATTGACGTGCATGGTCTTCCAAGCACGGCGGAAGTTCCGACGGCGGATTGCGCGCTCGCGCTCTGCCGTTTGAATCTGCCATGCAAGCAAGCGCTCGCAATGGCTTAAGAACTTGACGCGCTCACGAGCGCTATTCACAGCCATTCCAGTCTGACTCCGCGCTGAGATTAGCTGAGCGCTCGCGCATGTAATCCGCGCTGCTCGCGTCGATTCGCGCATCGTGCGAACCTGCCACGATAACGCCGTTTGCCCACACACAGAGTTGCACGCCATTGCAGAGGACAACGGCAACAGGGTAGCGCTTCGCGATGGTATCGGCGAACTCCAAGCAACCCGCCTTAAAGGTTCGGCCGTTGCCGTCCTGGGTGATTACGTGAATGGTGTAGGTGTCTGAGTAGAACGTATGTTCCGCCGTCGATTGCTTCATGGTCTTTTGCTCCAAGGTTAGAGGTTAGTGAAAGACGCGCTCAGCGCGTGCGACGATTTTAGTCTGAGTCGCAAACGGAATGCAACAGCCAAATGGAACAACTTGATATCACTTGCTCCCCTACGCTGGGTGATTTTTTGGCGGAATGACAGACGGCGGAGGGGGAGGGGAGGACCATTCCGCATGCTTTGAGCGCTCAGCGGAGAATAATCGTCGGCCAGGTACCCCCATAGGCGTCCTCATGGGTCCCCCCGGCGCGCAAAGTTAACGGCGCTCCGAAGCTCTCTGGGAAAGGAATAAATTGATTCTCAAAATATACAATTCCCAAACGCAATTCCTTCGTATAAATTTTCCAAAATATTCAAAGTGGCTACCAAAGCACCTTGGCATGCTTATATACGCGCGCCCGCGCACACGTTGCACACTTTTTCCTTGCATGTCAACACCTTTATATGGTACAAACGACGGGACTCCACACTACCACATCGCAGGTGGTAACCACTTCAAGGGGAAAGGAAGGTGCGTCATGCATTTCTTAAACGCTGAAGCTTTGGCGCATCATCTGAACCCAAAGCATAATTATCTCCTGAGGACTAATGGAACATTTCGCAACGAACCAAACGTTGTCGAAATCAATCCGGAAGTTATCGAGCGAGATAACGAAGTTGCTGTGCCCAATGAAAGCACCCTCGAAACTTCCGGGACTCCCATTCTTGAAGTTGCAGAGAAAGCAACCATTGGGCGCGGCAACAACACGAACATTCCTGATTTCCTACGCACGACGATTGCTGTATTAGCTAATCAAGATGGTGAGAAAGGCACGGAGATAGCGAAAGCTTTCAACGTTGCTAATTCAACTGTCTCACAAGCGAAGCATGGGAACACTGGGAATGGCGATATCTCACCGCTCGCGCGAGCTGAAGTTGATAAAGTATTAGCAGGGAAGGCTACTTCACGCGATGAGATTGAAAAGCTCGCTCTCGCTAGAACGCTCGCAACCTTAGGCATCTTAACTGAGAGTGATATCGAATGTTTAGGTGCTAAGGATAAAGCCGACGTTGCAATGAAACTTTCTAAGGTTGCAGATAACATGCGACCGAAAGATGGACCTACTTCAGATAATCGCATTCAAGTGGTTATCAACGCACCGCCTATGCGTGAGAAAGTTCATTACGACGTGATTGAGGTTGGTTGAGTTTGATATTTAGCAAACAAAGCTAACGAGCGATAACTGGGTCATCATATCCCCGTATGATGTATCGCTCGTTAGCTCCTTCAAGATATTCAATTTGGGCAGTTTTAGTGGAGTTGGGTAAACCTTTAAGAGTTTGCTCCCCTTAAAGGCACGGTGAGAACTCTAGACTAGCTGCCCAATTCATTCGATGAACATAACCGAACAAGATATCGATGGGCCAAAGATAGTTGAATGGTCTCCTACACGTAAACAGGAGACATTAGTTACGCTGCCTGACGATATCTTTGAAGTGTTATATGGGGGCGCCGCAGGCCCAGGAAAGACCGAAATTCTCTACATGTTGCCGCTCATTAGACAGTGGCATCATCATCCAAGATATAAGGGTCTCATCCTACGGCGCACCTTTCCTGAACTTGAAGCCGAAATCATCGTTCGCTCGAAACAATGGTACGCATCGACAGGTGCCAAATATAATGAGCAAAAGAAACGATGGACCTTTCCTGCTGGTGGATACCAAGCATTCGGGCACGCTGAGCATGAAAAAGACATCTCAAAGTACGACGGAGTTGAATATAATTACGTCGGGTGGGATGAACTTACCCATTTTACCCAGTATCAATATCTTTACCTCGTCGCCTCGCGAGTCCGGTCCTCAACCTCTCAGCTCCCAGCTATTACTAGAGCTGGCTCAAACCCAGGAAACATTGGGCACACTTGGGTACGAAATAGATTCGTTGACCCTGCGCGAGAAGGCTTAAAGATAATCGTTGACAAGAAGACTGGCTTGAAGCGGTTTTACTTGCCAGCCAGAGTTGAAGATAATAAGCATCTCTTAGATAACGACCCAACGTACGTAGCAAAATTAGAATTGCTACCTACCGAGGCCGAACGCCGAGCAAAGAAATATGGCGACTGGTACACGTTCGAAGGTCAAGTCTTCAGCTTTAGATTGGAGCCTCTTCCCGACGAACCTATTAACGCTCGCCACGTTATCGAACCATTTCCAATTCCATTCTGGTGGCCCCGTGTTGCAGCAATCGATTGGGGATTCGCTGCGCATGTCTGGATTGGATGGGCAGCAATTGCTCCCGATGGACGAGTTTACCTCTATCGCGAATACTTTCAGAAAAGAAAGATGATTGCGGAGTGGGCTAGTGAGTTCAAGCGACTCTCCGCAAATGATAACTTGGAGTCAGTCGCTCTGGACCCCTCTGCATGGCAAAATCGTGGCGTTGAAACTATCGACCAGCAGTTTACCCAATACTCAGGATATACGCCTGAACGGGCAATTAACGACCGAATCGGGGGAAAGCTTTTACTTCACGACTATCTTAGATGGACCCCCAAGCCAAGAACTAAAGAAATTGCTGGAACGTTTAATCACGAACTTGCAACCAAAATACTTCGTAATCACGGACAAGCCAAGTACGACGAATACCTAAAATTTTTCGAAGAAGAGCCTGAAGAAACCAATCTACCTAAACTACAAATCTTTGAAAATTGCCAAGCGGTCATCGATGCGATTCCGAACTGCGTATACGATCCCGAGAATCCTGAGGATGTTAAAGAGTTCGATGGAGATGACCCATACGATGGAATAAGGTATCTCCTTCAGGCTTGTTCACGATTCAAGGATACGTCTTTCCGAACGAGCAGACGATTCGATCACATGGCACAGATGGAACGTGCGCACGCAGAAGGAAAGAAACGCGGTGACTTAACTAGCTTTTATATGCAAGCTCGTAAAGAGGAATCCCGCGTTGTTCCCTTTAGCGTCCGACCAAGGCGAAGGTAAACATGATTCCAATGTGGTGGGCGTTCTTAAGGTTCCTTAGAGCGGTATTCATTCCGCCAAAGTTCACTGAACTTGAGACAACCTTATTTCATCAGATAGCCAACTTGGAATCACAACTCAATATCGAGCGGGAACGTTACTTAGACCTCTCAAACAAAGTAATGTTTCCTGACACACCGCTAATTGATAACACGATGCGCGGTCCGTTATCAGCCGAGCCGAATATCTCTAAAGAGGCAGCGGAACGTAAACGGCTTTCTGACTTGAGCAAAGCGCGATGGCAGGAACACATCGCACGCCAAGAAATGAAAGCGGCCGAGTTAATGAAACTCGATGATGCTCGTGCAAAGGACGCACGTAATGAAACAGCAAGTGGACAATCGTCCTAACGGTAAACCTTCTAAGAAGAAAAAGAAGGGAACCAAGGATGCCGAGCGAGAGGCTAAACTCAAACACGGCAAAGGCAAAATGACATCGGCGGCATCGAAGGAAATGTCAAAACTCAAGATGCCTGTCGAATCAATCCTTGGACGCTCGTCCAAGAAATCATTACGTAAGCCCGGCGTGTTTACCAAAGGAGCATAGCATGATTGACGTTAACGATATGATGGCCGCTGAAAATCGTAGGCAAGAGGTTGCAGCACGCGCAGGAGTTTCAATTCGCGCAATCAAGGCTGAACCTTCTGTCTTCAAGGAACTTCAGGTCAAGTGGCTTGAAGGGTTTTATCCGATGGAAGTGAATCGGGAATTCGGCAAGGTTTTAGCTGAAACCAAGTTCCCCGGATATCACTTCAACGCTACGCTGAATGACGTTGCAAAGCTCGCACCCGAGCAGCAGGCAACGCCAGAAGAAATTCAGGCTGAAGCCGATAGACTCCAGGCTGAATCCATTGCGAATGAATTGCAGGTAACACGCACCGGAACTGGCGCACCAAAGGTTGACGAGTCCGGTAACGTTGTTCCTCCGATTCAGGGCAATACTCCTGAAGCTGATGCAACTGCAAAGCATGAACAGCGTCAGCGTGATTTGACAAAGGAGCAGGAAGAAAAGTTAGAGAA
>Ga0184624_10000176_pt1 | contig 15577 bp, 17 predicted proteins | sample PLM3_5_b1_FD_133157 | JGI IMG/M metagenome (GOLD analysis project Ga0184624, IMG submission 133157) | Groundwater sediment microbial communities from an aquifer in East River, Colorado, USA - PLM3_5_b1 | ecosystem: Environmental > Terrestrial > Soil > Riparian zone | place: USA: East River...
CAGAAACGGGAGGGGGCACGGGCGGGTCCCAGCCGCCGCCGATCCCCGCGCCCTCGCCGCCGACGGTACCGTCGCCACCCCCCGTGACGGCGCTGGGGAAGCACCCGCCGACGCGGACCGCCGCGACCACCGCGAAGTTCAGCTTCGGGGCCAACCTCGCCGGAGCGACCTTCAGCTGCAAGCTCGACGGCAAGCCGAAAGGGCCGTGCCGCTCGCCGAAGACCTACAAGAAGCTCAAGCCCGGCCGCCACACCTTCAAGGTCTGGGCCATCCTCGGGGTGATGACCGACCCGACGCCGGCGAAGTTCAGCTGGAAGGTCCTGCCGCCGAAGCGCTGACCAGGTCCGGCGCCGCTACTCGGCGGCGACGAGGATGTGCCAGGCCGGCAGCAGCGGGATGTCGTAGAGGTCGATGATCGCCGCCCTGGCCTGCTCGATCTCCTCCGAGTACCAGTAGCGTTCGAAGTCCGAGCGCTTCTCCCAAACCATCGTCTGGCGGAAGGCGAGCGGGTCGTCGGTCGAGCGGGTCAGCGACCAGCTCTTGGCGCCGTAGGCCGGCGCCTTCGCCGCCGACGCTTCCCAGAGGTCAAGGAAGCGGTCGGCCCGGAAGGGGGAGATGTGCCAGTCGAGGGTGCAGACCTCCATCAGGCACCCACCTCCGCCCGGATCGCGCCGGGGCCGTCCTCGTGCTGGCCCTCGTCCTCGGACTCGGCGCCGACGAGGATCGCGATCTTGCCGAGGTGCTTGTTTTCGTGCATCAGCTGGTGGGCGCCGGGGACGCCGTCGAAGCCCATCGTTTCCGAGAGCACCGGCCGCACCTTGCCCTCGGCCATCAGCTGGTTCGCCCGCATGCACTCATACGCGTTGGCGAAGTGGGAGCCGATGATCTGCTTCTGCTTCATCCACAGGTAGCGGACGTCGAAGTCGAGCTGGTAGCCGGAGGTGGCGCCGCAGATGACGACTTTCCCGAACGGCTTCACGGTGAAGACCGAGGTCGGGAAGGTGGCGCGGCCGACGTGCTCGAAGACGATGTCGGGAGCGTCGCCGAGGATCTCTTTGACCCGCTTGGCGAAAGCGCGGGAGCCCTTGAAGCGCTCCTTGTCAGCGGCGGGGTCGGTGAGGTTGTCGTCGGTCCGCATCATCTCGCGGAACTCGTTGCGGTTGACGTAGTCGACGGCGCCGAGCTTCTTGATCAGCTCGCCCTTCTCGTCGGAGGAGACGACGCCGACCGCGTTGGCGCCGGCGGCTTTGCAGAGCTGCACGGCGAAGACGCCGAGGCCGCCCGCGGCGCCCCAGATGAGGACGTTGTCGCCGGCCTGCAGGTTGCACTGGTCCATCAGCATCCGGTAGGCGGTGAAGTAGGTGAGGCCGTAGGAGGAGGAGTCGACCCAGGAGAGGTTGCGGGGCTTCGGCAGCAGCTGCTGGGCCTGCACTTTGGTGAACTGGGCGAAGGAGCCCCAGGTCGTCTCGTAGCCCCAGATCCGCTGGCTGGGCGCCGCCATCGGGTCGAGCCCGTGGACCTCGACGTCCTCGTAGGAGGCCTGGTTGCAGTGGATCACGACCTCGTCGCCGACTTTCCACCGGGTGACGCCCTCGCCGACTTTCCAGACGACGCCGGAGGCGTCGGAGCCGCCGATGTGGTGGCCGAACTCGGGGTGGTCGCCGTAGCCGAAGATCGAGACGGGCTCGCCGAGCGACGCCCAGACGTTGTTGAAGTTGACGCCGGCGGCCATCACCCGCACGATCACCTCGAAGGCGCCGGGCTCGGGGACCTCGATCTGCTCGAGCTGGAACGCGTCTTTGGGTTCGCCCTCGCGCTCCTGGCGGATCACCCATGCCGCCATCGTCTCCGGCAGCATGCCGGGCTCGACGTCCAACTTCGCAACTGCACTCGTGTCAACGGCCAAGACTCGGCTCCTCCGCGGGTCGTAAGTACGGGCGCCGAATCCTAGTTCAGAGGCCGCGAATCCCGCAGCTACGCGGCTTCGGCTTCGGGAAGCTCCGGCTCGGCCTCTCGTAGCTCCGGCGCGGTGATCTCTCGCACCGTCGCCTCGACCGGCGTCGGGGCCTCGATCTCCTTGCCGGGAGCGACGCCGAGGCCCTCGACCTTGCGCAGCTGCGGCAGCAGCCGCCGTTCCATCGAGCCGACGGCGGTGTCGTAGGCGCCCGTGGCGGTGCGCAGGCCGCGGCCGATCTTGTCGAAGTCACCGAGGAATTTGCCGAAGCGGGCGTGCAACGTCTTCGCCGCCTCGGCGACCTCGGCCGCCTCGGCGACCATCCGCTCCTGCCGCCAGCCCAGCTCCATGGTCCGCAGCAGGCCGATCAGCGAGGTGGGGCTGACGAGGAGGACATTGCGCTCCAGGGCATAGTCGAAGAGGGCGGGGTCGGCGGCGAACGCCGCGTGCAGTGCCGGCTCGTTGGGGATGAAGCAGACGACCAGGTCCGGCATCTCGCCGGCGTTGAACTGGCCTTGGTAATCCTTGGAGCTGAGGCTGCGCACGTGCTCGCGGGCCTGCCGCGCGTGGCGCTCGAGGTGGACCCGGCGCTCCGATTCGACCTCGCTCTCCTGCGCGTCGAGAAAGGCATCCAGCGGCACCTTCGAGTCGGCGACGAAGCTCCGCCCCTCCGGCAGCAGGAAGCGGGCATCCGGGCGCAGGTTGCCGTCTTCGGTGCGCAGCGTCTGCTGCAGCTCGAAGTCGACGTGCTCGGTCATGCCGGCGATCTCGACGCAGCGGCGCAGCTGCAGCTCGCCCCACTGGCCCCGCGTCTGCGGCTGGCGCAGCGCCTTCTTCAGCCCGGCGGTCTCGCTGTTGAGATTGCCGATCGTCTGCCCCATCTGCTCGAGCATGGCCTGGGTGCGGAGGTCGGTCTCGCCGCGCCGCTGCACCTGCTCTTCGATCTTCTTCTGCCCTTCGGCGATCCGCTCGGTCAGGCTCTTGATCTCCGCCTGGCGCTTGTCGAGGGCGGCCTCAGCGGTCTTGACGTCGACCTCGCGCGCCTCCTTGTGCGCCTGCACGAACCCGGGCAAGGCCTCGGTCAGCGCCCGGGCGGTCGCCTGCGAGGCGGCTTCCTGGATCGCGGGGGCGAGGTCGGGCTGCTCGACGGGCTGCGGGCGGCGGTCGACCAGGAGGTAGATCAGCCCGGCGGCGAGAAGGACGACGGCGATGGCGAGAACGATGGTCATGGGGCGATGCTGACAACCCGTTCAGACGCCAACCCCGATCTGAAACGCCCCTTGCAGCGGCTTCGCGGACAGCCGTGAAGCCCAGCGGTCCATCCGCGAAAGATTTCTTTAGCAAAAGGCTCGATCCGTGGTAGGAACGAAGCGGGCCTCAAATAGGTCTCGCCCGTTCTCGGGCGCAAACGCAAGCAAGGGAGAGAGTCAGATGACTCGAATTTTGAAAACCCTCGGGTTGGCGGCGGCGGCAATCGCGGCGCTGGTGGCGGTGATGGCGCCGGCGGCGCAAGCCGAAACAGGACAGCTGACAACGGTTGGCTTCCCGGCGATCATCACAGGGAACCAGGCCCCGGGTGTCACCTTCGACATCGGCGCCGGCCCGCTCCGGACCGTCAGCTGCGCCACATCGGACCTGGAAACGACATACGGCAACGCTCCGGCCGCCGATCCGGTCACATTCAAGGCGCGGTACGAAGGCTGCACCTCTGAACCGGGCGGGATGACACCGGTCACAGTGACAATGAACGAATGCGACTACACAATCGGTTTCGGTAGGCCCGGCACGACAGGCCAGCAGCAGGGCACAGGCACGATGCACGCCTGGGTCCAGTGCCCCGCCGGGCAGCAGATCGAAATCCACGTCTACGCGAACGCCTTCGCGCACGCGATGAACATGTCGACGTGCACATACGACATCGGCCCGCAGGGCCAGGTCCCGGCCGGGATCTACCACAACACAGCCCACGCGGGGATGTTCTCCGATGTCAAGGCAACAATCAGCGCCCAGTTCACAGGGAAGAGCACAATCGGCGTCGGTGGCGCTATCTGTGGCGGCAACCCGATGAACGAAGGCCACCTGCCGATCAGGCTGACAGGTGAATACACAATGCGGTCGTACGTCGACGCCGGTGGCAACGAGGGGGGGCAGTGGCCGCTCCACGTCGGCTAGCCCTGATCGGAAGCTGATCTAAGGCAGCAGGACGTCGTTCTGCGAGGAGGCGCGGTACCTGCCCACCTTCAGGTGGGCGGGCCGCGCCTCCGGCAGCCCGACGGCGCTGATCGTGTACGAGCCGGCGGGGAGGTCGACCTGGAAGCTGCCCGGGCTGCGGGCGAAGACGGTGTCCGTTTCCTCTTCCTTGGCACCGCGGATCTTCAATTTCGTGTCGCTGGGGGTCTGGTTGGCGACGACGATGGTGACGTCGAGCGGCTTCTTCGTCTTGATCGGCGGCTCGGGGTCGTTTTCGTTCTGCGGGATCTCCTGCGTCGCTTCGGCGCGGATCCCGATCTGCAGCGGCTGCACGATCACCTCTTTGGGGCTGATCGTGACGCTGATCCGGGTCGAGACGTTCGGCCGCTGCTCGCTGGCGTGGCGGTCTTCGCCACACCCCGCCAGCAACGCGGTCGTGCCGATCAGTCCGATGATCGCCACCGCTCTCGCTCTCCCTCGGCCCATGCGGGCCTGAATCTAACCGAAGGGGAGGGCGACTACTTCGGCCGTAACGCCATCTTCACCTACGGCGAGCGTCGTTCCCGGCTCCGCCTCACGGCGCAGGATCGCCAGCCCGATCGGCCCGAGGGCGGGGGAGACGGCGGCGCTGCCGACCGTGCCGACCTCCTTCTCGCCCAGCCGCAGCGCCTCGCCACCCTGCACCGGGGCGCTGAATCTCAGCCCCCGCAGGTGCCGGTTCGGCTTGCCCTTGTAGTGGAGGCGGGCGACCGTCTCCTGGCCGATGTAGCAGCCCTTGGTGAAGCTGACCGCCTGCTCGACGATCCCGGCCTCGGCGGGCATCGTCCCCGTCCCCATCTCGGCCCCGAAGCGCGGCTGCCCGGCCTCGATGCGGAGGATCTCCGCCGCCTCGGGCGAGACCTCGACCGCGCCGGCGCCGGTGAGCGCCGCCACGATGCGGTCGCGCTCGGCAACGGGAACGATCAGGTCGACTCCTCCGCCGGTGCGAAGGGAGGCGGCCTCAACCGCACGGGCGATCTCGCTCGCGCGCGGGCCGATCAGGGAGAGGAGGACGTATTCGTCGCTTGCGTCAGCGACCTCGACCTCACGCCCGATCTTGTACATCTGCAGATGCCGCCGCGCCGCCTCGAACCCGGCCGGCTCGAGGTCCAGCCAAAGCTCCGGTCCCTCGCCAGGCCGCAGAACCCGCATGTCCGCCTGCATATGCCCCTTGCGATCCAGCAGCGCCGCATAGACCCACTCGCCCGGCCCCACCGCCTCGACGTCCTGGGTCAGCTGCCCCTGCAGATACTCAGCAGCCTCGGCCCCACTGACGATCAACAACCCACGACGAGGCCGCTCCACGAGCCCGCACTCTTCCCGCAACTGCCGGTACTGCGCATCGATCTCGATCAAAGCCTCGCTCATCACCAAGAGTCTAGAAAGACGGATCGATGGGAGGGCGGGGGTACCTCCTCCAGACACTCAGCATGAGCCATCGGCGAGCTGCGTCTGGAGGAGGTACCCCCGCCCTCCCACAACCCATCCGTCTTTTAGACGTGTCAAACTCTTTTAGACGTGTCTAACTCCCAAGCCATAGAGGACTACGCGAAGACGATCTACGCGATCTCCACGGAGCGCGACGGGCTCGTCCTCAACGGTGAGGTCGCCGAGCGTCTCGACGTCACCCCGGCGACCGCGACCTCGATGCTGAAACGGCTCGCCGACCTCGGCCTGGTCGAGTACATGCCCTACCGCGGCGTCAGCCTCACCCCGGCGGGGGAGAAGGTCGCCCTCGAGGTGATCCGCCACCACCGCCTGATCGAGGCTTACCTCTCAGAGGCCCTCGGTATGCCCGAGGACCGTGTCCACGAGGAGGCGGAGGTGCTCGAGCACTACATCTCCGAGGAGCTCGAGGCGCTGATCGCGGCGAAGCTCGGCGAACCGCGCCACGACCCCCATGGCACGCCGATCCCGGGACCCGATCTTGTGCCACCCACCTGGGGGGCGCGTTGAAGCCACCGCCCGGACAGGCGGTCGTCGAAGAGGTCAAGGCCCGGCACGAGGCGGACGTCGAAGACGTCCTCCCCGGCGAGGCCGCGGTCGCCGAAGCCGCCCGCCGCTCGCTCGACGGCCACCACCGCGGCGTCCGCCGCGTCTGGCCCTTCCTCGGCCCGGCCTTTGTCGCCGCCGTCGCCTACATCGACCCCGGCAACTTCGCCACCAACATCTCCGGCGGCGCCCAGTACGGCTACCTGCTGCTCTGGGTGGTGCTGGCGGCGAACCTGATCGCGATGCTGGTCCAGACCCAGTCGGCGAAGCTGGGGATCGCGACGGGGAAGAACCTGGCCGAGCTCTGCCGCGAGCGCTTCTCGCGCCGCACCTCGATCGGCCTCTGGCTGCAGGCCGAGCTGGTGGCGATGGCGACCGACATCGCCGAGGTGGTCGGCGCCGCGCTCGGGCTCAACCTGCTCTTCGGGATCCCCCTCTTTCCCGCCGGGATCATCGCCGGCGCCGGCGCCTTCACGATCCTCGGCCTGCAGCGGATGGGCTTCCGCCGGCTCGAGGCCGGGATCTCGGTCCTGGTCGGGGTAGTCGTCGCCTCCTTCGTCTACGAGCTCTTCGACGCCAGCCCCGACGGCGGCGAAATCGCCAAGCACCTCGTCACGCCCGGCTTCGCCGGCACCGAGAGCATCCTGCTGGCGACGGGGATCATCGGCGCGACGGTGATGCCCCACGTCGTCTACCTGCACTCGGCGCTGACCCAGCGGCGGATCGTCGGCCGCACCCCGGCGGAGCGCAAGCGCATCCTCGGTTTCGAGAAAGTCGACGTCGTCATCGCCCTCTCGCTGGCGGGTCTGGTCAACCTCTCGATGATGATCGTCGCCGCGGCCCTCTTCCACACCAGCGGGCTGACCGGGGTCGACTCGATCGACGGCGCGTACGAAGCGCTGCAGACGCTCGTCTCCGACCGGGCGGCGACGGTCTTCGGCATCGCCCTGCTCGCCTCCGGCTTCGCCTCCTCCTCGGTCGGGACGATGGCCGGGCAGGTGGTGATGCAGGGCTTCATCCGCCGCCGCATCCCTCTCTTCCTCCGGCGCGCCATCACCCTGGCGCCGGCGCTCGTGGTGCTTGCGATCGGCCTCGACCCCACCGATGCCCTGGTAGGCAGCCAGGTGGTCCTCTCCTTCGGCATCCCCTTTGCCCTCGTCCCGCTTCTACTCATCGCCGCCGACCGCGAAGTGATGGGAGACCTCGTCAACCCGAAGTGGCTCAGCGCCCTCGCCGGCGTCCTGGCGTCGCTGATCATCGCCCTCAATGCCTTCCTGCTGTTTGACCTCGCGGTCGGGTAGCTAGGCTTCGACAGATGCCTCTCGCCACCGACTTCCAGCGAATCCTCGGCACTCTGCCGCCCGACTGGACCGACCTCGAGGTCGACATGCGGATCGAGGACATGTCCAACTACGTGGACACCGCTGTCGCCGTGAGCCAGGTCAACGCGCAGGTGTACCAGCACCCCGAGGCCGACGGCTGGCACTGGCGCCTGCTCGTCGCCCACAGCTTCGGCCACGCTGCCGCCGCCGAGACCGTCGCCGGGGTGCTGGGGAAGCTCGACGGCGAAGGGGTCGCTGGTGAGCTGCGGGTCGCCGAGGTGCGCGAGGGGCGCTCCGAGGTCGTGCAGATGTGGGGCCGGCCGGAGAGCGTGCGGGAAGAGTTCCGCGAGCGCCGGTCCCTGTAGATGGGCTGCTGCGAGTAGTGGCGCGCGTCCTCAGCATCGCCGTCGACCTGATGCTCGGCAGCAAGGTCCAGGAGACCCTGACTGCGGCCGGGTATGAGGTCGTCACCTCGGCCTCGATCGAGGAGACCACCTGGGACGGCGTCGACCTGATCGTCGCCGACCTCGACGTCGAGAACCCCGAGGCGCTGGTGGGGCTGGGGATGCCGGTCCTCGGCTACTACTCCCACGTCGACGTTGAGACCAAGGAAGCCGCGGAAGCGGCCGGCGTCGACAAGGTCGTGCCGCGCTCGCGGATGGCGCGGGAACTACCGGATCTGGTGAAAGGCCAGCTCGACGTCTAGGGCCTCTTCGAGCAGCCCGTGCTCGAGGTCCCAGTCGGCCCATTCGTCGAGGACCGCTTCGTCGAACGGCCGCGGGCGGAGGATTGGCAGCAGCGCTGAGAGCTGCGCGTCCTGGTCAGCGCGGTCGAGACTCCGATCGGCGGCGAGGAGATCGGCAAGGGCATGGTCCGGGTTGTCGACCGCGAAGGCGTAACCGCGACGCGTGGCGCGGACCATCGCCTGGACGAGGTCGGGCTTGTTCTCGAGGTTCTCCCGCGAGGTGGTGAGGACCAGCTCGGGATACGGAGGTGCGCCGAAGCGGTCGACCTTGAAGACGCGGATCGGGACGCCCTGCTGGCGCAGCGCGACCGCCTCGGCATTCCAGAAGCCGGTCGCGGCATCGACTTTGGCGGCGGCGAGGGAGGGGACCGCGGTGAAGCCGATCGTCACCCTCTCGACCTCGCCGGGATCGCCGCCGTCGGCTTCGACCTCGGAGTCGACGACCGCTTCGTCGGAGGGCAGACCGGTGACCCCGACGAGATGGCCCGGCAGATCTCGCGGCCGCCGCACCGGGCCGTCGCCGCGGGCGATCACCGCCGCCAGCGGGCGGGCGATGATCGGGGCGACGCCGACGAGGTCGATGCCGCGCTCGCGGGCGATCCCGAGGTCGTGGATGTCGAGGATCGCGAACTCGACCCTGCCGGCGCCGAGCAGCTTCGGCGCGTCGGTCGATTCGCCCGGCGGCTGGACCTTCAGGTCGACCCCGGCGTCGCGGTAGTAGCCGCGGGCGAGGGCGGAGTAGATGCCGCTGTGGACCGCGTTGGGGATGAAATCGAGCACCAGCGTCGCCTCTTCGGACGCAGCAGTCGTCGCGCCTTTCGGCACGCCCGGTTCCGCGCCGTCCCCTCCGCAGCCGGGGGTGCCGGCAAGCAGGAAGACGGCCGCCAGCAGCGCGACAACGCGTCTCATCTGGCGTGGGAACCTATTTCATCGAGAAAATCTGGGTAGACTGCCGCCGCTTACCTGATCACGGGAAATCGAGGAGGAAATAGTGCAGGAGAGAGGTCTAGCCGCATATCTAGCTGAGCTGATCGGCACGTTGCTGCTGGTCTTCTTCATCACCAGTGTCGTTGTCCTGTTTGTCTCGACCGGCGGCCAGGCGCAGTTCGGATCTGACTTCGCCGTCATCGGACTCGTCCACGCTTTCCTGCTCTTCGGGCTGATCGTGATGTTCGGGGTGGTCAGTGGAGGGCACTTCAACCCGGTGGTCACGCTGGCGGCGATGGTGATCCGCCGGATCCGGCCGCTCGACGGGGTCATCTACATGCTGGCCCAGCTCTCCGGCGGTGTCCTCGGCGCGCTGCTGACGAAGGCGCTGCTCAAGGACGAGGGTCTCGCCACCAACTACGGCGCCCTCGAAGTCAGCGGTCTCCTCGCCGGCAACACCGCCGGCGCGATCGTCGAGATGATCGGCACCTTCGTGCTGGTCCTCGTCATCCTCACCGCCGTCTACTCGGAGAAGAGCTTCAAGGAGTGGGCGCCGCTGGCGATTGGTACCACCCTGGGCTTCCTCGTCATGGTCATCGGCCCGCTGGACGGCGCCGGCTTCAACCCGGCCCGCTGGTTCGGCCCCGCCCTCGTCGGCAGCAGCTGGGGCGATGTCTGGCCCTTCCTCGTCGGCCCGATCGTCGGCTCGCTTGCCGCCGCCGGCGTCTACCGCTTCATCCTCGAGCCGGGTGGTCTGCCCCCGACCGAACCGCCGGAGCACGTGCGGCCGCCGGTCCCGAAACGGGCGACCCCGACCAGCGACAAGCCGGCCGACTAGCGCGGAACTGTCTTCAAAGGCGCCACCCCAGCGGGTGGCGCCTTTTTTTGTGCCCGCTTGCCGGCCCGGCGGTTGCAGTAGCTTGGGCGCGTGCGCCGGGTCACGTTCTCCCGAAACTTCACGCTTTCACTCAGTCGCACGTGCCAGTGCTACTGCAAGTACTGCGCCTTCGCCACCCACCAGGCGCACATCCACGCGCCGGAGGAGGTTGAACGGCAGCTTGACGAGGCGCTGAAACGGAACGCCAAGGAGTTGCTGGTCCTAACCGGCGAGCGGCCCGAGGTCAACCCGGTTGTCGCCGAGCGCTTAAAGCTCTGGGGGCATGAGGACTTCACCAGCTACGTCGTCTGGGCCTGCGAACGCGCCTTGGAGCGGGGGATGCTTCCGCACACCAACCTCGGCGTCCTCGACAAGAGGGACCTGACGCGTCTCCGCGAGGTCACGGCATCCCAAGGCCTGATGCTCGAGTCGACCGCGGAGCGTCTGATGGAGACGGTCCATGCCGGTAGCCCGACCAAGCACCCCGCGGCTCGCTTGGCCACGATCGAAGCTGCAGGCGAACTGAAGATCCCCTTCACGACCGGAATCCTCGTCGGCATCGGCGAGACGCCCGAGGAGCGGGTCGAGGCTTTAGAAGCTCTTGCTGCGAGCCACGCTCGTCATGGGCACATCCAGGAGGTGATCCTCCAGAACTTCGTCCCGCACCCGCGTTACTACGACGCTGAGGTAGCCGAGATCGCCGATGTGGCTTCGCGTGAGCGGTGGGGGGAGGGCGGGGGTACCCCCTCCAGACGCAGCTCGCCTATGGCTCATGCTGAGTGTCTGGAGGAGGTACCCCCGCCCTCCCTGCCGGACTGGGCGAGCCCTGTGGGTATCGATGAGATTCGGCGACTGATTGTTGAGTGCAAGCGGTTGATGCCTGATGTTGGGGTTCAAGTGCCACCGAATTTGAGTGAGTTCTGGCCGGAACTGGTTGAGGCGGGGGCTACTGATCTGGGAGGCCTCAGTGCCAACGGCGATCACATCAGCCCAGAGGAGCCGTTTCCGTCGCCGCACCAGGTTCGTAAGGAGTTGGCGCCGAAGGGGTTTGCGCTGACGGAGCGGTTGTGCGTCTATCCGCAGTACATGGACCCCGAGTGGATGGAGCAGGGGGTCTTGGACGTGATCAAGCTGAAGTACTGGTCGTTCATCCCGCGGAAGGGCTCTGGGCGGAAGTCCGAGGAGTTCATCGCTCCGGATCTGGCTGGCAAGGCGATCGCTAAGGGGCGAGAGGGACAGGAGCTCTCCGAGGACGAGTTGACGGCGTTATTCGCCGAGACGCGGCCTGAGGTGATCGAGGAGATGCGGGTTGCTGCGGATGAGCTGCGGGCCGAGTTAGCTGGGGACACGGTCACCTTTGTCGTCAACCGCAACATCAACTTCACCAACGTCTGCGTCGTCGGTTGCGCCTTCTGCGGGTTCGGACAGGGCAAGCGGTCCCCTGACGCCTATGAAGTGAGCGAGGCGGACTTCGCGGCTCGGATCGAAGACGCGGTCGCTTTCGGTGCAACCGAGCTCTGCATGCAGGGGGGGATCCATCCCGACCTGACCCTGGAGGAGTACGGGCGCTGGCTGCGGCTGGCGAAGGAGACCGCGCCGCAGTTGCACCTGCACGCCTACTCGCCGATGGAGATCAACTGGGCCTGCGAGCGCTCCGGCAAGAAGCCGGGAGAGATCTTCGAGTACCTGCTCGAGTGCGGGCTCGGCTCGACGCCGGGGACCGCGGCCGAGGTGCTGGACGACGGGGTGCGGCAGCGGATCTCGCCGAACAAGCTTCCCGCCGATCGCTGGGTCGAGATCATCGAGGCCTCCCACCGCGCCGGCCTGCGCTCGACCTCGACGGTGATGTTCGGCCACATCGAGGAGCCGCGCGAGCTGGCACGCCACATGCGCGTCGTCCGCGCCCTGCAGGAACGGACCGGTGGCATCACCGAGTTCGTCCCGCTCAGCTTCATCCCCTTCAACACGATGCTGGGGCGGACGCACGGGATCGAGGAGATCTCAATGGAGGAGAACCTCAAGCACACCGCCGCCTTCCGCCTCGCCCTCGGGAGGACGATCCCGAACCTGCAGGCGAGCTGGGTGAAGATGGGGCTGGAGGGGGCGACCGAGGCGCTGCGTTGGGGGGTCAACGACCTCGGCGGCACCCTGATGGAGGAGAACATCTCCCGCATGGCCGGCTCCCAGCACGGAGTGCGGCTCGAGCCCGAGCAGCTGATCGCCGCGGCGCGGGCGGCCGGCCGCGAGCCAGCCCAGCGGACGACGCTGTACGAGGTCATCGAGAGCTACGCGGTTCCCAGCATCGCCGGTTCGGGTAGGTGAGGTGCGACCAACCGAGCCAGGAGGGATGCATGAGCGACGAGATCCGCAACAAGGACGACGCCAAGGGACGTGTGAAGGAGGCCGCCGGGAGTCTTACCGGCGATGACGACCTCAAGCGCGAGGGCAAGGTCGACAGGGCGACCGGCGCCGTCAAGGACGGAGCCGAGAAGGTCTCCGACAAGGTCAAGGACGCGGTCGGAAAAGACCGGGACCGGGACTAGGTTCTCAGCGGAACAAGTCTTCGCCGGGAGGGCGATGGAGGGCGGCGGCGCCGGGGCCGTCCTCCGCTTTCACGTAGCGGCCTAGACCGCGGACGATCGCGGCGGGGGTGTTCGAGGTCTTCGTCCTGACAAGGTCGGCGGCGGCGGCGACCTCGTCGGCGATTGCGATCACGGTCGCTTGCAGCTCGCGGCCGCTCGAGTCGGGCCGGCCGCGCCAGTCATCCAGTGGCATCAGGCCGGCGCAGCCGATTGCGACCTCAGCTTGGCCCAGGCGCCAGGCTCGTCCAAAGCTGTCTGAGATCACCACGGCCGCCTGCAGTTCCGCTCGAATCCGCCGGGCGGAAGCATTGGAGTCCGCTGGCAGGAGGCAGACGGTGCCGTCCTCCGGCAGGTTCGAGCTGTCGATGCCGGCGTTGGCGCAGACGAAGCCGTGGTGGGTTTCCGTGATCAGGACTCGGTCCTCGCGGAGGATCTCGCGGCTCTCGGAGAGGATCAACTCCACGAGCTTCGCCTCCTTACCCAGCTTTTTTCCAAGTTCAAGAGCGCGCTCGGACGGCTCCACCTCCGCCAGACGCCGCACCTGCCCCTCGGCCTTGGAGACGATCTTCTGGGAGATGACGACGATGTCGCCGGGTTCCAACTCGGCGCGCTCGGCGATCAGCTCACCGACCTTCATCCCCTCGGTCACCTCGGCCAGTCCCTCGACGGGGAGAACCCGGAGGCCGGTCATATCCCGAGCGCCTTGGCGGTGCGGCGGGCGCGCTTCGGGTTCTTTGCCAGCTCGCGGGTGAGGGCGATGGCGTCGGCTGGGGTGTCGAGGTCCAGTTCGATCGAGGGAAGTTCCTCGATGCCGAAGGGGATGCCAGCCGCCCGGGCGGACTCGACATGGCGGTCGCGGCTGCCCTCGCCGAAGGCGGGGACGATCGCGTTCGCCGGGCTCAGCAGGAGGGCGTTGGTGCCGGTGCCGTGGCGGTCGGGGACGATGCCGACGTAGCGATCGGGGACGCCGGTGAGGAGGCGGTCGAGCTCGCGGGGGTCGAGCAGCGGGCAGTCGCCGGCGAGGAGGACCACCTGCTCGGCGCCCTCGACTTCGGCGCGGGCGATCCCCGCCAGGGCGGCCTCGACATGACCGGCGTCCTCGGGGTCGGGGACAACCTCGGCTCCGACCTTGTTCGCCAGCTCCTGCGCGACGGGGTCGCCGCTGACGACGATCAGGCGGTCGATCGTGCGCGCTTCGCCGATTGCCTCCAGCACGTCGGCGACCATCGCCCCGGCCAGCTCGCGCCGGCGCTCGGCGTCGAGCCCGGCGGCAAGGCGCTGCTTCGCCGAGCCCAGGCGCTTGACAGGGAGGACCGCGGTGGCGTTCAAGGTGAGGCGAGCGTAGCGGCGAAGTCGAGCACGGTCCGGGCGACGCGCAGGCGTCCCGCGGCGTCCTCCATCAGCGTCGGCGCCACCAGCGTCTCGATCTCCGCCGGCGGTGGGTCCGGGTCGCCCTCGTCGACGACCATCGCGTCGATCAGCCCGGCGTAGAGGGAGGCGACCCCGGCGGCGGTGGTCGGGCGCCCGATCCCTTCCATGAAGCGGTCGGTCGGTCCCTTGACGACGGCGCCGGCGACGTAGGGGCTGACGGCGAGGACCGGGGCGGGGGAGGCGGCGATCGCCTCCCGCATCCCGGGGATCGCGAGGATCGGGCCGATGCTGATCACCGGGTTGGAGGGGCCGAGGACGATCGCCTCGGCCTCGGCGATCGCCTCCAGCACCTCCGGCGTCGGCTCCGCCGCCTCGATCCCCTCCAACTGCACCCCTTCGATAGGCGGCCGGCCGGCGTCGAGGATCAGGTACTCCTGCAGGGCGCGCTTGCCGGCTGGGGTGATGACCTGCGTGCGGACCGGCGTGTCGGCCATCGGCAGCACCCGTGCCTCGACTCCGAGGCCGCGGGCGATCTGCGCCTGGGCGTCGGTCGGGCGGCCGCCGTCGTCGAGGAACTGGCGCCGGTAGAGGCAGGCGGCGAGGTCGCGGTCGGAGAGGCCGAACCAGCTGGGGGCGCCGAGCCGCTGCAGCCGCTCGAAGACGGTGAAGGCGTCCTCGTGGATTCCCCAGCCCCGCTCCTCGTCGATTTCGCCGCTGAGCCAGTAGGTGACGAGGTCGGGGTCGGGGGAAACGTAGACCCCGAGCGCCTCGATGTCGTCGCCGGTGTTGGCGATCACGGTCAGGTCGGGGCCGAGCTCCTCCTGCATCCCGGCAGCGAGCTTGGCACCTCCGGTACCGCCGGCCAGCAACGCGACCCTCATGCCCCGTCTATGCCCAGTGATCGGCGTCGGGCAAACCCGTGAGGCGGATGCCGGCGTGCGCCTTGTAGCGAGTGTTGACCGAGATCAGCATCGGCGTCAGCTGCTCGACGATGCGGGCCATCTCGAGGGCGCCGGCGTTGACGGCGCGCAGGCCGGGGATCAGCTCGATCAGGCGGGCGACGCGGGCCTTGTCGGCCTTTTTGTCGCCGCAGACGAGCACGTCCTCGCCCAGCTCGGCGCCGGTGTCGGCGAGGGTCGGGGCGCCGACCGTGTGCAGGGCGGAGACGACGGTCACTCCCTCGGGCACCATCTCCTGCGCCTGCTGGGCGGCCGAGCCCTGCCAGACGCCGAGCGAGCGCGTCGCTTTGCCGCTGACCGCGGCGGCGAGTGGGACCGTGCAGTCGACCAGGATCTGCCCCGGCGACAGCGCCTCGCGCAGGTTGTTGAGGTTCTCCGACTGGGCGCGGAAGGGAACGGTGAGGAAGACGATCTCACCCTGCTGGGCCGCCGCGCCGTTCTCCAGTCCGGTGACGTCGGCGCCGGGGACGGCGCCGACGACCTTGGCGGCGGCCTCTTCGGCCCGCTCGGCCGCGCGCGAGCCGAGCACGACCGGCACCCCGGCCTGCGCCCAGCGGGTGGCCAGGCCGGCGCCGAGAGCGCCGGTGCCGCCGATGATCGGGATCGGTTCGGGGTCTGC
>Ga0184624_10000177_pt1 | contig 15569 bp, 11 predicted proteins | sample PLM3_5_b1_FD_133157 | JGI IMG/M metagenome (GOLD analysis project Ga0184624, IMG submission 133157) | Groundwater sediment microbial communities from an aquifer in East River, Colorado, USA - PLM3_5_b1 | ecosystem: Environmental > Terrestrial > Soil > Riparian zone | place: USA: East River...
ACAATTTGACCATTCAACAGTTTTCACTCGAATGCATTTTTAAAAGTAATTGTTTGGCCTTTCTTTGCTTTCATTTCTGCAATACCATTTACTACTTTTATCTCCGACCGATCGATACCAGTATTGAGCCATGTTTTGAAGGGCAGTTTTATTCTAAGTATTCCACCAACTTCTGATCTTATTTTTAATTCCATCGCTACTCCATTTTCTTTTTTAGCTGAAATAAGAAAAGCTCCTTCAGTTCTCAACGTTTTAAAAGAAACATTTTTCCATTCTTTTGGAATAGCTGGAAAAACTTCGATAAAGCCTTTATGACTTTGTAAAAGCATTTCATGAATGCCTTGAGCAAATGCAAAATTTCCTTCTAAAGTAAATGGACGATACGTAAAATCAGAATATTGTCCACCTTTCTGATCTCCATTTAAATGAAAACTATTTGGTGAAACGAAATTTGTCGCAAACTTTTTCAGATTCGCTGCAGCAGAATCACCATTCTGTGCCCTTGCATAAATGGAGGCGATCCATGCAAAGGAATAACCAACCCATTGTCTTGTTCCGAGTTTTTCAATATGCTTTAAAGAATTTTCAATGATCACTTTCTGTGACGAATCTTCTATGTTTAATAAACCCAACGGGTGAATTGCCAGCAGATGATTTTGGTGACGATGAGAGTGATCGAGATTTTGGCCGGGTGCAATAGTGAGGCCGGTTTCGTTTGTATCATAGAAATCTAAAGTATCCATGTAGTCCACAGTACCTTTTACGTTCCTAGGAGAAACGAACCCAGAGTGCATAAAGCGAAGTTTTGCTCTTTCCTTATTTACAGATTTAAACAAAGCACTGTCATAGTTTGTCATTTTTTTAAACCATGCATTCACAGAGTTATCATTGTATTCAGGGCTAGAACTTAAAACAATAAACTCTTTATCTATATCTTGCTTCTCATGTATGTTGTTCAGGAAAGTGCGAACTTCAAGTAAATAATCTAAAGCCTTTTCTTTAATCTTTTCATTCATACTATACATCGCCTGTAAATAAAAATGATGCCCCAGCCATGCAGAAGTTGTTGGACTCATCGAATATTGTATCCACCCTCCCATCGGTTTACCGCTGATCGTTGTAACGCCCGGCACATTTAAACCATCCATTTCAAAATATTGCCTTGTCCATCTTTTATTCTCCTCTTTTACTTTCCAAAGCCAGTTTGTAAATCCTTCAGTCAGGTCAAGATGATTACCTGAATAACCGGGCCAATAACTTAATTCAGTATTGAGATCATGATGAAAATCTCCTTTCCACGGCGGCAGTTTGCCATCATCCGCTGTCCATATTGCCTGCAGAGAAATTGGTGGTGTATTGCTTCTTGCTACACACCCAAACTTATACATATCCAAATAATATTGTCGTTCTAAAATTGGATCAGGAACCGAAACTGATGATCTTTTCCAGTAATCATTCCACCAATCAATATGTGATGGCCATCCCGTAGGTTCTTTAAGTAATACATTCAATGCTGGAAGCGATGCCGGTTGATTATTGGTGATCGTCCATTCACCAACAATTCTTTTTCCCGGAAACTGGTACCATTTTACCAGCACTTCATAATAATTGTTCTTCCAAGTTGGCTGATGATAAAGTATATAATCGATCCCTTTTTTAACTGTTCCTTTTTCATAGCCAAGTCGCTCAAGACTCTGACCGGAAACACTATTCCCTGTTTTTCCATTATTACCTGTATTATAATTAGGGATGATCAATTCAGGAATGATATCTTCATTGATGTTTTCAAAACCAAAATATCCAACCTGGCGTGTGGCATGAATATAATTATTGAACTTAACCCCATTTTCAAATTCCACAACACTTAAGCCATTTGAAATATCAAGAGATACTTTTTTTACTTTTCCGATCTTATTAAGATCAAATTCTAAAGTAGCCCCCGGGATCTTTGTTGGTGCCGGGTATTTTTCATAAGGCTCATCCCCTATTTTTTGTACCGAATCATATTGGTTCAATTTTACTTTTTCAACCACCCATTTAAATTTCAGTTTATCGATCTCCGGCATTGGACGATCATCCCAAAGATCAACCCTGTCTAATGACATTCTTAATTTATTACTCTTTTGCCAGATCAATACACCCAACCAGCCGTTACCTAAGGGAATTCCTTCATCCCATCTTTTTGCTAATGAATCAAAAATAAGATTGTGTTGAGGTTTGGGCTGTGCAATTAAGTTTAATGAGAAGAGTAAAAAAACAAATGCAAGTCTCATTAATTTTCAATTATTAATTACTAATTTTTTAATCCTTCTTCTTCTCGGGCGGCTTCACGATCATGGTATCAGTTTCTAAAAAAGGGACCTGGTAGCCACCGGTATCTAAAGTTACCTTGGGGAAATTATTTTTTAGCATGGGCCAATCTGAAGAACTGATAAAAGTTTTATAAAGATAGATGGCCTGCAACTTTGGAAGGTTTTTTAATTGGATCACTCCTTGGGGAGTCACTTTGGTCCCGACAAGATTCAGGTATTGCAGGTTGACCAATGACTGCAGCGAGGCAAGCCCTTTATCTGTTATTGGAGTATTGTCCAATTGTAAACGGGTGAGATTTGTAAGTTGTGCGATTGGCACCAATAAGCTATCCGGAATTTTCTTTTGGCCAAGGTTTAGCCATACTAATTGCTTTTTTATACCTAATAACAAAGCAATATCATTATTGGTTATCGAATCAACCGTAACAAAATTTACTTTTAGATAATTGCTATTCCGGGCTACTGGAAAAACAATTATACCGCTATCTTTTAATTTTTGAATTGCTTTTTCATCCGCTTTCTCTACTGGTGTTTGTGGCAGATCAGGTAAAACTTTTTTTACTTCCTTTTGCAATGCTAATAAAACAGACTTTATTTTTTCGGGCTGATCAAGGTCTTTTGTCTTTTTATCAAAGGTTGCTCCCGTTGCGATCCACCAATGTATCAATGCTATCTCATTATCCTTTAATTGTGGCTTTTCTTTTGGGGGCATATGATCTTCCTCATTGCGAGGTAACAATAATCTTTTCATCATGTCACTTTCATCAGCATTGCCCGGCTTAATTACTTCGCCATCTTTGCCGCCCTTTAAAATTAATGCAGGTTCATCCAATCTAAGCTTGCCCTTCTTTTTGCTTTTGTTATGACAGCTATAACATTTGCTTTCAAATATTGGCTGAACAATATCTGCATATACATTTGCTTCCTGAACATCTGCAATTGGCTTGATCTCTTTGTCAGCTGCACTATCTTTTTCTGAAAAGCCTTTAGTAAAATAATCTGATCCATGAGTAAGTGATCCGCCAAGATGGCCGGTGATAATTATTAATGGTATCATTAAAAGAATCACCCATTTGGCAAATTCATTTTCCCAGCGGTTAAATAAATACGCAATTAGTGAAACAGAGGCAGTTGCTATTGCAAACCACATATGCGTATTAACCAACTCTTCATCATAATCGCCGCTTTGTGAAAGTAAATAACCGCTGATGCAGGAAATAATGGCACTGATCATTCCCCAAAACAACGCAATGCTTGTAGCAGCATGCAAAGCGGCATATTTGGGTTTGAATGCAAGCAATTGAAACAATGCTGCCAATAATAAAATACCAATTGGTAAATGGACCAATACAGGATGGAAGCGACCAATTAGCTCAGAGAAGTTCATCAATAAATTAATAATGAATAATTAAAAATTAATAATTGGTCAGCTATATCGCTTACGCAACAATTGCATCATATACACATTGATCTCCCACTGGTTGGCCAACGGTTGTCTTGTATAAGCAGTTGTTGGCATATAATCAGGCGGGCCAAACTCAGTTAAAAAAGTCATTCTTTCTCCATTCTTCTTTTTCCTTTCTACAACTTTATCCCACCATGCAAAATGAGCCTTCACAGCATTCTCCCATTCCGGTGCTCTTGGATCATTTACCTGCGGACCTTCTGGATGCCCGATCCTTGCGTGAATATGCTCCACTCTTTCTAATGTCATGTTTACAGTTTCCGGTTGATCTGCTAGTAAACTCTCATGCACATTACACCAGTGTGATACATCAAACGTGATTTTCAGGTCTGGATATTTTTCCATGAACTGTCTTGCAACCGGGGCAGCATACAAAATTCTTGAACGGTGTGTTTCATGGCAAATAGTGATCCCTGTTTCTTTTGCTAATGCAAGGGTGTGTTCAATAAATTTTTTATTATCATCAAAACTAAAGTGATCCCTGCCTGAATGATTATTGATATAAAGAGGCCTTTGAATATTCTGTTTCGCAGCTGCATCAACCATTTTTTTATAATACTCCAAATGTTCCTTCGGCTCATTTTGCCAACCGCCACAGAGAAAGCCAATTTCTAATTCATGTTTCTTTAATGCAGCAAACAGTTCATCTTTTTTATTCTCAGCGGGCCACCACATCTCTATTCCATCATAACCTTCTTTTTTTGCTTTGGCACAGAATTGATCTGTCGTTCCATCAAAGCCCCAATTGGTGGCCATTATTTTTAATTCATAATTCTTATTCATGGAAATAGTTGGTTTGGGTAAAGAAAGAGATTCAACTGATGATAAAAATAAAGCAGCCGAACCTGCTGCTGATGTTTTAATAAATTTCCTTCTGTTTTGCTTCATACAAATCCCCTTTAGGGGTAAGGGGTTTATGCAATTATTTCTTCAATCACTCTTCCGCTCACATCCGTCAATCTGAACGGACGACCCTGGAACTGGTAAGTGAATTTTTCATGATCAAAACCCAATTGATTAAGGATCGTCGCCTGTATATCGAATGCCTCCACTTTTCCATTAATAACTGTGTAACCGATCTCATCTGTTTCTCCATAAGTAGTGCCGCCTTTAATTCCACCACCGGCCATCCAGATCGAAAATGCTTCTGTGTGATGATCCCTTCCTTTGAACGGTGCCGTTTTTCCTTCACGGTTTTCCTGCATGGGCGTTCTTCCAAACTCACCGCCCCATATCACTAACGTTTCATCAAGCAATCCTCTTTGTTTCAGATCAAGGATCAATGCAGTCATCGCTTTATCAACCTTTCTGCATTTATTTATCAAACCAATATCAACCGCTGTTTGCGGATCGGTACCATGACTATCCCAACCCCAATCAAATAACTGTACGAAGCGAACACCTTTTTCAACCAATCGCCGTGCAAGCAATGCATTATTAGCAAATGAAACCTCCCCGGGTTTTGTTCCATACATATCATGAATATATTGCGGCTCATCATTGATGTTCATTACTTCCGGTGCAGCAATTTGCATTTTATATGCCATCTCATATTGTGCTATTCGTGATAAAGTCTCCGGATCTTTATGCTCTTCATACTGCTGCTGGTTGATCTTATTAATTGCATTAATAGATGCACGACGAAGGTCACGATCCATTCCATCAGGATCATTAATAAATAAAACAGGATCACCATCACTTCTGCATTGCACACCCTGGTAAACACTCGGCAAAAATCCACTGCCCCAGGCACTCTTACCTGCATCAGGATCATTACCCCCCGATGTCAATACAACATAGCCAGGCAAATTCTGATTTTCTGTTCCCAAACCATAAGTAACCCATGCTCCCATACTTGGTCTGCCCAATCGTGCCGAACCAGTATGCATAAATAATTGCGCGGGTGCATGATTGAATTGATCTGTTGTTACAGATTTTATTATTGCAACATCATCAGCAATTGTTGAAAAATGCGGTAAGTAATTACTTAGCCAAATCCCACTTTCGCCATATTGTTTAAATGTTGCTTGTGGTCCTAACAATTGAGCTTTGCCACGAATAAATGCAAAACGTTTTCCTTCCATCAAGCTTGGCGGACAATCTGCTCCATCCAACTTTATCAGCTCGGGTTTGTAATCGAACAATTCTAATTGTGACGGCGCACCAGCCATGTGTAAGTAAATAACTGATTTTGCTTTTCCCGGAAACATTGGCGGTCTTGGTAAAAGTGGATTCACCGGGTCAAATAAGATATTTGAAACTTCTTTTGAAGAACCCCTTCCACAACTTCCCAATATCGAACCCAATGCTAATGCACCCAAACCCATTGCACTTTCTTTCAAAAAATGGCGGCGGGTATGATCGTGAAGCACTTTTTGTTTTGCTTCTTCAAATAATCTTTTGTTATGTAATTCGTCTCTTGTCATTTATAATTATGTTATCAGCTTTTGAAATTCTTATCAACTTCAGTTGCGTCGCACTCTTGTACCACAACAATTCTATTCATCTTTTTTGTCCACCCCCATTTGAAATTTTCTTTCGATTGAACTGCTTCCCCCGTCCCGCCTTAGGCCGGAGGGATAATGAACATTTTATTTATTCGTAACAATGTTGAACCCCTATGGGGTTCATTCGAAAAAACCTCATTTATCCCCCGGGTTAAAACCCGGGGCTACCGATATTTTATCCCTACGGGATAAAGAAATTATCAATGAACCAAAACCTTTCGATCTAAGTCTCTCCGCCGCGGCGGAGGACAGGGGCTTGGGTCTATATTTTAGTCACTACCTCGTCCAAATTTAAAATTGCGTTTGCTACAACTACCAGTGCCGCTGTTTCAGGAATATTACGTTTATCATTCCCACCCACCATTTCACAGGTTTTCACTTCATCTTTTTTGAATTTATCTAAAGCACTTTTATAAAGATCCATTAATACTGATAATTCATTTCCCGTTATTGTATGACCTGTTGCTAACTCATATCCCTTTTTAATTTGCGCACCGACGTCAGCATTTACTTCTTTCTGCAAACGATAAGCAAAATTTCTTGCCATTTCAATATAAGCAGAATCATTTAAAGTAACCAATGCCTGCAAAGGAGTGTTGGTTCTTATTCTTCTTGCCACACATACTTCTCTTGCTGTTCCATCAAAAGTTGTCATTGATGGATACGCTGCTGTTCGTTTCCAGTAAATATATACTCCACGCCGGTATTGATCTTCTCCTTCACTTTGCTTCCATTGCAAGGGGCTATAAGGCGAGTTCCAAATACCTTCGGGTTGAAATGGCATTATACCGGGCCCATACATTTTATTACTTAATAAACCGCTGACAAATAATGCCTGGTCTCTTACCTGTTCAGCAGATAATCTTACTCTCGGCCCTCTTGCATAAAATCTATTATAAGGGTCTTTTTCCAGCAATTCATTTGTAACATTCGATTGCTGCCTGTAGGTAGCCGACATCAAAATTGTCCTGATCATTTTTTTTATGCTCCAGTTATAATCATTCATGAATTGCCATGCCATCCAATCAAGCAACTCTTTATGTGTGGGAGGTATTCCTTGTGTTCCGAAATCCTCCAGCGTTTCAACGATACCATTTCCAAAAATTTGTTCCCATAACCTATTCACCATTGTTCTTGCAGTCAGTGGATGTTTCTTATCTGTTAACCACAAAGCAAGATCCATCCTGTTTTTCATTCCCTTCTTTTCGATCGGAGAAAATAATTTTGGGACATCAGCTTCAACTTTATCTCCCTTTACTAACCAGTTCCCTCTTTCAAATACATTTGTTTCTCTTGTAAGATCAGTTGAATTTTCAAACATCACCGGTGTTGTCTTTACAGGTTTATTCAGCAAACGCATATAACTGCTGTATGTGCTATCATAACCCGGTTTTCCTTTTCCCGGAAATGGCTGTCCGAAATAAAACCAATCAAGTAATAGCGAAGTGAAATCTTCTTTCTCCAATTTTTTACTGAAGTAAGAGAAATAGAGATCATGTTTGCCTGCAACAGGATCAACATCAACACCAAAAATTTTTGACTGGCCTTTTGTTTCAGGCACATTGATCGTTTTCCACACACGGCCATTTAAACTATCCAGCGTAATTGTCCATACTCCATCGCTTGGATACCCACGATAACGAAACAGGAAATAATTTTTATCAGAAATATCCATCTGAATCATTCTGAATGTTGACCGTTTTCTTAATACGAGCCATTTTGTATCTCTTAGCTCACAATTGTCATATTTATCCGTTCTTTCAAATGAAGTAGTGACAGGCTCCCATGTTTTCAGTAACGCATAATATTTTTTTGCTTCATCGGCAGGTGCATTTTGGAAAAGCCACTCTTTTATTCGCAATGCTTCAATGCTATCTTCTTTTTCATAACGGCGGAGCAATGGATAATCTTCTTCTGCATCCACATCACGGCTGTTATTAAAAAATGCCATGAACTTATAATACTCATCGTGACGGATAGGGTCATACGGGTGACTATGACATTGTACACAAGCAAATGTTGTACTCATCAATCCTGTCCATGTTGTATTCACTCTATCCACCACTGCAGCAGTTCTGTATTCTTCATTATCAGTTCCGCCTTCATCATTAGTAACTGTGTTACGGTGAAAACCTGTAGCGATATATTGTGCATCAGTCGGATCAGGCAAAAGATCACCAGCTAATTGTTCGGTCAAAAATTGATCATAAGGCTTATCTTCATTAAAAGAACGGATCAGCCAATCCCTGTACTCCCAAATATTTCTTCCCGGATCTTTTTCAAAACCTTTTGTATCTGCATAGCGGGCAATATCAAGCCACATCGATGTCCATTTCTCGCCATACTTTGTTGATGACAACAGGTCATCGATCAAATTTTCATAAGCTTTTTCACTATTATCGTTTAAAAATTTCTTTGCAACATTTTCTTCTGCCGGCATTCCGATAAGGTCAAGACTTACTCTTCTTAATAATGTTTGCTTATCAACTGCAGGAGAAGGTTTTAATTTTTCATTCTCCAGTTTTTGATAAATGAATTTATCGATATCATTTCTTATCCATTTATCATCTACATCTGGCAGTCCTGGTTTTTGCACTGTTAAATAAGCCCAATGCTCTCCCCACTCTGCTCCCTGCTTTATCCATTTTTTTAAAATTGAAATTTCCTCTTTTGTCAGGGGCTCATGTTTGTACGGCATTCTTTCTTCTTCATCTTTCTCCGTTATCCGTCTTATCATTTCACTTTCACCAGGTTTGCCTGGTACAATAGGATACTTACCCGACTTAGCAGGTTTCAATGCATCTTCTCTGAATAATAAACTGAATTCTGATTTTGCTTTCACACCGCCATGGCAGGTAATACATTTCTTATTGAAGATGGGCTTTACCTGTGTATTATAATCTATCTTTTCCTCAAACGCACCTGAAAAATACCAGATGAGTCCACCCACCAATATCAGCAAGAAGAGAACCAGGAACCTTTTTATATGAAGCATCGTTTATAACAGCATTTGTGATGCTTAAAGTTAAGGAGTTTTGGGAAGGTGATTGTCAGGAAAATCACAGTCCAAGTAGACAAATAGCTCTATTTTTCTACCAGTTTTTCATCAATATGAAAAGCATCAACTCTGTGGATAATGGGGTTTCCGAAAGAGTCAAGTATTCTTATAGCAATAAAAGATGTTTTTATTTGTGGAAACGTTAAAATACGTTGAAAGCCGATCGTAGTTCCTTCTATTTTATAGCTTTTTTTATCCTCATCAAGTATTTGTACAACAAAGTTTTTAACCCGCTGACCAAACTTCAGATCCTCTCTTAAAATAATTGTATTCACCAGCTTTGCCTGGTCAAAAATTATATTGCAGGAATTCTCACGATAGTTTTTTATTTCAGCAGTCTGCTGATTCGAACTGAAAACAGCACTGTCCGGTTTATCAAAAAAAACTTTTACGTCTTTTTCCTTCGTTAAACTTTCTCCTAAATTTTTATCAATAAGCTTTTTTAATCCAACGACTGCAGTGGAATCATTAGCGTGTATCCTTCCTCTTCTGTCGGGAGGGATATTCAATAATAAGTTTGCCCCACGACCAACAGATTTTAAATACAGGTCAAATAGTTGTTCCGGAGTTTTCACTTTATCATTTTCATTGGCATGCCAAAACCAACCGGGCCGAATGCTCACATCGCACTCAGCCGGTATCCATGTTTTGCCAAACATGTTCCCTGTATTCAATATATCTGTTGACGGAGCGCCAAGACCAGGAGTAAACCCAACTGTATCGAGATAATTCCAGTTTGTTTTTCCGGCAAATCCATTCTCATTTCCTACCCATCTTATATGCGGGCCAACATCACTGAACACAACTGTATTTGGAGAGAGTGTTTTTACTGTTTTCTTAAACCGATCCCAGTCGTATACTTGCTTTTTTCCATTGGGGCCTTCGCCATTTGCGCCATCCCACCACAGTTCCCAAATGGGACCATAGTTTGTAAATATCTCTTTCATCATGTTTACAAACACATCATTGTACTGTGGCGTTCCATATTTTGGATGATTACGATCCCATGGAGAAATATATACACCGAATTTTAAACCATACTCTTTACATGCCTGTGATAATTCTTTCAACACATCGCCTTTTCCATTCTTCCATTTACTTTCACGAACGGTATGTTTTGAATATTTACTTGGCCATAAGCAAAATCCATCATGATGTTTGGCAGTAATAATTATCCCTTTTGCCCCGGCTGCTTTTGCAGTTCTCGCCCATTGCCTGCAATCAAGCTGTGTTGGATTAAAAATATCTTCAGGCTCATCGCCATGTCCCCATTCTTTATCAGTAAATGTATTGGGACCAAAATGTACAAAGAAATAAAATTCCATTTTATGCCAGGCGAGTTGAGCCTTTGATGGTGTTGGCCTCGTATCTTGTCCTTTAACATTTATGGAAAGTAAAAAACAAAAAGCAAAAAAGAGTTTGAAAAATGTCAGGTTCATTTTTTTAATACTGATTTTATTTCTGGTGAAACAGGATGATTTGCTTTATAAGTAACTCCTAAAAGTTTAGCAATGGTTTGTGCAAACTGATCCTGGAACAATTGAACATTATTTTTTTGTTCGCCAGACGGTGAAATATTAGGCGCCATTGCAGCAAACCAGATCTCGTAGGCATCAGCAACTCCACTACCATGATCGGTCCATTCCTTTTTATTTATATCACCTCTGCCATGATCGGTTGTAATAAAGATGGCAGTTTTATTTTTATACTGCGGATCACTTTGTATAAATGTCCATATCTCCTTTATCCATTTATCTACCAAACGAGCAGCATCAAGATAGGAGCGGTAATAACCATGATGCGCCCACTCATCGGTCTCACCATAAGAGATATAAAGAACTTTTGGCTTTCTTGTTTTTAAATACTCAAGCGCCGCATAATGCGTAAACACATCGAGACATTCTGCGTTACCAAATGGGCGATAAGAATCCTGCATCATTGCATTTATTAATTTCTCATTCGGTGTAGGATTTTTTCCGCCGATCGTATCAAAGGCAGAAAAAACGGGAATGCCGCTTCGTTGTTGATTCAAAATCCTGTCAAATGCATTCCAGGCACCAAAAGCAGCTACTTTATTTTTAAATTTTGGTTGTTGATTTAAAAATTCTAAAACAGTAACATGAGGATTGGGTGGAAATTCATTTGAGTCGATCGTTGAATCCGCAAAACCTGTCATGATCTCACTATACCCCGGGTAACTGAACCAATGAGGGTTTGCGTTGTTTACTTTATTGTCAAACTTCCTGTTTCCGTATACCTGCCCATGATTAGAGATCGTATTCCAAAAAAAAGGCATTAGCTTTTTTCTTCTTTCATTTTCATTATTGCTCCAGTAATTTTTAAAAATATAACTACTGTCGCCCTGGTTAAATTTTGAATTGTTGGCAAGCGCTGAATCCATTCCTTTGAAAACCTCCTGCCAGCGAAAACCATCGGTTGTAATTATGATCATGTTTTCGACCTGTTGTGCCCGAATTGAGTTAACTAACAAGAAAAGCGTAAAAAATATTGATATCTTTTTCATAGCCTTTAAAAAACTTACAATGACCTGTCAAGATGTGTGTAACCGCCATCAACATGAATTAATTGACCGGTTGTATGACTTGATCTTTCAGAAAGAAGAAATATGACCATATCAGCGATCTCTTCAGCAGTTGTCATTCTTTTTCCCAATGGGATTTTATCGGTGATCGATCTTAATTTTTCTTCAGGATTTGGCAAAGTCTTTATCCATTTTTCATACAGCGGGGTATAGCATTCAGCAACGATCAATGCATTCACCCTAATTCCGTATTTTAATAATTCAACTGCCCATTCTCTTGTTAATGCATTTCGTCCGCCATTGGATGCGGCATAAGCAGATGTATTGCCTTGCCCCGTTTCGGCAACCTTGCTACCAATATTGACAATGCTGCCTTTGCTTTTTATAAGCTCCGGCAACGCATGGTGAGCCATCAAATAATAATGCACAAGGTTTTTATGCAACGAGGCTATGAATGATTCATAATTCCCCTTTTCCAACCCTACGCCATCATTGACGCCAGCGTTATTGACCAATCCATCGATCCTTCCGAATTTTTCTACCGTCGCCTTAACGGCATTTTCGCATGCTTCCGGATGAGTTAGTTCAGCAGTTATGCCGAAGCCAGCTCCAACTTCTTTAATGATCGCATCATTATCTTTTGCATCACGACCAACCACAACTGGTATGGCGCCTTCTGCAGCTAATGCTTTTGTAATGCCTGCACCAATACCTTTTGCCCCGCCAGTTACAATAATGATCTTACCTTTTAAGTCTAAAGTCATATTTATAAATTATAAAATTCAATTGCGTTTTCACCAAATACTTTTAACCTGTCCTCCTCAACAAAATTTTCCATGTATTTCTCTAATAAACTTTTCCATTGCACATAAATGCCCGAGAGTAACATTACAGGCCAATCACTTCCAAATAGTAAACGGTCTGCGCCAAATGCCTCAAACACAACATCAAGATATGGATAAAATTCCCCGGCACTCCATTGCTTCCATTTTGTTTCAGTAAACAATCCTGAAAGCTTGCAGTAAATAGTAGGATGCTGAGCCATTTCCTTCATCAACACTTTCCATTCATCGATATTCTTTTTCCCGATATCTGGTTTTGCGCAATGATCAATGACAAATTTTTGTTTTGGGAATTTTGAAACAAATTCCAATGCCGGCTTCAACTGGTAATGATAAATAAGAATATCATAAGTATAATTATAAGGAGCTAAAGCCCTGATGCCATTTTGAAAATCCTCTCTCAATAAAAAATCATCTTCCTCCGATTGCACTACATGACGCCAGCCTTTAATAATACTATACTGAGAAAAGAATTGAAGTCGCTCTTCAAGGTTTTTATTTAATAGATCAACCCATCCAACTACACCTTTTATCTCAGGATGTGTTTTTGAAAGCTCGACCAAAAAATGTGTTTCATATTCACTTTGGCCGGCCTGAACAGCAACACATCCATCAACGCCGTTTCTTTTAAGCGTGGGTATTAAATGTGCAGGTAAATGATCCTGTTTCAGGATCTTCATGTCATCGGTGATCCAGGCATCCCTTTTCTTATCATACTTCCAAAAATGTACATGTGTATCAATGATCATGGTAGTTCAAATATTTTATCCATCAAGATCCATTTCTCACCGGTTTTTGCCCAAGGCAATGCTTGCTGAAATTTCCACATCAAATTTTCCCATTCCTGGACTTTAGGGTTCGTTGCATCCATGGCAGATTTCTTTTCAAAACTAAAATCATCGTCCGCTTCAATGATCATAAACATCCTGTTACCAGTGCGATAGATATCTAAAAAATCTATGCCAGATTCTTTGATGCTTCTAATTATTTCCGGCCAAACGTTTTTATGATAAATCTCATATTCAGCGATCAATTTGGTATCCTCCTTCAGATCCAAAGCAAGACAAAACCTTTTCATTAGTTTAAGATTTATTCTTTATACGCAATTGCTTTCTGCCTGCTGCTTCCCAAACCATGAATACCTAATTCGATCACATCACCAGGTTTTATATACACAGGTTCTGGTTTTTGTCCCAGGCCAACACCTGCAGGAGTTCCTGTAGAAATAATATCTCCCGGCAACAAGGTCATGAACTGGCTTAAATAAGAAACAAGATGCGGAATTTTAAAAACAAGATTCTTTGTATTCCCATCCTGCATCATCGTACCATTTACAGTTAACCAAAGACGCAGATCATTTACATCAGCTATCTCATCCTGCGTTGCTAAATAGGGTCCAAGTGGGGCAAACGTGTCACAACTTTTCCCTTTTACCCATTGACCGGCTCTTTCTAGTTGAAATTCTCTTTCACTGTAATCATTGTGTAAAAGATAACCGGCTACATGATTTAAAGCAACACTTTCATCAACATAAGATGCTTTTTTACCTATCACCACTGCAAGTTCAACTTCCCAATCGGTCTTTTTACTGTTTTTGGGAATCATAAGATCATCATTGGGTCCAACAATAGCCGTAGTGGCTTTAAAAAAAATGACTGGTTCAGGAGGCAATTGCATCTTACTTTCCGTAGCATGATCAGAATAATTCAAACCGATACAAATGATCTTTGAAGGTTTGTAAATGGGTGGACCAAGACGGATATCCCGTGAAATTTCCTTTAACGTTTTTTCACTGATGATTGTCTTGAGCAATGCCAGGCCATCATTCTCAAAAAATTTTTCATCATAATCAAAAATATACTCTGAAACATCAAACCAGGCATCATTAATTATTACACCCGGTTTTTCTTTGCCGGCTTCACCAAAACGAATCAGTTTCATCTCATTTTTATTTTAGATCCAATTGAATAATAGTATCAATATCATCCAGCACGACTCCATCAATATAAATAAAAGTTCCTTCGGGTTGCTGCTTGAATTTTATCTCCCTGTTACCGTTCAATAAAAAAGCTTTTGAGATCTTTTCTTTTAATTCAGGAATAAAAATAAAAGCCGGGTTCTCTGGTTTATTGAGAATATGCATATAAACCGTTTTGTTTTTTATGGTCATAGTTCCCCAATCCTTTGGAGGAATTACATTGCCTCTTGATCCATAAATAGTTTGTCCATTGCGTTCCATCCATTTACCCACCGCTTTTAAAGTATCGGAAAATTCCGGTTGAATAGTTCCGTCCGGCATTGGACCGACATTCAATAAAAAATTGGCATTAACACCAGCAGCCTTTACTATGTACTGAATAATTTTTTTTACTGATTTATAATTCCTGTCAGTGATATTAAAACCCCAACTATCATTCATTGTTTCACAGGTTTCCAACGGTAATGCAGAAATTGATGCGCCACCAAATCCAGTTGTATTATGACCGGGCAGATCTTTTTCAAATGCCTGGAAATCCTCACCTGGAATTGGAGTCAGATGATGATTATTACTGATCAAACATGCCGGTTGTAAACTATGAATGAGCTTATAGATTTCTTCATAATGCCAGTTTACTTTTGATACTTGTCTTTTATCATGATCATTATCTAATTGATCCCAATGACCATCAAACCAGATACCGGATATTTCTCCATAGTTGGTAAGCAATTCGGTTAGCTGCGCTTTCATAAACCGGATATAACTTTCCCAATTACTTTTTTCTGTTCTTCCGGTTCCTTTCCCTGTTCTCCCGGTTTCATATTGATAATCGCTGCGATACCAATCAAGCAAAGAATAATAACAG
>Ga0184624_10000178_pt1 | contig 15494 bp, 7 predicted proteins | sample PLM3_5_b1_FD_133157 | JGI IMG/M metagenome (GOLD analysis project Ga0184624, IMG submission 133157) | Groundwater sediment microbial communities from an aquifer in East River, Colorado, USA - PLM3_5_b1 | ecosystem: Environmental > Terrestrial > Soil > Riparian zone | place: USA: East River...
AATCACGGCGGCCAGCGCAGCCACAGCGACGCCCGGTCCAAGGAACAGGAACCGGAACCTGGAACCTCTGATTGTCATTCTGTATACGCCCCGCGCGCCTTCGTCGTGCCGACGAGCGGCTCCTTAGGTGCCGGCCTCGTCCCCCAGGACACGAAAGCCGCGGCGCGTTGCTGCCTGAATGCGGCAACGCCCCCTTGTGTGACCGCTGTGTCAGTGATGTACAGCCGCTGCAGCTTCGGCAGCTTCGCCAACGCCGTCAACGTGCGATCGCCAATCCCGGTGTTCGACAGATCGAGACTGGTGACGCTCTGCAGCGACTCGAATCCGGACGCGGCCGAATCGTTGATGCCTTCGACGTTCCACAAGCTCAACCGCTGCAGATTGGGCAGCCCGGCCAGCGTCTTCAACCCGCCGCCGGTGACGACCGAGCCGCTCAGATTCAGGGCACGGAGTTTCTTGAGATTCGCGAGCTTCGCGACGCCTAAATCGGTGACGCGTGTGCCGCCGGTGATGCGGCATTCGGCCTCGCCTGTCCGCGGACCGAGCTCCTCGGGCCGGGGCGCGCCGAGCGCGACGCCGTCGCCGATGTTCAGCTCCTCGAGACCCGTCAGGAGGGCGATCGTGTCGAGCTCGATGTCGGTCATGACCGGCGCCCAGCAAATGCCCGCGTTGCGACGCTGCACGCCGTAAAAGCTCAACCGCTTCAGGTTCGGCAGGTACTTCAGCACATGGAGCGCAGTCCCGCTGATCTTCATCCCGCCGACATTGAGCTCTTCGAGCTGAGACAACGGCGCCAGATGCTCCATGCCGACGTCGCCGATCTGCGTAAAGCTGATGTCGAGCGACCGGAGGTTGGCGAGCTTGCTCACGTACTCGAGGCTCGTGTCGGTCACATCCGTTCCGCGCAGGTTCAGCACGCGAAGATTGGTGTTGCCGCGAAGGAACGCCACGGCCGCGTCGGTGATGAACTCGGCCGTAAAGAGATTCAGCTCTTCGAGCTGGGCGGCCTTGCCGATCGCTTCGGCGCCCGCGTCGGACACATACGTCAGCGACAGGTCGAGCTTCTTCACGGTCTTGATCGCCGCCACTCGTTCGACGTCGGCGTCGGTCGCCCACGTGCGCGCCAGCGACACCTCGACGATGTTGCCTTTGGCATCGCGAACGACGTGGCCGCCAAGTTTTTCGATGTCGGCGACCAGTGACGCGTCAGGCATTTGCGCAGCATCGACGGCCGCAGTGAAAGCCGGCCTGAAAGTCGGCACTACGTACGTCGGGCCGGATCCCCTCGTAGTGCCGACCTTCAGGTCGGCTATGCCAGCGATCAGGAGCATCGTGAACAGCGCCGTGATTCTTTTCATATGTCACCCGCGCCTGCGCGCGGAATCGCGCGAGTACTGAATGACGCAGTCAGGCAGCGCCTGCTTCAGTTGTTGAAATCCCTGGTCGGTGACGAGCGTGTGATACAGATCGAGCTGCTTCAACCCTTTCAACCCGGCGACGTGCGTGACACCGGCGTCGGTCAGATCGACGGTATCGAGCAGCAGCGTCGTCAACTTCGTCAGCCCCGACAGGTTGACGAGCCCGGCATCGCCCACCGTGGTGTAACCAAGGTTGAGCCATTCGAGGTTCGCAAGCTTGCCAATCTCCGCCATGCCCTTGTCGGTGGCGATGGTGTTTTGCAGGTTCAGCTCTCGAAGCTGCGTCAGCGCCGGAAGATGCACGAGTCCCGCGTCGGTGAACCGCGTGAAGCTCAAATTGAGCACCTGTAGTTTGGACAGCTTGCTCACCTGCGCAAGCCCGGCGTCTCGAATGTCGGCGCCGGCGAGATCGAGCTCGACGATATTCGCGAGCCCGGCGATGTGCGCGAGCCCCGGGTCTGTGACATCCGTGTAGTTCAGCGACAACTTTTCGAGCGCGGTCAGCGTGCGCAGGTGTGCCATGCCCGCGTCATTGAGGTGTGCGCTGTTCAGATTGAGCTCACGTAGCTGGGTCATGCCCGAGAGCGCGGCAAGTCCGCTGCCCTCCACCAGCGTGTGGCTGAGATCGAGGCTCTGGAGGCTGGTCAGCGCCTTCAGGTGCGCGAGCGCGGAATCGGCCAGCGTCGTCGAGCTGAGATCGAGTTTCTTCAGCGCGCGCAGTCCCGCGAGATGCACCACGCCGAGATCGCTCACTTCGGTATCGCGCAGGCTCAGCTCCTCCAGTTGTGGCAGTTCCTTCAAGAGCGCCAGCTCGCGATCGGTCACTGACGTCGACGAGAGCCCTACCGACACCGCATGGCCCTCGCGCATACGAACCGACGCGCCAATCGCTGACAACCACTTGCCGATCGCGGTTTCTCCCTTGCCTGCGACGGCACCCATTTCGACGGCGCGCTTGGCGGTGCGCACCGACGAGTCCTGATAGAGCACCGTCAACCCGGGAAGCTTGGCCTGCAGCTCCTTCACACCTGACGCGGTGACGCGCGTATAACGCACGTCGAGGTCGCGCAGATTCTTCAGCGCTGCCAGTTGCGCGAGGCCGGCGTTCGAGATGCGGGTTCGATACAGCGTGAGCGTCTGCAGCTGCGTCATGCGCATCAGCGACTCGACGCCGCCATCGGTAATCTCGGTGCCGACCAGCTCGAGGCGGCGCAGATTCGTCAATCCCGAAAGCGCCGCAAGGCCCGAATCGGTGGTCTTGGTGCCGTCGAGATCCAGCTCGGTCAGCTGAATCAGCCCCGACAGATTCTTCAAACCCTGATCGGTGACCGATGTGTCTTCGAGATACAGCTTGGTCAACCCCGGCATGGTCGCCGTATGCCGCAGACCGCGATCGTCGAAAAAGATGTTGTGGCTCAGATCGAGATATTTCAACTTGGTGAACGGCGCGAGCGCGTCTCCGGGCAGGCGCGTCTGGTGCAGCCGCATTTCCTCGAGCCCGGGCAAGCTCATCCGCTTGACGACGGTATCTTCCATCGGGATGTAGGTCTGCACGGGTTTGCTGAGCACGAACTTCTCGAGATTCGGCGATCCGTTGAAGAGCGCAATCGTGTCGCCCACCAGCGTGTTGGGCTGGCCGTACCACAGCCGTCCGTTCAGGTAGAGCGACTTCAGGTTCGGCAGAGCCGGCCAGCGCAGAATCTCGTCGCGGAGGCCCCACCCGCCCATCGACACGCCAACGAGATCGAGCGTGTGGATGCGGAAATCGGCATCGGGCAGCTGGTCGAGATCGAGAATCGGATGTTGTTGGCCCTCGAGAACCACGGCCCCACCCAGCCTCAGCACCCGCTCCGCCACAATGCGATCGGCCGTCGCGGATGTCTGGGCATGGACGGATGCCGCGAGGGCGAGGCACGTCAACGCAGCTAAACACTGTGATTTCATACGGTTTCGACCTGGATAGTAACAAAAAATGTAGCGCCTTCATCGGCAAACGTCGAGCAGATTCTGGGCTTCCCCATAGAACCCTATAATGCGCACATGAAACGCCTGATTCGTCTCGGCGTGCTCGCATGGCTCTTCACCGCCGGCCTGTCGGCGCAGCAGCGCAAGGACGTTGACGCGTTCCTGTCGGCCCATCATCAGGACATCATCCGCGAGTTCGTCGAGCTGCTCTCGATTCCCAACGTCGCCGCCGACCGCGAGAACATCAAACGCAATGCCGAACTGCTGCGCGTGATGTTCGCCAAGCGCGGCTTCACGGCGGAGATTCTCGACACCAGCGGCAATCCGCTTGTCTTTGCGGAGCTTCGCGTGCCCGGCGCCGACCGCACGCTGCTCTTCTACGCGCACTATGACGGACAGCCGGTCGATCCCAAGGGATGGAAACAGCGCGCGCCGTTCACGCCGATCATGCGCGATCGGCGCATGGAGGACGGCGGACAGGAAATCGCGAATTTTCTCTCGCTGACGTCGTTCCCGCCTGAAGCGCGCCTCTACGCGCGCTCCGCCTCGGACGACAAGGCGCCCATCATGGCGCTGCTTGCCGCCGTCGACGCGCTGACCGCGCTCAACCAGCGGCCGACGTCGAACGTGAAAGTCATTCTCGACGGCGAGGAGGAAGCGCGCTCGCCCAGCCTCGCCGCGACGATGGGCCGCTACCGCGATCGGTATCGCGCCGACCTGATGCTGATTCTCGACGGCCCGCTGCACCAGAGCGGCAAGCCGACCTTGAGCTTCGGCGCTCGCGGCAACCTCGTGTTTCAACTGACCGCGTTCGGTCCCAAATTCGCTCTCCACAGCGGTCATTACGGCAACTGGGCGCCCAACCCGGCGATGGATCTCGTCCAGCTGCTCGCGTCGATGAAGGACGCCAACGGGCGCGTGCTCGTGAGCGGCTTCTACGACGACGTGCCGCCACTGACGCCGCGCGAGCGCGAGATTCTGGCGGCCGTGCCCGATCGCAGCGACGATCTGAAGCGCTTCTTCGGCATCCAGCGCACAGAGCAGGTTGGCGACAACCTTCAGGAAGCGCTGCAATTCCCGTCGCTGAATATTCGCGGGCTCCAGAGCGGCGATGTCGGCGACCAGGCTCGGACCATCATCCCGGATCGCGCGATCGCGGAAATCGACGTGCGGCTCGTCAAGGAAACCGATGCCGAGCGCATGCTGCAGCGGGTGCTCGCGCACATCCGCGCGCAGGGCGTCCATGTGTTGATTGACACAGAACCTGATGACGAAACGCGCGCGCGTTATCCGCGCATCGTCCGCGTCAGCCGGGTCAGCTGGACGAGCGCGTACCGGACAGAAATGACGATTCCTGAATCGGAGCTGCTGGTCGGTGCATTCGAGCGCGCGTGGGGAGAACCACCGGTCCGCAACCGCACGATGGGCGGGACGGTGCCGATTGACTTCTTCATTCAGGCGCTCGGCATGCCGGCGATCGGCGTGCCGGTCGTGAATTTCGACAATAACCAGCACAGCGACAACGAAAATCTGCGTTTACAGAACCTGTGGGATGCCGTGATCTCCTTCGCGGCAGTGCTCAGAATGTAGCGAGATGTCGCGAGCAGCGGCTCGCGCGTTCTCCAAATTTCTGCATTATTTTCCAAATTTCCGGAGTCACTTTACAGCCCGTATTTATTGGGTTTTCTCGCTGATTTCACTGGACACCCACAGGTCATATCCCTCAAAATTCAGGCCTCCACAACAATTACGCGTCGGGTGCCAAACGGGTCGGTAGTTCGTCAATACGAAGGGGTGTTCAGATGCGACGAGTACTATTTATTTTTTTAGTTCTAGGACTCAGTGTTAGTAGTGCGTTCGCACAGGCGACCGGACAGATCAACGGCGTCGTGTCGGACAACAGCGGTGGCGTCGTGCCTGGCGTCACGGTGTTCGCTGTGGAAAGTGGCACGGGCATTTCTCGCGATACAGTGACGGCCGCCAACGGGCGTTACTCGTTCCTGTCATTGCGACCCACGACCTACGAGATTCGCGCGGAGCTCGCAGGATTCAGGACGGTGCGGCAGACCGCGGTCGTGCTGCAGGCGAACCAGAACCTGACGCTCAACATCACGCTCGAGCTCGGCGAGTTGTCCGAGACGGTCACCGTCGCAGGTGAAACGTCGACGGTCGACATCACGCAGTCCACGCTGTCCGAGGTCGTCGACTCCAAGCGCATCGTCGAGCTGCCGCTCAACGGCCGCGACGCCGCGCGCTTGAGCATGCTCGTGTCGGGCATGGTCGTCACCGAGGTCAACCAGGAATCCGGCAAGACCATTCCAGGCGCGCTGCGCCTGTCGACCAATGGCACCGAGTCGCGGCAGGCGTCGTTCCGTCTCGACGGCACGAACCACACCGACTCGTACTTCCAGCAGAATCAGCCGTTCCCGTTCCCGGACGCGCTGCAGGAGTTCTCGATTCAGACGAGCAACTACAGCGCAGCGCAGGGCGCCAGCGCCGGCGCGGTCGTCAACGCCGTGACCCGCTCTGGAACCAACAACTTCAACGGCGGCGCTTTCGCCTACGCGCGCGATCGCACGTTCAACTCGAAAAACTTCTTCCTGCCCGAGCGGGACTTCCTGAAGCGCAAACAGTACGGCGGCTACGCGGGCGGCCCGATCATGCGCAACAAGATGTTCTTCTTCGGCGGCTGGCAGGGCACGACGATTCAGAACGTCGGCGGCACGCTGAACAACACGGTGCCGACGGCGGCGATGCGCGCCGGGGATTTCAGCGCGATTACGACACCACTGCGCGACCCGGTTAACGGTGGCTTCTTCCCCAACAACCAGATTCCGGTCAGCCGCTTCGATCCGGCCTCGGTGAACGTGATGAAGTACCTGCCGGTCGGTCCCGGCAACGGCGTAGGCGGGCTCGTGCAGGTGCCGCGCCGCATCGGTCAGGACGACAATCAGATCATCGCGAAGATCGACTCGCAGATCAACGCGAACAACCAGGTGAGCGCGCGGTACTTCTTCGACCACTTCACCAACGATCCGACGTATACCGAGGGAAACCTCCTGAGCTATCGCGGCCCGACCCTGGGATCGCGGCAGCGTATCCAGAACGTGGTCGGCACGTGGCAGCGGACGATGACTTCGACGCTGCTCAACGAGTTCCGTGTCGGCTTCAACAAGTTCGCCTCGAGCCGGTATCCACCGGCAGGCGTGCCCAGCATGCAGGACCTCGGCGTGCGTCTGCCGATTTATCCGACCGATCCGTCGATCTCGCAGATCGAGGCAACGGGATTTTTCGGCATCGGCGACAACCTGTTTGCGACGTTCCCACGACATGGGGTTGAGATCAACGACCGCGTCAACTGGGCGCACGGACGTCATCAGATTCAGTTCGGTGGCGAAATGGCGTTCCAGGACGTCAAGATCCGCAACGAGTTCCGGCGGGCGGGACATAACACGTTCGCGAACAGCACAACGGCAGGCACAGGTCAGGCGCTCGCCGACTTCGCCCTCGGTATCATCAATACGTTCGACCAGGGCACAGGCGAATACAAGGACTACAAGGTCTTCTACGCGTCGTCGTTCTTCCAGGACGACCTGAAAGTGTCTGACACGCTGACTCTGAACCTCGGCGTGCGGTTCGAGCACTCTCCGCCATGGCACGAGGTCGAGGGCCGCATCATGCACTGGAGCGTGGCGGACTACAACGCCAACGTGCGCTCGACAGTGTTTCCCGCCGCGCCACGCGGCGAGACGTTCCGCGGCGACGCGGGGTTCGTCGGTGAAGAAGGCGTCGAGCCCTCGCCCGACACGCTCAGCGCGCGCTTCGGCTTTGCATGGGACCTCACCGGCGATGGCAAAACGAGTCTTCGCGGTGGCGGCGGCACGTTCTACGATCAACGCCGTGACGGCGAATCAGGCAACGGCGCGGTCAACGCGGCGCCGTTCAGCCTGCGCCTAGCCGTCACACGGCCGGGGAGCCCTGGCGTTCCAGGAGGACCATTCTCGGATCCCTATCGCGGCCGGAGCGACTTCGCCCTCATCAACGACGACGTCGTCGGCACGACAGCGGCGCCGTTCCCGACTCCGGTGCTCGTCTCGACATTCGGCGACGTGTACAAAGTACCGCTGACCTACAACTACAACCTCACGTTCGAGCGCGAGCTGTTCAGCGGTCTCATGGCCCGGGCGGGTTACGTCGGGTCGCGCAACCGCAACGGACGACAGACCATCTCGCTGAACTACGCCGACAAGAACATCGCCGGCGCGACCACCGGCAACACCGACCCGCGCCGCCTCTACGCCGCGGCCAATCTCGGCCAGATCGAATCGCAGGTGCAGGACCGCAGCTCGAACTACAACTCCATGCAAATGGCGTTGATCAAGCGGTACTCGCATGGCTTCACGGTTTCAACCAACTACACAGTGTCGAAAGTCGAAGGGGACTTCGGTGACGAGCTCATTCCGTACAACCAGCCGCAGGATACGGCGCTGGTGTGGGGCCCGCTCAACCAGGATCATCGTCATCGCTTCACCACCTCGTGGGTCTGGGATCTCCCGGGCTTCAAAGAGGGAGCGATGCAGTGGGTGCTTGGCGGCTGGCAGTGGACGGGCGTCATGCAATTCCAGACAGGTCGTCCGTACACGGTGGTCAGCGGCACGGACAACTCTCTGGACGGCATCGGCAACGACCGCGCGAAGCTGACGGGCGTGTCGATCGAACCACCGGACGGGTCGGCACAGACCGTGTGGTTCAACGCCGCGGCTTTCGCGGTGAACGACCTCGGCACGTTCGGCAACACCGGCAAGGGCTCCTACTACGGCCCGAACCTGCAGACCTGGGACATGGGACTCTTCAAGAACTTCCGCATGGGCACGGACACGAACGTGCAGTTCCGCGCGGAGTTCTTCAACGTCTTCAACCAGGTCAACTTCGACATTCCGAACCTCAACCGCAGCGGCGGCAACTTCGGAATCATCACGCGCACCGACCCGAGCTTCGGTGATCCCCGGATCATCCAGTTCGGTCTGAAGTTCACGTTCTAACGGCAGGTAGCGTCCGGCTTTAGCCGGACCGTAAAGGGGCAAGGAGCAAACACTCCTTGCCCCTTTTTTTATTTTTGCGGCCGCACTAACTCCAGGTTTCGCCGGGCGCTCACCAGATTTGGGTCAAGACGCAATGCCTGCTCGAACTCGGCAATCGCCTCGGCCGTTCTTCCCGACGCCGCAAGCGCCCCACCAAGGTTGTTGTGCCCTTGCGGCGACTCAGGCATGAGCGCGAGGCCGGCGCGAAAGACCTCGATCGCTTCTCGAAACTGTTCGCTCTCGGCCAGCAAAGAGCCCAGCCGGAAATAGAGCGGGCCATTCTTCGGATCGGCTTGGAGAGATTCCTTGTAGGCAGAGATCGCCTCTTGCGTCCGACCTGCGCGGAGCAGCGCGATACCCAGATTGTTATAAGTCTCTGCCGACCCTCTCCCCGCTGCAATCGCGCGTCGAAAGCGCTCCACTGCCTCTGGCGCCCTGCCCGCCTGCAACAACGCAGTCCCTAATTTCACGTCGAGATCGACGTCTGCCAAGTCCAGCTCGATCGCACGCTGGTACGCTTCAATTGCCTCGTCCGGGCGATGCAGGGCCACAAGAACCATCCCCAGGTTCACGTGTGCCGGCGCGTAGTCGGGTTGCATAGCAAGAGCGCGCCGGTAATGAATCTCGGCTTCCTGCAGCCGCCCATCGGTTTGCAGCGCAACGCCCAGGTTTGTCTCGGTCGTTGCTCGCATGAGGTTCGCCGACAGCAGCGGCAGGTTCGTAACAATCATCACCGCCGCGATCGTCGCGGCAGCGAGGGCAATCTTCCGTGCACCCGCGGCGCGCAGGAACGCCGGAAGCGAAGCCAACCCTGCGGCGGCGAACAGGATGAGCAGCGGCACCAACGGCAATCGGTATCGGGCAGAGACGTAGAAGAGCACGACGCTGGCCGCGTATGCGGCGGCGATGGCGTAATACACGCCGGCGCGCGAGCGATCAGACCATGTCGCGATAATCCCGAGAACCGCAAGCGGCACGAGCACGCCGAAATGGCCGACAGGCGCCAGCGCTCTGAGCAGCCAGGACGCCTCTTCGTAGCTCGCCTGGCTCTCCGTATCCACGAACTCGGTGCGATTCCAAAGAAGAGCGGCTTTCGTGCCCATGAGCGTCAGCCACGCCCCGGGCTGCGACCGAACGAACTCCATCGTCTGCCGTACCCAGAAGCTCGAGACTTCCGAAGGCGTCAGGCGGCGGCCGGATGCCGCTTCGGCGATCTCGGTCGCGTCCTGACGCTCGTATTCTGGTGATCCCCTGCCCTCGCGCAGCGCACCGTACGTCCCGTCGGCATGCGGGTTGTTGCCGATATACAAGTTCGGACCGAATTGCGAGGTTGTCAGATGCCATTCGCCGCCGACAATTCGGTTGCGGGCCGCAACCGGCAAGAGGACGACGGCCAGGCCAAGCACGAGCACACCGGCGTGCAGCAGACGATCCCGGCGTGCACTCTGAGAGAGCCCGGGCGGCAGCAGGAGAATCGCGCCGACGATGGCCAACGCATTCTCACGCGTCAGCGCCAGGCCTCCGAGCGACATTCCCAACCAGAACCATCGCGAGCGTTTCGCGGGTTCGTCAATAAGACCGCTGACAATCCACAACACCAGGCAAACAAAAAACAGATCCAGCACAGATTTCTGGAGCAGGCCGTCAGAGAAGACGGCAGGAGCGTACAGCGCCAGGCCGAGCCCTGCGATCAACCCGGCCCGCTCGGAATAGAGACGGCGAGCCGCGAGTGCCAGCAACACGCACGCTGCCGTGCCGATCACGGCCTGACAGACACGCACCATCAAGAGACTGCGGCCCGCGATCGCGTAGAGGGTTCCGAGAAAGTACGGATAGAGAGGCGCCTGGTAAAACACGTCCCGGCCAATCCAGTCGCCAGACGCGATCTCCATGGCCCACGCGTCGTATCGACGCGCGTCGCCCATCAACACGTCAAAGAACGGCGACTCGCGGATCTGCCAGACGTATACGAGTCGGACAATGAATCCGACGGCCGCAAGTGCGATGACCTGCCAGATAAATCGATCCGACTGACGTTCGCTGCGTAGGGGTGGCTGCTTCTTGATTGAGGTTCGTGCCATCGCGGGCCGGTCTGTCATCGCAGTGAATGAAAAGAGGACACAAGAGTAGCAGATGGGCCTGCGTTGATTTCTGCGCAAGCGCTCCAAATTTGACTGGACAGCAAAACGTCGTAGTCCTACATTTCAGATCCCCAGTGTTAGTTAGTGCAAGTCCGGTTGGCTCTTTGGTGCGAGGAGGGTCAAAATGCGACTGTTCATGTTTACCGCGGCGGTTCTCGCCGCGCTCGTCACTCCGGCGTTTGCTCAACAAGGACAGATCAACGGCGTCATCACCGACAGCAGCGGCGGAGTCGTGCCGGGGGTCACGGTCACCGCGACCGAGCAACAGACGGGCCTCTCGACGGACACTGTCAGCGGAGCGAACGGGCGCTACACGTTTCCGTCACTACGTCCCGCGGTCTATGAAATCCGGGCGGCGCTTACTGGTTTCCGGACGATCAGGCGGACCGGCCTCGAGCTGTCGGCCTACCAGAACCTCACGGTCAACGTCGCGCTCGAGCTCGGAGAATTGAACGAGACCATCAGCGTGGCCGGCAACGCGGCAAACGTGGACATCACGAGCGCGACTATCAGCGAGGTGGTCGACCAGACCCGCATCGTTGAGCTGCCGCTCAACGGGCGCGATGCCACGAAGCTGACGACGCTGGTCGCGGGCACCGTGATCTCGTCGGTCAGCACGGAAACCGGGAAGAACGCCCCGGGTGCCTTGCGGCTGAGCTCAAACGGGTCGCAGGCGCTGTCGGTCTCGTTCCGATTGGACGGCACGAGCAATACCGACCTCTACGAGCACGAAAACCTGTCCTTTCCATTTCCAGAAGCGCTGCAGGAATTCAGCATTCAGACCAGCAACTACAGCGCGGCTCAGGGCAACAGCTCGGGCGCCGTCATCAATGCCGTCACGCGCTCGGGCACCAACACCTTCCACGGCGGCGCGTTCGGCTACTTTCGGAACAAGGCGTTCAACGCGCGCAACTACTTCGCGACAGAGCCCGACGCGCTCGATCGCCGTCAGTACGGCGGCTATCTTGGCGGGCCGGTGAAGGTCCCGGGCTACGACGGCAGAAACCGTACGTTCTTCTTTGCCGGCTGGCAAGGTACGCTCCTCAAGAACACGACCGCAACTACGACCGTGTTCGCGCCGACCAACGACCAGCGGAACGGCAACTTTGCGACGTGCGGAGCGCCGTGCAACGTTCCGATTATCGACCCCGTCACACGACAGCCGTTCCCGGGCAATCAGATTCCTGTCTCGCGTTTCGATCCGGCGTCCGTGAAACTGATGAGTTACTTTGCTCGAGTCGACGGCACCGGCCAGCATCAGGTCTCGCGCGCGAGCGCGATGGATTTCAATCAGGTCGTGGTGAAGGTCGACCACCAGGTGACCAACAACGACCAGCTCAGCGGCCGGTACTTCATCGACCATTTCGATAACGCCGCGATAATGACGCCCGGCGATCTGCTCAGCTATCGCATTGGCAGTCCAAAATCACGGGTGCGCACCCAGAGCGGTGTGTTTTCCTGGAAGAAAACGCTGTCGGCCACGTTGCTCACCGAATCACATGTCGGCTTCCAGCGCATGCACGCCGGCCGGGTGACGCCCGAGACACCAAGCCTTCAGGAGCTCGGCATTCGGCTCCCCTTGTATCCCACGACGCCCAATCTTCAGTCGATCAGCGTGGATGGATATTTCGCCGTTGGTGCCGATGCACCATCAGACTTCGTCAGAAACGGCGTCGAGTTCAACAATCGGACGAACTGGGCGAAGGGCAAGCACAACATCCAGTTTGGCGCAGAAGGCCAGTGGTACAAGGCGACGATCGACAGCGAGTACCGCGTGCCAGGCACGTTCACCTTCAGCGGCAGCGCCACGGGCAACGCCATGGCGGATTTCATGCTCGGCGACATGCGGACCTTCGATCAAGGCACCGGCGAATATAAGGACAACCAGAACTTCTACTCGTCGGCGTTCTTCCAGGACGACTACAAGATTCATTCACGGGTGTCATTGAATCTCGGCCTGCGCTACGAGCCGACCAAACCATGGCACGAGATTGTCGGCCGCATACAGATCTTCGACCTCGACGCGTACCACGCGGGTACGCGCTCGACTCTGTACGACAATGCGCCGCCTGGACTGTTCTACCGTGGAGACCCCGGTGTGCCGGAAGACGGGACGCTGCCTGACTATGACAACGTGAGCTTCCGCTTCGGGGCCGCCTGGGACCTGACCGGCGACGGCAAGACCAGTCTTCGCGGCGGCTGGGGCATGTTCTACGACCAGCACATCATCGGTCGGTTCAACAACGGCGCCGTGAACAATCCGCCATGGAGCATCAGAATCAGTGTCACGGAACCAGAAGGCCCCTTCTCAGATCCGTACCGGGGCCGCTCGGACTTCGATAGCATCTCCCTGGAAGGGGTCGGCCGGCGGGACGCGCCATTCCCAACTCCGGTCAGCGCCAACAGCTACGACAAAGAGTTCAATACGCCCTTGACGTACAACTACAACCTCACGCTGGAGCGGGAAATCCTGTCGGGATGGATGGCGCGCGCGGCATATGTCGGATCGAAGACCACGGGTGGCCAGTACACCATCAGCCTGAACCCCGCCATCTATGTGCCGGGCTCAAACGCGACGACCGGCACGACCGATGCGCGTCGTGAGCTCCAACCGTACGGCGCCATCCAGACCTACGTGCAGAACGGGTGGTCCCAGTACCACGCGATGCAGCTGACCCTCAATCGGCGCTTTGCACGCGGCTTTACGATCAACTCCAACTACACGCTCTCCGATTCCGTCGGCAACTTCGGGGGCGAGCTGATTCCGTACTTCATGCCTCAGGATCCCGAGCTTGTCGTGGGGCCGCTCGATGAGATGCGCAGGCATCGGTTCGTCACATCATGGGTGCTTGACATTCCCGACGTCACGGGCAATGCGGTGACTCGGGCGGTACTGAACGACTGGCAGGTGACCGGAATCGTCCAGTACCAGAGCGGGCAGCCATATACGATCACGACAGGGAATGACATCTCGCGCGATGGTATCGGCGGCGATCGCGGGAAGACAACGGGCGTCAGTATGGACCCGCCGGACGGTTCCGATCAGACGGTGTGGTTCAATCCGGCGGCCTTCGCGTCCGGCGACGTCGGCACGTTCGGCAATGTGGGCAGAGGCGCCTACTTCGGGCCGAGCACCTACTACTTCGATATGGGCTTGAGCAAGAACATGCGCATCAGCGCCGATAAGAGCGTCCAATTCCGAGCCGAGTTCTTCAACATCTTCAACCAGGTGAACTTCGCCAACCCGAACACGGCGCTGAACAACGCGGCGTCGTTTGGACGCATCACCAGCACGCACGCGAACCAGGGCGATCCGCGCATCATGCAGTTCGGGCTGAAGTTCCAGTTCTGAGACACGCCGCGACAATCGAAAGGGCGCAGGGGGGAGCATCGGCTCCCCTCTTCGCGTCTTCGCGTCTTCGTGGTTTAATTCGTGCCATGAAGAGACCCCTATTCGCATTGTTCGTACTCCTCGTCGTGGGAGCGGCATCGGCGCTCGTGGCACAGCGCGGCGCGGCCCCTAAGGTCGCCAACCCTGTCGTCATCCAGTTCATGGTCGACGGCATCGATCAGAACAGCGTGCGCACCGCGATCGCGGCCGGCGCGACGACGCTCGGGACGTTGCTGAAGCAAGGCGTCACAGTCGAAACCTATTACTGCACCAGCCCGGCCGCTCGGCTCGATCTGCCGGATGGATCACGTCCGTGGGGAGGCAGCACGAGCTCCAACGTCGCGATGCACACCGGCACTCACCTGTTCGAGTCGTACAACATCGACGACATTTTTCTGAGCGCTCGACGAGCCGGCATCAAGTCGGTGTTCGCCGGCGGCTCGCGCAACTACGCAATCTTCAAGAACGCCGACTTTCTCTACTACGGCGGCGACGAACTGACCGACGAGATCGTGGTCGATAAGGGTCTGCAGCATCTCACCAAGGACAATGCCCGGCTGCTTCGGCTGCATCTGCAGCTCATCCGCAACGCATGGAAAGGTCCGAGCGACACGACCAATCCAAAGTCGGATTACATCCAGTACTTCGTGAAGACTGTCGATCCGCAACTGGCGCGGCTGATTGCAGGCCTGAAGAGTGCCGGCGTGTGGGATCGGACCTATATCATCTTCGGCTCCGATCACGGCATGGGACAGACCAGCCAGAGCGGTCATCCTCCTTCGGTGCTCTCGTCCTGGCGCACGTTCATGGCGTTCTATGGGCCCGGCGTCAAGCGCGGTGCGACGATTCCCTACGCCGAAGGTCCTGATGTGGCGGTGATGACGAACTACTTTCTCGGCCAGCCGGCGCTCAAGGGACACCTCGACCCGAAGGTGCCCGCCAAGCTCGGCCGCGTCAGCGGCGTCTTCCTCGAGAACGTCCTGGAAGGCGGACCCGCGGATGTGAAGCACCCACGGTATATCGAACGGTACTTGAAGTCGGGCCCGCCAGGCGAAGCGTATGTCGACTACCGGGCGGCGATGATCAAGCTGATGAGCGAGTAGGGCGAGCCGTCCTGGCGCAGAGCCGCAAAGGCGCAGAGCAAGTTCTGGTGCACTAAGGAACGTCGGTCGGGATATCAACGCCCGAAAACGAATCTCATTCTCTGCGCCTCTGCGGCTCTGCGTCAGGTGGCACTCTCGGCCGCATTGAAAAACCGGCCAAAAGACAAAGCCGACTATCTCCCCCAAACACCGTAGAAACGCCCCCTTACCCGGTCGGGCCTCGCCGGCCGGGTACCCGATTTTGCTGGACACGGCTACTTTGTAGTCCTACATTTCAGCTCTCCAACCTTTTTGCGTCGTCCGGATTCGCCTTTGATGAAGGGGTGTTCAGATGCGACGAGTATTTCTTGTCTTGCTCTCCCTCGGATTGCTCGCCACTCCCGCGTTCGCTCAGG
>Ga0184624_10000179_pt1 | contig 15451 bp, 9 predicted proteins | sample PLM3_5_b1_FD_133157 | JGI IMG/M metagenome (GOLD analysis project Ga0184624, IMG submission 133157) | Groundwater sediment microbial communities from an aquifer in East River, Colorado, USA - PLM3_5_b1 | ecosystem: Environmental > Terrestrial > Soil > Riparian zone | place: USA: East River...
ATAATTACTGCCGGGCAATAAACCATCAAGCATAATATAGCTTACCGTTGTATTCGTTGGAGATTTATAGTCAATATTATTGAATGTAAATTTTCCTGTGATCGAACTGTTTTGAAGTACATTGTATTTTGTTTCTACATTTATAGAGCTTGAAGTTGACTTCTCACCGCCGTATAATGGATCGTTCTTTTTATTATCAAACTTATAACTTGTCGCCAGCCTGAATTTTGTTCCTCGTATAAAGACAAGTCGTGGCTCGATGTTATAAATTTCCAGTTCATAATTGCGATTCCCAAAGCTTGGTGTGTACAAACCATTAAATCCTTTTTTACCGCTGACATCAAATGTGATCGACCGGCTAAGATTCCACCTTGCTTTTAGTGTCCAGTCATTTAACTTACGGCTTTCATAGCCATAGGTAAGCAAGATCTTACCCCTGTTGCGCAGGTTGCTGATATCAAAACCCCATTTGCTACTGAAGCGATTGAATGAAAATGTATTTAGAAAAACTGTATTTAATGTTATCAACGCTGTATCCGCCAGTTCATATTTAAAAGGATTGAATTCCGCCTTTCCATCCGCTATTGATTTTCTACTTACCTGTAAGGAAGATTTAAAATTGGTACGTGCAATAAATTTTTGAAACCCTGCTATATCACTTTTATTTAATACCGCTCTTGGGTTTAGTTGAAAGCTATAATTGAAGGTTGTATAATTCGCTTTTACAAACCGATTAGTGGGTGTGAATATGCGAATGAATTTAGCCTGGTCAGGGAACAGGGCCTCTTCAAATTCATTTAATTGCTGAATATGGTCATTGTTATAATCGTTCCATGCATATTGGCCGGTGCCTGCCGGCACTTCGAGGTAAGAAAAATCTCTTTGCTGCTCCTGCCCCGTTCCCAATTCATACAAAATATTTCCTATTACCAAACCCTTCCATTCATTGATAAGATATTCAGCTCTTCCAAGGATCGTTTCATCTTCCTTTTGTTTGGAGACATTATTCAGGATCTTCAATTTTCTTAGAGTTGTATTCAACAATAACTGGTGATGCTGATTCGATAACAATTCAGTTTGCAGATTTACATTCATACTCCTGTCGCCACGAATAAAGCTTTTACCAACAGGATATTTATCAGAACGGGTAAAAAAAGTAATACCATACTTATTACTCTTTTTTTCAGATGACTTTAAATAAGCAGAATAAGTATCAAAAGAAAAACTTTGGTTCGTTAAAGTATCTGTAGCCTTATCTTTTGTTTTATTATCCTCCAGGGTATACCTGAAACCCAGCCTGAAATCTTTTAACCGTTTTAATTCTTTGCTGATATCAATAACGGGTCTTAGAAAACTTCCTTCGCTGAATTGAGTTTTAAAATTTGTATAAGCAAGTTGGTTATTAAATTGCCATCCTTTCACACTTTGAACCTGCTGTAAACTATTCTGAAAGCCATTATAATCATTACCCCTATGATAATTCATTAATTGATAGCTAAGAGAATTATTTTTTACATTCTGCAATCGTGCAGATGCTTTGATGATATGCTCATCTTCAGGCAAGGGTTGAAAACCCAATCCCCAGTCTCTTGTGAATTCCACATTGCGAATTCTTTCAAGCGGCTTGAATTTTCCCTGCACAAATTCATAATCAAGATTCGTTAACAGTTGCGTTTTCTTTGCTCCGGAAGATCTTATTAATGAAGAGTTAGCGAATTGCACTTTAGCAGCAACGCCTATATCATCACCGTTGTCTTTGTCTGAAAAGGTGTTTGCATCATAATTACTTAACGCCACTTCTGTTTTCAAAGAAGTATTGCTGTTGATCTTATAATCTGCTCCTAAATTCATCACCTGTTGCTTCTTCGGAGTAACAAGCAGGATCACCGGTTCATATCTTCCTTGTTTTACACCGGATATGGGCATAATGAATTTATATACTTTTCCATTGGCCCCGTTAAGATCTGGAATGTAATTTCCCTTCCCCTCTCCCACATCACTAAAAGCAAGATCATATTTAGCAAGAAAAGGGTTAGTTGAATACTGGTAAAATGAATCGACACCCGTACCGGGATTGTAATACATCTTTTCATACAAGATCTTCCCTGGATCAAACAGTGTGTCGATGACCGCAGATGGATAAAATGCTTTTTGAATGCTATCACCAAGGTTGGATAAAAATAATTTCTGATCATCATCCAATGTCTGGTTGATCTGTGAATTCTTTGAATCGCTGTTATTAAAAGCCCCCACAAATATTTTCAGTTTTTTATTAAATTCAAATTCCTGTGATACATAAAGATTAGCATTGAGATAATTGCGGTCTGCATATTCAAACTCTACCTGTATACGACTGTCTTTGGTGATCATTCGCCGGGGAGTGAAAGTAATTTCAGCAGAATTATAATTGATCACATAATCCTGGTCCTCGCCACGCTGCAATATTTCACCATCAATAAAAACTCTCTCTGTTCCTGCAAGAACTATAAAGAAGAATTCATTGTTGGCGCCGGTAAGCCGGTAAGGGCCCTGGTTACCTTCCAGGCCCTGGAAAATATTGCGGGTAAATTTTCCTTTGGCGATCGAGCCGCTTACAAAAGTGTTTGATAAAGTATTTTTTGAAATTTGATTGTTTGTCTCAAAAGAAATCCCCTGCAATCGCTTATAAAAATTGAGAAAGTAAGTTTTGTTTTGCCTTATGTCAATATCACCAAGATTTAATGCCCATGTCCTTTTTTTGAACTGCAGAAACACCTGGTCAAATTCGTTTAGCTGTTGAGTTGTGCCGTCAGGTTGTATCGGTAAATTATTATCAGTGATGGCCGCATTGATCTCAATGCTGTCTCCCAACAAACCGTTTAATGTCAGATTGAAATTTGAATTAACTACAGCATCCTGGCTATTACCAAAAGAAATACCGCGACCAAAACTTCCATTGTATTGAAGATTACCAAAATCAAAAAGCCCCCTGGCTATTTGCTGTTCATTCAAACCAAACTCAAACGGCTTTGAATAAAATTTATAGCTAACGCTGTCAAAATTCATCCGTTGTACAACAGAATTAAGTTTATACGGAAATACCCTGTAAACGATCGTAACACTATCTGTTAATGGCGTTGTTTTCCATTTCAAAAGCGCATTAACATGATCAAAAGAATACGCCGAATCACTGAAGCTTTCTATAAAAAATGTATTCGGTATCACACTCAATGTATCGATGCGAAGCGTATCTGCAACAACAGGGATTTTTTTCTTCCGGAGATTAGAAAGGGGTTTATTATCCTGTGCGGGAATTTGAGCAAAACTTTCCAGTACAGCAAACAAAAGGGTAGCGAGAATTAGTATCTGCCGTTTTTTTCTCAAAAGCGGTGGTTTTTCATTTTACTTAAACGTAAAATTCAGCATTTTATGGCAGCTATCCTACGGGGATTTTAATAAAAAAGCCCCGCCTGATGCGGGGCTGATGATCAGGTTTTAGCAGTTTTAACTGGTAATGCCTTCCAATGAAAACAAAAATGCATAGATCAATGCCACATCTTCCAGCGCTTTAAAACGACCAGAAGCACCACCATGCCCTGCTTCCATATTTGTTTTAAACAGTATAATGTTTTTATCTGTCTTCATTTCTCTCATTTTGGCTACCCATTTTGCCGGTTCAAAATATTGGACCTGGCTATCATGAAGACCGGTTGTGATCAGGATATTCGGATATGCTTTTGCCTCCACGTTATCATAAGGCGAATAAGACTTCATATAAAAATATTCCTCCTTGTTAGCTGGATTACCCCATTCTAAATATTCGCCTGTTGTCAACGGGATACTCGGATCACTCATTGTTGTGATCACATCCACATAAGGAACCTGGGCAACGATACCATTCCAAAGATCAGGACGCATGTTAGTGATGGCACCCATTAACAAACCACCCGCACTACCACCCATTGCATATACATGTCCTTTGGAAGTATATTTTTCTTTTATCAGGAATTCAGCACAATCAATAAAATCATTGAATGTGTTTTTCTTATTCATCATTTTTCCATCATCATACCATTCACGACCCATTTCCTGCCCGCCACGGATATGCGCCAGCACATATACAAAACCGCGATCAAGCAAACTAAGGCGGTTACTGCTGAAAGTTGCGTACGAAGTGGCACCATAAGAACCGTATGCATAAAGCAATAATGGATGACTTCCATCTTTTTGGGTTCCCTTTTTATAAACAATTGAAACAGGAACTCTTTTTCCATCTCTTGAAGTTGCAAATGCTCTTTCAGTTACATAATTGCTTTTATCATATCCGCCAACTACTTCGTTTTGCTTTTTTAATTCCTTTTCTTTTGTATCCATATTATAATCAAATACCGAACCGGGTGTGATCATAGATGTATAATTGAACCGAAGAGTGTTAGTATTAAAATCAGCATTCATTCCAACAGAAGAAAGGTAGGCAGGCTCTTCAAATTGCAGGTAATGCTCTGTTTTATCTTTTTGATCGATGACACGAAGATTCATCAATCCTTCTCTTAATTCCGAAACAACCATGTGATCTTTAAAAAGTGTAAATCCTGCTAAGTAAACATCCTTCCTGTTTGGGATCACCTCTTTCCAGTTCTCTTTTGTCGTATTGGTAAGTGGACATTCCATCAAACGAAAATTGGTTGCATCAAGATTGGTACGGATATAAAATTTATCATTGTAATGATCGATATCATATACCAATCCCATTGTACGAGGGTGAAAAACTTTGAATTCTCCTTTAGGATCAGTTGCATCCAAAAAACGATGTTCACTCTGTTGCTCGCTTAATTCAGAAGAAATGGTCACATATTTTTTTGACTTGGTCCTTCCCACGCCTATGTAATGACGGTTATCTTTTTCTTCATACACTTTTACATCATTCTTTGGATCTGTTCCTACTTCATGTCTCCAAACCTGGAAACCTAATAATGTTGTCAGGTCTTTTATTATATAGAAAACAGTTTTATTATCGGCGGCCCAGGCATAAGAACCTCCTTCTGTATTAGAAATTGTTTCGGGAGAATACTCACCCGTTTTGAGATTCTTAAATCTTAACTTGTATAAACGACGGCTCACTTCATCCTCACCAACTGCTACCATTTCATTATTATCGCTTACCTCGAGACCTGCAACACTATAATAAGGTTTTCCCTCACCAACCTCGTTGGCATTATGAATTATTTCTTCAGGAGCATCCAACGTTTCTTTCTTGCGGCAGTAGACAGCATAATTCTTTCCTTCTTCCACCCGTGTATAATACCAGTAACCATTATCTTTATATGGTACTGATTCATCTTTTTCTTTGATCCTTCCTTTTAGCTCATCATATAAATGCTTCCGAAAGTCTTTTGCGCCGGACATCATTGTATCCACATAAGCATTTTCTGCTTTCAGGTAATCCACAACTTTTTCGCTTTGAGCATTCAGGTTGTCATCAACTTTATTACTATCCAATATACTTTTCTTGAAAAAAGCATTCATCCAGTAATAATTATCGACTCTTTTATCTCCATGAGCTACCATTTCGTATGGTGTCTTCTCTCCTTTTGGTGCAGCCACGCCTTCGGGCCATTTGAATGTTGTTTCTGTTATCACGCCTTTAGTATTATCGTTACAGGATAAGAGCAGCAGCGAAACTGCTGCCGGTAAAAGATTTTTTAAATTCATAGTGCAAGTTTAGAGGTGCTGAATATACGAACACCTGTTCTAAATAAAAAAAGCCCTTCTATAAAGGGCTAAAATCTTGTTTGAAAGAATTTATTTTTCAGAGATCAACCCTGCTACTAAATATTCTTTGTTCAAACGGGCAATATTGTCAATTGAAATTTCTTTAGGGCAAACTGCTTCACAAGCTCCTGTATTGGTGCAACCACCAAACCCTTCTTTGTCCATTTGTGCAACCATATTCAATGCCCTTGTTCTTCTTTCAGGATCACCCTGAGGCAATAAAGCAAGATGAGTAACTTTTGCAGAAACAAAAAGCATAGCCGAAGAATTTTTGCAGGCCGCTACGCAAGCACCGCAGCCAATACATGCAGCCGCTGCAAAAGATGTATCAGCTTTATCTTTATCAACAGGAAGAGCATTTGCATCAACTGCATTACCTGTATTTACAGAAATAAAGCCACCGGCTTGTATAATTCTGTCAAACGCTGTTCTGTCAACCATCAGGTCTTTGATCACCGGGAATGCATTAGCTCTCCAGGGTTCTACAACTATCGTTTCACCATCTTGAAAGGCCCTCATGTGTAACTGGCACGTAGTTGTTGCATGCCATGGCCCATGTGGACGTCCATTAATATACATTGAGCAGGTACCACAAATACCTTCGCGGCAATCATGATCAAATGTGATCGGCTCTTTACCTTCACTAATTAATTCTTCATTCAACACATCAAACATTTCCAGGAAAGACATTTCTGTAGAAATATTCTTTGCTTCATAAGTTTCAAATCTTCCGGCAGTTTGACTGTTCTTTTGTTTCCAGACCTTTAGTTTAAGATTTATTGTTTTATGCTCCATCTGTTAAATTGCTAAATGGTTATTTATTTGTAACTCCTCTGCGACGGTTTCGCCACTTCAAATTTCAATTCTTCCCTGTGTAATTCCCATTGATGATCGCTTTTGAATTCCCATGAGGATACATAAGAAAATTCACTGTCTTTTCTATCAGCTTCTCCTTCCGGTGTTTGGCTTTCTTCGCGAAAATGTCCACCACAACTTTCATTTCTTTGCAATGCATCAATACACATCAACTCACCCAGCTCAATGAAGTCTGCCACACGGCCTGCTTTATCCAATTCCGGATTCATTTCATTTATCTCACCGGGAATCCTCAGATCGCTCCAAAAATCTTTTTTCAATTGTTGTATTTCTGCGATCGCTCTTTTCAATCCTTCAGCATTTCTTGCCATGCCACATTTATCCCACATTATTTTTCCCAATCGTTTATGAAAACTCTCAACAGTTTGCTTGCCTTTAATATTCATTAACTGGTTGATGCGGTCAGCAACGGCTTTTTCTGTTTCTACAAATGCAGGATGATCAGTTGGAATTGCTTTTGTCCTTATTTCATCAGACAGATAATTACCCATTGTATAAGGAATAACAAAGTAGCCATCCGCTAATCCCTGCATCAAAGCTGATGCACCCAAACGATTAGCTCCATGATCAGAGAAATTTGCTTCACCCAAACAATACAAACCGGGAATAGTCGTCATTAATTCATAATCCACCCACAAGCCACCCATGGTATAATGCACAGCAGGATAAATTCTCATTGGTATTTCATACGGATTTTCACCGGTGATCTTTTCATACATGTCAAAGAGATTTCCATATTTCTCTTTCACCACTTCTTTTCCTAATTTAATGATCGTTTCCTCATCTGCATTTTCCAAGCCATGTTTTCCTACTTCAATATGACCGTATCTTTTGATCGCATCAGCATAATCCAAATAAACAGCCTGCTTTGATGTACCTACACCATAACCAGCATCACATCTTTCTTTTGCAGCTCTCGATGCCACATCTCTTGGCACCAAGTTTCCAAATGCAGGATATCTTCTTTCCAAATAGTAATCTCTTTCATCTTCCGGAATTTCATTTGGTTTGCGATTATCACCTTGTTTTTTCGGTACCCAAATACGACCATCATTTCTTAATGATTCACTCATTAATGTCAGCTTGCTTTGATGATCCCCTGTGACAGGGATACATGTTGGATGTATCTGCGTAAAACAAGGATTACCAAACCATGCCCCTTTTTTATGTGCTTTCCATGCCGCTGTTACATTACAACCCATTGCATTTGTACTGAGATAAAAAACATTTCCATAACCACCGGTGCATAGCAACACGGCATGTCCAAAAAATCTTTCTAATTTACCTGTCACCAAATTGCGACAAATAACTCCTCTCGTCTTACCATCAATTGTCACTATATCTAACATCTCATGACGGCTATACATTTTTACATTGCCCAATGCAACTTGTCTTTCCATTGCCTGGTAAGCACCGATCAATAATTGCTGGCCTGTTTGTCCTGCCGCATAAAAAGTTCTTTGTACTTGTGTACCCCCAAATGAACGATTACTCAACAAACCACCGTATTCTCTTGCAAATGGCACACCCTGCGCCACACATTGATCAATAATATTTGTACTCACTTCTGCAAGACGATGCACATTCGCTTCTCTTGCACGATAGTCACCTCCTTTTATTGTATCATAAAATAAACGGAATACACTGTCTCCATCATTCTGATAATTTTTTGCTGCATTGATACCGCCCTGTGCAGCGATGCTGTGTGCACGGCGCGGTGAATCCTGGAAACAAAATGCTTTTACTGAGTAACCCAATTCTCCTAATGCGGCGGCGGCCGATGCGCCAGCCAACCCGGTGCCAACGATGATTACTTCAAGTTTGCGTTTATTCGCCGGGTTCACCAGTTTGCAGTGACCTTTGTAATAAGTCCATTTGTCGTCTAAAGGAACTCCTTGTGGAATTTTTGCGTCTAGCATAAAACCAGTTTATCGTTTTTGGTTTTTAGTTTGTTGTTATCAGCTTTAATAATTCTTATCATCGCTTGTTGTTGCCAATTTGCTGCTTCGCCACGCAAATTGCTCACTTGTACGTTCTGTAATTCTATTCAGCTTTTTGTCCACCCCTATTTGAAATTTTTCTATGACCGAGCTACTCCCCCGTCCCGCCTAAGGCGGGAGGGATAATGAACACCCCTTTTCAATCATTGCTCAACAGAATTACTTCAGTTGAAAAGTGCGACGCAACAAAACTTCAATAGTAGTAATACAGTTTAGTTCATCCTCATTATTACCACTAAAGAAAATTTCAAATAAAAAAAGAACTGTTCAATCTAAGTCTCCCCTTTAGGGGGACAGGGGGTTGGGTTACCCGATCCACCCCATCTTAAAACTCAATGGCATTAATGCAAAGATCAACGACACAATAATTGAGAATCCGATGCCTAATGCATTTACCATGTTCAAATATTTTTTGTTGTGCAAGCCGATTGTTCTGAATGCACTTTGAAATCCATGCATAAGATGCCATGCAAGAGAGATACAACCGAGAATATAAACGATCACTATCCACCATTCACTGAATGTTGCTTTCATTAAATGGAACATATCATGCCCGATAAATCCATTTGACAATAATATTGGCTCTTCTATACCAGCATGCGTAAATCTTGATGGGATCCAGAAATGCCACCAATGAAGAAGTAAAAAAAGTAAAAGGATAGTTCCCAACAGTCCCATTGAACGGCTATACCATTTGCTGCCACGATTGCCAAGATCTACTTCGTAACCAATTTTTCGCTTCGCCCGGTTTTGAAATTCAACAGCAAGGCCTTGTATAATATGAATAAAGAATCCTGCAAACAATACAACTTCCATGATCCGTATCACAACATTCCTTGCCATAAATTGAGCGGCACGATTGAACATATCGCCATTGTCAGTGCTATCAAATGCATCTTTAAAAATACAGGCATTCACACTAACATGTACTACCAAAAAAGTAATAAGAAACAAACCCGTCAAAGCCATTACGATCTTTTTACCTATCGAAGAAGTGAACAATTGAGACCAGTTCATAAATCAGAGTGGTTTAGATGAAACTAATTTCCGGTGGCAAAAATACTATCGGAACGCCAAACTTGTTAGAAAAGTTTGAGATTACAATATATAGCTTTTTGATTGATGAAAAAGTAAAAAATAACTGTCCTGTTATATTGAGAGATATAACAAATAACATTATTCAATAACGATCAGCCTGGCAATCGTGCCTGCTCTACTGCATCTATCTTTTTAAACAGGTGGAATGGCTTATAAGTACGCCACTCAGGAATTTCCATTAATTCGAGATAGCGGTTAAGTCTTGCTTTTTTAAAATCATGCTGCGTCGCCTCCGGCATATTCAGCACTACGATCCAGCCATGCTCATCTGAGGTTTCTTCATACCATTCTTCATAATAATCCCTGTCGCCGCTGTGAAAGTTGAGTACATTTTCTGCGATCAATATAAACTTATTGATACCCTGCAACTCAAAAACATCGATCACTTCCCGCTTAAGTATCATTATATCGTTTTCGATCGCATCATTCCATTCTCCTATTAGTTCAATGATCGCATATTTTTCATCATAATCAGCCATCAGGACTTTCATGTAAAGTGTGCGGCTCCCGAATTCATCCCATTGCGGGTGTATATAATAATTGTAAACAGTTTGTGTGAATTCAAACTCAGAATGAGTTTGACCATAAAAAGGTGAACGCTGATCTTCTTCAGCTATATAAATATGTTGCCAATTGTAAAAAGGTTCTATATCATGCATACGCAAAAACTCCTATGCAAAGATACATCAGCAATGCATGGATATACCAATAGAAAAGTTTAAAACTTGATAAATAAAATTGTGAAAAAATAAATGATGAAATGTTGGTTAATCCAATAGAAAATTCTTAAATATTTCGTAAGAGTGTTTCATCTTAACACTTTTCTTTTCAGCTTCCATTATTGAAGATAAAGATGAAGGCATATTAATTTTAGTCGATGTAGCTTCTTCAACGGCATCCGGAAATTTTACAGGATGTGCGGTTTCAAGGAAGATGCCTTTCCTGGCGGGATGGAATTGCAAAAATCTCTTGAGTGATAAATAACCTACAGCGCCATGAGGATCTAACAGATAGTTTGACCGTTCATAAACTTCTTTAATTGTTGCCATTGTTTCGTCATCGCTGATGCTGTATGATGAAAGATTTTTAGCCAGGTCAGGAAATTGATGATGAAAAATTTCCAATATGCGAATAAAATTACTCGGATTTCCTACATCCATCGCATTGGAAAGTGTTGGCACGGCAGTTTGTGTTTGAAATATTTCTGTTTGCAAATATTTTGTTACTGCATCATTTACATTACAGGCAGCAATAAAATGATGAACAGGTAAACCAGATTGTTTTGCTAAAATACCGGCGCAGATATTTCCAAAATTCCCGCTTGGGACCGAAATGACTGGTGCATGAGCTTTATCGGGCCATTGTTTATATGCAAAGAAATAATAGAATTGCTGCGGCAACCAGCGAGCTACATTGATGGAATTGGCAGAGGTAAGAAATAGCTTTTTATTTATTTCTTCATCAGCAAATGCCTGCTTCACCATTTGCTGGCAATCATCAAAATTTCCTTCGATCTCTATTGCGTGAATATTTTTTCCAAGAGTTGTCAATTGTTTTTCCTGAACAGCACTCACTTTGCCTGATGGATAAAGAATAATCACCTCTACACCGGGAACATCATAAAATCCATTAGCAACAGCGCCACCCGTGTCGCCGGAAGTAGCAACCAAAACCGTTACCTTTTTGTTTTCGTTTTTCAAAAAATGTCCCAGGCAACGGCTCATGAATCTTGCGCCAACATCCTTAAAAGCAAGTGTTGGTCCATGAAAAAGTTCAAGTGAAAAAATATTTTCGTTAACTTTTACAAGTGGGATCGGGAAGCTTATTGTTTCACTTACTATTTTAAAAAGATCATCATCAGTTATTTCGTTGGCGATATAAGGCTTGATCACACGAAAAGCTATTTCTTCGTCTGAAATCTTTTCAATGTCGTCGATCAATCCTTTATCTACTTGTGGAATTGTTTCAGGAAAATAAAGCCCTTTATCCGGTGCTTGTCCTCTGATAGTTGCCTCTTTAAATGAAACCTCGTCAGAATTTTTATTTGTACTATAGTATTTCATACCCCTGTCTCCGCCTGAGGCGGAGAACTTCGATTGTTAATTAATATTTATTTGCCAATTATTTCAAACTCCTATTTACATAGATACCTTATATACTTAATTTACTTCCTTCCACCTTCACAATTCGATATTGATAACCTCCACTCCTTTTTTATTAATAGTAGTAACATACGTATTGAAATCAATTCCGATCTTAAGATATACTTCCTTCATAACTGATTCTACATTTTTTGCTGTTGCTTCATCCCTGCTCAACATAAAGACTGAAGGACCGGAACCTGAAATGCCCCCGCCTAGTGCTCCTGCTTCCTTACACTTAGTTTTCACTTCATCAAACCCAGGAATAAGAATACTGCGAACCGGCTCAATGATCACATCTTCGAGAGAACGACCTATAAGATCAAGATCATTTTTTAAAAAACCTGTTACAAGTCCTGCAATATTCCCCCATTGGCGAATTGCATCTTTTAAAAATACCTGTTGCCGAAGTATCTGTCTTGCATCGGAAGTTCTTACTTCTATTTGTGGATGAACAACCGTAACAAAAAGATCAGGCGAAGCGATGGAAATAATATCGAGCGGATAAATACACCGGACCAAACTTACACCGCCAAGAATACAAGGAGCAATATTATCTGCATGCTTTACTCCAGAGGCAAGCTTTTCGCCATTCATTGCAAACTGTACTAACTCGTCATTTGAAAAAATATTTCCAAGCAGATGATTAGCAGCTACTGCTGAGCCGGCTGCACTTGCTGCGCTGCTTCCTATTCCGCTACCGGGCTTTATGTGTTTTTCAATTTCAATTTCAAAACCAACCTTATTTTCCATTTTTTCAATTACCGATAACAACACAACACCTGCGACATTTTTCTCTGGTTCCGTTGGTAAATTAAAATTGTCTTTATTATGAATTATTACTTTAGGCTCATCAAGCAATTTCACCTTCATTACATCGTAAGGAGCATTCAAAGCCAGGCCAAGAATATCAAAGCCGCAAACCAGATTTGCTACAGTTCCGGGAGAATGTACCGTTACAGTTTTCATTTTACATTTTTACAGCTCTTAAAATATCCGCAAACACACCGCTGGCAGTAACCTCTGCACCAGCCCCCGCCCCTTTCACCACCATTGGTTGTTCTTTATAACGATCAGTATAAAACAATACTACATTATCTTTTCCATACAAATGATAAAGGTCATGCTTCGGATCGATATGTTGTAAACCAACAGATGCTTTGCCTTCATTGTAAGAAGCAACAAATTTCAATTTGCATCCCGCTGCATTTGCTTTTTCATAGATCTTTTTAAAATGAGCTTCTTCCTTTGCCATGGCAGCATAAAAGTCATCCACGGTCCCCTTCATGCATGATTCGGGCATGAATGAATTATTGCTGATCTCATCCATTTCTATTTTTTCTCCTGCTTCTCTGGCAAGGATCATGATCTTCCGCATTACATCTGTACCACTCAAGTCAAGTCGAGGATCGGGTTCTGTATACCCTTCGTCCTGCGCCTGCTTCACTACATCGGCAAACTTTCTATTCCCATCATAATTATTAAAAACAAAATTGAGTGTACCGCTGAGTACTGCTTCAATACGATGAACTCTGTCGCCGCTGTTGAGCAGGTCATTCAGCGAAGCGATCACTGGCAAACCGGCGCCTACATTTGTTTCAAAAAGAAAATGACAATTGAACTCTCTTGCAATGTCTTTAAGTTTTTTATAATTATCATAAGCAGAGGATGCCGCTACTTTATTACAGGCAACAACTGAAATACTTTTTCTTAATAGTTGTTCATAAACATTGGCCACAAGATCGCTGGCTGTAATATCCACAAAAATTGAATTACGAAGATTCCGTTCGATGATCTCGTTTATGAACTGCTGGATTTTAGCATTATTTGCATCATTTAATTTTTGTTCCCATTGTGAAAGATCGATCCCATTTTCATTGATCATCATTTTCCTGCTGTTGCAAATGCCGACAACGTTTATCACTAATTTCATTTGCTTTTGCAAAAATTCAAGCTGCTTTTGTAATTGCCCAAATAATTTTTTACCAACATTGCCGGTACCTACGATAAATAAATTGACTTGTTTATAAGTTGTTTCAAAAAATTCTTCGTGCAAAACGTTAATTGCTTTCTTTACATCCTTTGTAGCAATTACTGCAGAAATGTTTTTTTCTGAAGAACCTTGTGCAATGGCACGAATGTTCACCCCATTTCTTCCCATAGCGCTAAACATCCGGCCACTAATACCAGGATGACTTTTCATATTCTCTCCCACCAATGCAACAATAGAAAGTTCGGTTTCAATTTTTAAAGGTTCCACTTTTTGTAAAGCAATTTCATTTACAAAAGCAGCATCAACTGCCTGTTTTGCTTTTTGAGCAGATGTGGCATCAATCCCTACACAGATCGAATGCTCGGATGAACTTTGTGTGATAAGAATAACATTTATCTTTTCATTGCTCAACGCTTCAAATAATCTTTTTGAAAAACCCGGAATGCCGATCATGCCGCTGCCTTCCAAACTGATCAACACAATACTGTTGATACTTGATATTCCTCTTACAATATTTCCATTCTTCGTAGAAACAGATTCAATTAATGTTCCTTCATCCGTTGGCGCAAAAGTGTTTTTGATCCAAACCGGGATCCCCAAACTCATTACAGGTTGAATAGTTGGCGGGTAAATTACTTTAGCGCCAAAATGCGAAAGCTCCATTGCTTCCTGGTAAGAAATATGCGGGATGATCCGTGCATTACTGGTTAATCGCGGATCGGCTGTCATCATTCCACTTACATCCGTCCATATTTCCAACACAGTTGCTTTAACTGCCGATGCAATAATGGCTGCCGTAAAATCAGAACCACCGCGACCAAGTGTGGTAGTTACACCATTTTTATCCGTAGCAACAAATCCCGGCAAAATAAATAATGAAGACGCTTGTGAATTGAAGTAATCGTTTACTTTTTTATTTGTTTCTGCATAATCAACTTCAGCAGCAGTAAATGAAGAATTAGTGAGTATCAGTTCACGGGAATCTTTCCAGGTTGCAGCAATACCATCACTATTAAATTTTGCAGCAATGATCTGCGAAGATATCAATTCGCCATAGCTACTGATCCTGTCTTTAGTTCTCGGCGTTAATTCCCTTAATAAAAAAACACCATTACAGATATCTTCTATTTCATTACAACTCTTTTTTACCAAGCTTAACAGGTGGCTTTGTTGCGCTACAGGAATTAATTGCTTTACTGCTTCCATATGTCGTTGCTCAATAACCAGCAATTTTTCCTTAAAGGTTTCATCACCTGATGAAGCTGATGCAGCCGCGTTCAACAAAAGATCAGTAACCCCGCCGAGGGCAGATACCACCACGATTGTTTTATCTTTTTTGATCTTCTCTTTTACAATGGTTACAACTTTCGAAATATTTTCAGCATTGGCTACGGATGTACCGCCGAATTTTAAAACCTGCATATTATTTTGTTGAAATGATTTTATAAAGTTATTTAAGCGACTCTTGCCGTTTGCAGCTTATTGCCCGTTGTTTGATATGGTAATTTATCCCGCTATTGCGGGATTGTTGTAGTTGTAGTGGTATTAGCAAATGAAGTATCACTTGCCGCTGAAGAAACGATATGTGAACG
>Ga0184624_10000181_pt1 | contig 15367 bp, 8 predicted proteins | sample PLM3_5_b1_FD_133157 | JGI IMG/M metagenome (GOLD analysis project Ga0184624, IMG submission 133157) | Groundwater sediment microbial communities from an aquifer in East River, Colorado, USA - PLM3_5_b1 | ecosystem: Environmental > Terrestrial > Soil > Riparian zone | place: USA: East River...
GTAACACATCTAAAAGTTCACTCATCGCCAACAATGCCCAGCCATTGGCTCTGCCCCAGTGAAACTGCGGATGAACTTCCATACTCTCGACCCAGCCATGCATGTACAATCCTTTTTCTTTATTAAACATTCTTTTACTGTAATTCAATACTTGTTTCACTGCATCATCAAAATATTTTTTATCACCAGTCAGTTTACCCATTTGTGCCACTGCCGGTATATACATATACAGGTCATCCAACCATAAAGTGTTTTTCTGCGGACGATTCCGAGCTATGGTCCCGTCTTTCAACCGGTATTCTTTTGTAAAAACATAATTGATGTAGTTATCTATCAGTGGCCGCAGATCATTACTTAAGCCACTGCGTTGTGCTTTTATCATCGAAGCACAAACAGCACCGGCATCATCCAATGCATGTGGATCTATAGGTTGATTAAATAATCTTTTCTTTTGAATATAATCAATTGGAAATTTTGATTTAACTGCTGGTACCCACTTCGATAAAAAATCGAGCCTGGCTTTTACATACTCATTATATTTTTTATCGCCTGTAGTTTCATAAGCCCTTTGTATTGCCGAATAGGTGACACCCCATTCATAGCTTGTCAAACGGAAATCACCTTGTTTGACAACTGTATTTGTATCCAGTTGGCTTATATCATTTATAATTTCTCCTGATTGCTTATTCATCATTTGGGCAGGCGTATTAGCATCGAGATAGTTGAATATCCGATCAAGTACAGCTTTTACATTCTCTTTCTTAGGCGCCTCATACGGTACAGGATAATCCACCTTCATAGCATGAAGCGGTGTGGTTACATCATTTTTAACTGGTGTGGTTTGTTGACCGTTTACTTTAAACAGAAAAAGAACGGAAATAACTACAGGTAAGCAAATAAATTTTTTCATAATGCAAGCAAATTAGATATGACTGGCAATAGCAGTTTTTAAAATTACCGAAAACAGACCTGTTTTCATCCTGCGCTATCCTGTACATAAAAATGGTGGTCATTAAAAAATGACACACCATTTTCTTCACTGACTGCTTGTGTATGAAGACGTTTAATAGCCAGGATTTTGATAGGCAAGCCTTGCTGCATCATCCAAAGGTTTCCCAGTTTCATCGGTTAATAACACCAGGTAGTTATTTGGCCATGGTCTGAATGTGTAAGCCTTTTTCATTTGTCCTTTACCATTTCCATTCTGTCCATTTCCACTTGCCGTATTAAAAGCAACTGGCCACAGTCCTGCTTTATCCGAAGCCATCTGGTTAAGATAGACTACACGATCATATAATATTCCGGCATTATGCTGATCCTCCCATGCAATACCCTCAGACAAGAATTCACGAACTTTTTCATTGTAGATAAAATGAATGAACATGTCTGGTTTTGAATTAACAGTAGGGATATATCCTTCAGCCAAAGCCTGTGGCGTACCAGGAGTAAAGTAAGCTTCCGTTACCTGGATCTTGTCATAAGCGTCCCCATTGGCAGGATAAGGAAATACTTTTTCTGATGGTGCAAGAAGAGTTGCTTTAGGTTCCCACTCTACCAATACATTGGGGCGGTTTTCACCACCTTTATAAGCAGCTCTTTGTCTTATTGCATTAATATCAGCTAATGCCTGGGCATATTGGCCTTTACGTCCATAGGCTTCTGCACGGATCAAAAAAGTTTCTGCTAACCGCATAAGTATTGCATCACGAGTACCATTCTCAAGATTGAAATTGGCTTCATCGGCGCTTCCGCCCTTTAATGGATCAACATATTTTTTAGAAGACAGGTATGGAGCAGGCATTCCAGTTGCAAGTCCCATGTTTGCACCGTTATGCCAAAGTCTATAATAGAACCGCCCGGTCACTGACGATTTTATCCATCGAACCATGAATTGAAAAGGCATGCTCATTACCATTGTTGAATCAAGTGCTTCATCCTTTTGATTTTCGAGATAAATAAGTGCCCGCTTGCCTTGTAAAATTCTTTTGGGTGCCGGGTTTGATAATGGCAATGGTATGGCAGGTTCACCCACAGGTTTATTTGCATTCCACCAGGTAGCTGCCGCAGTGGTCCATGTATATGATGTAGTTGTTGCTGCAGGCATATTGCTTATATACTCATATGAAAATGTTTTATAATAACGGGAATCATAAACTTTGTCATGGAAGTTATCATAAGCAAAATCTGTAGGCTTAAAAGTTCCAAAAGGCCGGCCATAAGCCTGCGAACGGGTTACACCGGTTTGATTGGTATAATCTCCAATATGATAGTTGCATGAACGGTTACCCCCGAAGCGACCGTCTAAAGTAATATTAAGATCGAATTGAGCGGCTAATATTATTTCATTATGCGGACTGGTTTCAGAAACTGCAGGATTGAATAAAGTCCAGTAATCAGGTGCTAAACCACCTGCTGCACCTCCTTTACCATTTATTACTTCAGTAGCCAAAGTAATTACAGAATCAAGATCAGTCGTAACGTTTCCTTTGTATAACATTTTCAGATGAGGCTCACTTGAATTCTGAAAACCTGCAGCCTGGGCCCGGTTAAGATAAAGCTTGGCCAGCAAATGACCTGCAGCCCATTTAGTAGCACGTCCGCGATCGCTGGTTGTTGCAGGAAGATTTTCATACGCATACCTTAGATCGGAAATTATTTGTTTATAAACGTCTTCCAATTTTGCTTTAGGAAAATAATAAATACCATTATCCTCACGACGGGGAGTAAGCAACAAGGGAACATCTCCAAGTTGATTTGAAACCAGGTAATAAGCCCATGCACGCAGAAAAACTATTTCAGATCGTCTCGTTTTTCTGTACGTCTCATCTGTACCGAATTTACCTGGTTTGATATTATCAATGATATCAAGTGCTATATTACAATTATTAATGTGCGGGTACACTCCCATTGGTGCATAGTTAGAGTTCGCACTACCCAAAAAATTAGTAACATTATTGGTAGCGATATTGCTAACATTGGTGCCATATGCCCCGGAAGTCATCTGTGGAAAATTAGCAGGAGCCGTTAACGAACTAGTCATATAAGCATCCGTTTCAGGTTCAATAAGCCTGGCACCATTTACTTCCCATTCATGTTTTACACGAGCAACTACATAAAGTCCATTGACAAGCGAGTTGAGACCGTTCTCGTCATTATAATAATCTTGTGTCAAAGTCGCCACCTGCTTTTCGGTAAGAAACTTTTTACATGAACCCATTGATAAGATCGCAAAGGCTACCAATGTTGTAATTAAAATATTTCTATTCATATGCTGTTTCATAAAAGTCTTTTTTAGTATTTGTTTAAACAATACAACTTTTCGCTTTTTTAAAAACCTGCTCTTATCCCAAAGACAAAACTTTGAGGAAGAATAGTATTATTATTTGTGCCGCCAATGGGGTTCGTATTAGTTGAAGCAATGCTCCAATTCGTATCATCATCAGGATTGATACCCCACTTTACAACTTCACCTCCGAATATGAAAGGATTAAGTACCTGGAAATTTAGTACGATTTCTTTCGCCGTAATTTTCTGAAGCCATTTTTGAGGACACGTATATGAAAGCGACATATTCCTGACTATTGCAAATGAACCTTCATTGTATTGCATAGCGGCTGTAGTGTTCGTTATAGCAGATGCGGCGTTAGGCATCGGCCATTTTGCATTTGTTTTATCCCATGCCCACACATCGTTCTCCACACGACCATTGGGATTAACACCACCGTATGAATTAGGATAACCACCGAAATAAGTTTGTCCAACCCTGAAATAAATAAAAGCATTAAATGACCAGCTCTTATAAGTAAATGTATTTGTAATACCACCTGTCCAGTCAGGACGAACGCTGCCAAGTATTACCATGTCAGATGCATCGATCTTCTTATCATTATTTTGATCGACAACTTTAACTGTACCAGGCCGGAAATTAGTTCCGTTTACATTAAAGAGAGCCATCTCATTAATATCTTTTGTATCGCCACCCCAAATACCTGCATTTTGGTAATTATAAAAAACTTGTGTCGGCTGTCCAATAAACAAGCGATCAGCCACCATATCCTGCTTACCATTTATTAATTCAACAATTTCTTCTTTGTTATTTGACCAGTTGAGATCAACGTCCCATGTAAAATCTTTTAGTTTAACAGGTGTACCCGAGATAGTGACTTCTATACCTTTGTTCCTTGTTTTACCAATGTTTTCAAATTTTTGAACATAACCCGAAACTGCCGGAAGTGTTTTTGGGAAGATAAGATCGGATGTATTTTGCTGATAATACTCTATTGAACCAGATAACCGATTTTTAAATAGTGTAAAATCTACTCCAATATTTCCCTGGGCTGTTTCTTCCCATTTGAGGTTAGGGTTTTGAACTAATTGAGGTAAATAACCGATCCCGGCTGCCGAACCAAAGACATATGGATTCCTGCTCAATGGGCCAGATGTTGTATAAGGATTAACTGCTGAATTTCCAACCACTCCATATCCAACCCGAAGTTTAAGTTCATTTATCCAATTCACAGAACTTAAAAAACCTTCCTCTTGTATCTTCCAGGCTACCGCGAATGATGGAAAGAAATCCCATTTATGTTCAGGAGCTAATACAGAAGATCCATCAGCACGACCCGAAACAGTAAGCAAATATTTATCATTCAACGAATAATTAATACGGCCCATAAAAGAAGCAAGTGTGTTTTCAGTAAACCCCGTGCCATAGCCAGGATTTCCTGCAGTATTTGATCCCACGTCATACCACAAACTAAGTGGATTAATAAGACCCGTTACGCTGATACTTGCATTTTCTCTCCTCGATTTTTGTGTTGATTGAAGCAACGTAACATTCAGTTTATGTTTTTCGGCAAAAGTCTTATCAACATAAAGCAGGTTCTCAACTATCCACGAGAAATTTTCCTGCGTTGCATAACCAGCGGTATTCGGCCTGTTAGTTAAATGGCTTGTAGCATCAGGGCCTGTCCATGATCCTGATCGAAGGTTCCGATATTGGGCGCTGAAGTTTACACGATACTTCAACCATTGAGTAAATTTTAATTCAGTAAAAATGCTTGCAAGTACTGCTGCAGTTCTTCTCTCATTCAAAACCTGGTCAATATCTATTAAAGGATTCCATAAACTAATATTACCACCGGGGTTTTTAATTGGAATGCCATTAGCATCATTAGGCAATGCATAAGGAAATTGGTCCGTAGCTCTTGAATAAAGATCTTTTGAACCAGTGTTAGAAGTATTTGGTCCGAGAATACCATAATTCTGCGTGGAAAGAGAAGTAATTATGTTAGTTCCAAGGTTAAGCCATTTGTTAGGAGTCACATCTCCATTTATTGTTGCTGTATAACGTTTATAATCCTGATCTTTTTGAACACCCTGCTGATTATAATAATTGAGTGATATCAGCAGACGGGAAATATCGGATCCTGCTGTAAGCGAAATTTGATGGTTTTGAGTTATCCCTGTCCGTGTTGCTGCATCCCTCCAATCATAGCTTCGTATGTTTTCAGAATTATAAACCGGGATCTCTGCCGGCCAGCCGAGAGCTTGTTCAGCAGCTGTGGTGGGTCTTGTCTTAACTGTACCATTAGCATTCCATTCATATCCTGCCATTACAGATGCGAGAGCAATCGGATCTGTGGTAAGGCCGGGCATTCTTAGCTTATCAAGATCAGGATCGGCATACCACATTACCGCGGGCACATTCAGATTGGCATTGGATGCCCCGAGGTCTTTATATGTACGTCCATTTATTAAACTCAGACGCCATCTGTCTATATACTCGCCTCCATCCATCCAATCTGTTAGTGATTTATATGAGTCGATTGAAACAGTTGATTGAAAGTTGACCCCAACTCTTCCTTTTTTCCCTTTATTAGTCGTAATAAGAACCACCCCATTAGCACCACGGGAACCATATATCGCAGTAGCAGATGCATCTTTTAATATTTCCACCGAAGCAATGTCATTAGGATTGATATCGGCCATAGTAAATGAATTAACACCAAGCGAATTCACCATTGGAATCCCATCAATTACATATAGAGGTTCATTCGATGCACCTATCGAACGATTACCGCGAACCCTCAGTACTGGTAATTCACCCGGCTTAAAATTTGATGTAACATGTACACCTGCTGCTTTACCTTGTATAGCTTGTAAAACATTCTGCGCAGGCCGTTCCTGGATATCTGCGGCCGTCAAGCGACTTACAGCTCCGGTTACATCACTCTTTTTTTGCGTACCATAACCCACAACGACCACATCCTGGAGAGATGTTGCTGTACTTGTTATTCCAATAGTTATCTCAGCTCTGTCATTAATAGCAACTTCCAATTCTGCAAACCCAACCGATGTAACTACCAAAACAGATTTACCAGAAGGAGCATTCAACACAAATGTTCCCTCGGTACTAGTAGCGGTCGCTATTTTTGTTCCTTTTACAGTTACCGTGGCACCTGATACCGGTTTGCCCGTTTCATCAGCTACCTTTCCTGATACCCTAAAATCGTTTTGTGAGAAAGCGGAGGTGGTAAGTAATAAAAATACCAGCAAGGCACCACCCCTTGTTAAAGAAGTTTTTCTTTTCATACAGCAGCAGTTTTAATGAATACACAAGGTAAAACTGCTATTATCACTATGCGTCCTGACCTGTCCTGTTAGATATTAACAATTCCCACAATCGTTCCCGGAAACTATCGTTTAACCAACAGAATTGTTACAAATATCACCTGGTTTTTTTAAATTATTTGATTAATCATGGAGCGAAGTAGTTACATCATTTAGCTTTTGCTGTGCAAAAACGCTTACTATTCCGTAAGCTATAAGGGAAACAATTACTTTCTTCATGAAATAAACGATCTTTTATTTTAAAAACTACTTCAAATGAAAAAGACAGGTTTGCGATCCCTGTCTTTTCATTAATCAAAACTGCTGCTTATATCTATGTTAGTATCCTGGATTTTGCATCGCTTGTTTTTGTGCTCCAGTTAAATTCACTCCACCAGCCTGAATACCATCAAGGAAAGTTTGAGGTATTGGCCGTAGCAGATGATAGTCTTTAATATTTGGAGCCGCATCAGGATTAAATGCTTTAGCACGGGCAACTAATGTTTTGGTGCGGGACAGATCTTCCCAGCGTTTGTATTCGCCGGCAAGCTCACGGGACCGTTCATTTAATACAAAACACATCATCCTGTCATAAGCAGAAGAATAACCCAGTGTAGTGATAATGTATTCGTCTTGTGGGGGCAACGGTGAAATACTTGCAACAGATAAACTAGTTGCAGTACTAGGTGGCGCTAATAAATTAAAATTATTGGATTCGGCATAAGAATTTTCAGCCATGTAAGCCATAGGTATCCCTGCTTGTAAAGTTGTATTACTGGCACCACCACCATCGTAATAAGCTACACGGTTTTCTCCACCCTGGTATTGAGCCCTTATTCTTACCGGGTTGATATAAGCCAAAGCATCCGTGTAACTACCAGTACCCAAAAGTGCCAGACGTATTTTAGCTTCTGCAGCCATTAAATATGTTTCGGCGCTACGGGCCAAAGTAATATCGCGAAGGCCGTCTATATCATTAAAGCCACCTATACGGGAACCATCAAAAAATTTACTTAAAGATGGAAAACGAACATCCTTAAATAATGCAGTATCCAGTGTTGCTCCGTTAGGATATGCCACATAAACATTAGCAATTAGTCTGTTTGTTCTTGCGTAAGGTATAGTATTTGGCATTGACCTATTATTAAACCTGGTATCACCGGGCTGATTGATCACATACATAACACCTACATCACCATTTACATAAGGAGCCACAGCCTTATTTACCAAATACTTCGTTCTAAAGCTCTTCCAAAATCTTGAATCATTCACTAAATCGTACACTCTATACATAAAATAATTAGTAGCTAAACGGCTAAATGGTCTGCCTCCACTAAGATCCCGTTGCATCTGGGGTATATCTTCGTAGCGGCCTCCGTAATACAGATGCTGTTGATTAACTCCACTGGCAGAAGCATCAGCTGTAAACTGCGCAGATAAAATTATTTCACTTAGGTTTTCATTTGCACTATTAGGAGCAGTGTACTTCCACAGATCTCCAAAGTTTGGCGCCAATGGATGATTGGCAATAATAGCATCGCACAAAGGAATAATGGCTGCAAGGTCAGCTGCTTTTGTAGTAGCGTTCCAGGAATTATTAATTTCACTGGCACGGGATAAATATGCTTTAGCCAAAAAATGTGCAACCGCATCTTTGGTTATTTTTGCAGGCCCCCCGGTATTACCCAAAAGGTTATAAGCCTGTGTAAAGTCAGCGATAATTTGCGCAAATACATCTTTAGGTTCAGCACGGGTAAACTCCAATTCAACAGTGGTACTGGGTGTAGTTTTTAAAGGTACAGCCCCATACTGGCTCACCAATCTTAAATAACAATATGCACGGAAAAAGTACCCTTCGCCCAAAGCAGTTTTCTTAATTGCATCAGCAGTGGACGTACTTGCAGTTGCATTTTGTATTATAATGTTTGCGTGACCAATTCCTATATATAAATTATCCCACTGTGCATTGGCAGTAACGGTATTGCTATTAATAGCAGGGACAATAGAAGCAAGTCCATTGCCATAAGATGTGTAGGATATGTTTGAGTTGTCGCCTCCTACATGAAACTCATCGGTGCCATAGGCCATGTAAGCAAAGGCAAATTCTCCATTAAATGGCTGGCAAAATATGTGATGATACGCACCGTTTACCAATGATTGAATACCTGGATCAGTTTTATAAAATTCAAGGCTTCTTGCTGTTTTAAGGTCTTCATCTAAGAAAGTCTTTTTGCATGAAACAGTAGACATTACAACTGCAATGATCGCTATAATGATAAAAAAATTATTCTTTTTCATACTTTAATGTTTTGTTGGGTTAAAATGCGGCATTAATTCCAAATACAAAGCCACGGTTGCTGGTAAAAGCAGACACATCCATATCCATGTAGTCGATCTTTGAAAAAAGCATTCCAGGGTTAGCGACCTGGACGTATATCCTTAAATTTGACATACTTACTTTCTTTAAAAGTTTCGAATCAACATTATATGACGCAGAAATATTCCTGATCTTTATAAAAGACGCTGGTTGAAATCCCAACGAAGTAGAATAAAGATCCCCGGTACCTGTGGAATAAATTGGTTTTTGATACTCAGCATTAGTATTGTTTTCTGTGTAATAACTTATTTTCCGTGTACTTGCTCTTGCCACCATAGCTTCTCCACCAGTATTAAACACATAGTTTAACCGGCCATATAAGAAGATCGACAATTCAAAATTCTTATACGTAAACCCATTTGTCATACCCACTATCCATCTTGGCCTGGTATTACCTATAATTATCCTATCATTGTTTGCATCAACTTTATAATCACCATTTTGATCTACGGGTCTTACATTTCCCGGAGAAAATTTACCAGTTGGCAGGTTAGCATTAAATTTATTCATTTCGACCGAGTCGGATACATGCCATAAGCCGTTTGCCTTAATGCCATAAATAACGCCAATTGGCTGACCAATAAACCAGTTATTATTAATATCATCCTGCTTACCGTTTGATAAGGCAACAATTTTTTCTTTTTGCCAGGAAGCATTGAATGTGGTTGTCCATTGAAAGTTTTTGGCGATCACATTCACTGTACTGATATTGATATCTATGCCCTGGTTTTCAGTTTGTCCAATATTTTGTAATGTAGTAGTAAAGCCAGTAACTGTAGGGATACTGCGGTTCAGCAACAGATCTTCTGTTTTGGATTTATATAGATCAATTACCGCGGAAATGCGTCGTTTAAAGATAGAAAAGTCCACTCCTAAATTATACTGCGTTGTCTTTTCCCAGCCAAGTTCCTGGTTGGGTAAAAACAGAGATGGAAGAGAACCGGCAGTTATTGCGCCTACAAAAGGATAGAATAAGGGTGTAATTGCCCCCTTTGTAGTATAGGCATCAACTGCTGAGTTGCCCGTATTACCAGCTCCTAAACGAAGTTTTAGATCGTTAACCCAGGTAAGCCTTTTCATAAAATTTTCATTGCTAATACGCCATGCTACTGCAGCACTTGGGAACAATGAATATTTATTACCTGGCGCAAATTGTGATGCGCCGTCCTGGCGGGCAGATACCGTTAATAAATACCTGTCGCCAAAATTATAATTCAATCGGGCCATATAGCTCGTTAACTGCCTCTCTATTAAATCAGCATTTCTCGTTACCGTAAGATTGGCCGCAGGAATCACTGTTTGATTTAGCGTATACCATCTTTGGCTTGCAAATGGAATTCCGGTTCCTGTAATAGTACTAACGGGGTCAGCTACAAATTTAGTAGCGCTTTGTAACAGTGTAAGACCAAAACTATGTTTGTTTATTGTTTTATCATAATACAATAAATTATCAATGGTATATGAATAAGTTTGGCTTTTTTGTAGTGAAGCATTGCTAGAACCGCTGCTCGCTGCAGACAGCGCATCAATATAAACTCCCTGCTGGTAGTAAGAAAAATCAGGACCAAAATTCAACCTGTATTTTAATCCTTTCAAAACAGGAAGGATCTCGCCCAAATCAACCTGTGCATATAAACTACCAAAGGCCCTGAGTGTTTTTCGTTGGTCTTGTGTATAATCCCATTCGTCTACAACATTCTTAAATGCAACATCACCAGCTGGATAAAGAACTCTTGCTCCGGCAGCGTCGTAAGGAACTGCATAGGTGTAAAGTCTCCTTGCCGATTCATAAATGCTTGTAGCCGGGCTTCCAACAAAAGCACCAATTACTCCATTGGATTGGCCAAATTCCTGTACACTAGAAGTTATATTCATATTAAGACCCATGGAAAACCAATCTGTCGGCGTAATATCTACACTTGCTTTTCCAGAATATCTTGTAAATTCCTGGCCAATGGATGTGCCCTTGTTATTTAAATACCCAAATGATGCATACGCTTTGATTTGTTTAGTACCGCCACTAACACTCAATGTATGGTCTTGTGTAAGACCAGTTTGAGATACAAGGTCTTTCCAATCTGTAGTTGGCACCAGTGAACCATCCCATTTGGTCCCAGCCCAGCCTTTATTAATATTAGCCCAGGCAGCAGGATCGCTGGTAGCAAGAAATATGGTTCGGTCATTGGTTGGGTTGGGATTATCGCCCCTTGGATATAAGGCAGGGTTTGAATAATGATATGCCCAGCGGCGAAAATCAATAGCTTCCGAAGCAGACATCGCCGGAGCTCTATCCCATATTTCTTCGACTGTAACAGAGCTGTTAAGACTTAATTGCAGTCTTCCAGCTTTACCTTGTTTGGTAGTAATAATTACAACGCCATTGGCACCTCTTGAACCAAAAATTGCAGAAGCTGATGCGTCTTTCAACACATCTATCGTTTCTATATCGTTCGGGTTAAGATAATCAATACCCCCTGTACTTAATGGAATGCCGTCCACCACAAAAAGAGGTGTGTTGGATGCAGTTAAAGAACGTACGCCACGAATGTTGATACTTCCAACCGACCCGGGGCGTTCATTTGAGGTGATATCAACACCTGCAACTTTACCTTGCATAGCTTCCAATGCATTGTCAACCGGGCGAGACCTGATATCTTTCTGATTGATACCCGCAACCGCGCCGGTTACATCCTTTCTTTTAACGGTTGTGTAACCAATCACTACAACATCCTGTAATGATGAAGCAATACTCGAAGTGTGTACGATCACTTCCGGCTGGTCATTAATGGAAACTTCCATTTGAGTATATCCAACTGATGTGATCACCAGCCTTGCAGTTCCTGAAGGGGCCATCAATGAATAAGAGCCATCAGCAATAGTTGATGTGGCAATGGTAGTACCCTTAACCTGTACCGTGGCTCCTTCTACAGGCTTCCCGTTTTCATCAAGTACTTTACCCGTTACTTTAAAATTGTTTTGTGAAAAAGCGAATGTGGTAATGGAGAGAAATAATATTAGCAAGACACCACCTCTTGCTAAAGCAGTTTTTCTTTTCATACAGCAGCAGTTTTATTTAATTCACAAGATAAAACTGCTATATCACTCGGCGTCCTGTCCCGTCCTGTAAAATAATAAATATTTATGCAATCGTTCCCGGAAGCTATTGCTTAGCGCTAGCTAATATAATGGTTACAAAGATCAGCTGGCTTTTCACAACAAACCTGCTCCATTACTTGCTTCAGTTGTGTCTTTAGTATTGAAATAATATGATTACCACCTTCGTTGCCCAAAGCTGCAACACCATACATGAATGAACGGCCCAGGAAAGCAAATTCTGCACCACTCGCTAATGTTCTTGCAATATCTGGACCTGTACGAATTCCACTGTCCATCATTATTTTTATACGGGCTTTATAATTTTTTACGATAGGTTCTAATGATTTGATCGTTGATTGACCTGCATCCAACTGACGGCCTCCATGATTAGAAACGATAATGCCATCTAATCCGAGTTTGATAGCCATCTCCGTATCTTCTTCTGTTGCTACACCTTTTAAAACAATTTTTCCTTTCCATCTATCTCTTATTGGTGCAATTTTCTTTTCATTTAATCTGCCTGAGAAAGTTTTATTCATGAATGCACCAAGTTGTTTCATATCTAATCCCTTTGGCATATATGGCTTCATCGTTGCGAAACCAGGTGTTCCGTGGTATAAGGTTTTAAGTGCCCATTCAGGTCTTGTCATGATCTGCAAAATATTCTTCAGCGTCATTCGAGGCGGCATTGCCAGACCATTCCTGATATCCCAGGGTCTATAACCAAATGAAGGCACATCACATAATAACACTAACACAGGATACTTTGCTGCTTCCAATCTTTTTATAATATCGTCTCTTAAAGAATCCTCAGCCGGATGATACAACTGATACCACGCTCTTCCTTCTGTTAGTTCACTGATCCTTTCAATGCTTGAAGTAGTTACTGTACTTAATATAAATGGTATATTATGCTGAAGGGCAGCCTTAGCAAGTATTTCCGGTGAGTTGGGCCATATCAATCCTTGCAATCCGATCGGGCAAATACCAAATGGCGCATCGTACACATGGCCGAATAACTCAGTCTTGAGATCCGAACCGTGATGATCACTGAGATAGTAAGGCAGTAACTCCACTTCTCTTAATTCAGCAGTGTTCTTATAAAGATTCACATTCTCATTACATCCACCCTCAAGATATTCAAACGCAAATTTTGGGACCTTTCGTTTTGCTTTATTTCGCAGATCGTCGATCGCAGGGTAGTTGACGTTATATTCCCACTTCATCTTATTTAAATTGAAGTTTGATGTGTGACCGAATACAATTTCATATCAATGATATTTGTAGGAAGAGGTTTGTTGTTCCAATGCTGGTGAATAACCAACGCTGCACCCAGTGCACTTGCCTGCGCCACAGAAGCTGCATACACTTCAATTGTTGGAAACGCTTCCGCCATCAAATACATATAAATTGGGTTTTTACTAAAGCCTCCGTCAACAAAAATTCTTTTTACACCCGTTCCCCTAAGAACCAGGTTAGTGCTTCTTACTTGCTGCGTAACAATATCAACGATAAACTGGTGATAAGCCTCTTCATAATTTTTATAATCCTCCAGTTTTCTTTTTCCAAAAGCAGATCTTGCAGGCTCAGCTCCCTCATTCATCAATTGCAAATTCTTAATAGCAAGTTTTTGTTTCTTCAGCAATGCTGCATCAACTTCAACGGTAGTATAATAAGCAGGAGGTTTTTTAAAATACTCTGCAAGCCGCTTCACCTGCTGTTCATGTTCATAACCAGCAAATATCCTTGAAGCCTTTACCGGGTTGCCTTCGTAACTTAAATAACAAAGACAATCTTCATGTAATTCATAATCAGAAAGCATGCTATGATTAAAAGGATTCAGGCTTATGCACCATGTTCCAGTTGATAATAAAATAAAGGGATCATTAAATGAAGTAAAATAAGGGATCAGAGCAGAAGAGCTATCATGTAACCCTACCCCGGCAAGAATACTACTGTTAACCTTAACAACAATCGCATTACATTTCTCAAGAGGAGCCAGTTTTTCCATCACTCCTTCTTTTTCTACCCAATCATGATATTTATTTTGCTGAAAATTCCAAAGGTTAGTATGAGAACCGATGCTTGTAATATCTGAGTGCGGTTGCGAAGTGAGAACAAAACTCAGGTATTGAGGTAAATGCAAGGCATATTTTATTTGCTTAAAAAGTTCGGGCTTTTCATACTTCAGTCGATATAATTGCATTCCGGAATTAAGATTGCCCAATACCGGTGATGCAGTTATTTTTGAAAACTGGCTTTCGCCGCCATAAGACTGGTAGAATTTCTTTTGGAGCGCCGGAGAATAAGGTTTCAAATAGTTATATAATGGTGGAATTACTTTTTTATTCTTGTCGAGGTAAACAAAACTGGCGCCATAGCCTGAAAAATTAACCGCTCTTATCTCAAACCTCGGGTCAGTTTGTATTTTATCAAAACTATTTTTGATCCATGCCGTCAATGCTACCACATCTTCGCAGGAAAATCCATCTTCATCTTTTGTTTCAGGCAATTGGGTACTCTCTTCGTATACCACATTGTACTGCTCATCAAATAAAATAAGTTTCTTATTGGTTTTGCCCACATCGTAGATCGCTATGACTTTAGTTTTTATCATTTATAAAAGTTAGTCAGGAAGACCGAAAGACCGGAAGAACCTTCCCGACTTTACTGACTTTCAGACTTTCTATAATCCTGTTGCCACAGTTTTAGCTCCCCGTTCTTTTATTAGTTGTTCCCTGATCTTCATTTGACGGAATAAATGTAATGGGTTAATTGCACCTCCGCTTCTTAATCTTGCTTCTGCTACAATTGCTCTTACATCAGTGCGAAAAGTATTTTGTAAAATCTCCTGTGCAGCTACCACATCATTGCCTTGCTGTGCTTCATTCAATTTTACCCTGTCAACCAATAAGGCTTGTGCATAGGAGATCATGATCGCTTCAACAGATTGCAACAGGTCTTCTAAAGGATCTTTTACATTATGCGAAGCATCGATCATCCATCCGAGGTCGGTTGTATGATCCATTCCTCTTGCATCCATTCCTTCTACCAATTCATTAAAAATTAAAAATAATTGATAAGGCTTGATGCTGCCTACTGTGAGATCATCATCACCATATTTGCTGTCATTGAAATGAAAACCGGCCAGTTTGCCTTCCATTAATAATAAAGCAACGATCTGCTCAATATTTGCATTAGGCAAATGGTGGCCAAGATCAACCAGGGTATATGCTTTGTTTCCTAATTTGTTTGCATATAATAATGATTGGCCCCAGTCAC
>Ga0184624_10000182_pt1 | contig 15365 bp, 14 predicted proteins | sample PLM3_5_b1_FD_133157 | JGI IMG/M metagenome (GOLD analysis project Ga0184624, IMG submission 133157) | Groundwater sediment microbial communities from an aquifer in East River, Colorado, USA - PLM3_5_b1 | ecosystem: Environmental > Terrestrial > Soil > Riparian zone | place: USA: East River...
ACAGATCTGGGCAGTTGCAGATGTCCGAAAGATGGGTACACACAATACGCCTACAAATACGGTCGCTATCACTTCTGTAGGCTACCTTTCCAGTAGACAGGATGCAGCAAAAAGTAAAGAATTAATACTAAACGCAGAGACTATAATACGAAAAGAAACACAGTATTACTTTGGAGATAAATACAATCACTTTGTCAGGGCCACCAAAAAGAAATTACTGGATCTTTTTCCCAAAGAGGAACAGCGTATTGAGAATTATTTAAAAGAAAACAAAGTCAACTTTGATAAAAAGGACGACCTTGTAAAGCTGTGTCAGTTCTTACGTCAACTTTATTGATTAAATTTATTGTACTCAACCAGGCATATCATGAAAGTATTATTATTGTTGTTGATTATTTTGACCAGCTGCTCCGACTTATCGGCACAGGATTCAACACTTGTAACTATTAAGGCAGGCAATAGGGTAAAGGATGTTCTTCCAACACCTGATATCTATTATTATCCTCAATTTAGAAATGGCAAAGTTTTTTTTAGGGACGGTTCAAGGGCAGGGGCGAAGTTGAACTACACCCGGTTGTATGATCAAATGCTATTTATCGACACCAAAGGCGATACACTAGCACTGGCAGATGAAAAAACCATTAAATTCATTACCGTTGAGAAGGATACATTGTACTATGATGAAGGATATGTAAGACTTTTTGCGAACTATGGTGATGTAAAATTGGCAGAGAAACAAATTTGGGTGGTGGCAGATGTTCGAAAGATAGGTACCCATGATACGCCTAAAAATACGGTCGCAATCACTTCTCTCAGCAATTTAGAAGATGCAAACGGCAGGGCAAAAAGTTACGATTTCCTGATAAACGAGGATATTATAATAAAAAAAGAAACACAGTATTTTTTTGGAGATGAATACAACCACTTTGTCCGTTCCGGTAAAAAGAAATTGCTGCTGCTTTTCCCTAAAGACCAACTGAACATTGAGAATTATTTGAAAGAAAACAAAGTGGACTTTGATAAAAAGGATGACATTGAAAAACTAGCTCAGTTCTTAGTCCAACTTCATTGATAATTTACGGCCAGTTTTTGTTTTACCGGTGTGCAACCGGCTGTCCTTTGTGTACTCATTTGTTTTACATAACCACCAATAGCAACAAACATTATTTAACTTTATTTGAATAAAGCCCATCTTATGGAATGGAAAAACAAAATAGTGGTGATCACAGGCGCCAGTTCTGGTATCGGTAAAGCAACAAAAGAAGCGTTGCTCAGTAAAGGTGCCATTGTTTATAATCTCGATCGTAATAAGCCAGGCGAAGAAGACCGCCATTTTATTCTTTGTGATGTAAGTAGAAAAGAAAATATCAATGCGGCTATTGACCAGGTTTTTGAAAAGGAAAAAAGAATTGACATGCTGTTTGCCAATGCAGGTGTCCACTTATTTGCAACACTGGAAGAGACATCGTATGAACAGCTTGAGTCAATAGTTGGCATCAATATACTGGGTGTTTTTTACCTGCTTAAAAAAACAATACCGATCATGAAACAACAGCGAAAAGGAAGTATTGTACTTATGGGCTCTGACCAGTCGTTTATTGGTAAAGCCAGCAGTTCAGTATATGGTATGACCAAAGGCGCCATTGCTCAGCTTGCTAAAAGTACCGCTATTGATTATGCTCCTTACAATATAAGAGTAAACTGTATTTGCCCCGGCACTATTGATACACCGTTGCTTCACCGGGCAGTTGAGCATTTTGTTGCGAAAACAGGAACAGCAGCCGAAGAAGTATACAGATCATTGGATGGAGTGCAACCGATGGGCCGTGTTGGCAAGCCTGAAGAGATCGCCCAATCAGTTGCATTTTTATTATCTGATGAAAGTTCATTCACAACAGGCAGCGTGTTTGCTGTGGACGGAGGATACGTATGTCAATAAAAAATCAGGAACGTTCTTTTACAGCCAGTTTAATTCTTAATCCTGCTCCACATCCAGTTCATTTATTTGATCTTTATAATCCGAAGGAAGCAGGATGTTTTTAAGCAACCAGTCCATTTTCATCAGCCTGCTAACTTTATATATCGGTACAACAGGGGTAAGCAGGGAAAAGTCGCTGAACTGCAACAATTCTTTTACTCTACCAGGCACCACTAATTTTTGACCTTCGATCAGCACCCTGAACCGCATGGCACCGAGATTTTTTTTATATTGTTTAAAAAGATCGGCAGTGTAGTTGCTTTTTTGCAGGTCCTTTAGTAAATGTGTTTCTCTTACAGGTAGCCATTCGTTATAAGTTTGTGGCAACTCTTTCAATCCCATCCTTGCACCTACACGATAAAAAACATTGTGTACTTCTTCCTTTTCTTCATCGCTTAGTTTTTTTTCGAGCAGTTCGTATGATGCGATGGAATAATATATCAGCATAAACAACACATCACGGTAAGCCCAGTCGGGTATGGAAGAGCCACGGTTTTGTTCAACGGCAGTATGTATCTGTCGCATGGCGTCAATTGCTTTATTCGCTTCATCGGTTGACGAGAAGACAATTCTTCTTGCATACCTGACAGTGGAAAACAACCGGCCCAATGGATCGGCAGGTAACCTGCCGGTAAAATAGAGCCAGTCTACGGCTTTATTAAGTGCAAATTCAGCAGCGGCTCCGGCAAAAATAAAAAGTACGGTGTCGCTCTTGCCCCAGATCTTTCTAACGATCGAATTTTTTTCAACGAAGAATTGCATAAGGTCAAATTACTTGCAACTAAGTTACGCATCATTAGGGTATCCTACTCAATAGAAATTTTATTTACTCAAATTCCCAACTGCCATAGTGTTTTCATTTGTCTTTCAAAAAAATAATAAATACTGGTCTGGGTTCCTTAGGAGTATTGCAAATAATCTGCAATAAAAGAAAATCTGTACGAGAGGCCTGTATTGCGCAGCTTATATGTGCCAAGGGCGGCTCCATCCTAAAAACTTTTTTTGAAATTCTGAAAGAAGGTCTTACCTTATAACTGTATTTCTCTCCCTAATGATTTCATTCTTCTGATTTGTAGTATTACTTTATGATTTTTTCAATTGTCGGATAAATTGAGTCGAGCTACTCTTACGATTTAATAACAGCATAAACTGTAAATAAATGTTTACTTATATTCAGAAATCAAAGTTTGAATTTTTAAAATTCAGTCATTTTGCGGGCTTCGTTCTCCTGCTTTCATTTAAAACAATTGCACAGGATGAAGTAAAAGGGAAATTTATCATGAACAAAATAGACCAGGTGGTTAATGAAACGATGAGGCTAAAGCAAAATTTATTGATGACAGATTCGATCTCACGGTTTAACCTGGATACGATTATTAATGAAGCTACACGTTTTAAAATGGCGTTACGACGTAGAAATAAATATGCTGAGTTATTTGAAGATGATTTTTCCTATTACAATGAACAGTTAAAGTTTTCGTCTACTCTGACTAATGCAGATAGTTTAGCGGAATTGATCAACGATATTAAGTCTGATATGCTTTTTAAAACGCAAAACACACTTGATGTTGTAGATACATCTAATGGCCCAAGCGGATCGGAAACAAACTTTGGGTTGGTGAATTTTAAAGTAAGAGTCTTTGGCAATAATGATACTGTTGCCTTATCAGGATTTGAGATATATATAAAAAGAGGCATTTATTTACCAAGCAAAGACAGTATTCGTATTCCACAGTTAACTGATAATGCGATGATGCCCCTTTCTCCGGGTAATTTTACTGTTTTAGCGTGGAAGGGAAATCAGGGAGGAAAAGCAACGGCGAAGGTTTATCGTAAATCAGAATTTATTTGTGATATTAAAATTCAATAATTAAATGAATCTCGAATTCTTACAATCTAAATGGAATCTCCTGGTAACAATTGCAGGAGCCATCATAACAATTCTTGCTGGTTTCGTTGATATTCCTTCTTATGCAGCAATTGCGCTTGGCAGCGATGCAAATTATGAGTCATTGGGGAAATTGGGTCTGGCAATTGTTATTGCAATAATGTTAGTCCCATGCACCTTGCTTAATAAGAAGAAACATGTTATTTATTGGGGAGCAGCTACAATATTATTGTTGTTGACAGCTTTGTTTATCTATTTTAAAAGTGTTAGTAATAAAAAAAAGACGACTGTAGATTATACTTCTTATTCTGGGGGATATGTGGTGAAAGGCAATAACTTACTGCCTGAAAATAAGGTCATGTGGATAGAAATCGAGAAAGAAAAGGGTAGCAAATTAACCGAGACGGAATTTTTCGCAGAAAATCACGATCCCAATGACAGCACAGGTAGATTAACAGCTTCCATATTATGGCCCGATAAAGAGATTGAAAGTAATGCGAAAAAAATTATTTATTATTATTTATTCACCTTGCTGTTGTTTGCCTTATCAATTATTTGTGCGGTGCAGACGGTTTATTGTATAACTGCAACCGGTGAAAAGAAGTAAACTGGGATTGCTACATGGGGAGGCCATTGTATTTTTTAGCTGCTATAGAGTAAGTAGAAAAAATTTTTTCGGCAGGTACAGGTACTCCTGCTTCGAGTTTATTTTGCGGGTCACTAACAACCGGTATCATCATTACTGAAGATCCCGTCCTAAATGTAATGAAGTCCAGGTTAAGAAAAGGAATGCTGGCAATAAAATAATTATTTGGAGTCTTTTTGTATTGATTGTATACAGCCTCAGCCAATAATTTACTTTTACCAATGCTAACGATCTCCCATTTCAATTTTGTTTGTGGGTAGTCTAAAATCATTGCATTTGTCGCAGACCGGTTTTTACTATTAATTATCGGATAGATAAATTGCGATGATTGGATGAACATACTGTTGACATTCGTATTACTCGTATAATTTTTTAATTGATTTAAAGGGATAATCGAAAGCTGAAAAGGCGGTTTAGACAATTCGGCATTATTTAAATCATCGATTGAATTAAAGCCGAAATTTCCTATGTTTTTCTCATTTAAGGAGCTTTTGAAATTGATCAACTTGTTTTGTGCAGTAATGTCTCTTTCCTTGAGATTACTCGTGTCCCTCTGCGCATATGTATATACGTTGAATAAAAAAAGCAAAGGAAAAAACAAAAGTAGTTTCATTGTTATTCTTACTTTTTAGTTAAGTTATAGAAATCATCCCAATGCGTATGCGTTGGCCCACTTACAAATTCAGTATACGAGATGGCATATTTGCTACCTACATTGACTTCCAAAGGATCATTAATGTATAAATAGTTGACGCCATCAATTGTATTATATCCGGTTATTACCATCATATGTCCACCACCACCTGTATACTTCCATGAAAAAGCTATTGGTTTTTTGAGATTTATTTGCTTTTTTATTTCCATCCAGCTTAAAGCAGTATTAGTTGTGCGACTATAGGAATAATTATATTTTTCAAATTCTGGAAATGAGCCATTGATGCAATCCAAAGGTACCGGAGTGCTACAGCAATCATTCCTGCCAAATACTTTATTCGCAGCGTCACATTGATCAATACCCGATTCGCCCAGATATTTTAAGCACATTTCAGTAGTAGCAGCCCAGCACCACTTTCCAGTTTTTTGTGGTATTAGCTGGATATCATTTGACGATTGAATTTTCAAGACTTCAGAGCAGCTGTAAAGCATAAAAAGAATTAAAATAACGAACGTGCTAGTTTTCGATATGTGTTTTTGATGCTTGGAAATATATAAATTACTTCTTAAAGGTTGAAGCAAGCCAGATATTGATTTTGTTTTTTTTGCAAAAAATTTCATGACTTGAGATTTTTAATGACTCGATAGTCATAGGGAGAGTTGAAGCTATCTAAACTGGAAAAGATCGAATAAATATAACAAAATAGAAAATGTTTAGCAATACCACATTTGTGGTATTAACAAAAGGAGACATCGATAACTACACCCGGGTTCGTGTTCGTCGGAAAAAAAATAAATAATGCTCAGGTGCCCGCATTGCCACCAAATGCTTCCACGTACCGGTATATAGTAAAGGGATGAAAAACATTCCCTCCATGCATAAGAGTTGTTGTTATGATTCTTATAACGACGTAAAGCTAACACGAGCAAAAAACCATTGTGATAACAGCAATGGCGATGGAAATAATGATCTGTTTCATAATAGATGTTTTTTTTATTTGATATTTATATGATGAAAACTGGTTATTAATTCTTTCACAAGAATATTATATAAATGGAAAAACTAAATGCAGCTGTCAACAAACAGCAGGGTATAGTAAACAAACAGCACTTGATCCGGGTTATGTTGTTTGTATTGATGTTTCCAGAAAAATATATTCTTAGTTTTGTATACGCCTAAACTGCAATGAGTGGCTGGAACTGCTTTACATAGAAAGGGTCAAATTAACAAAAACAATCCTCCTGATATTTCATCAGTGATTGCCACATTGGATTATTTCTATCCATTAAGTGAGGGTATTAAAAATTATCTTAGAAAACACACTTATGCCTGTTCATTCCGTAAAGGGAAATTATTGCTAAAAGCTGGCGAAATATGCGAGTATATTTATTTTGTACAAAAGGGCGCCGTACGTGGATTCATTAAAGAAGGGAAAAAAGACATTACAACATGGATCACTGCTGAAAATGAAGTTGTAAGCTCTATTTCGGCTCTCGACGTAAGGGAACCAGCCTTTGAAAATATGCAGGCTATTGAAAATTGTGAGTTGCTTGCATTAACATATGCCGATTTCCAGGATCTATATATCAAGTTTCCCGAATTCAATATTGTTGCCAGGAAGGTGTTGCAAAAATATTACCAGGATGCAGAGGGGCGTGCATTTATTGCAAGACTTACCAATGCTGAAAATAAGTACCGACTCTTTATAACAATGTATGGTCACCTGGCCAACCGGATCCCGTTAAAATATATTGCATCCTTTCTTGGTATCACTATTGAAACTTTAAGCAGGGTCAGGAAAAAACTTTCTTTAAAGAAATAATTAATGAAACCCTGGTAAAGGCTATACCAGTTATAAGATAACCATAGTCTCTAAAGCCATTTTCCATTATGCATGCGACCATCTAAAAAAAGTATTGACAATTGTCAAATATTTTGAGGGGCTAAAATCTAAAAAAACAGGTATAAGCGGTTGTAAAAAATTATGAAACCCTTTACAGGAAAGGGTTTCGATCGTTTGTAATTCTTTGGATCTATAGACCCAGGCATATTAGGCGATCTGCTACTGGTAAATGACATTGATGAATCTTCCGTTACTTTATTACAACAGATTCCAAAAGAGATTACCAAGCCATTATCCTTTCAGATGGAATTGTAATATCCAGGCAAGATAAAAAGATTACCACCGTCCTCTTTTTTTAATCTTGTCTGGATTTCTTTTGCGTGACAGTTTAGCATTATAATACTTCAGGGTTTAAGAATAACCTACGCTAATAAGAAATGTACACTGGATCCTGTATTGTCAGAACCAATCACAACTCGGGTATTTAAGATAGGATCTCGGCTGTTGCGGCAAACCTATTTCGATCTCTTGTCCCGTTTTATTCTCTACTTCTTTTTTTGGGGCCCTGTTATTGATAACAACAGAATAAAGGAGTTTAGGAGTTTCTTTTATAAAAAGTTCCTGGTTTTTCCTGGCTCTTTTAGAAGCCCATTGCCTCGGTTTTTCAATCACACTTGTCACAACATATAATTTTGAAAAATGATCTGATAAGGATTTCTGCAGTAAAGCTAACATCCGATTATCAGGCAAAAATCATGCGTGGGTCAAATTTTTTTTCCACAGGGTCTCGTCATTGAAATGAATAAGCAAATTTGAATTTTACAGGAGTCTTTATTTAGTTTCAGATGTTAATGTCTATATATGGAAATCATTATACGTATCTTTAATATCTATCTGACAATATCCGTATAGAGGAATGAAAGACCGGCGTGCCCCAAACTGGTAATTTATTTTCATTATGAAAACGGGGATATTACGCTGGAGTAAAAAAGCTGCAAAGATCATCGTAATAACGATCGGATCAGTATTCCTGCTACTGTTTCTTCTTCCTTATATTTTGCCGGGCACGATATCAAAAGAGATCAAAAAACTTGTTAACAATTCTATTGAAGGGAAGGTGGAATTTTCCAAAGCAAGACTTTCTTTTTTCAAACATTTTCCTTCTCTAACTCTCACTCTATACAATTTTAAATCCACTGGCTCCGTACCTTACCAGGATGAAACACTATTAGCAGCTGGTGAAGTTGCTTTTGGCATCCGTATTCCCGATCTGATCCGCGGTAATATTCATATCAATGAGTTTTTTATGAAAGAGGCATCCATCAATATATTGGTGGATGAAGAAGGAGATGCCAACTACAATGTATTTAAATCATCATCCGTGAGTGCCGATACTTCTTCTTCTGCTCCTGATACTACAACAGCATTACAAATTGAAAAGATCGTGATCGAGAAAAGCATTCTTGTATATAAGGATGCTTATGCAGATATTTTTATAAGTGCAAACGGGCTGAATTATTCAGGTAAGGGTGATTTGAGCAAAGCTATTTTTGATCTTGCCAGTCATATATCTATCAATTCATTTGATATTAATATCAATGGGGAACCCTATGTGATCAATAAAAAAATAAATGCGGACCTGGTAACAAAAGTTAATACTAATTCGCTTGAATTAGAGTTTGCAAAAAATACAGTAATGGTCAATCGCCTCCCTCTTGAAATAACCGGGAAGTATGAATTTCTTAGCAGGGGCGAAAGAATGAATTTTGAACTAAGCAGCGAGAAGGCAGATCTCGGCGATGTGTTCACAGCTTTGCCGCCATCCTACCAGGGCTGGAGGAAAAAAACAAAAATAAAAGGTGATGCAAGAATTTCTGCGTCGCTTTCCGGTCTTTATATAGCAGGAACGGATACAATACCCGATCTCGCATTTTCTATGAAATTACGTGATGGTTATATTGCTTATGAAAATCTGTCGGAACCGGTAAGCAACCTGTACCTTGATCTTGAAACCAGGATGCCTGCGTTGAATTTGGATAGTTTGTCATTGAATATTGATTCTGTTTTTTTTAACCTGGGAAAGGATCATTTGAGTTCTGTTTTAAAAATTAAAGGGTATGAAGCGCCTTATATATTCACTCGCACCAGCGGTGAAATGGACCTGGAAAAAGTGGGTAAATTTCTGGGCTTGCAGCAATACGAACTAAAAGGGAAGCTTAGCTTGCAACTGGATGCTGATGGTTATTATGCTGAAGAGCAAAACCCTGACCGATTGCGAAGTGATTTTAAAGTTGTAAGTATTCCTGCCTTTCATTTACGATCAAGGTTGCAAAACGGGTATTTTCATTATACGGATATGCCCGTTTCGGTTCAGCAGATCAATTTTAATATTGAAGCCAATTGTCCCGATAATAATTATCATCACATCAGCGCCGCTATTGACAACATAGATATTAAAGCACTTGATAATTATATTAAAGGGTTTTTTCATTTCAGGAATGCTGATGATTCTCCTATTGATGCCGGCCTGGATGCGGTTGTGCGTTTATCAGATATTCAAAAGATCTATCCACTGGACAGTGTAGATATTAATGGCAACCTTGCGATGAGCATAAGATCGTCAGGAGATTATCAGCCTGCAAAAAAAATATTTCCAAAAACCGAAGCGGTACTGAAAGTGGAGGACGCTTTTTTGAAAACAAAATATTACCCTGCTCCGATTGAAAAAATTGCTGTGAATGCTGCTGTACAAAATAAGGATGGGACTATGAAAGGTTGGAGAATGGATGTTCAACCCATTTCATTTGAATTTGAAGGAAAGCCATTTATAGTAAAAGCTGACATGCAGAATTTTGACAACCTTCGATATGATATAGAATCAAAGGGAGAGCTTAACCTTGGAAAAATATTCAAATTATTTTCAGTGGAAGGCTGGGATGTAGTGGGAACCATTGAGACTGATCTCTCCCTGAAGGGCAGCCTGGCTGATGTGGATGCACGGCGTTACGATCGGCTTAATAACAAGGGAACGGTGAAAGTAAATCGCCTTGTTGTCTATTCCACTCTCTACCCACTTCCATTTATAATTGACCGGGGCATCTTTCGCATTAACCAGGACCAGGTGAAGATCGATCAGTTCAGAACAAAATATGGAAAAACTGTTGCTGTTCTGAGCGGTTCTTTTTCTAACATACCGAATTACATTAAAGGCAATGGCCCGCTAAAAGGCGATGTTCATTTGCAATCTGATCACCTATTGCTGGATGAATTGATGGCTTACAATTCAGATACAGTTTCAACAAGACCTGATTCTTTAGCAGCCGGAAGTAGTGGTGTGATTCTTGTACCCGCGGATCTGGATATGAGATTTACGACAGATATAAAGACACTTGATTATAATAAACTGAATATAAAATCTGTAAAAGGAGAAGTGCTTATCAAAGATGCTGTATTGAAAATGAAAGAAACGGGTTTTAAGTTGGCAGATGCAGTGACTGTGATGAATGGCAGTTACAGGACCCTTAGTTCTACCAGGGCATCTTTTACATATAATATTAAAATAGATTCCTTTGATGTAAAAAAAATGTATAATGAAGTTGAGTTGTTTCGGCAATTGGTACCGGCAGCTTCCAAAGCGGAGGGCATTGTTTCACTGGATTATGATCTTGAAGGGAAACTGGATGGAAACATGTTCCCGATCATGCCTTCGTTGAAAGGTGGTGGTGACCTGGCTGTTCAGAAAGTAAAGTTGAATGGCTTCAAGCTATTTTCAGCGATAAGCAAAGAAACAGGCAAGGAAGCCATGAACGATCCTGAATTAAAAAAGATCCATTTCAAAACAACAATAAAAAATAATGTGGTTACGCTGGAGAAAACAAAGATCAAGGTAAAAGGATACAGGCTCAGGATCCAGGGACAAACAAGTTTTGATGGCAGCATCAAGTTTGATTGCCGTCTTGGTCTGCCCCCATTTGGTATTGTTGGTATTCCGATCAGAGCTACCGGTACAGGACAAGACCCAAAGATAAAAGTTGGAAAGACGGATAAATTACCCCTGAAAGAACAAAAGGAAGAGAAGGAGGATACTGATCCGGGTAGTAAAAAGTAACAGTAATGATCTGCCTGATCAGCATGGCGATCCACCTGCTTTTCCTCATTCTACCTGGGTATATTTTATTAAGACCATTTTGAACAGGGTTCAATTTTTTTTTCACAGCTTATCGCAGCAAAGCAAGAATGGGATCAAGATCATATTTTGATTCATCAAATGGCAGCAACGATTTATCGCGGAGTACTGTACCAAATTTTTTAAACTCGAATTTCTCATTGAACTTAGAATACGAATTCCTGATCATCCTTTGCAGTTCGCTTTTATCTATTATGTCCTGCAGGTCTATTACATAAGAATCTTCCGCTACATATTCAAGTATCGTTTTATTTTCAAACTCAAAGCGAACGGTAAAGCGGCAGGCGATCCCTTTTTTGCTGGCGGCTCTTTTTTTCATTACATCAAATGAAATAGAGCTGAATAATTTTTCCGGGTTATCCTCAATTGAGTTCACAGGCGGATGATACTGCCATTTAGTAATAACTAGTTCTGTTTGTTCTATCATTACTGATCAATTATTTTTAGACGGCCTGAACTTTGAATAGAAAGCTGCAATATAGATCAGGCAGGCAATTGTATTGTAAAATTTGCACCTTCACCTTCTTTACTTTCTACCCTGATCTCTCCGCCATGACCTTTGGTGACAACATCATAACTCAGGGATAATCCCAATCCTGTTCCTTCGCCATTTGGCTTAGTAGTAAAGAAAGGCTGAAAAACTTTGGCAGTAACTTTTTCTGACATGCCCGTGCCATTATCATTAACAGAGATGATGATCTTATTCCCTGCTTTTTTTGTGCTGACCAAAACTGTTGGCTCGAATGTACCGTTAAGCTGTTTCTTTTTTTCATTCAGAGCATAAAAGGCATTATTCAGCAGGTTCACCACCGCATGACTCAGATCTTGTGGCATTACATTAACCTGCGATACTGTCTCATCGAAATGTGTTTCGATCTTTGAAGCAAATGTTTTGTTCTTGTTGCGGAAACCATTATAGCTCAACTTAAGAGATTCTTCCACCAATGCGTTGATGTTTGTAGGCTCTTTCACTCCACTGCTTTTACGTGTATGCTGCAGCATATTCCTTACAATGGCACCGGCTTTTTTTCCGTGATGAACAATTTTTTCCTGGTTCATCAGGAGTTCATCTGCAAGGCTATGAAGGTTTTGACTTTGCTCATCTGTTAGTCCTAATTTTTTTACTTCCTGTTTTAACTCATTTCCCAATTCTACATTTACTTCTGAGAAATTATTCACAAAGTTCAAAGGGTTTTGTATCTCGTGAGCTATCCCGGCAGTAAGTTCCCCTAAAGAAGCCATTTTCTCTTTCTGGATAAGTTGTATTTGGGTTTGTTGTAGCTCTGCCATCGCCTTTTTGATCTTGTCCCGCTGATCTTCCAGTTCTACGTTTTGTTGTTGCAGTAAACGATTCGCTTTTTGTTTTTGCTGGTAGTTCCGGTACATAAAGAAGGAGAATATAAGCAAACCAATTGCTCCCGCCAGCCAGATATTTCGCTGAGCTTTTTGAACAGCTAATTTTCTGTCTTTGAGTAAGATCTCCTGTTCTTTTTGTTTCGAATGTAATGTTTGCTTTTCAAGCTCGGCTTCCTGTATTGTTTTTTCCTGTTGTGCCAACGCCAGCTTCTTCTCATTTTGTTCATTGGCAAGTTGCAGTTCAGTCTGTGTTTGCAGGAATTTGAGCATTTGTACATCCTTCTCCTTTTGTGCGAGATCAAGTGAGGCTTGTTTTAGTTTTAATTCCTGTTGTTGTTGTTTGGAAAGAAGTGTTTGCTTTTCCAATTGCTCAGCGATCAATGCTTGTTGTAAGCGCAGTGAATCTTCTTTTTTTGAAAATGCATATTGCAGGCGTTGTTCTGAAAGTTGTTTTGCTGCTTCTGCATTGGAAAGGCTGTCACGGTAAGTTATATACAGATTATAGTTTTGAAGTGCCGAAGCATAATTTTTGTTGACCGTATCAATTTGTGAAAGCAATCTATACGATTTGCTGATGACCTCTTTGTATCCAACCTGTTTTGCTAACTGCAAACCTTTTTCCAATGTTTGCTTTGCTTCATCATATCTCTTCAGGTCAAATAAAACACTTCCGCTTTCCAGGTATGAAATAGTAGCGGACTCTTTTGAGCCAATATCTTCAAATCGCTTTCTTGCTTCTTCATAACTCTTCAGCGCTTCAGTTTGATTGCCCATTAAACTATAAATAGTGCCTAAATTTCCTTGTGCAGTGGCAATACCTTTTTTATCGCCTGCTTGTTCAGATAATTTCAATGCTTCTTTAAAAGCTTTATATGCTTCGTCTGTATTGCCAAGTTCCCGGTATGCATTCCCAACATTATTATATGCACCTGCCAATACTTCCTTAGCCGGTACATCTTCAGCTGCTTTTTTTGCTGCCAGGTAACTATTCAATGCTTCCTTCCAATTCTTCTGATCTTCATACATGAGTCCAAGCCCGGTATGTACATTATATATTCCTACTTTATTTCCGGTTTTTTCAAAAAGCTTTAAAGCTGTATAATTATCTTTTACTGATTGCTGAACATTGCCACTATAATTATTGAGTCTTGCACTCACCACATAACAATTGGCAAGACCGGTTTGGTTTCCTGCTTCCGTGTAATATTTTATGGCAAGATCTTTATACTTAGCAGCTTCACCATGCTCGCTTTTGCGAATAAGCACAACTGCCGTCATATAAGCGATCTTTCCCATCAGGTCTTTGTTGGTAGTTTGTTGCGCAGTTTGCAATGCCTTTTTTAAAAAGCTTAAAGCTTCATCATAGTTACTGCGCTGATGCACTGAGCCGATCGCATAGTACGTTTCAGCGAGATCCACATTACGCTTTAATTGCTCATATAATTTCTGAGCAGCGAGATAGTTGATCAATGCATCGGTTGATTTTCCTTTGCCTGCATAAGCCTGGCCGAGGAAGAAATAAGCGTCAGCTTCGCCACGGGTAAAGTTTATTTTCTTAGCAAGCTCCAAAGAAGAAGTAGATAACTCCAATGCACTGTCGACCTTACCTAATACTTTGTATTCAAAACTTAGTAAGTTCATTGCCCTTACTCTCGTTGTATCATTTGGATTGCTTTGGAGCACTTGTGTTAATGAGTCTATAGCTGCACGGCCTCTCTTTTGCGCATGTAACGATAGTTGCAGGCAGGCCAGTGCAAGAATCATGAAAGCATTTTTCATCGTGATCAATGGTTTTGGAAAAGTGAAGATAAGTTAACAGGCATACTGCACGATTAACATGTTTGTGCTAAAATTTATGCTGACGAACAGTTTGGTATACCCCGTTTGTGGTATATAGCCTCCATATTTTCAAATACATTGTTAAAATTATCTGCAATTTTTTTTGGATAGCATAGGGGTAAATGGTCTGTCGGTTGTTATATTAAAAAGTATTTTTGGGCGCAGCTTTATTAATAGAGTACAGGGCACAGGGAATGGAACTGGAAAACGAAGCCATTGGCACATTACTGGCGCAAAGGGACGAAATAGCCTTTGAACAGGTTTTTAAAACACATTTTAAACGCCTGCATGCCTATGCCTTTACTATACTGAGGGATGAAGTGGAAGCGGAAGAAATAGTGCAACAGGTTTTTTTCAAGCTTTGGGAAAGAAATGAAAACCTCTCATTGTCCGGTTCTGTTTCTTCCTATTTATACCGGGCTGTGCATAATGAAAGCCTTAATTATATCAAGCATCAGAAAGTAAGATCAAATCACCAGTTGCATGTTGCGTACAGTATGAAGAACGAAGTGGAACATCCTGCAAAAAAAGTAATGGCCGGGGAACTGGAGAAGAAAATTCATACTGCATTGAATGAATTACCAGAACAATGCCGCACTATTTTCCAAATGAGCCGCTTTGATGAATTAAAGTACCGTGAAATTGCAGATAAGCTTGGTATATCAGTAAAAACAGTAGAGAACCAGATGGGCAAAGCATTGAAATTGTTGCGGGAGAAATTAGTTGACTTCCTGATCTTTATTTTATTATTTATTCATTTTTAATACCACAACCCTGGAACAAAAATTTTACCATATTGATGATGACCTGCTGGTGAAACACCTGCTGGGTGAAGCATCTCCCGGAGAAGAGGAAGCGGTGAATGAATGGATGAATGAGAATGCAGCAAACAAAGAATATTATGACCAGCTCAAAAAGGTCTGGGATAACAGTAAAAAACTTGCTGCTGATTCAACGCTTGATGTAGATAAAGC
>Ga0184624_10000183_pt1 | contig 15361 bp, 16 predicted proteins | sample PLM3_5_b1_FD_133157 | JGI IMG/M metagenome (GOLD analysis project Ga0184624, IMG submission 133157) | Groundwater sediment microbial communities from an aquifer in East River, Colorado, USA - PLM3_5_b1 | ecosystem: Environmental > Terrestrial > Soil > Riparian zone | place: USA: East River...
CCGTGTCGTCGACCTCGGACGCCAACATTGCTGCGTCGCCGTACGGGACGAAGATCACCTCGCCGGGCAGCGGCTCAAAGGGTATGCGGTACCTCTCATTGTGAGTCAGGGCAAGCGCGCCCATGGAGCGTCCGTGAAAAGCACCCTCGGTCGAGATGATCTTGCTGCGCCCGGTCATACGGGTGATCTTGAATGCTGCCTCGTTGGCTTCGGTTCCCGAGTTGGTGAAGAAAACCCGCGCTTCAGCTGCGCCTGTCATACTGCTCAACCGTTCGGCGAGCGCTACCTGGGCCGGGGTGGCGAAGAAGTTCGAGACGTGACCGAGGGTGGCAATCTGGCCAGTCACAGCAGACAGCACAGTCGGATGCGCGTGGCCGAGCGCATTGACTGCTAGACCAGAGAGCAGATCCAGGTACCGACGTCGGTCGGCGTCCCAGAGGTAACAGGCCTCGCCTCGAACGAACACGCGCTTCGGCGGACCGAAGGTGTTCATCACAGACTCGGAGTACGCCTCCAGCACCGCGGCTGAGGATGCCAAACCCGACAGCTCGCGACTTGTCGTCATCGGGTCGGCCGTCATGACCGCACTCCCTGCGGCGGTTCGACAGGGCCGCCCACGCGCGCTCCTGATTCTTCTGGTGCGCGCGGCGGGGGTCCAAGGGGGTCGCCCCCCTTGCTGATGGACGCGGCCCCGAACTCGCCGTTGTCGTATTCCTGTGGTGGGATGCCTTCGTCGCGGGAGAACACTCGGCTACCCAGGCGAACGAATCCGTCTTGGGTGACCATGGTGCCGATGCCGACGTTGGTGAAGATCTCCAGGAGTAGCGCATGCGGCACCCGGCCATCGACCACAGTGGCTCGCGTCAGGCCGCCCTCGATAGCGCGCAGGCAGGCCTCCATCTTCGGCACCATGCCCGATTCAAGATTGGGCATTAGATCACTCAGCTCGGTTGCTGACAGCTCGGTGATCACCTCGCTGCTGTTCGGCCAGTTGCGGTAGAGCCCTTCCACGTCGGTCAGCACGACCAGCCGTTCCGCTTTGAGCGCTACCGCCAGCGCGGCGGCCGCGGTATCAGCATTGACATTGTGCACTACGCCGTTGAGGTCGGGTGCGATGCTGGCGACCACCGGTACGCTGCCTGAGCTGATCAGACCTTCGACGGCTTCGGTACGCACTGAGACAACATCCCCGACCAGTCCAAGATCGACTTCCTCGCCGTCGACCACGGTTCCCCGCCGCTCGGCGATGAACAGCCCACCATCCTCCCCGGACAGCCCGACCGCCACGGTGCTATGGGTGTTGATCAGCCCGACCAGATCTCGTCCGACCTGACCGACCAGCACCATGCGCACCACCTCTATGGCCTCGGGGCTGGTGACCCGAAGCCCGCCGCGGAATTCCGAGGCGATCCCCAGTCTGGAGAGCATCGACGAGATCTGAGGCCCGCCGCCGTGGACCACCACAGGATGGATGCCGCACCGCTTCATGAACACAATGTCCTGGGCGAACGCCCGCTTGAGATCATCGTCGATCATGGCGTTTCCGCCGTACTTGATCACGACGATCTTGCCTGCATAGGTCTCCAGCCAAGGCAGCGTCTCGGTGAGTATCGACGCCTTCTCCACTAGTGAGAGTGGCCGGGTTTCAGCTTGCTCCGGCTGCGGTCGGGAGTTCATGTCGAGTACTCCGCGTTCTCTTTGACGTAGTCGTAGGTGAGATCGTTGGTCCAGATGGTGGCGTCATGGCGGCCATTGCGTAGATCGACCTCGAGGTGCACGTCATGCCCGCTCAGGTCGACGAGTTCGCGGGGATCGCCGATGGAGCCGTCTCTGCAGACCTGCACGCCGTTGAAGGCGACGTCGATGCGGTCGGGCTCGAAGTCAGCCGTCGTGGTTCCAATCGCAGCCAGCACACGTCCCCAGTTGGGATCCTGGCCGAAGACAGCGCATTTGAAGAGGTTGCTGCGGGCGATTGCTCGACCGACCTGCACTGCGTCCTCCTCCGACGCTGCGTGGCGCACCTCAATGGCGATGGTGTGAGCGGCACCTTCGGCGTCGGCTAGCAGCTGCAGGGCGAGATCATGACAGGTCTCGCTGAGCGCGGCTTCGAAATCCGAAGCTGTGGGCCGCATCCCCGAAGCGCCGCTGCTCATCAAGATCACCGCGTCGTTGGTTGACATGCAACCATCGCTATCTATCCGATCGAAGCTGCGGCTGCATGCGCCCGCCAGCTGATCATGAAGCAGGCCTTGATCGACGATGGCGTCGGTGGTCAGGACCACGAGCATCGTGGCCAGTCCCGGTGCCAGCATGCCGGCGCCCTTGGCCATGCCGCCGATCGACCAGCCCTCATCTGCGAAGCTCGCCTGCTTCGGCACCGAGTCCGTTGTCATGATCGCCTCGGCGGCCGCCTGCCCATCGTCGTGGCTGAGCAGTGGAACCAGGTTGTTGATTCCGGCTGTCAGTTTGTCCATCGGCAGCCGCATCCCAATCAGGCCCGTAGAACAGACGGCGACATCAATGGCACCTACTCCGGCGGCATCCGCAACCAGCTCAGCTGTGCGATGTGTGTCGGCGAAGCCTTCCGGCCCGGTGCAGGCATTGGCTCCCCCGGAGTTCAAGATCACCGCTCGCAACCGGCCGTCGCTCAGCACGTGCTGGGACCAGATCACGGGCGCCGCCTTGACTCGATTGCTGGTGAAGACACCGGCCGCGGCATAATCCGGACCGGTGCTGAGCACCAACGCCAGGTCACTTCCACCACTACTCTTCAAACCCGCCGACAACCCGGAGGCAAGGAAGCCTGCGGCCCTGGTGACGCTCACGGTGCCACGCCTACCGTCGAGAGGCCGGTCGTCTCCGGCAGGCCGAGCGCCAGATTCAGACATTGCACCGCGGCGCCCGCCGTGCCCTTGGTGAGATTATCCAAAGCGGCGACGGCTACCAGCCTGCCCGCATCGTGATCAACGGCCACCTGGACGTGAACCGCGTTCGATCCGAGCACTGACTTGGTCTGCGGCCACTGGCCTTCAGGCAGCAGATGGACGAAGGGTTCATCAGCGTACGCCTCGGCGTACGCGGCGTAGGTGCGCTCGGATGAGATCCCGGCCTGCGCCAGCGGAGCAGCGCACGTGGCGAGAATTCCACGAGACATCGGGACCAACACGGGCGTGAATGACACGGATGGCTCGGTGGCGCCACAGGCCGCGAAGTTCTGCAGCAGCTCAGGCGTGTGACGATGCACCCCGCCTACTGCGTAGGCACTTGCCGAACCAATCAGCTCGGCGCCGAGCAGATGCGGCTTCAGCGAGCGGCCGGCGCCTGAGGGACCACTGGCCGCAACGACGACGACGTCCCGGGCGGTCGTCAAGCCGTGCGTGATCGCCGGCAACAGCGCCAGGGTGGCGCTGGTCGGGTAGCACCCGGGCACGGCAATAGCTCGGGCGCCTGCCAGCTTGTCCCGCTGGCCGGGCAGCTCGGGTAACCCATATGGCCAGGTGCCGGCATGAGCCGACTGGTAGAACCTCTGCCACGCCTCAGCCTCCGACAGCCGAAAATCGGCCCCACAATCGATCACCAGGGTGTCGGCATGCAGTTGCGCAGCCACCTCGCCAGAAGCCCCATGCGGCAGAGCGAGGAAGACCACATCGTGATCAGCGAGCACCTCCCGGGAGGTCTCTGTCACCAACCGATCTCCCAATGGAATCAGTTGTGGATGGTGCTGGCCAAGTGGTGTTCCCGCATTGGCGGCCGCCGTTACAGCGCCGATCTCCACTTGAGGATGGGCCAGCAGCAGCCGGAGCAGCTCTCCGCCCGCATAACCTGTCGCGCCAGCTACGGCGACCCGTATAGTCACTCGCATGACTATGCCATAGATGACAAAGTCATGCATATCCACGTCTCTCAAGGCGTGGTGCGGTTGCATCCCGGAGTATTGATCCACAGGCCGAGGCTTGCAGGAGAACTGCCCACGGATTGGAGCCGTCGCCTTCGCGTCAGCCTGCAGCGCACCCGTGATCTTGACCAGCGATCCAATGGATCTCGGCGTGCTTGCCGATCATGCTGAGCAATCGATCCTTGTCTCAACGACGTAGGTGCTTACGCCGAATCGCGCAGCCGGAACGCCAACCTTGTCTGCCATTCCCGCATGTCAGGCACTTCCGCCGGATCGCTGAGGTATTCCTCGAGCCGGCAGCCCCATGTGTTCCCGTCGGAGTCCCACTCCAAGCCGCGTTCCGCGGCCCAATCCAGCAGGTCACCCGTCGCGGTCACGAGCGTGTCCGGATGACCCGTGTGCACCACCGTGACGTAGCGGCCGGCAGGCAGCACGCCAGCGCGGATTTCCCCGTTGCCCTCGACCGGGCTCGCGACCGGGACTCCCGTCTCGAGCTCAAGTTCGTTGTCCATGTCGACGACGACGTATCTCCAGAAGGGTGGGCCCACCGGGCTAACGCCTCGGTCAGCCAGCCAGCCGAAAACCCGGTCCGTTAGTGGAGGAACCACCGAACCAAGGTCCTCCATTCGTACTTTCACGGGGATCGCCGCGTACGGCTGATCCGTCCTGGTTTCGATAGTCGGACTCTCACCCACGAGCAGACTCCTCTTCTCTTGAGGACTTAACCTCATCGGTTCTTAGACCGCACAGGGAGCCCGAACTCATCGTTCTGAGCTACAGAGTTCGCTGGACAGCTCCCGTGCGCTCGGCAGCGGCGGCGACGGCAGCATCCCGCGCCTCAGCGGCCTCTGCATCAGTAAGTGTGCGATCCGGAGCCCGGAACCGAAGAGCGTAAGCCAACGACTTCTTGCCGTCGCCGACCTGCGGACCGGTGTAGACGTCGAACAGCCAGATGGACTCCAGCAACGGTCCGGCTCCCGTCCGCAGCGCACGTTCCACTGCCGCGGCCGGCACGTCGACGTCGACGATCAGGGCCACATCCTCTTTAGCTACGGGGAAACTCGAGATCATCGGAATATCGCCACCGGTCGGCGCCGCGGCAATTAGCGCGTCAAGATCGATCTCCGCTGCAGCAGCGCGCGTCGGCAGCCCAAAAGCCGCACAGACCTCCGGGTGCAACTCGCCGGCGTACCCGATCCCCTCGCCCGTCGGCAGTGTGAACTCTGCGCACCGCCCCGGATGCCATGGCGGGTACTCTGCCGCGCCGCGGTCCAGCCGCAATCCGACTGCCGAAGCGGCTGCCTCGACGAACGCGATTGCCTGCTGCCAGTCTGCCGGGACTCCTGGTCCGTCCCAGCCCTCGAGGACCCACTGGCCGGTGAGCAGCGCTGCGAGGTGTCGAGGTTGCTGACCCAGCGCATGATCCAGCGCAGCAAGCTCCTCCGCGGAGGGCCGTTGCGTCACGGGTGGCCGCGGCGCAGCCTGCAGCGGATCATTGGCGAAGAACACCAAGCCCGCCTCGAAGAGGGCCAGGTCGTCGTTGCCGCGACTGCGGTTCCGGGCCACGGCCGCGAAGAGTCCCGGCAGTATCGAGGTGCGCAGGTAGGGACTGTCTTCCGATAGTGGGTTGACGATCTTGTTCAAGCGCCGGCGCTGATCATTGGCCGGCACACCCATCAGATCCAGGTCGGTCTCCGATGCAAACGGGAAGCTGAGTATTTCGACAAATCCGCGAGCGGCCAGCGCGACATTGATCGCACGCCGTGCCCGCTGGCTTCTGGTGAGGCCATTGCCGAGTGGCGCAGTTGGAACGACCGGCTCGATGGTGTCGAAGCCGATCTGCCGGCCAACCTCTTCGACGTAGTCATATGGATCGTTGAGGTCTGGTCGCCAGCTCGGTGGCGTGACCGTCAAACTGTCGCCATTGTCGATCACGGTAGCGCCAATGGCCTCCAGCAGCCGTACGACCGAGGAATGGTCGATGTCGCTACCGAGAATCCGCGCCGGCAGCGTGTCGGCGATGGTGGTGCTGGAGCGGGGTGGTACCGCGCCGCGTACGGTCTCCTCCGGCAGCAATGTGCCACCCGCATACGCCACGAGAAGCTCTGCCACTCGATGCGCGGCTGCGTAGCTGGCCTCAGGGTCAACGCCCCGCTCGAACCGCCGGGACGCCTCCGATGACAGCTTGTGGCGTCGCGATGTACGCGCGATCGTCATCGCATCGAAGTGAGCAGCCTCGATGATCACATTATGGGTGTCCTGCGAGAGTTCGGTCGTGGCTCCGCCCATCACACCGGCGAGCCCGATCGGTCCTGAGGCATTGGTGATCAACAAGTCGTCGGGATGCAGTGGGCGCACGACATCGTCCAGAGTGGTCAGCTTCTCGTCTTCAACTGCCTTGCGTACGACGATGGGGCCGTCGAGCAGATCGGCGTCGTAGGCATGGATCGGCTGACCTGTCTCCAACATCACGTAGTTGGTGATGTCGACTGCCACCGAGATGGAGCGCATCCCTGCGAGCTGGACGCGGCGGGCGAGCCAGCGTGGGCTGGGCCGACCGGGATCAATCCCGGTGACGGTGAGCGCGACGAACAGCGGGCAAGCCTGCGACTGCAGCTCAACCGGACAACCGTTCGTGGTTTCAGCGGGCACCGGACGGTGTACGGGATCGGTGAAGGCGACTCCGAGAGCCTGGGCCGACTCGCGGGCAATGCCGCGGATGGACAGGCAGTAGCCCCGATCCGGAGTGACTGCAATGTCGAGCACCTCCTCACGGAGGTGGAGGATCGGCGCAGCGTCGCTGCCCGCCTCCAGATCTGGTGCGTCAAGCACCAGGATCCCGGTGTGATCATCGCCGAGACCCAGCTCCTTAGCCGAGCAGATCATGCCGTCGGAGACATGGTCGTAGGTCTTGCGCGCCGAAATCCCGAAGCGGCCGGGCAGCATCGCGCCGGGCAGCGCAACCACGACGAAGTCGCCAACCTCGAAGTTGTGTGCACCGCACACCACACTGCGCGAACCGGAGGGGTCATTGTGGCGACCAACATCCACCTGGCACCAGCGGATCGGCTTGCCGTTGGAGTGGACCTCGAGCTCGTACGCCAGCACTTTGCCGATCACTAACGGACCGGTGACATCGGCGCCAACCTGCTCGACCGTCTCAACCTCCAGCCCAGCTCTGATCAGCGCCTCAGCGAGAGTACGGCCGTCAAGATCATCAGGCAGCGCGGCGTACTCGCGGAGCCAGCTCAGCGGCGCCCTCATTTGGCGTGCTCCTGCGCACCGCGGGGGTTCAAGGGGGTCGTACCCCTTGCTGTACTCATCGGGCGGTACCCACCAGCGCGCGGCTGAAGCGCACGTCGCCTTCGATCATGTCGCGCATGTCCTCGGCGTTGTTCCGGAACATCAGAGTGCGGTCCACGCCCATGCCGAACGCGAAGCCGGAGTAGACGTCGGTGTCGACGCCGCAGGCCTGGAGTACGCGTGGGTTGACGACACCGCAGCCACCCCATTCGATCCAGCCTTCGCTTTTGCAGGTACGACAAGGATTGTCGGGATCGCCGACTGAGGCGCCGTGGCAAACGAAGCACTCCAAGTCGACCTCGGCCGAGGGCTCGGTGAAGGGGAAGTAGTTGGGCCGCATCCGGGTACGCGTCTCACCGAACATGGCGCGCGCGAAATGATCAAGGGTTCCGCGCAGGTGGCCGAGTGTGATGCCCTTGTCTACGGCCAGTCCCTCGATCTGGTGGAAGACGGGAAGATGCGTGGCGTCGTACTCATCGGACCGGTACACCCGGCCTGGACAGACGACGTAGACCGGCAAATCGCGAGTAAGCAGCGCCCGCACCTGTACCGGCGAGGTGTGGGTCCGCAGCACAATGCCACCGTCCTCCGGCTCGACGAACAGCGTGTCCTGCATGGTGCGGGCGGGATGATCAGGGATGAAGTTGAGCGCGTCGAAGTTGAGCCACTCCGCCTCGAGCTCCGGGCCTTCGGCCACCTCCCAACCCATCGCGACGAAGACGTCCTCCATCAGAGCCATCAATGCGGTGATCGGGTAAAGGGCGCCATAAGGCTGCGTCTGGACCGGGAGGGTCACATCGACCCGCTCCTCGACCAGAATGCGAGCGAGCTCGTCAGCCTTGATCTGCTCCTCCCGTGCCTTGAGCGCCTCGTTGATCCTTCCGCGAGCCCGGCCCACGCGGGCGCCAACCTCTTTGCGCGCCTGAGGCGGTAACGCGCCGATTTCCCGGTTAGCGAGGGCGATGGGTGAGCGGTCGGCGGCATGTGCCAACCGGGCCTGCTTGAGCTCGGCCATCGAGGTCGCCGCCGCAAACGCCGCCAGCGCCTCCGCGACCATGGCGTCAACGCTCTCAGCATTCAGCGGCGTGACCTGAACGGGGTCGTAGCTCGTGTTCGGCCCGGACATGGCTCCCCTCGTGGGTGGACTGTGACGCACGATGCGCCTGGGACAGTCTAGGAATGTTGTCCACGCGCTGCTAGGCGTTTAGGGAGTGGACCCCTTTACGCCGCGTTGCGCGGTGGCGGAGGCGTATAGGAAGACGGCGGCGGCTGTCGAGAGGTTGAGGCTCTCGGCGCGGCCGTAGATCGGTAGGGCGACCAACCGGTCCAACGCGGTGCCGTGCTCTGGCGGCAGTCCCCACGCCTCATTGCCCATGACCCACAGGGTCGGTTGGGCCAGTTCCCCTGATCGTGCCAGGTCGTCGACGGTTGAGGGTCCGCTCGCTTCGGCGCCGAAAACTTGCAGGCCAGCTTTGCGAGCCAGGGTGACTGCGTCCGCGACGTCGACAGCGATCGCGAGCGGCAGATGGAACAGGCTTCCCGTTGTCGCGCGTACTGTCTTGGCGTTGTAGACATCGACGGAGTCCCGGCTGACCAGGACCGCGTCAGCTCCGAACGCATCGGCACATCTGATCACCGTGCCGAGGTTGCCCGGATCACGGACCTGATCACAAAGCACGACCAACCGAGGGTTGCCCGCGAGAGCCTGATCGGCAGGGACGTCGATCATCTGACACACAGCAACCAGACCCTGCGGGGTCACTGTCGCGGCCAACTCGGTCACGGCGCGCGCGGGGGCAACCGCAATCCGAATGCCGGCTTTGAACGCGGTATTCAGCAGATCGATGTGGCGGCCAATGCTGTCGTCGGCGACTATGAGCTCGAGCACCGTACCGGGACCGCATAGTGCCTCTGAGATGGCCTGGCGACCCTCCGCAAGGAAGCGCCGCACCAACTGGCGCTCCTTACGTCGCAAGAGCCGGCGGGCCGCTCGCAGCATCGCTTGGGACGCCGTAGCGAGATCGATCGCCTCGTCGAGAGTCGGCTCGTGTCGGCTCGAAGCCTCCACCGCGTCCGACGCAACGACGCCGTCTTGAGACAGTGCGACCTCAGGCGGCCGTGGCGTCGTTGGCCGGCAGGTTGGCTTTGGCTACTTCGACCAAAGCAGAGAACGCTGCGGAATCGGTCACGGCGAGATCAGCCAGGATCTTGCGATCCACCTCGATCCCAGCAGCCTTGAGACCCGAGATGAAACGGTTGTACGTGATCCCTTCCGCGCGAGCAGCGGCGTTGATCCGTTGGATCCACAGCTTGCGGAAGTCGCCCTTACGCGCGCGGCGGTCGCGGTAGGCGTACACCAGCGAATGGGTGACTTGCTCTTTCGCCTTGCGGTACACGCGGGAACGCTGACCCCGGTAGCCGGACGCCTGCCCGAGAACCTCACGACGCTTCTTGTGTGCATTGACGGAGCGCTTGACGCGTGCCATCGCATTTACTCCTTATGTTCTTGGGCGTGCGGCCGCACGCCTCGGGGGTCAAGGGGGTCGTCCCCCTTGCTCTGCCCATCGCAACGAGGCTCAGGCACTCTTGCCCAGCAGCTTCTTGGCCTTGGCGGCGTCACCTGGCGCGAGCACGGCGTCGCCATCGAGGCGTCGGGTGCGGGTGCTGGGCTTGTGCTCGTTCAGGTGCATCTTGCCTGCCTTGCGGTGCATGAGCTTGCCGGTCCCGGTGAACTTGAACCGCTTCTTGGCACCGGAGTGCGTCTTCATCTTCGGCATATGGATCCATTTCTTCTGTGCGCTCTAGTGCAGCGCGGATGACTTAGCTCAGGTCTACGTCGGGATCAAGGTTGTCGGCGGGCCCACGACGCTTCTTTGCCACTGGCTCGGCGGCAGCCTGCGCCCGGCGATCCGCTTGCTCGGTCCGCTCGGCCTCTGCATCGGCCAGCCGCTCGGCTGCACGACGATCCCGCTCAGCCTTGGCGTCGGCTCGGGCCTCGGTCTTCTTCTTGAGTGGACCGAGGACCATCAGCATGTTCCGGCCGTCCTGCTTGGGCGAGGACTCGACGTAGCCGTACTCGTCGACATCGGAGGCCAACCTCTTCAACAGGTTGTATCCGAGCTCGGGTCGCGACTGCTCACGTCCTCGGAACATGATGGTGATCTTGACCTTGTCGCCGGCTTTCAGGAAGCGTACGACGTGACCCTTCTTGGTCTCGTAGTCATGGCTGTCGATCTTCGGCCGCAGCTTCATTTCCTTGATCACTGTGTTGGTTTGGTGGCGTCGGCTCTCGCGCGCCTTCTGGGCGTTCTCGTACTTGAACTTGCCGTAGTCCATGAGCTTGACGACTGGCGGTCGCGCCATGGGTGCGACTTCTACCAGGTCCAGCTCGGCTTCTCGCGCTAGGCGCATAGCGTCTTCGATACGTACGATGCCGACCTGCTCCCCAGCCGGTCCGACGAGCCGGACCTCAGGGACGCGAATTCGATCGTTGATTCGCGGTTCGGTGCTGATATGTCCTCCACTTGGTTGTAGTGAGTTGACCAACCAGGCGGCACCGAATCCACAGCCGGCGACCCAAACAACAAGGGTCTCCGCGTACGCGAAGACCCCGAAACCCGCGAGAGCGGCAGCCGTCGCCATCCTCGCAGACCGACCCGACAACTATCCTTTGGCTGACGCTGTGCGGGTGGGAGATCAGGCCTCCACTTGCGGATTCAGTGCACGACTGAATCGGTCGCAGTCAAGATATCACCGCGGGCCGGATCGGCCACATAGGAACCATCTCAACGCTCGGATCAACGCCCGGTTGCGATGACCTATTCCTCGCTAACCGCAGCTCCGCGCGCACCCCCTCACTCGGTGGCGGGAATGATCCAGCCGAATTGGCCATCGGCCAACTCCACGAGGCGATGGCCCGAAGCAAGCTCTCCGAGAAACTCACCTTCAATCACGAGCGCATGTGGCCCTGCCCCATCGATGAGTATGGATGTCAGATCCTCATTCCTGGCGGTCTGCGCCACGCGGTCAACCGTTACCGGTACCGGGCGCGCATCTGGCCGCCAGCTTTGGAGTGCATCGAGGCCGGTGAAGGCCAGCAGCGCTCGACGCCCGTCATGCGCCTGAAGTGTCACGACCGACATCTCAGCTTCCTTGTCTGATGTAAGTCCGGCGACCGTCTCCCCCAAACGAGTAGCAGTAGCCACGATCGGGACGAGCAATCGGTCGCCACAGAGCGCGGCAACGGCTCGCAGGTAGGCGCGTGGAGTCGCCTCGGCGGCCGCGGCTGCAATCAGACGACGGGTCTCAGCAGACGGTGCACCTGTGTCACCGGGAAATGGGGAGGCTGCCAGCCGCGATTGATGATCCACTCGTCCACCCTTTCGGGGGGAGTCGGGTGCTCTCCCCCATCGTCGCTTCATGCTGAGCGTGGCACATTGGGAGAATGCCTGCTGTTGACACCGTAGTGAGTCCGGGGGTCTCTGGCCAGGCGTAGATCTCGCAGAAACCCCCGCTGACTAGGCAAACGATCTACCCAACGGTACTCAGCGTTAACCGTGAATTCTCAGCGTCTCACGGCCATCTGACGGCCAGCAAGTTGATCAAGAGCCAAGTAAGCCAAACCTGGCAGCAAGGCGCATCATATGCACATAAGCGGCCTGGCCACGTGTGTCACCACCTGACCAGACCTAACGGAACCCGCCTAACCAGGAGGCGGAATCCCGCTATGGAAAACGTATCTTTAGCCGCTGGCCATGTCAGCAACGCAGATGTTTAAGCATCGAGCTAATCCGGCCCGGCACCAACCCTGACAAGATCATCATTAAGTGGCCCTGCGAACCACTCCCCGGCACTGAGGCTTGTCGAGGATGGCCCGGTGACCGGCTGAACGCGGGTCTGATCCGGCGCAATCCGCCATCGTTTTGTCGGGCTGGCGAGATTTGAATCTGCACCCCTTGACCCCCAGATCGGGCCTCCACGGTTGTCGAGCGTGAACCACCTCTCGCTGCCCTAGGTGTCCATGGTTGACCGTTGACGTGCGCTGAGTTCGGCCGTCGCGGTCCGTAGTTGGTCCGTAGTTTCGCCCCACTCCCATGGCGCGCTCGTGAGTGCCAAGCCCCGTCGGAGCGAGTGTCGGTTCCCCGCCTCCGAACGCCCGTTCGATACACGTTGCATCGAACGTCGACAACTCGGTGAGCTCGGCGACTTGGCGGTCGGCCGCGACCGCGGAGCCGACTCAGGGGTGATCACATCGGCAACCGAGCCCCGGAGGTCCCGAGAATTGGTGGTGACGTGACTACGCGCAAGGGCAAGTTGCGTCCGGCTCGGCGCAGGACCTCAGAGACCGTTGTTCGGACGCACGTCGTAGTGATTACCGCGCACGCTGAAGGCGGCCGGGTTGCGAGTACCCGACCTGAGGTCGACCTGATCAAAGCCGCAATTCTCTACGCCGACAGCGTCGAGGTCCTCAGTCTCGGCAACCAGCTGAATCCGCAGCCTCGACGGCCATGCATCTGGATTACTGGTCCGCCAGAATTCAACGATCGCCACCTGGCGACAGCCCACGGCTCAGCGCAGCTGTAGCCGTACCTCCACAGGGGAACCGGCCACTAGTCGCTCTGCCACTCGGACGGACTTCTGGATCGGGAGCACATAACAGCGGTGCGAGCGCACGGGGAACAACGATGTCGCCCAGTGCGTAGCGCCAACTGTGACCAATACATTGATCGATCCGACGGACGTGGCCGACGGGCCGTGCTTGGCTCGGATGTCCTTTGAGAGTTCTGCTGGCAACGTGACAAAGCCCAAGGGGGCCTCGCCGTCGTACTGCCAGAGTTCGCCACCGAACGTGTAATGCATGGACCGACCGGGTCTCTCAGTCGAGGCGGGCGACTGCGGCCCACCGAACATGCGTTTCCGTCGCCGCCTCAGCGGCCTTGCTACGCCAGAGGACCGCCATCGGTCACCTCCTAGACGCCCGCCTCGGCATCAAGAGCATCCGTGCTTAAACATGGCCTTGAGAGAGGGCGGCTTCGTAGAGTCTTTGGGCCCGATCCGTGCGACCCCTTTCCACGGAGCCTCCACGGAGCCGCATACACGAACATCCGCAAACAGCCGGCAATAATCCCGCATGGGCCGCTCGCATGGGCTGAGATGGGCTGGAGTCATCCCGGCGATCGACACCTGCCGCCGGTGTTAAGGCCGATGCTGGTGAAGCCAGGGTGCCGGCCGATAGCGCCGTACGGGCTGATCAGCTTGACAATTCCAGGTGGCGCGGACCGACCGCGGTGCCATTCAGGTCTTACGCCGCCACTGCCCCGAGCCGGCCCGCCAACCCACGAACCTACGGGCCAACCGGTCAGCGGCACCACGTACGCCGCACGATCATCAGCCCGCCAACCGCTCTCAGCGACTTTCAGGTTCTCCACAGGCACTACGTGGATAACTAAGGCGAAGGCGGACCCAAGGCCGCCTATGGCCCCGGCGCCAAACGCGATGTCTCACCCGCTCGCCGGGGCCATCGTTCAATGGGGCGACGTCGTGATTCTCATCCCGTCAGCCGACCGCGCTGATTCTGAAACAAATCGCATTCGTTTTCATGACCATGAGCCAAAGGCCAGACAGAATGGCTTTTGCATAGGTCGCGTCGAGTTCGAGGCATCCGAGTTCTAAATCGACGATGTGCTGCGCTTACCGTGGCGGGTTGGTCCTACACCTGGACGCGAACGCCACCGACAGCTCTCCGCCGTTCCCGCTCGCGCAGGCGACTATTCGCTTATTCGGACGCGACGAGGACGGTGTGATTTCAATGGCGGATGCTGGAGCACGACACCTGGTACACCGCTCATGATCCATGCCATGATGGCGATACCGGAGCGATCATGCTCGAGGAGGAGGGCATCATGGGCGAGGCACGCGAGGTCATGGATCGACTCACCGCGGCCTTAGATGCCCATGATGTCAAAGCCGCAGCGGAGTGCTACGCGACAGACGCTGTTGCGGTAACACCTGACCAGGGTGAGGTTAGGGGCCGTGAGGCGATCGCCGAGTATTTGCGCCAGCTCACCGACGGATTCCCCGACGTCCGATACGAACCCCAGCATGGGCATGAGTCGGGCAACGTGGCGATCGACGAAGGGTATGTCGTCGGAACACACACTGCGCCGCTGTCGTTACCTTCGGGGGAGAGCGTTCCGGCTACTGGAAAACAAATCAGGGTACGGAGCTGCGACATCGCTAGCGTCGAGGGTGGGCTGGTCACTAACCACCGCTTTTACTTCGACCAGATGGAGTTTCTCGGACAACTTGGACTGCTGCCGGAGATGCCGTCCTAAGCCTCATCGGTCCGAGGGGCTGGTTGCACGGGGAGCATCGCGCAGTACCTCCGTACCGGCATGCTTCGGCGGCAGGGTGTTCACAGGGCATCAATGTGTTCGCAGGGCGTGAGGCATGCCGCCCCTCGTCCTAACTTCAATGGGCCACCTTGCCACCCGACAAGGAAGACTCGTTTCACCCCAATGCAGATGGTCAGAAGGCTCGAGGAATCAATACCGTGCGGCCCGCGGTCGTAACTCGACGCCCGGTTGCTGCAGGATCGTCAGCACCGTGGTCTTTGCGATACCGCAAGCCTCAGCAACTTGTCGACTTGTCTCGCCACGTTGGTAACGAGTCACTACTGCGGCTTGGAGCTCAGACGTGACACGTTTGCGGCGAGGTCCGGGAGCGGCATAGCGAGATGGTTCGACAGCAGCGTGCCCTTGCCTGATCGAGTGGGGTACCGCGTTCAAATTCGGGTAACTCAGGACTACTACAAAAGCCTAAGCCAGAGACCCTTTCGTTGAAGCGACGAAAGGGTCTTGATCATTCTTGGCAGCAATTTGGCAGCAGGCGGGACCGCCTGATCCTGAGCCATCTCGACCTTCAGTGCGGCAAATGTTGGTGTCCCCTAAGAACGTCGTCAACGCCAGTTCATCGTGCGGGTACCGGGCGGATACCGGCGAGCACTTTTCCTCGCGAGGAATGCCGGACAACGGTTCCGACCGTGTCGTGAGCGCTGTGAGGGCGGACTGACGCCCACTCTCGCAGCGATTCCGAGCGCTTCCCTTTGCGCAGCGAGCGCTTCGGGGCATGTCGGAAATCCGCTCGATTAGCATCCGCACGCCG
>Ga0184624_10000184_pt1 | contig 15334 bp, 13 predicted proteins | sample PLM3_5_b1_FD_133157 | JGI IMG/M metagenome (GOLD analysis project Ga0184624, IMG submission 133157) | Groundwater sediment microbial communities from an aquifer in East River, Colorado, USA - PLM3_5_b1 | ecosystem: Environmental > Terrestrial > Soil > Riparian zone | place: USA: East River...
AACGACGGGCCGGCGCTCCGGCATGCTGATATCGGCGTGGCCATGGGACGGCGGGGAACCGAGGTGGCCCGGCAGGCCGCTGACCTGGTGCTCGCAGACGATGAGTTGAGCACGATGGTCACCGCCATCTCGGAGGGCCGCCGGATTTACGCCAACGTGCGGCGGTTTCTGCTCTTCGGCATGTCTGGTGGTGCCGCCGAGATCATGGTCATGCTGACTGGGCCGTTCCTCGGGATGCCACTCCCGTTGCTGCCGGCCCAAATACTCTGGATCAACCTGCTGACGCATGGCTTGACCGGGGTCGCGCTCGGTGCTGAGCCGGCTGACGAGGCGGTGATGCGGCGCCCACCGCGTCCTCCCGCCGAGAGCGTCCTCGGCGCTGGGCTCTGGAAGCGGATCCTGCGCATTGCCGTCCTCATCACGGCAGTGACCCTCGCCGTTGCCATCTGGGGTCTCATGAGCGGCCGGGAGTGGCAGACCATGGCCTTTCTCACCTTGGGCGCGCTGCAGCTCAGTGTCGCGATCGCCCTTCGAGGCCGACCGGGGACCTGGGAGAATCCATTTCTTCTGGTTGCCGTCGGCACAGCCTGGCTTCTGCAGCTTGCCGCGATCTATGTGCCGCCTCTGGCCGCACTCTTAGGAACCCAACCGCTTCCCCTGATCGACCTCGCCGTCGTCACAGGGGTCTCCTTGCTGGGCTACGCGGGCATCCGGCTGGACCGCAAGCTGCACCCGCGATAAGCCCCTAGGCAATCACTCAGGACCGACCGTGGAACCCGTGCAGCCGATGTCGCGGAGAAATCGTCGGGGCGGCTGACCGCCACGGTGCCGTGGCAGCCAGCAGAATGCGGCGCTCCGCGCCGGCGATGATGTCGCGGACCTGGTGCACCACATCCGGATTCACCGAGATCGACGTAATGCCCAGCTGCACCAGCTTCTCGGCATACTCAGGTCGGTCAGACGGCGCCTGGCCGCAGAGCGACGAGCTGATGCCGGCCTCTTGGCAAGCGCCGATGATGCGGGCGATGGTGTCGAGGACGGCCGGGTCGGCCTCGTCGAACAGCTCCGCGCACACCTCGGAATCGCGATCCACCCCGAGCACCAGCTGGGTCAGATCATTGCTGCCGATAGAGACACCTTCTATGCCCATCTCCGCGTACGTGGGGATCCAGTAGGCCACCGAGGGAACCTCAGCCATTACCCAGACGGGAAGGCCCGCGGCACGGGGATGCGCCTGTACGAGATTGAGGCAGCGTTCCAGCTCCCATGCCGTTCGTACGAAGGGGATCATGAGACGAAGGTTGGGAGTGGAATCGGCCACACGGCCGAGCACGTCCAGCTCAAGATTGAACAGATCAGGCTGATCGGTGTAGCGATAGCACCCCCGGTAGCCGATCATGGGGTTTGCCTCGTGCGGTTCATACGCTTCCCCGCCTTGCAGGCCGCGGAATTCGTTGGTACGGAAATCGATGCTGCGGTAGACAACCGGGCGAGGCGCGAATGCGCGGGTGATCTGCAGCAATGACTCTGACATAGCGTCGACGAAGCGATCTTGCTGACCAAGTTCGATCAACCGGCGCGGGTGGACACCGCTCAGGGCGTCGGCCACCATGAATTCGGCTCGGAGCAGGCCCACGCCGTCCACCGGCAGGGCAGCAACTTCCTCGGCATGTTCGGCGACGGCCAGATTCACGTACAGCCTCGTCGCCAACGGCGAGACGGGTTCCGGCAGGGGCTGGGACGGCCTCTGAACGGTGATCGGAGCGGCCGCGCCGGAGTACACCTTGCCGGTGCGACCGTCGACGGTGACTTCTTGCCCTGGGTGCAGCATGGTGGTGGCGTTCCCGGTGCCGACTACGCAGGGCAGCTGCAGCTCGCGCGAGACGATCGCGGCGTGACATGTCACGCCGCCCCCGTCGGTGATCAACGCGGCCGCGCGCCGCATCGCCGGTACCCAGTCCGGACTTGTCATCTCGGCGACCAGAACTTCGCCATCCAGGAACTCGCCCTGCTGGTTCGGGGAGGTGAGGATTCGGACTCGCCCTGACGCGCGTCCGACAGATGCCGCCAAGCCGGAGAGTAGGAGGGTCGGGGCGGCTGAGGCCGCCGGGCGCGCCTCGGATTGCGGCTGGGCGTCAAGGGTTGTGATTGGGCGGGACTGGACCAGATAGGTGACACCTGCCGCCCGAGCCCATTCCAGGTCTTGAGGGGTGCCGTAGTGCCGCTCGGCACGTAATCCGAGCTCAGCAATCGCGATGATTTCAGTTTGGGCGAGGGTGCGACGCTCGCCCTCACCGTCGTCCAGCGGCTGCTCGAGATCAGCGCCGTCCGGCCCGCGAACGATCTTGAACTTCTGCCTTCCTTGACGAACCGAGATCAACTGTGGACCGGCCTTGTCAAGGATGTAGGTATCCGGCTCGACGCGTCCGCTGACAATGGCCTCACCCTGGCCGAATACCGACTCGATGATCAAGCGGTCGAGGGCTCCGGTGGTCGGATCGGCAGTGAACATCACGCCCGAGACCTCGGAGAAGATCATCTTCTGGATGATGACCGCAATCGCCGGCTCCTCGGTCAGGTGTTGCTCGGCCCGATAGGCCAACACCCGCTGGCCGTACAGCGATGCCCAACAGTCCTTGACGCGCGCCAACACATTGGGCAGTCCGATGACGTTGGTGAAGCTCGCATTCATGCCTGCGAACGAGCTGTCGCCGGCGTCCTCGGTCGTTCCCGAGGACCGTACGGCGACAGCGACATCGTCCCCGAGCCTGCGGTACGCGTTTGCGATGGCGTCCGCCATCTCGGCTGGGATGCTCGTGGCCATGATTTCTCCGCGTGCGGCCTTGTGTGTATCGGCAAGGGAGGCTTGATCGTCGGCATTGAGCCCGCTCAGCAGGCGGGCAAGCCGCGACCGCGCGCCCGACTTCGAAACTGCCTCGAGGTATGCGGCAGCGGTCACCACAAAGCCGGGCGGTACGGGCAATCTTGCGGTCGTCAGCTCGCCAAGGTTGGCGCCCTTCCCACCAACCAACGCGACATCAGTAAGACCGATCTCCCCGAACCAGCGAATCGCTTCCATTGCGGCATCCTCTGTTTGCAGCCTGTCGATGTTCACAATGTCGATCAGTACGGCCACAGCCAGTAGGGTCAAAGGTCTCAATTAGGGATGGATTCCGCCGCTGATCGCGAGGCCCCGCGCGGCTGCAGTAAGAGGGCCGAGCAGATTCGGGACTATCGACCCTGCCATTACCGCTACTTCTTGATCACTCTGTGAGTAGAGCTACGGCGATCCCTGCCCACGGCTGGCGCTCAAGCCCCGAACCGAGCACATATCAAGGAGCCCCACTATGTCGACTGTTCAGGAAGAGACGAAGGCACTGTTCAGAAAGGCTGTGGAGCGGGCCAGCTTGGCGCCGTCGGTCCACAACACCCAACCGTGGCATTTTGTTGTTCGACCCGACGTTCTCGAGTTGCACGCGGACAACGATCGACAGCTGAGAGCGCTGGATCCCACAGGCCGTCAACTGGTCATCAGTTGTGGCTGTGCATTGTTTAATGCCCGAGTTGGTTTGGCCGCCGACCGCGTCGTGCAGGTGGACCGCTTGCCCGACCCCGCGAAACCGGACTTGCTTGCTCTACTCACCGTGCTTGATGAGCCCGCGCCATGGACACCGCTGGTCAGGTTAGACCCCATGATCGAGAGACGGCATACGAACCGCCGAGACTTCTTTGAGGAAAACGTGCCCCCGGAAGTCATCTACGAGCTGACCACTGCTGCGGAGCAGGAGGAGGCGTCATTAGTACACGTTGTGGATCCCGAGCAAAAGGTCACGGCAGCGCGGCTGTCTCGGGAGGCCGAGGCTATCCAGAACGACGACCCCCGGTATCGAGCGGAGCTCCAGGCGTGGACGACTACAGACCTTCATCGCACGGACGGTGTTCCGGTCTATGCAATTCCGCATACCGATGCCCGCTCTGAGCCTGAGTCTCTGGTCCGCAATTTCGACGTGGCCGGAAAAGGATGGCTGCCGAGACTGAAGCAGTCAAGCCTCAACCATTGCCTGATGGTGCTAGGAACCGCGGAATCGACCCGATCGGCGTGGTTGCGAGCCGGCGAGGCGCTTCAGCGCATTTTGCTAGAAGCCACCCGGTTGGACTATGTGGTCAGCATCGCCAGCCAAGTGGCAGAAGTGCCGTCCACGCGGAAGCGCCTTCGCGAGGAGCTTGGTCTTGAGATTCATCCGCTCCTCTTGATGAGGATTGGACAGGCCGCCCCGACGCCAGCTGGAAAGCGACGGGACCTGACCATGATCATTTCAGAGACCGGAGACTGACTTAGCCGCCCTCGAGCTGGGCCTTGAGCCCGGCCCAGATCGTTTGTTCCTGGCGGCGCCCAAGGCGGGCGACCAAGGGGCCGAGCAGCCGCAGTGATCCCCTCGGGCTAACCTTCCAGGACCAGCTCATCCGGGTCGCTCCAGCAACGGGCTCGAAGGTTAATTCGCCATCAACGCCGACAGAGGACATCGTCGTGCGTGAGCCCAACCTCCTGGGCCTCTGGAACTCCGTGACCTCGATGAGCATCTCCACCGGTCGGCGCCCTGACTTTGCGACCGCGCGGAATCGCGTGCCGACCCCGATTGGCCCGTCCGTGATCTTCTCCGACTGGAGCATTTGTGGGTTGTAGATCGGTTCATTGCGTTGGTCTGCGACATAGTCGAAAACCTCTTCGACCGGTCGCTCGATCAGGATTTCGCCGCTGACTTTGGACATCTCAGCTCGCCTCTTTCCGCTAAGGCGACGCGATGATCGAATTGAGCTCGTCCTCCAGCCGGCGGGCCAAGTCATCAAGGTCTGGACCGTGATCAGGATCGACGATCACAGCGATGGTGAGCATGCCGGCGTACGAGAGGACCTCAAAGTAGGCAGTCATGTTTCCGCCCTCCCCAACTCCAACTGGAATGGCGGCAATGACCTCGTTCCCTCCAAGCCTCACCGGCTCGATGGGGCCGCGGACGTGCGTCACGAGTGTGTGGAATCGGTGCTGGTGGTTCATGTAGAAGCGGTAGCCGCCAAGCCTGGCGAGCAGCCGAAATAGCCCACCCATAATGGCAATGGGCGGTGGACCGGTCGCCGCCTCCTTGTGAGCACGCACCGCCGATTCAACCTGCGCGAGCCGGTCACCTACGTCGCCTCCAGTCGGGACATCGACGAGCATCGGGCTCACAAGATTCCCCACTGCCGGGCCGCCGCTCGGACGGCGACCGGAGACCGGGACCGTGATGGCAATCGGATCGACTAACTCTCCTCTGCTTCGTAATGCCTGATGCAGCGCTCGAGCAACGGCGACGAGAACGGCGTCATTAGTGGTCGCCGCGTTCCGATGTGCTGCTGCTGCGAGTTGAGCACGATCCAGCCTGATTACCGCCATTTTTCGGCGAGGACCCGTAGGTTGCACGAGCGAGCAGGGGACGGCCCGGGCTGGTCGAAAGCCCCCACCCGCGAACATCGCCCGGCGCAGCAACCGCCACGATCCGATCGCGCGGCGCAGCCCAACCAGACGGGTCAGCCATGCGTCACGAGCAAGACTCCTCAGCCTCGGCGTGGGTCGAGGGAAGGGCAGGTCAACAGGCGCCGCCCCCGGATCAACAAGTGCCGCTAGGACGTTCACACCGCCCAGGCCGTCTGCCAGGACATGGTGCAGCACGATGACGACCGCTGCTGCATCCTCCGCCAGCTCCGTGATCAAGACCACGGACCACAGCGGAGCCCATCTCGGCAATGGAGCCATGATCACAGACAGAGCTGTGTCATGCAGCGCCCGCTCGTCTCCCGGGGCTCGGCAGGGCACCGCCCGGACGTGGCGATTGATATGAAAGTCAGGATCATCAATCCACAAGGGACGCCCGCAGCCCGGTGGTACCTTGATCAACCTCTGCCGTAACCGTGGAATGGCAACGATGCGGTCTGAGACGATCTGCCGAAGCTGAGACAGGCTGAAATCACCGGGTCGATCCAAGATCAGGATGACTGCGAACTGCTGCGGCACCTTGCCGGTATCCATCGCCAGAAATGCCAAATCGGTTGAGCTGGCACGCTCGATATTTGGCCGCTCCTCGTTCGACGTCTCCACTGGCCAAAGGTCAGGCGTCGTCGATCCCACATGCCTATCTGACAGGGTGCCGGGGCGGCACGGAAGAGTCGAAGGTCACGCAGACGTACGTGCAAAGGCCCGACTGACGCCGTCCGGCGAGGAGAACATCCGCGTACATGGCCGGTGCTCCGTCCTTCGGCCATGGCCAAATCGGGCCTAGCCCCTCGAGGGCGGCCGTTGGGCACCTCCATCCTGTGCCGTAGCGCGTTGGTAGTAGGTCCGCATAGATGCGGGGGACGAAGGTCCTCACTAAGGGACGACCAAGGGCGGTTGTCCGCATACGACCGCGCCACCACTGTCGTAGGTGTAAGAGGAAGCGGTCAAGGGACCAGCCATGCCAAATATCGATCAGTCTGAGCTAAAGCGCAGTGTCAATGCGATCGTGAATCGCTGGCCTGCCGTCGGTCTGGCGGTGGGCGTGGTCCGCGACGCAGGGCTGGAGTTCTTCTTCGGTCACGGCGTCGCACACATCGAGTCGGCGATACCGGTGACTGAGGACACGGTCTTTCGAATGGCCTCCATCACGAAGACCTTCACCGCCATTGCAGTGATGCAGCTAGAGGAGCAAGGCCTGATCGACATGGATGCTCCCGCCAACGACTACCTGCGCGGCTTCCGGCTCGTGCCGGCGAAGGCAGGCTGGCGTCCTGCCACGACGCGGCATCTGCTGACCCACACCGCCGGCGTGCCCGAATGGGTTCACCCGTCACGCATGATCAACAGCGGCTGGTTCGGGGAGAGCTTCCCTCTCGGAGAGCGTCTGCCGACCCTCGCCGAGTACTACCGGGGCGGCCTGCGGCTGGCAGCCGAGCCGGGCACGATCTGGACCTACACCGACCACGGAGTCGCCACCCTCGGCCAGATCGCAGAAGACGTCAGCGGGCAGCCGCTGCACCGTTACTTCCGCGAGCGCATCTTCGAGCCCCTCGGGATGACCGATACCGATTTGTTGCGATCGCAACGGCTTACGTCCCGGCTGGCCACTGGCTACCGCCTGCGTTCCAACGGGGCAAAGGCTGTGACCGACCGTCAGTGGGTTACTGCGGCGGCCAGCTCGATCTACTCCACCCCGAGGGACATGGCGCGCTACGTCGCCGCGCTCCTCGGGGGTGGTTCAGGTGAGCACGGTTCGATCCTGCAACCGGAGACGGTTGCTCTGATGTTCGAGCCGCACTACCAGCCCGACCCGCGGATACCGGGTATGGGCCTCGCGTTCTGGAGGGTCGACCTCGGCGGGCATCCTGCGGTGGAGCACCAGGGGGTGCTGCCCGGGTTCAACTCCCAAATCTTCCTCGCGCCGGACGACGGCGTCGGCGTCATGGCGTTTACGAATGGGTCCAGGAACGCTGCCAGCTGGCTCACGGGGGAGATGGAACAGCTGCTCCGCGAATTGATCGGGTTCCCCCGGGAGCGTATCCGCAGCGACGTTCCGCAGCGTCCGGAGATCTGGGGCGAGCTCTGCGGTCGGTACCGGCCCCGCGCGCAGCGGACGGACATGCAGGCGTGGGGCATCCTCGGCGCAGGAGCTGAGGTCGGCGTCCGGCGCGGCCAGTTGATCCTTCGAACCCTCAGCGCGATACCGGCGCTGTACCGGGGCCTTCAGTTGCATCCCGACGACAAGGAAGACCCGTACGTCTTCCGGATCGACCTCTCCAAGTACGGCCTGGGCACGGTCAGGGTGGTGTTCAGCCGCGACCCTTCAGGAACGACGACTGGAGTCCACCTCGACGGGCTTCTGCTGTCCGCCCAGAAGCGCTCCGGACGACCGCTTGGCCGGCTGCACGCGGGGAGACCGGCATGACCCTCAGCGAGATCACAGAGTTGTGGCGCATGAGCGCCACGGAGCTAGCCGCAGCGATTAGATCCAGACAAGTTTCCAGTCAGGAAGTCATCGAGGCGCACCTTCGGCGGATCGAGGCGGTCAACGGCTCGATCAACGCGGTTGTCATCGTTCTGGCGGAGCAGGCGCTAGACGCGGCCAAGGAAGCTGACCGTGCGGTCCGCGGTGACGGTGATCTGCCGCAATTCCACGGTGTGCCCTTCACCGTCAAGGAGAACATCGACGTCGCCGGAACGCCGACGACGCAAGGATTGAAGGCACTAGCGGACGCCTACCCGAGTCGGGACGCTCCTATTGTCGAGCGCCTGAAGGCCGCTGGCGGGATCGTCATGGGCCGTAACAACCTCCCCAGCGGCGCGCTCCGCTGGCACTGCGAGAGCGAGCTGTGGGGGGCGACCGTGAACCCCTGGGACCGGTCTCGAACCCCCGGCGCCTCGAGCGCGGGCGAAGCTGCCGCTATCGCGACCGGCATGAGTCCGTTGGGCCTTGGCAATGATGGCCTCGGATCGCTGTGCCATCCCGCGCAATGCTGCGGTGTCAGCGCGTTGAAGCCCACGTTGGGACGCGTTCCGAATGCGAGCACTGTCGAGCCGGCGGACATGGCCACGATCGGCATGCAGCTGACGGGTGTCAACGGCTCGCTGGCGCGACGGGTTGCAGACCTCCGGGAAGCCTTCGAGGTCATCGCGGGGCCAACCTGGCGAGACCCGTGGACTGTGCCTGTGCCGCTTTATGGCCCCGAACCCGCCAAGCCCACCCGAGTCGCCCTCGTGCTCGACCCGGCTGGGCCGGGAACTGCGAAGCAGGTGCAGGACGGCGTTCGCAAGGCTGCCCAGGCACTCGAGGACGCTGGCTACGTCGTCGATGAGGTCGAGCCGCCGGCGATCGACGTGGCCGCAAAGGCGCTGGCGGTCATGCTCAGCACCCCGGGGATACGGGCGGTGTGGCAACAGGTTATGCCGCCGCCGCTGCCCGCCGCTGTTCGGCAGTTCCTGTCGGCATTCTTCGAGGCGGCTGGCGATCCCGACCCGGTCGCGGCCGAGCAGAGCTTTATCATGCGGCATTCACTGCTGCGATCGTGGAGTGAGTTCCAGGAGACGCACCCACTGATCGTCGCCCCGATCGCCACCGGGATCCCCTCCATAGCGGGGACCGATCTTGACGAAGGTCGGGTAGCCGAGGACCTACGGACCATGCGCATGGCCATGGCCGTCAACGCACTCGGCCTGCCTGCTGTGGCGCTCCCCGTCGGCATCGGGGACGGTCTTCCTCAGGCGGTGCAGGTGATCGGCCCCCGGTACCGCGAGGACATATGTCTCGATGCCGCGGGGGCCATTGAGAAGCGGGTCGGCATCATTACGCCGATCGATCCCAGACAGCCGCCGGTGCACTCATTCGGGGAGTAAGAAAGGAGCAGAACGATGAACGCGTCCCCCATCAGACCCGACGAAGGCGAGCACACGACGCACGCGTCCGGTCGGATTGATGAGCTCGGCCTGAAGGCGACGGTGGCTCAGGTCCTCGACCGCTGGCCGTGCGCCGGACTGGCCGTCGCGGTGATCGCTGATGGACGTCCCGCGTGGTTCCACGGGCACGGCCTCGCCGATGTCGCGGCGAAGACGCCCATCACCGAGGACACCGTCTTCCGCATCGCATCGCTCACCAAGACCTTCACCGCAGTCGCTGTGATGCAGTTGTGGGAGCAGGGGCTGGTGGACCTCGACGCGCCGGCAAACGACTACCTCCGCACCTTCCAGCTGGTCCCGACCAAGGGGAGCTATCGGCCGGCAACTGTGCGGCACCTCCTTACGCATACCGCTGGAGTTGGTTACTGGCGGCGGCTCTCGGACCTGCTTCAGCCGGGGGTCGGTTCGGGCGACCGCGCACGACGATCAGGGGCGCTACCCCTTGCGCAGTACTACCGCCGGGGCCTGCCCATAGAGATCGAGCCAGGAACGAAGTGGGTGTACAGCAACCACGGGTTTGCCGCGCTCGGCCAGATCGTGGAGGACGTGAGCAGCCAGCCGTTGGATCGCTACCTGCGGGAGCGCATCTTCGACCCGTTGGGCATGGAGCACACCGACCTCACTCGATCGGAATGGATCCGACCCTACCTGGCCACCGGGTATGTGCTGCGCTCCCGCGGCCTCAGGCCCGTCGCCGACCGCGAGGTCCCGACCCCGGGCGGGGGTGGGATGTACTCCGCCACCGCGGACATCGCTCGCTACGTCGCCGGCCTTCTGAGAATTGCCGCCAACGAGCACGGCTCGGTGCTCAGGCCGGAAACCGTGGCGACCATGTTCCGACCGCACTTCCAGCCGGATCCCCGCGTGCCGGGCATGGGTTTGGGGTTCGAGCTCGGCGAGGAGGGAGGTCAGCGGACTGTTGGCAAGACCGGCATCCTGTCTGGCTTCCATTCGGCGATGGCCCTGGCTCCTGAAGAAGGGATCGGGGTCCTCGTCTTCAGCAACACCGGCGGCCTCGACGGTCGCGGCGCGAGCGTGCCGCTCGCAACCATGCTCCTTCGTCTCCTGCTCGGCCTTGCCGTTGACCCAATCCGCATCGACATCGCGCCGCGCCCAGAAACCTGGGGCGACATCTGCGGGTGGTACGCCCCACCCCCCGGCCCCGTTACCAACTTGTCCTTGAGGGCGCTGATGGGGGCCGGAGCAGAGGTCGTGGTTCAGGGTGGCCACCTGATGCTGAAGCCACTGACCCCGATCCCAGCGATGCGACGCGGCTTCCGCCTGTACCCAGACGATCCCGACGATCCCTGGGTGTTCCGCATCTACTTCCCCGAGTTCGGGATGGACTTCCGTGTGGTGTTCGACGGCGGACCAAAAGACGGGACGGCCATGCGCCTCCTACTGGACGTGATGTCCTTCGACAGACGGCCGGACCTCCGCAACCCGAGACCGTGGCTGACCGGCGGGCTGGCCGTCGGCACGGCGGCCGTGGCGATCCGCAGCGTCCTGCGCCGACGACGTCATCAAGTCGGGCCGGGCACCTGATCGGCCCGTTCAAGGTGAGGAGCGCCAGCCGCGAACACGCGCGGTCGACTTAACCAAAGCGCGGAGGTCGTCGCGCGCACTCTCAGCGAAGACGTCGATGTCGGGATAGGCGTCCGCATCGGCGACGGCCATGACGTTGAATTGCCCTGCGTAGGACAGCGCGCCAACTCCGAGGGACTCGGTCCCGATGAGGTTCACTAGTGGGAACAGCTCGATGCGTTGCGCGCCGGCGAAGTAGAGCGGGGTCTGCGGACCGGGTAAATCAGCGCTGACGACGTTCACCCGCTGCCGGATAATGAGCTTGAGCATCGCCCCTCGGACGAGCCTGCTGCGGAACATCGTGCCCAGCGACGGACGGCCGATTGCCTTCCGTTTGGCGGTCTCGACGGCGATCTGCCCCAGCCTCCGGCCAGGATCGGCGATCCCAAGAGGGAGGGGGACGACCATCTGGCTGATCAGATTTCCCGCTTCCTGACCGGACCGGCCCCGGCGCAGCGACACAGGCACGTAGGTCGGCAGGATGACCCCTTCGATCGGTTCACCGCGGCTGCGCAGCAGGCCTCGCAGACCCCCAGCGATCAGTGCCAGCAGCACATCATTCACCTTGGCGTCATGCGTGTGTGCGACCTCGTTGACCAGCTCCAGGCTGCTACGCACCAATGCGAGGGTGCGGTCCTGGCCAATCACCCGATTCAGGCTCGTTCGGGGTCCGGGTTTCTCAGCCAGGAGCTCGCGGACCGCCGGCATCGCGGCCCGTGCCCGGTGCAGGATCGCTGCGGGGTGCCTGAGGCCCCTTAAGGCACGCCGAGGCTTCGCAATTTGACGCTGGATGTTGTCAAGGAGCAAAGCACGTGCCGATGGCCACGGCTCGGGAGCCCACGGATGTGCTGGCGCCGTTGCCGAACTCGGCGCTGCGTCCAGCAACGCACCGAGTTCAGCCACGCCGGCGGTGCCGTCGGCGACGACGTGGTGCAGTCGCACGAACATGCCAATACGGTCAGCAGGCTGGCCCGTGAGGAACCAGATCTCCCATAGTGGCCGTGACCGGTCCAGACGGCGCCGTCGCAGCCGCGCGACCGCCCGCAGCAGCTCCGCCTCGTCAGCCGGGGCATGAAGTCGCTCGACACGGACGTGATCGCTCAGGTCGAACGCCGGCGCATCCACCCACAGCGGCCCGCCGAGGCCTCGCCGGGGTACGTACAGGACCTGACGGAACCGGCGGAGGAGGTGCAGCCGACCCTCGATCGCGTGCTTCGCGGCCTCAATCCGGAAGCGACCGTCAGAATCGAGGAGGCTGCTGCCGTCGAGGACACCCAGAGCACCAATGTCCTGCGGCCAGACCTCGTCCGGCCACAGGATGAGCCGGTCTTCCGCGCTCAGCCGCTCCACCGACGACACCTGACGAGCATGCCGGGGGTCAGGCGCACCGGGCTAGGGCCTTTCGACCCTCCCGGCACCGGCCGCTTGATCGGATCCGCATGCTCCGAGCGCCACGTCACAGCACGTATTTCGGAGCGCTCGTGGCCAGGTGGGTGACCAGCCACGCCTTGAGCCGAGGTTCGGGTTCAACGCTGAGCCGCCATCCCAACATCATGTTCCCGTCTGGATTGACGCCGAGCAGCCCAGCAGGGCGTACCGCGGTGACTCCATCGCACCAACACCAAGAGCCTCAGCCGCAGCACGTCGCCCGCAACGCCGCGTTTCTCAGCCGACCAACTTGAATCACCTGCGGCCCTCACTCCGGCTCTACTCGATCCTGACACTCGCCACCGTCGCCGTGTTCTGGGAATGACCAGCTGTGCGGCCACGGGGCCACGAGCTCCTCGGCCGCTGTGCGTGAGGCCGACAAGGCTGCCACCATTTCACGCGCCCTCACCGGTCGGGGAGGAGCGCGTGGACCAGCAGCAAGTCGGAGCCTCGCATTGCAGCTGCCGCTCCCGCGTTGCGCGCCGCCGCCAGCGCCTCAGCGGAGCCGTCTACCCCAGCCACCATTTAGCCCGCCGCGCGATTTCCCGGCTCCGCGCTATCTTCTTTCCCTTTGGGGACCTCCGTCTCTGGGGCTGCGGCCGCTGCCGTGTGCTCGGACTGCTCTTCGTCCGCATTGCCGACAGAGACATCATGAGGGGGCGCCGGCACCGCTACCACCGGACAGGCAGCGTGGCTGAGGCAATAGTGGCTCACCGACCCAGCCAGCAGACGACCGAGTCCGACATGTTCGCGGGTGCCGACCACAAGAAGCTGCGCGTCCTTCGACTGGCGCACAAGAACCTCGCCCGCGTACCCGCTCACGAATTCCAGCACCCAATCCGGATGCGGGGACATCGCCTCGAACACCGTGGTGATCGCGTTTCGGTGGGTGTCCGGGAGGTCCTCAGGTGTGGGTTCTGTCGGTTCGACCGTCAGCGGAATATCTGGGGCGGCGAGCCCGTACGGCCTACCGAGCGCATGCACGGCTCGCAACACTGCGCCTGTGCTTTTCGCCTGCTGTGCTGCCCATTGCAGACTGGCTTTGCTCGACGGCGAGTCGTCGAGCCCCACGACGATCTCGTTTCTCACCCCGCACCTCCTTGTACGGACCGACCTCCGACGCTTCCGATGATGCGCGCCTGCGCAGCCGGCAGCCACTGCCATTGGTCGCCGGCCGGGAGGACCTTCGTCCCCGGGACCAATCGGCGTCCGATCTGCGTGCAGCAGAGCTTTGCCGAGATCGAGCCAACCCGTGACCACCGATGTGTGCGGCTGAAACTGATCGGCGTAGGGGCAATGGCTTCCCCCGCAGTACGCACCCGCCGGCATGCTCCTCCTCCACCGTGCCGGCAATGTGAGGCTCGACGGCGGCCCGACGGCCGAGCCTGAACCTCCGCTGGCCGCGTGGCTCGTCACCGACCCGCGGGTAGAACTTATCGATCAGATCCGCCGGCTCGCTCGCACCCTTGACCTTGAGCCGGCGGTAGGACGTACCGAGCCGACGGGCTGGCAATCGTCCCACACCCCATTGCGCACACCAACCACCCGACGTGAGGACATCTCGTGATTGGCGGGGACGTCCGGCGGCCCGGGCACCCGAATTCTCGGAGTTCCCGGTCGGGGCCGGCGGCTCGATCTGATGTTCGCCGACGCGGCTGGCTGGCGGCGCGGAGCGGGAGGGCATGCCGCAGCCCTCGGCACAATAGAGCATGCACGCCAGCAGAGGGTGCGACGACTCGTGCCGGCTCACATCGGGCGGCCCACGATTCGCGGGCTCAGGCCGGTGGGCCGCTTCCGTACGGCGAGGTAGGCCTCGAGAGGTCCGAATACCTGTTGTGACTCAGGGCGCATCGATTTCAGGATGAGTCGCGACCTCCACCGCAGAGGGACCCTCCGTTCGAGGGACCTTCGCCTCTCCCCAGCCCACACGGCGCCCGTCCAGGATCGATGGCACGACGGCCAAAGTTGGGAGGTAACGATGGGGCGCTCTGGGTCCCGGGAGCTGACCGCGCCGCGGGTAGCTTGGGACGCCTGGCGGGCGACCCGCGGTGGTTCCGCCGCCGTCGCTACTCGGCAGGCGGCCCGGCTGGAGGCGCTGGTGCAGCACGCGCGCCGGGCTTCCCGGTTCTACGCCGAGCACTACCGGGCGGTGTCATCGGGACCGATCGGTCTCGAAGCGTTCTATCGGTTGCCGCCGGTCACCAAACCGGAGCTGATGGCACGCTTCGACGACTGGGTGACCGACCCGAGCGTGACCCGAGCCGGTGTCGAGCAGTTCGTTGCGGACCTGGACAACCTCGGACGGGACTTCCTCGACCGGTACGTGGTCTTCACCACCTCCGGATCGACCGGCGTGCCGGCCCTGCTGGTGCAGGATGCCCGCGCCGTCGCCGTGATGACCGGCCTGACCTACATGCGCGCCCTCGGTGCCCTCACGCCCCGATTCCTGGCCCGAATGCTGACCCGGGTACCCCGGCAGGCAGCGGTGTTCGCCAGCGGAGGCCACTTCCTCAGCACGACGATGTTCGAGCGGCGCCTCCGAATGGCACCCTTTCGCCGGCGGATCGCCAGGTTCTTCTCGGTGCTCGATCCGCTGCCGAGGCTGGTCGACCAGCTCAATGCGTTCCAGCCCGCCTTGCTCGGGACGTACGCGAGTGTGCTGGCGGCACTGACCGCGGAACAGGAGGTGGGGCCGGCTGCACATATCGCCACTCATGATCACCAGCGGGGGTGAGCTGCTGACCCAGGCGGTGCAACGCCGGGCAGAGCGGGCATTCAGCTGCCCAGTGAACCAGTCCTACGCCGCCTCGGAGGCGATGCCGCTGGCGCTGCCGTGTCGGTACGGCCAGCTGCACCTCAACAGCG
>Ga0184624_10000185_pt1 | contig 15264 bp, 13 predicted proteins | sample PLM3_5_b1_FD_133157 | JGI IMG/M metagenome (GOLD analysis project Ga0184624, IMG submission 133157) | Groundwater sediment microbial communities from an aquifer in East River, Colorado, USA - PLM3_5_b1 | ecosystem: Environmental > Terrestrial > Soil > Riparian zone | place: USA: East River...
ACGATCGTTTCAATACCGCCGCTTCTTGACCTGAACTGCGGATACAGGGAAGCTACCGCACTATAATTATTTCCCCAGGGTACGGTGCCGCCTTTCAGATGACAATTCTGGCAATTCATGCCATTTGTTATTTGTGCAACTTTTCCGTGTGGCCCCAGGTAATAAGAAGTATTTGAGATAAGCTGGTAACCGTATGTTGCCAGCGAATCGCTTGCAGGAATTTGGTATTGGTTCCAGCCACGCCATAAGATAGAGGTATCAAAATGATTGGTATTGGTCGTTGTATCTAACTTACTATCGTTATTGCAAGAGTATATGAGTAATGCAATAAACGATAAAACAAAAAATATTTTATAAAAAAGAATTGGCTTCATTTCAATTTTAATAATACATCAATGCGGCAGCTTCTCTCTAAAATATCCATATACCCATGTGCCGGCAATTGCGCTAAATAAAGTTACAATGATTACGGTAGCTCCATTCCCTATTAGAGCAAATAATGGCCCGGGACATGCTCCGGTAATCGCCCATCCAAACCCGAAGATCAAACCACCGATTATATTTCCTTTATTAAATTTTTTTGATATAAATTCAATTGGCTCACCATACATTGTTTTGATCTTGAATTTTTTTATAAGAAAAACCGATAAAGCACCGACAGCTACTGCTGAGCCGATCACCCCATACATATGAAAGCTTTGAAGACGGAACATTTCCTGTATACGGAACCATGAAATGACCTCTGCTTTTATAAGGATTACACCAAATAAAATCCCCGCAGCCATATATTTCAGGTTATGCCAGATAGGATGCCTGAGTTCGGATTCATTCACACACATGGTATCCATCGATCGTACTTCGAAATCCGTATTCTCACTCAGGAACTCATGATGTTTTTTTTCTTTTACAGATTCTATAATATTTGTATTCATGGTATTTTTTAGAGCTTCAGAAGAATTGGCATAATTAAGTTGGCAACAATAAAGCCGCCAACCATAAATGAAATGGTAGCAATAAGAGATGGTAATTGTAAATTAGACAACCCCATAATGGCATGGCCGGAAGTACATCCACCTGCATAGCGGGTACCAAAGCCAACAAGGAAACCACCAATAACTATCATAATAATTCCTTTTACGGTAAACAGGGAGTTCCAGCTGAATAATTCCGTAGGTACCATTCCCCTGAAATTGCTAATGCCATGAACTTGCAGATCAGCTGCCAGTTTTGGATTCAATTCAATTGGGTTAGGATTTGAAAAGAGTTGTGTTACAAGAACTGCACCGATAATGATTCCGCCGACAAAGAAGAGATTCCATATTTCCTTCTTCCAATCATATTTGAAAAAAGGGATATTAGCAGGCAGACAGGCTGCACAGACATGCCTGAGTGATGATGATATTCCGAAGGCTTTATTACCGATAAGTAAAAGTAATGGCACTATAAGCCCGATCAAAGGACCCGCAACATACCATGGCCAGGGTTGTTTTATCCATTCAATAAAATTCATACTATTTATTTTTTATTTGGACACAAAGTTAGATATAGTAAAAATTATAACTGTGACAGTTGTCACAGCGTCAAAAATTGTAATTTATTATCAGGTTAATTTGCTGCATATCTGTCTTGTGAATGACATATCTCAGGTCTTCATAACTATTCCCTTTTCTCATTTTATAAAGATATAATAGTTCAGCATTCAGGCCACCGGGTAGGTCACTAAAGGAGTATTTCAAATCAAGATTAAACTGGTAATAAGATGGAAGTCCGTATTTATTCAGCCTCGTATTTTTTACATCAGGCAGATCATAGTACCCTGCGCTGATCTCGGCATGTAATTTTTGCCGAAAATAACTTTTAAAAAAATTAACGGAAATAGCATTTACCTCGCCGAGCCCTTCATTTCTTTCTCTTGGTAAAAAAGTAAATAGCGGTTCACGACCCCATTCCCTTGGGAAAAGGAAACGGCCATCTTTTGTGATGCGTGAATAGTTAAACCTGATCGTTGTTTTTTTAAACTCCAGGCCAGCTTTTACACCATAAATATTTACTTTTTGAGAAGGGTCAAAATAAGTTTTCGCAGGATCGGCATTTCCTCCTTCATTCACCGCCTGCTGATGAATATACTGTACACCAGTAATGATCTTTCTATTTCTCTCAATTGAAAATTCTCCTTCCGCCTGTAAAAATGCGGTATTAAAAATATTTTCAACCCAATGATCCCAGAGCCTTAGTTTAATTTGTTCGTTCACTGAATAGGTAATCCCTGCAATGGCGATTCCTTTTGAATCGAGGTGGCCTTTATAATCACTTTTTATTCCACTGATGGCGGTGCCTGAAGGATAAATACCAATGGAAGATGCACCGCTATACCACTTTACAGTACTACGGGGAGAAATACGGGAAAGCCAGCCGATCTCGATCTTTGTTTTATTGAGTTCGTTTATTTCAACCCAGGCACCTTGTTCCATTGTTGGACTCATACGACCATCCTGCGGATTTATAAAAGGTGTTTTGATGCTTTGCTTACCATATTTTATAAATGACTTCCTGAAATTGTATTTGATATAGAAATCTTCCAATCGCTGTAGCTCTTTTTTATTCGATGGATTTGTCTGGTCAAACAGACCGATCTCATACCGGTTCATTATCATGGTCGTCGGGTCGGGTTGGGTAAGATCAGACGAAGAAAGATTCCAGGCATAGGATCCGCCAATGCCGGATTGAAACCCTTTAAAACTTCCTGTTTGGTATTTTAACCCGCCACCAAAGGCAAGAGCATAGTAATCGGTCAACGGTTCATAATTATTTGTGCTCATGTAAAAAAAACGGAAATGACCTTCGATCTTTCCTTTCCTAAATGCATGCATAATGGAAGTAGTATCTTTTTTTTCCTGGCCATTTACTATCAGCGATATATTAACCAGGAAGAAAGTAAGAAGGAAATTAAATCGTTTCATCTTGGTACAGGCATACAGTTTATGCAGGTTTTTTAATTTCACCTTTCCATTCAGTAACACCACCTTTCAGATGATAAACTTTTCTAAAACCCATATTTTTCATCATGACCAAAGCCTTACCTGAACGACGACCGCTTTTACAATAGAGCAGGTATTTCTTGTTTTTATCAAGAGATGAAATAGTATTTACAAAGGCAACACTATCGGTCACGTTATAATTAACGGCATTACCTATGAAACCGGATTTATATTCTTCCGGCGTACGTACATCAAGCACATAAGTATTATTCTTTTTCATTAATTTTTCAAACCTGGCCTGCTGTATAGATAGACCGCTTGAATCCTGTGCCAATGCAGACTGGATCGAAAATCCCGAGAATAAAAACAGGTAGAACATTTTTAAATTCATATCAATTCACTGTTATTTTTTGCATATCAAAAATTCCGCCTCCATTATAAACATTGGTGATACCGGCCACCTTGAGGATATGTACAGCGGCAACGCTTCTGTTACCACTGCGGCAATATAAAATAACAGGTCCATGCAGTTTTCTGAACTCGTCAATTCTTGCTGGAATTTCATTCAATGGAATATTCACAGCATTCTTTACATGGCCCTCATCATATTCCCAGGAATTCCGTACATCAACAACTGTCACATCTTCTTTTTTTAAAATTTCTTTAATGTTTTTCATTTTTCATTTTTTAAAAGAACCGGGAAACAATGTTGTTCCCGGTTGCCACGTAATCTGAACCATCATAACATCGTTGTGGGACAGACGTAGTCTGTCACTTTAAACTTCCAGGTTTCTTTCATTGCTTTAAAACCGCCATTTACGTCAATCAGTTTATCATATCCTCTTGCACGGAGTATAGAAGTAAAAGCCATACTGCGGTAACCACCGGCACAATGAACGTAGTACGTTTTATTTTTATCGATCTGTGCCATAGAATCGTTAATATAATCAAGAGGCATATTTTCGGCATCAACGATGTGTTCGCTATCGTATTCACTTTTCTTTCTTACATCAATCAGATAAACTTTTTCTTTGTTCATTATGTCTGCCAGTTCATTTGCATTAATTGAGGTAATGAGATCAACTTCCTTACCCGATTTTTTCCATGCATCAAAACCGCCTTTTAAAAAGCCGATGGTATGATCATATCCTACACGACTAAGCCGGGTAATTACTTCTTCTTCTCTTCCGGGCTCACAGACCAACAAAATTTCCTGTTTAATATCTGGTATTAAAGTACCAACCCAGGGTGCAAATTGTCCATCAACACCGATGTTGATCGAATTAGGAACAAATCCTTTTGCAAAGACCTGTGCATCCCTTGTATCGAGAACAAAAGCACCGGTTTCATTTGCGGCAGCTTCAAAAGCATCGGGACTCATTTCATGCAAACCTCTTTGTAATACTTCATCAATGCTGTCATATCCTTTTATATTCATCAGCACATTCAATGGAAAATATTTTGGAGGAGGAGTTAAGCCGGTTAAAACTTCTCTTATAAATAGTTCTTTTGTTAAACCTTTGCGCAATGCATAATTGGTTTCTTTTTGATGACCAAGGGTGTCAGTTGTTTCTTTGCTCATGTTTTTACCACAGGCACTACCTGCGCCATGTGCAGGATAAACAACAATATCATCTGCTAGCGGCATAATTTTGTTTTGCAATGAATCATACAAATGCGCAGCAAGTTTTTCCTGCGTTAATTCTGCAATTACTTTTTGGGCAAGATCAGGACGACCCACATCGCCAATAAAAAGTGTATCGCCGGAGAACAAGCCAATCTCTTTTCCCTTTTCATCTTTTAAAAGAAAACAACTGCTTTCCATTGTATGGCCTGGTGTGTGAAGTACTTTGATCGTCGCTTTGCCAATTTCAAATTCCTGTCCATCTTCGGCTGTTGTTGAGTCGAATGCAGGCTTGGCAGTTGGACCGTAAATAATTTTTGCCCCCGTTTTTTTTGCAAGGTCAATATGGCCTGAAACAAAATCGGCATGAAAATGCGTTTCAAAAACGTACTTGATCTTTGCATTATTTCTTTCTGCTTTTTGAATATAAGGTTCCACTTCGCGAAGCGGATCAATGATGGCGGCTTCACCATCGCTTTCAATATAATAAGCACCTTGAGCAAGACAACCTGTATAGATTTGTTCTACTTTCATAATAAAATATTTTTATGGGGCAAATTTGAAATTGTTTTCAGAGCAGAACTATGACATTTGTCACATAGATCATTTTAAAATGAGTTCTTTCACGATAATGCAGGCAGCCATTATTACTACAAACCACCCGAACCATTTTTTTAACGTTTTGCCCGGTATTTTTTCTGCGAAAAGACTGCCTAAATAAATACCAATAATTGCAAGAGCTGTGAAAAGTAAAAGGATTTCCCAGTCAAGTGGAGTTTGTTTTAAACTAAATAGAAATCCAAAAATTGAGTTGATCGCAATAATAACTAATGAAGTGCCGATGGCAGTTTTCATTGGAAGTTTTACAAATAACACTAATGCAGGAATGATAAGAAACCCGCCGCCGGCTCCTAATAAACCTGTAATAAGACCAATTGCCAATCCCCATAAAGCAAGCGGTAAGATTTTACTATTGCGTTCCTGGGATACAGGCCGTTCTATGTTTTCATCATCGCCATTAAATATCATAAATGCTGATGCGGTAAGCATTAAAAAAGCAAATACGATCATCAGCATTGTATCACGGGTAAATTCAATATTCCCAATTGAAAATAATTTTTCGGGAATGACAGGTAAAATAAAATGACGGGTGATAAAAATTGAAAAAATAGATGGAATACCAAATTCAGAAACCGCTTTAAAATCAACTTGCTTTTTTATATAAGCTCTTGTGCCACCGGTAAGACTCGTAACTCCTACTATAAATAATGAATAAGTAGTTGCTGTTATTGCATCAAGATGGAGCATGTAAACTAAAACAGGAACTGTAAGGATGGAGCCGCCACCACCCATCATGCCAAGCACAATGCCAATAAAAACCGCAGCGATATAACCAGCTATTTCCATTTATGAATTTGAATTGCAAAGTTGAAGATCTGAATTATTAATTCAGGTGATAAAGATCACAGATGAATTATTTCAATTGAATTCCTGTTCAATTTTATTTTTCCAAGCTGTTCCATTTTTTTTAATAAACGACTGATCACTTCTCTTGATGAATTGAGATCATCTGCAATTTCCTGGTGGGTAAGATTTAAAATTAGTTTACCCGAATCAGCTTTACTTCTTTTCAAATAGAACTCCAGTCGCTCATCCATATTTTTAAAAGCGATGTTATCGATCACCATGAGCATTTCATCAAAACGATTACGATATGTTTGAATAACAAAATGTGACCAACTTTTGAATTTGATCATTAACTCATCCATTAGTTGTACGGGTAACATTAGCACCTCTGTGTCTTCAACAGCTTTTGCGGTTATTTCACTTGTTTGCGATTGCAATACGCAGATCAGCGAAACCGCACAAGCCTCACCTGGACCAAGATAATAGATGAGGAACTCGCTGCCTTCATCGTTTTGCCGGTAAATTTTAATTCTTCCGCTTAAGACAAGTACAGTAGATTTTATATACTGCCCGGTTCGAACGATCTCATCGCCGGCATGAAAACTTCTTTCTATTGCATTTTTATCCAGGATCTCTATTAATTCAGGTTCAAATTGCGGGAATAATTTTTTCCAATCCATTGTTTAAAATTATGATTATAGAACTTTTTCCATTTGCATACTTCGGCTTCCTTTTACAAGTATATAACTGTTTTGCAAATGTTGTCTGACAAACCATTCTTTCGCCTGTAAAGAGTTTTCAAATGAAAGAAAGGGATGGGAGAGTTTCAGAAAATCTCCACCAACAAGTGCCACTTCTTTCCACGAATATTTTTTTATCTGATCAATTATTTGCTGGTGTTCCCGCAGGCTTTCTTTGCCTAATTCGGCCATAGCTCCAAGCATCAAAATTTTATTCTCTGATTTTTTCTTTGCAAAATTTTCAATAGCCAGTTTCATACTGCTTGGATTAGCATTGTATGCATCAAGAATGATTTTATTTGAATCTTTTTCGATCAATTGTGAACGGCTGTTGGAAGGGGTATAATTTTCGATGGCCGATTTGATTTTGTTTTCGGATACTTCAAAGAATTTTCCAATCGTTACCGCTGCCAGTACATTCGGTAAATTGTATTCACCCACCAATTGTGTTGTAATAACGCCATCTTCGAGTCCTTGTGTGATCTCAACCTTCAAAAAAGTTTCACTCGGAATAACTTTTCCTATTACATGATCATTATCCTTTGTTCCATATTTTATAATGCCACTGATACCCTTACTCATTTCCTGTAAGTAGTCATAATCCCACATTACAAAAGCAAAGCCATGTGTAAGGGTTCGCAGAAAGTCAAACAATTCACCTTTGCCTTTTCTTACCCCTTCTTCGCTGCCAAACCCCTCCAGGTGAGCTTTCCCGCAGTTTGTAATAAGGCCGTGCGTAGGCAAAGCGATTTGACAATAGCCGGCAATTTCTTTCAGATGATTGGCGCCCATTTCGATCACAGCCATTTCTGCATCCGGTTTAATTTTTAAGATGCTTAAGGGTATGCCGATATGGTTATTAAGATTGCCTTCTGTTGTATAGGTTTTGAATGAAGAAGAAAGAACTGCATGGACCAGTTCCTTGGTTGTCGTTTTTCCATTGCTTCCTGTAATTGCAATAATTGGGATATTGAATTGCTTCCGGTGATACAACGCTAATTCCTGTAAGGATGATAATACATCGGGTACTAAAATAGTTTTCCCTTCTATCTCATATTCTTTTTCATCGATCACAACATAAGCAGCGCCGGTTTCTATAGCTTTCTTTGCAAAAGAGTTACCATTGAAGTTAGGACCCTTTAATGCAAAAAAAATATCCCCGGCTTTTAATTTTCTTGTGTCTGTTTGTACCGAAGGATATTGTTGGTAAATCTTATAAAGTTCTTCGATCATCATAAGCAAATGTAAAGGCATAAATTAAAAAACCCCGCCAATGATGACGGGGCTTTAATATTATGAAATGAAAAGCTTAGCGTTTTTGACGTTTGCTCTTCCACCAGTTACCTGTTTTTCTTTTATTACCTTCTGTGCTTCCCATGCGGCTCATAGCACAACGGAAACCAACAGTTGCACTTGCTTGATCTTCTTCCATGAAGCGACGAGTACCAGGGCTTAGCCAGTAAGCATAGTCAGCCCAGCTACCGCCTTTATACACTCTTGACTTATCACTCACAAGTGTGGTGATGCCATAACCATAGTTAGATTGTGATAAAGAGTCACCATCAATAAAGTTGATAACATTACCACGCTGATAGTTTCTGCGCATCATGCTTTCTTTATCAGTAACGTCAGTATATTTTACACGACCCATACTATCTCTTGCAAAACGGGTTGTAGGATCGGCTGATGAAGAATCTACAACAAGCATCTTCTGATATTTGTTACCACGATAGGGCGCAACGTCATCAGCATCAAGCAATGTAAGTGGTCTGTATACATCGGCTACCCATTCGCTAACGTTACCTCCCATATTATATAAGCCAAATCCATTTGGATAAAACGCTTGTACATCAGCTGTATAGATCGCATCGTCATTTAAACCACCGGCCACACCCGCATAGTCACCATTACCTCTTTTAAAGTTTGCCAGCATCATACCTTGCCAGCTGCCATGACGTGTATCACGCATACCATTCGGGTTATGGCTCCAGGGATAAATTTGTTTGTTCATTGTTAACTCTTCGCCACGCTTCTTTTCACTAGTACTTGGTCTTGGGTTTTGTGCGATATATCCCAATGCCGCATATTCCCATTCAGCCTCTGTTGGTAAACGATAATCAGGCTGAAGAATACCATCTTCCATTGTTACCTGTGTACGCGGCGTTCCCTGCGCAGTTTTTAAAGTACTCTTCTTACCTTGTTTTCCTGGTTGGGGAGCATAAAAACCTAATAAATATGATTTAGTCGTGAAATTATCTTCACCTTGTTGTGCTTGTAAGCCTTGTTTTGCAGCAAGTCCCTTATCAAGAAGTGCACCTTCATTAACACGGTCACTTCTCCACAAACAGAAGTCATAAGCCTGCTTCCAACTAACACCCACAACCGGGTAATTGTTGAAACTTGGGTGACGTAAATAATATTCAACCAACGGTTCATTGTATGCTAACTCACTACGCCAAACAAGCGTATCTGGGATAGCGGCATCAATAATTTTTTGATAACTAGGGTCATTTGCAGGGTCAAAAACACGGCCAAGCCAATAAAGATATTCACGATAGTGAACGTTGGCCACCTCAGTTTTATCAATATAAAATGACGGAACTGTTTGACGACGGGGGATATTATTAAAATCGCCTATCACATCTTCATCAGTTTGGCCCATTGTGAAGGTACCACCGGGCACAAACACAAGACCTGGGCCAGTTGCCTGTTCTTTTTCTTTGGATACCTGGTATCCACCCATATTTTTGTCGTTGTAATTCCAGCCGGTTACATCCGACTTGTCGTATTTCTTTTTGCCAAATAGTCCTTTGCCTTTACATGAAGCTATCAGGACGGCGCAGGATAAAAGGATGATTAAGTTTTTCAGTTTCATAGTTTTTTGTATAAACCTTTGAATTGGAATAAATTTAACGCCGGTTGGGATAAAATATTGCATCTTGATAAGATTTTTAAGATTTTATCTACCGCATCTGCGAATATAGGCAGATTATAATGATTTTATTAAGCAGAAATACTTTTTACGACCTCGTTAAAGCCCCTGATTTTTGCAAGGAAATCATGGGGAGATTTACAGTTATAGCCTTATCGTTAATCTGCCTTTTTGCAACTAATGTTAGTGCTCAAAGGGTGTATAAAACCAATTCTGTTTTGTCGTCAGGCATTTGGAGTAAAGTAGCTGTAAAAGAAAGCGGTATTTATAAAATAGATGTTCCTTTTTTGACGACACTTGGTTTTAATACTTCAAATATTTCATCTGGTTCGATAAGACTTTTTGGAAATGGAGGCAATATGCTTAGCGAAGCAAATGCAGATATTCCCGTTGATGACCTTGCTGAAAATGGGATAATGGTGGTAGACGGCGGGGATGGCATATTTAATGGAAACGATTATTTTCTATTTTATGGAGCAGGACCTGACCGTTGGATAAAGGATTCATTGAATAAAAGATTTAGCCATCAAAAAAACCTTTACTCCGATTCAACTTATTATTTTATTACGATCGGGGGATCGGGAAAAAGAATTACTTCATTACAGGTAAATACTCCGGCAACATTAACGATTAATTCATTTAACGAAAGAATTTTTCATGAGCTTGATACAATCAACCTTTTATCAAGCGGAAAGGAGTGGTTGGGTGAAGAGTTTGCGGATGCGCCGGGTAAAACACTTTCGAGGTCTTTTTCAGTTAGTATACCAAATCTTTTTTTAAGTTCACCCGCAATATTGATCTCGAATTGTGTAGCCAGGTCCATAAATGTTCCGAGCCGTTTTGATGTCCGGGTTAACAATCAATTGGTGCAGCAGATCAATGTTCCATCAACAGGAGCCGGGTTATATGATCTGTTTGCTCAACAATCACAACAGCAATCGGATATTTTGTTATCCCAGGAAGCATTACAGGTCAACTATACTTACCTGCCCGGTGGTTTTAATTCACAGGGTTGGTTGAATTTTTTTGAGATACATGCAAGGAGAAATCTTGTTTTAGGCAGTAACGGTCAATTGCCTTTTCGTGACTGGAATAGTGTTGGAAATAATATCTGTGAGTTTATAATAAGCAATGCCACAAGCAATACACAGGTTTGGGATATTACAGATCCTTTTTCAATAGTTAGAATGCAGGGAAATTTTTCTGTAAATGAGTTTCGTTTTGTTAATGATGCATTACGGTTGAGAGAATACATTGTTTTTAATCATACAAATGCATTGGTCCCTGGAAATGCTGGCCGCATACAAAACCAGGATCTTCACAATTCACAACAAACAGAATTTTTAATTGTTACAAACAATTTATTGCTTTCACAAGCAGAACGATTGGCTGCTTTTCACAGGCAAAGAAATCTGAAAGTGACTGTGGTGACCGCTGACAAGGTTTTTAATGAGTTCTCCTCAGGTATGCAGGACCCGGCTGCAATTCGTGATTTTGTAAAAATGTATTTTGATAAAGCTGGCAGTAACCCAACGAATCGTCCAAAATATTTGTTGCTTTTTGGTGATGCATCCTTTGATTATAAAAGCAGGATCACAAATAATACAAACCTGGTTCCTGCCTATCAAAGTAAAATTTTTCTAGATCCGCTTAGCACTTACACCAGCGATGATTTCTTTGGGTTTTTAGATCACAATGAAGATATCAATTCAGGGCTAGTAACTAATCTTCTTGACATTGGTATTGGCAGAGTGCCAGCAAAAAATCTTGAAGAGGCAAAGAATTATGTCGATAAAGTAAATAGCTATTATAGCAAAGAAAGTTTTGGGGCCTGGCGAAACAATGTTTTATTTATTGCAGACGATGAAGACAACAACCTTCACTTGCAGGATGCTGAATTAATATCAGGAACGGTGTCTGCAAATGCGGTTTTCAATATTCAGAAGGACTACCTTGATGCTTTTGAACAACAAAGTGGCTCTGCCGGCAGCAGGTACCCAACTGTAAATGAAACGATCAACAATCAAATAGCGAACGGGACATTAGTTTTTAATTTTATTGGTCACGGTGGTTCGGCACGACTTGCAGAAGAAGTGATACTTGATCAGCCAATGATAAATGGATGGACCAATACTAACCGGCTTCCTTTGTTTGTTACAGCAACTTGCGATTTTGCACCTTATGATAATCCATTCACCAATTCACTCGGCGAAAATATTTTACTAAGACCGAAGACTGGCGGCATTGCCATGATGACAACAACACGACTTGTGTTTTCATTTAGCAACCGGATCATGAATAATAATTATATGCAATTTGCAATGCAGCCCGATGCAAATGGTAAATACAGAAGTCTTGGGGAAGCAGTAATGGCGGCTAAAAACTATACTTATCAAAGTTCAGGCGACCTGATCAACAACAGGAAGTTTACATTGCTTGGCGACCCGGCTTTGACGCTTGCATTTCCACAGTTCAAAATAAAAACTACAAAGCTAAATTTCATTGATCCTATATTGCGGACCGATACTTTATCTGCGGGAGAAAAAGTGGTGGTCGAAGGGGAGGTAACCGATAATAATGGTTCTCCACTTTCGTCTTTAAATGGAACCGTTTACCCGACGGTATTTGATAAGCCACAAACTATTACTACAAAAGCAAATGATCCGGGCAGCCAGCAAACATCGTTTCAACAGCGATCAAATATTTTGTTTAAAGGAAAAGCTTCGGTCAGTAACGGCAAATTCAGTTTTTCTTTTAAAGTCCCTAAAGACATCAATTATCAATTTGGCCAGGGAAAAATAAGTTACTATGCCGAGGATGGAATAAAAGATGGGAGTGATTTCTTTAATGGATTTATTATCGGCGGATCGGCAACTTCAGTTGACCTCGATCAAGACGGTCCGGAAATAAAAGCTTGGTTAAATGATGAAAAATTTGTGAATGGTAGTATTGTTAATCAAAGACCAGTATTGATCTTAAGGCTGGTTGATTCATCAGGGATCAACACTTCGGGTACCGGCATCGGCCATGATATTACGGCAATGCTGGATAATAACAGCAATCAAATATTTAATTTGAATAATTATTACGAAGCGGATATAGATCAATACGGGCAAGGGTTTGCCCGCTTTCAATTACCCGAACTAGAGCCCGGCATTCATTCACTGAAAATAAAAGTATGGGATGTGCTCAATAACTCTTCAGAGTTTATACTTGATTTTTCGGTGGTGAATGATGATGAACTGGTGATCGATCATGTTCTTAATTATCCTAACCCCTTTACAACCAAAACACAATTCTGGTTTGAGCATAATAAACCGGGTCAGGATCTGTTCGTCCAGATTCATATATTTTCGCTGACCGGAAGGGTAGTAAAAATGATCGAAAAAACAATAAACACAGACGGAAATCGTTCTTCTGAAGTGGATTGGGATGGCAGAGATGATTTTGGTGATAAAATTGGAAGAGGAGTATATGTGTATCGCCTCAAGGTTTTTTGCCCGGGTTGTAAACCGCGGACAGTCACCGAAAAACTAGTGATCTTTTAAGAAGTATATCTGAACAAAAAATAAATATTTTAAAACTGTAATTTTTAAAATTCCTCTATATTTACAAATAACCTAAACTGTTACTAATGAGACCAACTGCATTTAAATTAACTGCTGCAATCTTCATTCTTGTTGGAATTACCCAATCGACCAGGGCTCAGGATCCGATCAATGTTGTTACCACTGCCGTTCCTTTTTTGCGCATTTCTCCGGATGCACGTTCTGGTGGTATGGGTGAGTTAGGGCTTGCAACTTCACCGGATGCCAATGCATCTTTCTGGAATCTTGCAAAAGTTCCTTATAATACTAGTAAAGGCGGCATCTCTTTATCATATACTCCATGGCTAAAAGATATTCTTAGTGACGTTTATCTTGCATCAGCAGCGGGATATTATAAATTCACTGAAGAACAAGCTATATCTGGTTCATTGCGTTATTTCAGTCTCGGTAATATTCAGTTTACTGATAACCTTGGTAATGATCTCAATACTTTCCGCCCCCGTGAATTCGGAGTTGATGTTGGCTATTCAAGGAAGCTTAATGATAGGTCTAGTATCGGTGTTGGTTTAAAATATATTTATTCAAATCTTGCCCAGGGGCCCGCTGCTGGTAATAATTATAAAGCAGCAAGTGCTGTTGCCGGTGACCTTGCTTATTATTACCAGGGACATAACGACCTTGGACAAGGCTGGGCATTTGGCGCGGTTTTGAGCAACCTTGGTTCAAAGATCTCCTATACTGATAATGCCGATCAAAAAGATTATATCCCTGCCAACTTAGGATTAGGTACTACTTATAAAAGAGTTTTTAACTCTGCCAATTCATTAACTTTTGGTGTTGATCTGAATAAATTACTTGTTCCCACTCCTCCTGCAGATCCAGCTACACCGCAGCAATTAGACGAATACCGCAGTAAAAGTGTAATGAGCAGTTGGTTCAGCTCATTTGCCGATGCACCTGGCGGGTTCAGTGAAGAAATTAAAGAATTCCAGTTATCAATTGGTGCTGAGTACTGGTATAATAATCAGTTTGCACTACGTGGTGGTTATTTCTATGAAGATAAAACAAAAGGAAACCGCCGGTATTTTACAATGGGTGTTGGTATAAAGTATAATAGCTTTGGTCTTGATTTCTCATACCTGCTTCCTTCGGGAAGTGGTGTTGATCGTAATCCTTTATCAAATACATTACGTTTCTCATTACATTTTAGTTTCGATGGAGAAGCTTCATCTTCAACTGGTAATTAAGAATGATAAATAATTAATAGTGACGTCTCGCCTTAGGCGAGACGTCTTTTTTTATATTTGAATAAATAAAGAATTGCATGTCTTATCGAATTGGAAGCGGAGTTGATTTTCACCAGTTACAAAAAGGAAGAGAGCTATGGATTGGCGGGGTGCATATTCCTTTTAAGAAAGGAGCTTTAGGACATAGCGATGCTGATGTACTGCTTCATGCAATTTGTGATGCTTTGCTAGGCGCTCTTGCATTAGGTGATATTGGAGTTCATTTTCCTAATACCTCCGAAGAATTTAAAAATATTCAGAGTATAATATTATTACAACGAACAATGGACCTGGTTAAACAAAAAGGATACTCAGTTGTGAATATTGACAGCACAATTTGTTTAGAGGAACCGAAGCTGAAACAATACACTTCAGAAATGCTAAGAATAATTGCAGGGGCCACCAATGTTTCAGAAAATGATGTTTCAATAAAAGCAACTACAACTGAAGAAATGGGATTTATAGGAAAAGGAAAAGGCATCATGGCATATGCTACAGTATTGCTTCAAAAAGTTTAACTAGTTATTCGTAGTGTAGAACCACCTTTATGCCTTTGAAACTTTAACTTTGCCCGAATGTCGCCAATCAATATAAAGATCGTAAATACATCTGCGAACCCTTTACCACAGTATGCAACAAAAGGATCATCAGGAATGGATATAAGGGCATCATTGGACATACCGGTAACTCTTCAACCACTTGAAAGAACTTTGATACCGACAGGATTATTTGTTGAAATACCTAATGGA
>Ga0184624_10000188_pt1 | contig 15135 bp, 15 predicted proteins | sample PLM3_5_b1_FD_133157 | JGI IMG/M metagenome (GOLD analysis project Ga0184624, IMG submission 133157) | Groundwater sediment microbial communities from an aquifer in East River, Colorado, USA - PLM3_5_b1 | ecosystem: Environmental > Terrestrial > Soil > Riparian zone | place: USA: East River...
GCACAGGCCAGCACAACTCCAGACAGCAGGCATGTCCAACCCATGGGTGCGGCCAGCAACCAATGCGCCGGGTCACCCCCCAGCAGATAGCCGATGCCAATCCCACATCCGGGAAGAACAGCCATGACCTTGCCAGTTGCGCGGGCGGCAGCAAGCTCGCTATTGACAACCTGAGTCAGCGCTTGATCGGCCGACAGGCTGGCTGCCACCTGGTCGAGTGTCGACGACATCGGCGCGCCAGTCTCGATGGAGATCTGCCAAGCTCGCGCCAACTCGAGGAGACCAGCGTGTCCCGGCAGGCGCGCCTGCTGTCGCCAAACCCGCACCACGTCGCCGCCGAGCGTGTGGGCTTGATGGCCCTCCCGGAGCACTTGACAGTCGGCGGCGGCGATGGCCAAAGCCGCGGATGGCACCTGCCCCACCCGAAGATAGGAGGCCAGAACCGCACTCGCATGGGCTATCTCGGCTCGGAATCGCAATGCGGATCTACGCCGTCGATACTGCCAGCCCAGCCTGATCGCCGTCAGTGCAACCAGCGAGATCGCGCAGCTCGCTACCGCGCCCTGTGCATCGGCGACATAACCCGCTGCTGTGATGATCACGAGCAGCAAAATGATCACGACCACGAGATAGATCCATGATCGTCGTCGATGCCTGCGGCGCTCTTCTATTGCCATGCTTTCTGGCCCGGATACGCGCGCCACTTGAGCAAGCCGGCTCGTGACAGTCCGGGCCATCGGGGCTGGCACGGCCAACCACACCGCTAAACCCGCGCAGCACAAGCACATCATGATCATGATCAACGGTTCAGCAGCCCTTCCAGTCGTCCGCTGCCCGGACCTCGGACAATGTGGCCAGCTGTGTGAAATTCGAGGGCGCATTCGCTGCGCACCAGACCGCTGGATGGATCACGGGCGAAGATCGAGATCTCGACGACGCGACGTATGCCAGCCGTATCGCGGGCGACATGGATAACTGCATCCAACGCAGACGCGAGCTGGGCGTGCAAAGCGGCCTGAGGCAGCCCTCCAAGCGACGCGAGAGCCTCCAGACGAGCCGGGACATCGGCAGTCGAATTGGCGTGTACGGTGCCGCTACCACCTTCGTGGCCAGTGTTCATAGCGGTCAGCAGGTCACAGATTTCTGCACCGCGGACCTCACCGACCACCAACCGGTCAGGGCGCATCCGGAGTGATTGACGGACCAAGGCCGTGAGGCTGATTGCTCCCGCAAGCTCGGTGTTCGCCGGGCGACCCTCGATCCGGACCACGTGCGGATGGTCCGGAGCAAGCTCGCGAGAATCCTCGACAATGACGATTCGCTCGTGCGGCGGCACCAGCGCGAGAAGTGCGGCAAGCAGGGTTGTCTTGCCTGAGCCCGTTCCGCCGCTGATTAGAAATGCCAGCTTCGCCTCGATGATGCGCGTCAGCAACTGGGCCGCTCCCGCGCTCAATGAGCCCGACGTCACGCAGTCTTGGAGCGAAAAGCTTCGCTTCGCCGGAACGCGGAGCGAGATGCAGGTACCGGGCGAGGTCAGGCAGCCGAGCACTGCGTGCACCCGTACCCCGTTCGGGAGCCTGGCGTCGACGAACGGAACCGCATCGTCGAGTCGCCGGCCAACAGAGGCAGCCAGGCGCTGGGCGAGCCTGCGTACTTCATGGTCATTGTGGAATTGGAGTGCAGTGAGCTCCAGTCCGGCACCACGATCGACGAACACCTGACCCGGGCCGTTGACCAAGACATCGGTGACCCCGGGCTCACGAAGCAACGGCTCTAATGGACCGGCACCCACGCTGTGCCGCCGCAACGATTCCACCGTGTCGAGCACTGCGGAGTCGCTGACCGCAAGACCCTCAGCCCGCATGGCGGCCGCAACGTCCACGGGGGTGTACTCGCGACCGATGCCAGCCAAGCGATCACGTACCGGGTCCAGAGCCGACTCGTTGATGCCACCATCCCCGGCGGCGGAGGACAGCGCAAGCGTCATGCTTCGATCCGCGCTTCCTGCTGATCCGGGTGTAGCTCCGAGAGATCGCTCAATACCTTCACGCACAGTCGAGCGAGGGAACTGCGGGAAGACCGGGCCGGCGGATCGCCTCGCTCTGCCGCCAGCAGCAGAGCCGGGTCATCGGCGAACGACCCGAGCAACGGCCAGTCGACGCCGCTGGCGACCAGACGTGGCTCGAGCAGGCGGGACCGGCCTTGTCTGACGATGAGTCCGCGGCGTGAGCAGTCGCCGGCGATCTGCCGCGCAACCTCACAGCCGGCGGCCACCCCTCGGACATCGTCTCGCACGACCAGCACCGCTAGGTCGGCTCGCCGTAACGCTTCTCCGCCGGCACTGCCGAGGGTTCGAGACAAATCGACGACCACGACAGCATGGGTGCGCATCGCCGACAACAACACCGCCTTCATCTGCTCAGCCCGTAACTCGCAGCCGGGCAGTGATTCGTCGCGGGCCATGGACAACAGATCAACGTCCTCAACAGAGGGCAACTGGCCGGTCAGGTCGCCGAGGTGGCCGCGCGCACTAGCCAGCCTGGGCCACCGCCAGCCTGGTATTCGCTCTGCTCCCATCAGCAGGTCGAGCCCGCCGGAGCGGGGATCGGCATCGATAAGCAGGGTCCGCTGCGTACGCGCCGCGACGAACGCCAGGCCGGCTGCCAGCGTGGTGGCGCCGACCCCGCCCGAGCCACCCACCACGCAGATCACGCGGCCGCTACCCATGCTCGTCCGCGTCACGTCGGCGAGAGCGTCAGACAGCCAACTGGCACTCGACGGGAGCGCGACGAGGGCTGCGCCCAGTCGTAAAGACCAGGGCTGTGCTTGCGGTGCGGTGCGGTCCTCGGCCACCAGATAGACACCGGCGCGGCGCGGCAAGCCCATGGCGGCGACGCGATCCGCCTGTTCGATACCGAGCAACACCATCGACGCCGATGACCAGTGCGGCCGCACCAGACTCGCGTCACTCAGCAGCAGCGGCTCAACGCCGACCACCGCAGTGAGTGAGAGCACCTGGTCGAGCAGCTCGGAGTCGGTCATCACCACCGCAACGCCTGGTCGGCTGACCGTACGCGAGTCCATGTTGGCAGTGTGTGGATGTCAAGCCCGGACGCGCCGCCCTATGCGAAATCTGTGGATGAGGCTTCGAGCGAGCTGCCGGCTGTGGACGAAGCACCCCGGCTCGCTACTCAGGAAACTCCACGACTGTCACCCGATCACGCGCCGATTTTGATCTTGATACGCGCAACCGGTTGGCAGCTCCCGGACACACCTGGCTGACGGCAGATATACAGCTTTCTCCTAGCTAGAAGGCCTTTCCATCGCGTCTAGATGGGGGTAGAAAGGACTCCAAGGGAACCCGAGTCGTCGAGATGGAGTGCACTGCTAGGAGCCTTCCTGGTGACGGTCAGCAATAACTGTCACAGGCAGTCCTGACCGACGAGTCGGCAGACCTCGCACGGCATTCAAGTACCCACGCGGCGATCACCCATCCCAGACGGGGCAGTTGCGATCCAGGTTTGCCTGGGCCGACACGTTGAAAAGATGCACGCATGGTCACTTGGTAGTGACGTGCCAGGCACGGCGCCCGCCTCGGTGGGCGCCGCGTCACGTGCTGCAGGAGTCGCCCGTGGCATCGCACACCTTCCACGAAATTCCCGCAACGGTCGGAAATTCGACCACCCGACACCTTCGCCAGCATCCAAAACTCCGCAACGGTCGGGAAATTCGACAGAATCACGCGGGTCGCCCAAACCAACTCAGCGGCGAGCCACCGGGGAGAGTTCGGCTCCACGAGCCACCGCAGCCGCACAGCGCAGCAGCCAACTCTTCACGCCGCTCATGCTGCCTTCCGCGTACCCATCGAGCCCCGCCGAATAACGGGCGCCGTTCTCGGCGTGACCGGCCTCGACCACGATCACGCCATACGGGTCCAGACCGGCCGCGATCAATACGAGATGTTCGGCTGCTCGCGCGATCAGGCCGCTCGCTTCGCCGAACGGCGCGACGACAGCAATCTCTGCGTGGGCAACCGCCCCGACCACGATCGCCGGAGCGGAGGTATCGCGGGTCAGCAACTCCGCCAGGCTGTTCATCCGGGCCGCGGCTCCTGCCTCGGAGCTGATCATGCCGAGTTCATCGTCAGGCACCACGCCACGAGCCACGACGCCGTGTGCTCGGGCGAGAGCCTGGCCGGGCGCAACCCTGATCAGAGCGGCAAGGGGTGTCAGTTCCGCCGCCAACCGAAGGGCTCCGACTCGCCATTGGTCCGGATTGCCGCTCAGCGTCGCGTTCGCCGTGGCTCCAGCCAGCAGGGCCTGGCTCAGCTGCTCGTCAGTGATCCTCCGCAGGCCACGGTCCCGCAACACCGCATCGACCGCATCAGTCGCTGCTGCGACGGCCGACGCCACGCCCTCGAAGCGCACAAGATCAGCTAGCGGGTCGAGCACCACTAAAGTTTCCACCATGGCTACGGCGCGCACTCCATATCCAGACGCTGCAGCCGCTTGGATGGTCGGTCCCGGACCTCTGCGGGTTCTCGTCCTCGGAGCGGGCCGCGGCGGCTTCGCTGCGATGCTGCGCGATGCCGGTCATGAAGTGTTCTGCATCGACCGCACCGTTGAACTCGTCGGGGGTCTGCCCGCTCGACTTGGCACTCGGCTGCACGTCGTCGGCAGGGTCGAGTCGTTGCCGTTCCTGTCCTGCCACTTCGACGTCGTAACTGCCGCGCAAACATTGCATCGATTCCCGCCGGACCTTGCACTGAGCGAGATCGCCCGGGTCCTCAAGCCTGGCGGCCACCTTGCGATCGCGTACAACACCCGCGACGACACCGTCCCGTGGGTCCGGCGGCTGATCACTCTGATGCGTGAGGCCGATCCCGAATCGATGCGCGGCGACTACGGTGAGGACAGTGTCGAAAAGGTTGCCGAGAGCCCCTATTTCGGCCTCTTCGAACGTCGTAACTTCCGCAATTGGATGCCGATCACCCGAGACGGGCTCATTGCGATGGTCGAGCGGCGGCCAGCCGTAGTGCAGCTGAACCCCGGCACCTACGCCCGGCTGCTGCGTGAGGTCGGCACTCTCTACGACACCTCTGCCCGCGCACCCGATCCCTTGATGCTGCCGTTCCAGACGTCCTGTTGGCGTGTCGAAGTTGATCATTCGAGGCTAGTGATCACTGACGACTTCGACGATGTACTGCGGATCAAACTTTGATCTTGTCGCCTCGCGGTTGCGCCCCAGAAGCAGGCCAGGCGATGGAGGAGATTCAGCTTGCCTCCGCAACGAAACGTTGTACGCGATCGGCGAGCGGACCGAGTTCACCAGTGTTTTGATCGTGCAGCAGCTCATAGCCGTGGCCCGCAGAATAGCTGAGAAAGATCTTGTTCTTGCTCGGCATGCGCTTGAGGTTTTGACGTACCTGATCAAGGTCCGAGCGATCGGTGTTGGAGAAGGCGAACAGCGCCGGCATTGTTATTGATGGTGCTTTGTCCGTGATCGACAGCGAGCCGAAGTCCGCAGGTCCGGACAGATCAACAATGGCGTCCGCCTTCGTGCGTTTGGCAGCGGCGACAGCGACCGATCCTCCCAGAGATGCGCCGACGAGTACGACCCTCTTGGCACCTTGATCGCGTACGGCACGAGTCACCGCCTCCACCTGCGCTGGAAGCTGCGGCGGCGCGTCCCCGCAGTCCGACTGTCCGTAGTCACAGAAATCCATCAGCACGACGTGTACGCCGTGCGCGGCGAGGTATTCGCCGTAGAACAAGAAGCCACACAGGCCGTCGCCGTCAGTCTGGTGCAGCAGCACCGCGACGGTGCCGCCCGTTCCCAACCACCCGGTATTCAGCCGTACGCCTCCTCCTGCCCGGATCTGTTTCTGAACGATGCCGTCTGGTACCGGGACGCTGCAGTATGTCGAAATCGGCTGAGGAGTGGCAGCCTTCGACTCCGGTTCCGACGCCAGCGGGCTCGACGTCGAGGCAGGACTTCCGGTGGGCGTCGACTGACTACCCGCTGGTACACACCCCGTCAGCCCGGTGACGCCAGCAACGACGATGAGTGCCAGCAGATATGTCAGTTTTGACATAGTCTGATCGTACGACAGAGCTGATTCCCGCGGGCGAGTCTCGATGGCAAAACAAGCCGGGAGGCCTCCGGCGGAGCTGCAGTTTGGTCAAGTCACTGCTGGAAAACGCCATCGATAGGCTGAGGCCGATGGGCCGCGCTGCGGCACATGAGCCCGCCGGCCCGGCCCCGATCATCGATGCTCGTGAGGAGATGCCGCTGTGACTGACAACGCTCTGGACAACCTGCTCCACGAGGACCGGCGCTTCGAACCGCCCCCTGACCTGGCGGCGAATGCCAATGTCACAGCCGAAACCTACGCTGAGGCTGAGGCGGATTTCGAGGATTTTTGGGCCAAGCAGGCGAAGCGGCTGAGCTGGCAGACAGAGCCGACCGAGATCCTCGACTGGAGCAATCCGCCGTTCGCGAAGTGGTTCACCGACGGCACCTTGAACGCCACCTACAACTGTCTTGATCGTCACGTCGAGGCAGGCAACGGAGATCGTGTTGCCTTCTACTTCGAAGGCGAACCGGGAGACACCCGGGTGATCACCTACGGCCAGCTGGCCAGCGAGGTCAAGCAGGCGGCCAATGCGCTGATCGAACTAGGCGTCAAGACTGGTGATCGGGTCGCGATCTACCTACCGATGATTCCGGAAGCAGTTGTCGCGATGCTGGCATGCGCTCGCATCGGCGCACCGCACACCGTGGTCTTTGGCGGCTTCTCCGCCGATGCCCTCTCGTCACGGATCATCGACTGCGGCGTCGAGATCGTGATCACCGCAGACGGTGGTTACCGGCGCGGCGCGCAATCATCGTTGAAGCCGGCGGTCGATGAGGCATTGAAATCCTGCCCCGACGTACGCAATGTCCTGGTCATCCAGCGCACCAAGCAGGACACACCGATGACCGAGGGCCGCGATCTGTGGTGGCACGAGTTCGTTGCCAAACAGTCAGATGATCATGTCTGCGAGTACTTCCCCGCCGAGCATCCGCTTTACGTCATGTACACCTCGGGCAGTACGGGTAAGCCGAAGGGCATCCTCCATACGACGGGCGGCTACCTCGTTGGCGTCTCATACACGCACTGGGCATCCTTCGACCTCAAACCGGAGACCGACATCTTCTGGACGGCCGCGGACATCGGCTGGGTGACCGGGCATTCCTATTTGGTCTACGGACCGCTGGTGAACGGCACGACGTCGGTCATGTACGAGGGCACCCCCGACACTCCGCACAAGGGTCGCTGGTGGGAGATCATCGAGAAGTACCGAGTGTCGATCTTGTACTGCGCACCTACAGCGATCCGGACCTTTATGAAGTGGGGTTCGGACATCCCGGAGGGCTTTGACCTGTCGTCGTTGCGCATTCTGGGATCAGTCGGCGAGCCGATCAACCCGGAGGCGTATGTCTGGTATCGGCACTACATCGGCGGTGACCGTACGCCGGTAGTCGACACCTGGTGGCAGACCGAGACCGGAATGCTCATGATCTCTCCGATGCCCGGAGTGACGGCCGGCAAGCCCGGCGCGGCAATGCAGGCAGTTCCTGGCGTCGAGGTCGACGTGGTCAACGACGAGGCTGCCCCGGTGCCCAACGGATCGGGCGGTTACCTGGTGATCACAAAGCCCTGGCCGGCAATGTTGCGGACCATCTGGGGCGATGATCAACGCTACGTCGATACCTATTGGTCACGCTTCCCGGAGCGGTACTTCGCCGGCGACGGGGCGAAGAAGGACGAGGACGGCGACATCTGGCTGCTCGGTCGCGTCGACGACGTGATGAACGTTTCCGGGCACCGGATGTCCACGACCGAGATCGAATCGGCGCTGGTGTCACACCCAAAGGTCGCTGAGGCTGCTGTCGTGGGAGCGAGCGATCCCATGACCGGCCAGGCCATCGTGGCGTTTGTGATCTTGCGCGCCGACGCGGGCGAAGGGGGCGACGACGTGGTCGCAGAGCTCAGGACCCATGTAGCGAAGGAGATCGGTTCGATCGCAAAGCCGCGACAGATCATGATCGTCGAGGAGTTGCCGAAGACCCGGTCGGGCAAGATCATGCGCAGGCTGCTGCGCGACATCGCCGAGAACCGCGAACTGGGCGATGTCACCACACTGACCGACTCCTCGGTGATGACCTTGATCAAGGAGAATCTTGCAACGGCCAAGTCCGCTGAGGACTAGTCCCTTTTTTGGCAAGCTGCTCGCGCAATCGCGCGTGGAATCCGCCTAGTTCATCGTCGCTCGCAGAGGAAACAGCGCCTCCGCTCGCTCCTCCTCACCACGGCGGCGCGCGATTTCCGACGCTCGCAGCTGATGCTCCGGCCATCTCGCGTTTCTCCGCACAAGGCCACGAATGAACGCCGAATCAGCCTCGGAGCCCGTCATTCTTGGTCTTGTGCGGAGAAACGCCCGGCGGACCGCTCGAAGAAGATCCACAGATGTTGCAGTCGGAGAGGGATCTCGGTTCCCTCGTAGGGCGAGCGCTCGACGAAACCGCGCGATCTATAAAGCCGCTGTGCGTCGGTCATAAATCGACACGTGTCCAGCAGTACGGTGCTCGCGCCCATCTCCCACGCCATGTCAAGCAGCTGATCAAGGATTGCGGAGCCCACTCGTCGATTTCGCCAAACGGGCGCGACATACATGCGCTTCACCTCCGCCGTGCCCGCCTCGAGCATGTGTAGCGCGCCGACACCGGCTGGCTGACCATCGCACTCGGCAAGCAGCAGCTTTCCAATCGGCGGCCGGTAGTTGACCAAGCTGTCCCGGACCAACGATGGATGGGTCGGCGGCTCGTCGACGCCGTAGTCGCTGGCAAGCCGGTCCATCGCCCACGTCAGGTATTCCACTATCAAGGCGGCGACCGCCTCATCATCGACTCCTGGCTGCGCCTCCCGAACCAGACAGACAGGAAGCCGGCATCGAAACCTCCTCGATCCTCAGTATGGTGAAACGCACGTGATCTCGCGTTCTCCCGGCTGGAATCTTTCCAAAAGCCCAGTCACGTAGCTTGTGCGGAGAAACGTCACCCGAAGATCGATAAGCTCAGGAGTTGACGAGAGGAGCCGACGTGGCTGATCTTCCGATCGGAGACATCATTCGGAACATCACCGATGATGTGAAGTTATTGGTGCAGGACCAGATCGAGCTCCTTAAGACCGAGCTCACGCCCGCTGCCAAGTTGGGCGGTACTGGTGCGGGGCTGTTCGGAGTCGCAGGTTACTTCGCGCTCTCCGCGACGATCATCTTCTACTTCGCCGCCGCCTTTGGCCTGGTCGCTGCCGGCCTCGCAGCGTGGCTCGCATTCTTGATCGTGGGCGGCGCACTGCTCTTGATCGCCGGCATCTGCGCTGGAATCGGGCTGCTGCTGGTCCGCAAGATCAAGGGCCCAGAGCGGACGATGGCGCAAGCCAACCGGACGGTAACTGAGGTACAAGACGCGGCACAGCACGCACTTGCCGCCGCGAGGGCACCCCAGATCGAGGGCCAGGTGGTGCCTGCACCAAAGCCGTTGCCTGAGCGTTCCGGGTAGGCAGCCGGCCGGGATCGCAACCGACTCGCCATGGCAGGGGCTGGGGTCCGCGACATCCTGCTCGATGGACCGTGGCAGCACCGTGACATCGCTGCCAATGGAGTCCGCTTCCACGTGGCCGTTGGCGAACACTTCAGTCCACACCGGCCGCTCGTGCTGTTATTGCATGGATTCGGAGAGTTCTGGTGGGCATGGCGGCACCAGATGCCGGCACTCGACGAGGCTGGATTCAGTGCGGCCGCGATGGACCTGCGCGGCTACGGCGCGAGCGACAAAACCCCTCGCGGGTACGACCCACAGACCACCGCGTTCGATGTCACCGGGGTGATCAAGAGCCTGGGATTCTCCAGCGGTGTGGTCGTCGGCCACGACTGGGGTGGCATGGCCGCCTGGGCCACCACCGCGTACGCGCCAGTTCCGGTCCGCGCCCTGATCAGCGTCGCGGCGCCACATCCACTCGCCTTCCCGTGGCGCAGCAATCTTCCTACTCTGGCGTTTTTCCAGGTGCCGTTGTTCCCGGAGCGTCGCATCATGGCTGATGACGGGCTCTACATCGAGGAGTTGCTCCGCAGCCGGGCCGCCGACGGGCGTGGATTCCTCACGTCAGCAGAAGCGCGACATTATCGCGACGCCCTGATGCTGTGGCCGAGCCCGCACTGCGCCTTGGAGTACCAGCGGATGTTCGTTCGAAATCGCTTCCGTAGCATGGGCCGCGACTTCCGTCGCGTGCTGCGGCAACCACGAGCCATACCGCTGCTGTCCATTCATGGCCAAGAAGATCAGCTCATTCCACTGTCCGCGATGGCTGCGGCCGAACGCTGGATCGACGCCCGGCACGACCTGGTCAGCCTGCCAGGGGCAGGCCACTTGCCACACGAGGAGGATCCGAAGGTCGTCACGTCGGCGATCATCGATTGGCTGACGGCTCTGTGATCGCCCGCGCCGTCACATGTGCGCTGAGCGAAGCGCGAGGGGATGAGCCCTTCGACAGGCCAAGGGCACCTCTTTTCGGCAAACTCGCGCATTAATGTCGGGTGGGTGAAGCAGACCTCCACCACGGTCCGTCGCACGTATTACGTGTTGACTGCGGGCAACACCTTGGCGGCGTCGCTGATCTGGGGCATCAACACGATTTTCTTGCTGGATGCTGGCCTCAGTAACTTCCAAGCATTCGCGGCGAACGCGTTCTTTACCGCAGGCATGGTGCTCTTCGAGATTCCGACAGGAATCGTCGCGGACCGTTGGGGGCGACGCGCCTCGTTCCTGTGCGGAACGCTGACCCTGGCCGCGACGACTGGACTTTATGTACTCCTCTGGCAGCTGCGCTCCGGGTTCGTCTGGTGGGCAATTGTCTCCGCGCTGCTCGGGCTCGGCTTCACCTTCTTCTCTGGTGCTACGGAGGCCTGGCTGGTCGACGCGCTGACCGCAACCAGGTTTGATGGTCAGCTCGAGGGCGTCTTTGCCCGTGGTCAGGTTGTCGGTGGAGCGACGATGCTGAGCGGCTCAGTTGCCGGCGGCTATATTGCGCAGTTGACGAACCTCGGCGTGCCGTACGTGCTGCGAGGGGGAATCCTGATCGGGGTTTTTGTGCTTGCGTTGTTCGCCATGCATGACATCGGCTTTACCCCCGATCGCGGTGGGAAGCCGCTGACTGAGATGAGGAGGATCGTCGACAGTTCGGTCGAGCATGGCCTGAAGGTGCCGGCAGTCCGGGCAACCATGCTGGCCGGCTTCTTCAGCGGTGGCGTAGGAATCTATGTGTTCTATGCGCTGCAGCCATACCTGTTGGAACTTTGGGGAAATCCGCGTGCTTACGGGATCGCCGGCCTAGTCGCGGCGATCAGTGCTGGCGCCGCGATTGTCGGCGGCCTGCTCACCGAGCGAATCCGTGGAGCTTTCCGGCGCCGTACGTCGGCATTGCTGATCACCATCAGCATCAGCGTGCTGATGTTGGTCGTGATCGGACTGGTCGGCAACTTCTGGCTGGTGGTCGCCGCGATCACGATCTTAGGACTGGCGGAATCTGCCAGCCGGCCCATCCGGCAGGCCTTCCTCAACGGCATGATTCCCTCCCAGCAGCGAGCGACCATCTTGTCCTTCGACTCACTGATCGACAACGCGGGCGGGATCGTGGCGCAGCCTGCGCTCGGCAAGAGCGCCGACGTCTGGGGCTACCCGATGTCCTACGTGCTCTCGGCAGCCGGCACCGCGCTCGCATTGCCTTTCATCGCTCGGGCCCGGAGTTTCAACACGCCGGCCGACAGTCAAACGGCTCCGCTACAAGCCACTCAGCAGACCAGCTCAGCCAAGGAGGTAGATACGTGACTCCCACGGCTCCAGCTCGAGCGACGTCGAGTCACCGTGGGTGGTCAGGAGCACCCGAGCTCCGGACAGATCGGGAATAGCATCCGGGGGCACACTCGCGGGATCGGATGAGCAGTTGGCGATCATCATCAGTATCTGCTCATCCAGCGTTCGGGTGAGCACCCAGATCTGCTCATGATCAGGAAGTAACAATGCGAAGCGGCCATCCACGACCACCGGATGATCATGACGCAGCTTGATGAGCTTGCGGAAGTGGTGGAAGACCGAATCCGGATCATCCAGCTGGGTTGCGGCGTTGACCGTGACGTAATTGGGGTTGACCGGCAGCCAGGGAATCCCGTCGGTGAAGCCGGCATGTGAGCGGTCGTCCCATTGCATCGGGGTACGGGCATTGTCCCGACTCCTGAGTGAAAGCGAGTTCAGCACGGCCTCAACTTCCATGCCCAGGCTCAGCGCCGCCGTGTGATAGTTGATGGACTCGATGTCGCGGTACTGCTCGATGCTGCTGAGGTAGGTGTTGGTCATGCCGAGCTCTTCGCCCTGATAGACGTACGGCGTCCCCTTGTGCATGTGCTGCACAGTGGCGAGCGTCTTGGCGGAGTTCGCCCGGTGCTCGGGGCTGTCATTGCCGAACCGCGACACCGCCCGGGGTTGATCATGGTTGTCCCAGTACAGCGAGTTCCAGCCGACATCGGCCAAAGCCACCTGCCACTCGGCCAGATTCTTCTTCAGCGCTGGCAACAACAGCGGAACAAGATCAAATTTTCCGCCGCCATCTCGACGCGAGTCGAGGCCCACATGTTCGAAGGTGAACACCATGCTCAACTCGTGGTTAGCGGGGTCGGTCGCTCTGCGAGCGACCTCGACCGTCGACCCGGGCATCTCGCCAACAGTGAGCAGGTTTCGCTCGTCCAGACCGACTGCCGCGTTCATCTCGGCGAGGAACTCATCGAGCCGTGGACCATTTGCGGTGAAGATGAAACTGTGTGCCCGGGTCCTGCCAGGTGGTGGCTCGCCATCGATGAGCTGGCCTTTGGATATGAGGTTGATCACGTCCATCCGGAATCCGTCGATACCACGGTCGACCCACCAGTTCATCATGTCGTAGATCGCCTGGCGTACCTCGGGATTCTCCCAGTTGAGGTCCGGCTGCTTGGGGCTAAAGAGGTGCAGGTAGTACTGGCCGCTGCGCTCATCGAACTGCCATGCCGAGCCCGTAAAGGCTGACTCCCAGTTCGTCGGCTCCGCCCCTTCGCTGCCGGGCTCAAATCCCGGCCGGGCTGGCCGCCACCAGTACCAGTCCCGCTTGGCCGAGGCAGGATCTCGCGACTCGATGAACCAGGGGTGCTCATCTGAGGTGTGGTTGACCACCAAATCCATCACGATCTTGATGCCCCGCTCATGCAGCCCGGCGATCAGCAGGTCGAGATCTTCGAGCGTGCCAAAGAGCGGATCGACGTCTTGGTAGTCGCTGATGTCGTAGCCGTTGTCATCCATCGGCGAGGCGTACACCGGTGAGAGCCAGACCACATCCACGCCCAGCGCGGCCAGGTGATCCAGATGCGACAACATCCCGGGAATGTCGCCCGTACCGTCACCATTGCTGTCGGCGAAAGAGCGTGGATAGATCTGATAGACCACCGCTGACTTCCACCAGTCGATCGGACGGTCAATGGGAACAGCGTGGGTCTGTGTCGGCTCAGAGATCACACATCGGATCCTTCCACAGGGACATCAAGACGCCCGATCAACGCATTGATCTCCGTGCCGAGGTTGGCCCGGGCCGCACTGGTGAGATGACGTCCCTTGGCCGTGCGGAAGATCTCCCGGTCGGCAAGGTCGGTAAGCACGGCTAGCCGTCCAGCGAGGAAGTCCTGCTCGGACACCTGGGCATACTCGACGCGTACGGCCGCGACATAGTCGGCGTAATCCGTCGGATCGGATGCCAGGATTGCCAGATCCGCGTCGCAGAGCAGTTCCCCCTCCGGGTCGCGCGGTCCAGGTAGGTGAGTCTCGGTAAGCCGTACCAGCCGTGCGACCTGATTCAGATCCTCCTGCTCGAGCCCGACCCAGCTCAGCTCGCGTAACGCCAATCGCGCTGAGGCTTCCTCATTGCTGACCTGACCTGGCGGGATGGCATAGACGGCATCGTGATACCACGCGGCCAGCCGTACTAGGAAAAGATCATGATCATCGGCCAGCTTATCGATCATGGTGAGCACCTGAAGCAGGTGCTTCGTAGTGTGGTAGTGACGATGCGGCTCGCTGTAGCGCAAGATCAATTGCTCGCCGAGCTCGGGCTGCCGGGGCAGCGTGGCATTCCAGCGTGTCAGTAGGTCAGAGCGGTGATCATCAGTGGGCATCGGGACCTCCTCGGTCAGTACTCCGGTCGGTCAGGTAGCGCGCGGGAATGGGTAGCTCCCGGCGCCGGTTCCATGGCCGTTGCCACCCAGCAAGGTCGAGTACGCCATCGAGCAGGTGCGCGGTAAGGCCCCAGATGAGATGCCCATTCACTTCGAACGCCGGACCGGTATAGCCCGATGGATGATGCACCTGGGCGCGATGGTCGGGATCAGTGAGTACGGCCACGGGCACGATATCGATCGATGCGGCTTCTCGGATATCCATCACCGCTACCGGGCTCGGTTGCCGCCACCAGGCGATGACGGCCGTGACGTCAAACCCACTGACGTCCAGGTGGGCGGGCGGCAGCACGCCGAGCACCTCGATCCCGCTCCGGTCCACACCCGTTTCCTCAGCGGCCTCGCGCAGTGCCGTGTCGGCGAGGTCATGATCACCGTCTTCGGCAGCGCCACCTGGAAAGGCGATCTGGCCGGCGTGCGTACGCATGTCCGCCGCTCGCTCCACGAACATGATCTCGGGGCCGTCCGGACCGTCACCGATCAAGATCAACACAGCAGCGGGGCGTGCCCCGATTCCTGGCCGGAGCGCAACCACTCGGTCCAGTCGAGACTGCTCCGACAAGGCAACGGTCAGGTTCTTGAGCCACTCCGGTCGCTCCATGTCCGCGTTGGTCATGGAGTGACTCCAAGATGTTGACGTGCCAGTTCCCGAATTTCCGCCGCCGAATGAAACTGCCCAGCATGGCGAAAGGCGATCGTGCCGTCCGGTCGTACGAAGAAGGTCTGCGGCGGTCCGCTGATCTGTAGCGCCGCGCGGAGCACGACGTCGGGATCGGCGAGC
>Ga0184624_10000191_pt1 | contig 14996 bp, 16 predicted proteins | sample PLM3_5_b1_FD_133157 | JGI IMG/M metagenome (GOLD analysis project Ga0184624, IMG submission 133157) | Groundwater sediment microbial communities from an aquifer in East River, Colorado, USA - PLM3_5_b1 | ecosystem: Environmental > Terrestrial > Soil > Riparian zone | place: USA: East River...
AGCGTCCAGTACGTCTTCGGCACCGCCGTCCCCTGCCTCGTCGGCGTACCGGACCCCTACGACTACTACTGCCCCCTGCACAAGTGGACGCTCGAATTCAGCGGTCCGGAGATCAGCTCCCGCCTCGGCGCCTACCTGCAGGGGAAGCTGAAACAGGTGGTGATCACCAAGACCGGCGTCTCCCCCCGCATCATCAGCGCCAAGCTCGTCGGCACCGGCGGCACCTCGACCGTCACCGGCTCGGAGCTCTCGCTGGCGCTCGGCGGCCACGACACCTGGATGACCTTCGAGAAGGTCGCCAGCGGCGGCTAGCTGCTCGCTTCCGGCAGCGCCAGCTCCGTGTAGAGCGCCCGGTGGTCTGACCCGGGCAGGTCCTCGACCTCGTAGTCGACGACGTCGAGGCGCTTGTCGGCGAGGATGTGGTCGATGGTGATCGGTGGGATCAGGTGCCGGTCCCGGGGGAACGTCGGGACCAGCCCCTCTCCGGCGACCTCGCCGGCGTCGCGGTAGCCGCGGTCGATCGTCTCTCGCATCAGCGAGACGTCGAGGGTGGCGTTGAAGTCGCCGACGAGGATCCAGGGGGCGCCCGCTCCAGCCGACGGCAGGCTCTCCAGTGCTTCCTCCCAAACGTCGTCGTTACCGCGGCCTGGAGGGAAGGGGTGGACGCCGACGACGCGGATCGAGCGACCGTCGGGGAACTTGAGCGACGCCCGCGGCTGGCGGAAGAAGAACTGTGAGCCGGAGAGCTCGCGCATCGGTAGCCGCGAGTAGAGGCCGGCGCCGGAGGCGCTGCGCCGGGTCTCGAGGATCTCGTTCGGGAGCCGCGTCTCGAGCCCGGCGCGGCGCAGCTCTCGCGCAAAGCTCGGCGTCAGCTCTTGGACACTGAGCAGGTCGGCGTCGTAGCGGTCGACCAGGGTCACCACCGCGGCCGGGTCGGCAGTGCCGTGGTGGATGTTGGTTGAGATGACGACCAGCGTCTCCCGGCCCTCGGGGTCGACGGTGCCAGAGCCGATCGCCCGCGGCAGCACGGCCGCGGCAAGGCAGAGCATCGCCAGCGCGGTGACGAGGGCAGCTACCCAATTCCGTAACGCCACGGCAACGCCCGCGATGAGCAGCGCCGCGATCGCCGCGTACGGCGTGAACGCCATCAGCGGCACCAGCGGGAAACCGCCGTCGAGCCCGAAGCCGCGGACAATTGCCCAGAGGGCAACGGGCGCCACCGCCACCCAGATCAACCAGTTGCGCCGTGCCGCCAGTGAGTGTCGCTTTTGTTCGGCTATACCGAACAAACTCGACACTCAGCCATCGGGGTACGGCTGGATCGGGATGCCGTGATCGGTCTCGCGCATGCCCAGCTCGTAAGCGCCGCCGCCGGGAAGCGACAGCTGGCGCGGTGGGAGCCCGGGCCGCTCAACCGTCAGCTCGAGGTCGGCGACAGAGCAGTTGACGGTGTTGTGCTCGGGGCCGGCCGGGTCGGCGTAGACCCAGCCGACGAAGTCCTTGGCCGGAGCCGAGACGCGGCCGTGGACGACGACGTCCTTGCCGGGGAGGAAGAAGCTGCAGACGGTCGGCTGCCCTTCGACACGGGCCGAGCGGATCGCGCCGAGGCCGCCGAGGCGGTGCGGCTCGCCGTCGAGGACGAGCATCCCCGAGGGAATCCAGGGGCTGACGCGGGAGCCGAGGCGGACGCGGGCGGCGCCGGCGTCGAAGTAGGTGTTGGGGGCGTCGGCGAAGCCGGTTCCCTCGAGCCAGACCCAGCGCTCGGCGTGCTCGGTTCCCCAGTTGTGGCCGATCATCCCCGGCCAGCCGCTCAGCTCGAAGGGTTCATCGTCGACTACGAGCCGGCCCTGAAAGCGCGCGTCGGGATACGGCGCCAGGAACTTGGTCTTCGGCAGCGGCGCCTTGTAGAGCCAGTCGGCCGGCAGGTACTTGCAGGGCTCGGCCTCGCCCGTGAAGGTGAACGACCAGGAGGCGCTGAGGGCCTCGGTGTCGATCGAGCCCTCGGCCCGGCCCGGCCCGATCTCAGCGTCGGCGACGCGGATCCAGTCGCCGGCAGGCGCCTCCATCTGCGCGGCCGGGACCGTCACCTTCGTCGCCCGCGGCCCGTCGGCCTCGCGGTCGAAGAGGCAGAACCAGATCGAGCCCGTCGGCTCGGCCCCCGGCCGCTTGTGGACGGTGTGGCGGATCCAGACGCCCTGCCCCCCGTCGGGCCGGCAGGCCTTGATGTAGAAGCTCTCGTAGTGGCCACCCTTGGCGGCGACCTCGGGGAACCGTGCCCGTTCCTCCATGCCCCAAGCCTAGGGGGTATTAGTCATCCAGCGGCGGGGGCGGCGGCGACTCGAACCCGAGCATCCCGACGGTCGCCGGCACCACCTTCTCCCCGGAGGCGGCGAGCCGGTCCCGCGCGTCGAGGCGAATCTGGCTCAGTTCGCCGAAGACCGAGGCGAGGGCGGTGATCATTTCCTTCCAGCCGCGCTCGTCGAGCTGCATCGGCATCCAGGTCAGGTGGCGGTCGGCGCGGGCGTCGAAGGTTTCCTCCCAGATCGCCCGATCGGCCCGCGCGAACAGCCCCTGCAGCGAGATCCGCGAGAGCTGGCGCCGGTCCTCCGCCGAGGTCGCTTCGAACTCGGCGTCGTTGAAGAAGACGCGTGCGAGACCCCGGTAGACGTGCTCTAGCGCGCCGCGGCGGGGGATCGATTCGATGATTTCGAGACAGCCTTCTTTCTCGAGCTCACGGAAGTGGTAGGAGGCGAGGGAGAGCGCCTGCTGGTAGCTACTGAAGTGTTCTTTCGGGATCAGCCCTTCCTCGACGAACTGGCTGGGGCTGCGGGGGCCTTCGTTGAGGACTTCGAGGATGCGCACCCGGAGCGGATGCTTGAGCACGGCGCAGATCGTCTCGGTGCGTTTCTTCTGCTCGGCCTCAGTCCCCTCCATCCCTAGCCCTTTCGATTGATCGAGTTCATAGGAGCGATCACGATAGGGCATAAATGCACGGACGTACCGGGAAAATGCCTAGCCGGAACCCTTTACTGAGCCCGGTCTAAGTAATAGGAACTGGTGCATCACCAAGGGGGGACGCCTCCGGTGAGGGAAGGAGGTGATGCCTATGCAGTTCGAGGCATGTGGCGCGGCCTATCCAGCCACCTCCATTCACAAGGGTGGCTGAGGCCTGACCCGCTACCGCCCCGGGCCTCGCCGATCGGCGGGGCGGTAGTCAAAACCCCAGGTCCGGGGAGAAGGCTCGTGCGGCGGTTCAGACCTTGATCGTGATCACGTCGCCGTCGGCGACGAGGTAGTCGCGGCCCTCGATCCGCAGTTGCCCCTTGTCGCGGGCAGGGGCGTAGCCGCCGCACTCGACCAGCTGCTCCCAGCCGATCACTTCGGCTTTGATGAACGCTTCCATGATCTCGGTATGAATGGTTCCTGCCGCTTCCAGCGCGGTCGCGCCGCGGCGCAGGGGCCGTGCCACCGCCTCCTTGCCCTCGCCGGCGGTGAAGAAGGTGATCAGCTCCAAGAGGTCGTAGGCGGCGCGGACGAGGCGGGCGAGGCCGGAGCCCTCGACCCCGTAGGACTCGCGCATTTCCTCCGCTTCGGCGGCGTCGAGCTCGGCCAGCTCGCCCTCGATCCGGGCGCTGACGGCGACGACACCGGCGCGGACCGAGTTGGCGTGGGAGACGACGGCTTCCGGCGCCTCGGCGTCGCCCTCGTCGACGTTGGCGACGTAGAGGATCGGCTTCGTCGTCAGTGCCTGCAGGTTCCGGACGGCGTGCGGCGCCCCCTCCGGCGCCGGGATCGACCGCGCCGGCCGGCCGGCGGCGAGCGCCTCGTGCACCGCCTGCAGCCATTCGTGCTCGACCTGCGCTTCTTTGTCGCCCGACTTCGCCTGCTTGCCGACCCGGCCGAGCCGGCGCTCGACCTGGTCGTAGTCGGCGAGGACGAGCTCGGTCTCGATCGTCTCAATGTCGGCAAGCGGGTCGACGCGGCCGTCGGGGTGCGGCACGTCGGATTCGGTGTGGCAGCGGACGACGTGGCAGATTGCGTCGGTCTCGCGGATCGAGGCGAGGAACTGGTTGCCGAGCCCCTCGCCTTCGGAGGCCCCTTTGACGAGGCCGGCGATGTCGTGGAAGTCGATTTTCGCCGGCACCAGTTCAGAGGCGCCGACGGTCGTGGCGACCTTCTCCAGCCGCTCGTCCGGGACCTGGGCGACGGCGACGTTCGGCTCGATCGTCGTGAACGGGTAGTCGCCGGTCTGGGCGCCGCCCTTGGTCAGCGCGTTGAAGAGGGTCGACTTGCCGGCGTTCGGCAGCCCGACGATCCCGACCTTCACCGTGCGCCTCCCGTGCTCATGAGGGGAGCGGGACGATCAGGCCGAGGACGACGCCGAGGAGGGCGCCGGCGAGGACGTCAGACGGATAGTGCATGCCGAGGTAGGGCCGGCCGAGCGAGAGCGCGATCGCGACGAGGAAGGCGGCCGCCATCGCCGAGTCGACCCGGACCATTGCCGTCGCCACGGCGAAGGACGAGGTGGCGTGGGCCGAGGGGAAGCTGAGCGAGCTGGGGGCGCCACCCAGCGGGGGCAGCCCCTCGAGCACCGGGCGCGGCCGCTTGACCAGGAGCTTGATCGCGTAGTTGAGGCCGATCGCGAAGGGCCCGAGCAGGGCGCAGACGAGCCACTGCTCCCAGCGCGAGCTGTCGATGATCGCCAGGGCGGCGCCGAGTAGGAACCAGACGAGGCCGTTGTTGCCGGCCTTGCCGAGGGCGACGGCGGCGTCCTCCAGCCCGCGGCTGTGGCCGTGGGTGCGCATCCAGCGCAGCAGCTTCAAGTCCAGTTCGCGCATCGGCGCGAGAGACTATTGGGCGATGGCAACCGTCCCCGGCTACGTCCACACCCCCGGCAACCACTGCGGCTCGACCGCCCTGCGCAACCTGCTCGCCTTCCACGGGGTCGAGATCAGCGAGGAGATGGCCTTCGGCCTCGGCGCCGGGGCGGGCTTCTACTACCTGGCGCTGGAGGACGGCTCGCCGAGCCGCTGGTTCAACGGCCGCACCGCGCGCCTCGAGGAGACCTTCCGCGAGCTGACGGGAGCGGCGCTGGAGCTGGAGACCTTCGCCGAGGAGGAGGGCGAGGCGGCCTGGGCGGGGGCGCGCGGGGTGGTCGACGCCGGCAGCCCGGCCCTGCTCCTCACCGACATCTACTACCTCGACCACTACGGCAACTCAGCCCACTTCCCCGGCCACGCGGTGGTCCTGGCCGGTTACGACGACGAGGTCGCCCACCTCTCCGACACCGCCTTCGAGGAGCTGCAGACGACGCGGCTGGAGAACCTGGCGCGAGCCCGCCACAGCGGCCACCCGGCCTACCCACTCGAAGGGCACATGTTCACCGTCGCCGAGGCGATCGACCGTGAGGCGCTGATCGCGGCGGTGCCGCGGGCGATCGAGCGCGCGGTGAGCGAGATGCTGGATCCGCCCTTCGGCGAGTTCGCCGGCGTCCCGGCGCTGGAGCGCCTCGCGGCCGAGGCCGGCTCCTGGCCCGACGAAGTCGACGACTGGCAGTGGTGCGCGCGCTTCGCTTACCAGGTGATCGAGCGCCGCGGCACCGGCGGCGGCTGCTTCCGGCTGATGTACGCGCGCTTCCTCGAGGAGGCAGGGCGCGACGAGGCCCCCTTGGCGGCGGAGGCGGCGGCGCGCTGGACCGAGCTCGCCGAGGCCTTCAAAGCGGCCAGCGAAAACGAGGAGCCCGAGCCCGCCCTGTGGGGGGCAGTGGGCGACGGGGCCGGGGCCGTGCTCGACGCCGAGCGCCGCCTCTGGACGTCTCTCCGATAGCCGCTTCGGTTTGTCGATCTAAACCCGGGGTATTCGCCCCCCATGACTATCGGAGCAGGCATCTTCCTCATCGCGGTTGGCGCGATCCTCAAGTTCGCGACCAACATCCACGTCCAGGGCCTCAGCATCGACACGATCGGCGTGATCCTGATGATCGCCGGCGCCGTCGGGCTCCTGATCGGGCTCTTCCAGGAAATCGTCTGGTCCCGCCGCACCCGTCCCCTCGCCCCCGGCGAGGCGCCCCCGGTCGAAGAACGCCGTGAAGTGCGCGACCCGGCCTACCGCGAACAGCCGCCGCGCTACTAGCCCGGGCCTCCGTCTGAAGTAACCGGGCGCCGAGGTGGCCGAGCTCGCCACGATCGGCGTCTACGGCTTCGACGGCGCAGCCTTTCTGCGCGCCCTGCGCGAGGCGGAGGTGACGCTCCTCCTCGACGTCCGCCAGCGGCGCGGGGTGCGGGGGAGCGAGTACGCCTGGGCGAACGCCCGCCGCCTCGAAGCCGCCCTCGAGGCGGCGGGGATCGCCTACAGCCACCTGCCGGAGCTGGCACCGACGACGGAGATGCGCCAGCTGCAGTACCGCGAGGACGAGCGGCGCGGCGAGGGCAAACGCTCCCGCACCGAGCTGGCGCCCGAGTACGTGCGCCGCTACACGGAGGAGGTCCTCGACCAGGTTGACCTCGACCCGATCGTCAGCTGGATTGGCTCGAAACATGCGGCGCTGCTCTGCGTGGAGAGAGACGCCGAGGCCTGCCACCGCTCCCTGATCGCCGCGCGCCTGGCGCGCGACCACGGCTTCGAGATCGAGCACCTGAAGCCGGACGAAGACTGAGCCTCAGCCTTCTGGCCAGTCCAGTCCCGGGATCTCCTCCGCCCGCAGCTTGCCGTGGGAGCGGAAGGCCGCCTCGAGCTCCTCGTTCAGCCAGCTCGTACCAGCTTCCGAGAGCCTGATCGCCGCCGCCTGCCGGATCGACTGGCGCGGGTCGACGTTGCCGACACCGCGGTCCGCATTCTCCGCCGTCGGCCCGAACGCATAGGCGCCGAGCTCGTCCATCAGCTCCCCCAGCGAGACCCCATCCGCCAGCACTCCGTCGACGAACTCCGCCTCCTGCACGCGGATGAAATGCGGCCACCGCTCCAGCCAAGGCCGCATCGCAAGGTCCTCCCCACTCGCATCGTCCCGCCCCTCCTCATAGGCCCAAGCCACCGCCCGCCCATAGACGACGATGTCGTTCGGCCCCTCCACCAGGTGCCCCATGAACATCACGTCCCCATCCCGGACCGCCCGCGGCCGCCGCTCCCGCGGATAGGTGCAGTGGCGATGGCTGCCGGAGGTCCGAACCACATCGGGAACCGGGCGCTCACGCGAAGAACGCTCCGCGGCTCGGCCGAAGAACTTGACGAAGGCTTGCGCCAAAAGCGGGAGCGACGGGACTCGAACCCGCGACCTCCGGCGTGACAGGCCGGCGCTCTAACCAGCTGAGCTACGCCCCCAGGGAACCTTCGGCGGGCCTTGGGGTCGGCCCGGGCGGCGAACGCTAGCGCATTCGGGCAGCTGGGTTCGCGGTGATCTGGAGGGTCTAGACGGCGACCATCGCGAGCTCGGAGACGGCCTCCTCGATGCCGGTGCGGAGGACCTCGAGGTCCGGTACCGCATCCGCGTCGGCAATCAGGCCGAAGTGGACGGACTCGTTGTAGGTGATCGCGGCGACGCCGAGGTTGTGACCGGAGAAGATCGAGCCGAGGGGGATGCCTCGCCGCAGCTGCGCGCCGAGGGCATAGAGGGGGAACGGCGTGGTGGGAATGCTGGCCGCGGTGAGGTTGAAGAGGCCGGGCGTGAAGGCCAAACGAGCGTAAGCGCACTGGATCAGCGGCGCCGGCGCGTCCGCCGCCTCCAGCAGCGCCTCGGTCTCCGGGCTGCCGCCGCTCCTCAGCTCGGCCGCAACAGCGGCGACCTGGCGGTAGCGCCGCACCGGATCCGGCTCGGCCAGAGGCAGATCGATGAAGAGCGGCGCGACGTCGTTGCCGAAGGCAAAGGATTCCCTCGCTCGCCGCATGCTCACCGGCACCGCGACGCGGACCCGCTCGACCTCCTCGCGGCGGCTTGCGAACAACTGCCGCAGGCCCCCGGCGGTGGCCGCGAGGGCAACGTCGTCCGCCCTCCCACCGAGGCTTCGGCTCACCGCCCTCGCTTTTGCCAGCGGCATCTCCACCGTCGCCACTAGACGACTGATGCCGGTCGGACCGTTGAGGCTGCTCGTGGGCGCGGGCGGCAGCTCGTCCCGGAACGCTTCGAACCGCTTCCGCGAGCCCGAGACGATCGCGGCCACCCTGCTCGGCTGGAGGCCGGCGTCGACGCCGCCGCTGAGCTCCTCGCCGACCGCGCCCCGGACTCGCCAGAGGACGCCGTTGTCCACCTCGTCGCCCATCGCGTCGATCATCGCCCCGAGCGCGGCCATGTCCACCTCGGTGTCGGGCTGGAAGTCGAGCAGCGAGGCGACGATGTAGGGGCCGCTGACCCCGTCGACCATGCACTGGTGAATCTTGCCGACGATCGCCCAGGCACCACCCTCGAGGCCCTCGAGCAGGGTCGCCTCCCAGAGGGGACGAGAACGGTCGAGCCGCTGGGCGACGTAGTCACCGACCCAGGCCATCAGCTCGGTCTCTCCGCCCGGGCTGGGCAACTGCGCGTGGCGAACCTGCAGACCGACGTCGCAGTCGGGGTCCGGGAGCCAGATCGGCATCGCCTCGCCCCGAACCTCCGGCGTCGAGAGCCGGCGCCGCAGGGCGGCGTTGCCGACCAGGCGGCGCCGGACCTGGTCACGAAGCCTCTCCAGCGACGGGCGTTCGCCGTTCGGCAGGGGGTCGAAGATCGCCACCCAGGAGAAATGGAGCTGCAGCGTCGCGTCGTCCTGCTCGAGCTCGAGGAAGACCGCATCGAGCGGGCTCAGGTGGCTGCGCATCCTGCCTTCACCCCCTGTCACCTGCCGTGGCGGCCTCCCGCTCCGGCACCGCGTGCGAGGCCTCCGTCGCCACGATCTCTTCCAGGGTCCCCCTCAGCTCGGCGATGCGCTCGGCCCCGAAGCGCTCGGCCCAGCGCTCTTCGATCGCGGCAAAGGCACGGAAGCCGAACTCCTGCGCCCGCTCCCCTCGCCTCGTCAGGCAGACCAGCTTCGCGCGGCGGTCCGCCGGGTCGGGCGCCCGTTCCACATAGCCCAGCTCGACCAGGTCGTCGACGATTTCCCCCGCCGACTGCTTGGTCACGTTCGCCCGCTCGGCGATCTCGGTCAGGCGCATCCCGGTCTCCCTCACGTAGCGGAAGACACAGCCGTGGGTGATGCGGAGATCGTCGAACTCACTCTCTTCGATCTCGCCGCGGAACTCGGCGAGCATCGCCTCGAAGGCGAGGTCGAGCAGCGCCGTGAGCGGGATGTGGATCGGCAGGATTCGAGGATCTTCAGCCATTAATCAGGAAACCTTACAAGGAGGGTGCGCATCCGTCCAATAGGCTCGCCGCATGAGGCTGGCAACGTTCGACTCCGGGGACGGTCCGCGTGCGGGAATCGTCGAGGGAGACCGCGTCGTCGATGCCTGGGCGCTGCTGGGGGAGCCGCACCGCGGCTCCTTGAGGGAGCTGATTGCCGACGGGCGGCTGGACGAGCTACGCGGACGTCTGGGAGATACCGGCGCTCCCTCCCATCCCCGCTCCTCGCTGCAGTTGCTGCCGCCGATCCCGGACCCGGGGAAGATCGTCTGCATCGGGCTGAACTACCGCAGGCACGCGGCCGAGGTCGGGGCCGACTCGGACTCCCTCCCGGAGATCCCGACGATCTTCGCCAAGTATCCGAACGCGCTGGTGGCCGACGGGGCGACGGTGCGGGTGCCGACGGCAAAGACCGACTACGAGGCGGAGGTCGCGTTCGTGGTCGGCCGGCGGGCGCAGGACATCGAGGAGGCGGACGCCCTCGACTACATCGCCGGCTACACGCTTTTGAACGACCTCTCGGCCCGGGACCTGCAGGGAGCGACGCCGCAGTGGATGGCGGGCAAGGTCTTCGACGGGTCCGCGCCCTGTGGTCCCTGGCTGGTGACGCCGGATGAGGCGGGGCCGGCCGACGGGATCGCGATCCGTCTCACCCTCAACGGCGAGGAGATGCAGAGCGGCGCCACCGACGACCTCATCTTCAGCGTCCCGCAGCTGCTCGCGCAACTCTCGAAGCTGATGACGCTCGAGCCCGGCGACATCGTCTCCACCGGCACCCCCGAGGGGGTCGGGATGGGACGCAAGCCGCGGGTCTGGCTCGCCGACGGCGACGAGATCGTGATCGAGTCGCCGACGCTCGGCCGGCTCACCACGCGGATCAGCGCTTAGGCGGGATCTCGTAGGCCTTCGCCGGCAGGTCGGCGGAGAGCGGGCGGCGCGGCGGCAGCGCTCGTGCGTTGGGACGCGCTTGGCGCGCCCACTGCACCCGCACCGGCGTCAGGGTGAGGAGGGCATTCCAGGTGTCGGTATCGATGACGCCGTTGGCCGGCAGCCCGTGCTCTTCCTTGAAGAGGCGAACGGCGCGGGCGGTCTGGCGGCCGAAGAGACCCGTCACCGGCAGATCGGCGCCGGCGGCGACGAGGTGCTGCTGCGCCCAAACGACCATGTCGCCGCTGCTTTTGCGCTTCAGCAGCGGGTGAACAACTTCGAGGCGGTAGCCGGTCACGGGCTGCAGGGCGCTGTCGGCGCCGAGCGCCCCCCACTCCTGCCCGTTCGTCTCCTGCCACGACCACCAGCTTGGCGGCAGCCCGCCGTAGCTGGCGGCGAAGCGGCGGAAGAGTTTGATCCCGGCGCTGCCCGGCGCTTCGTAGGTCTGGCCGATCGGGTAGATCGGGTGTCCGTAGATGCGGTTGTAGAGGTAGGTGTGCTCGTAGACGGCGCGGACCGAGGTCCCGATCGTCTTCCAGTACATCTGCGGCTGGTTGTAGGTGGCACCGCCCGGACCGAGGAAGACCGAGTAGGGGAAGGACGGGTGGTAGTCGACATAAGGGAAGGCGGCGAGGGAGATCGGGAAGGTCTCGCCGACGCGGGCGCGGAGCGCGCGCACGTAGCGGTCGGCGGCGGCGTACTTGCCCTCGTAGTCGGCCTCGGCGTCGATCGCGAAGCAGTCGGCCCCGCGCTTCACCGCCGCCGCGGCGACCCGCGCCTCGGCCAGCGGCGCGTCGCCGTAGACGAACTGCCAGGCGCAGACGCTGAGCCCGGCCCCGTGCAGGGCGTTGACGAGCCCGCGGTTGAACTGGCTCCAGTAGCTGCCGCCGTCACCGGACTTGACGTAGACCGTGCCGACGTCGTTGCGCTTGGCGCGGGCGATAATCGCGCCGACGCTGCCGCCCTCCGAGCGCGAGACGTACCAGACCCACATCCCCTGCCGGTCGAAGGCGCTGTTGCTGACGTTGCCGCCGGTTTCGACCTGCCCGGCGCCGCCGGTGTCCGCCGCGGCCACGCCGCCGAACGCCGCTGCGACGAGCGTGGCGAGAACCAGGGGCAGCGCGAAGAGGGAGCGCTTCTTCTGCCGGGGGAGGATCACAACTTGTCACAACACGCTAGTGATGAAATGGAAGCGCTTGCCCCTCGCCGCCTCCCACAAGATCCTGTGCGCCGTCGCGCTTGCCGCGGGCGTCGCGTTGCTGCTGCCCGCGGCGGCGCTGGCGAAGCGACAGCGGCTCGAGCACGTCGACCTCCTCCAGGCGGGGCAGGACCTCGTCCTCACCGTGCGGACGGCGAAGCCGGTGGCGATGTCAGGGCTGGAACCGCACCCCGACCCGCGCCGCGCCGCCGCGCGCTACCTCTGCTTCGAGCTCAGCGCGCACCCCTCGGCGCCGCCGCTGCGGCTCTGCCTCGGCGGCCGCAAGGCGCATCGCCGCATCGGCTTCGAGCAGGTGAACCCGATCGGGCGCCCGGACCAGGAGCTGACGCTGCCGGCAAAGGTGAAGCGGCCGCAGCCGGACAAGCTGGTCGTCTCCCTCGTCCCCCGCGAAGCGACGCTCTCGCCGCAGCGCTACCGCTGGCGGGCGATCCGCAGCGGCGGCTGCGAGCCCGGCGGCCGCTGCCGGGAAGCCCTGCCCATCCAAGGTTGGGAGAGCTTCCGCCTCCGCCCCGTGCGAGCGGTCGGCTGCACCGGCGGCGAAGCCGGGCTCGTCACCAACGGCCCCCGCGACCGCAAGGTCGTCGCCCTCACCTTCGACGACGGCCCCAGCGACTACACCGACGACTTCCTCGCGGTGCTGCGGGAGAAGGAGGCGCGGGCGACCTTCTTCGAGGTCGGCCAGGTAATGCCCGGCCACGAAGAGGTGATGCGCGAGATCCTCGCCGAGGGCAGCGAGATCGGCGACCACACGATGGACCACGTCGAATTCCCCGGCTACGCGCAGATCGCCGGCGCCGCGGCGCGGATCCGCGCCTACACCCGCTTCCAGCCCTGCCTCTTCCGGCCGCCCGGCGGCGCCGTCGACGGCGCGGTGCTGGCGACCGCCGGCAGCCTCGGGATGCGGACCGTGAACTGGGACGTCGACCCGCGCGACTGGTCGAATCCCGGGGTCGGCGCGATCTACGCCAGCGTCGTCGGCCACGTCCAGCCCGGCTCGATCGTCGTCATGCACGACGGCGGTGGCCCGCGTTCGGAGACCCTCGCCGCGCTGCCGCAGATCATCGACACCCTGCGGGGCCGCGGTTATCGCTTCGCCACCGTCACCGAGCTACTCGGCGGTCGCATCTTCTACCGGCCCTACGGGTAATCGATTAAGCAATCCAATGCAACCAATCCGCCCTTTACTACGTAGTGAAGGGCCAATGAAGATCGCAATTGTCGGCACCGGGATCTCGGGTCTGGTGGCCGCGCACAAATTGGCGCCCGAGCACGAGATCGTCGTCTACGAGGCGAGCGAGCGGATCGGCGGCCACACCCACACGGTGCCGGTCGAGACCGAGGACGGGACGCATTGGATCGACACCGGGTTCATCGTCTTCAACGACCGCAACTACCCGCGCTTCGAAGCGCTGCTGGCGGAGCTGGGGGTGGCGAGCCAGGCCTCCCACATGAGCTTCTCGGTCGCCGACGGGCGCGGCCGCTTCGAGTACTCCGGAACCCCGTGGGGCCTCTTCGCCCGTCCCGCCCATCTCGTCAGCCCGACCTTCCTCGGGATGCTCCGCGAATGGCGCCGCTTCAACCGTGAGGCGCGGGCGCTGATCGGGATGAACGGCACCGCGCCCTCCCTCGGACACTGGCTCGAGCAGCAGGGTTTCTCACGCCACTTCGTCGAGCGCCTGATCGTCCCGCAGGCCTCCGCCGTCTGGTCGGCCGACCCGGCGCAGATGTGGAGCTTCCCGGCCAGCTTCATGGCCGAGTTCTTCGAGAACCACGGCATGTACAGCCTCCGAGACCGCCCCAGGTGGCGGACGGTGAGCGGCGGCTCGCGCAGCTACGTCGAGGCGATCACGGCGCCGTGGCGCGACCGGGTGCGGCTGCGGGCGCCGGTGCGCCGGATCGAGCGGCTGCCGGACGGGGTGCGAATCGAGGCCGACGGATGCGAGACAGAGGATTTCGACGAGGTCGTGATCGCGGCGCATTCCGACCAGGCGCTGGCAATGCTCGGCGACCCAAGCGAGGCCGAGCGGGAGGTCCTGAGCGCGATCCCCTACCAGCCAAACGAAGCCGTCCTCCACACCGACGCCTCGCTGATGCCCCGCCGCCGCGCCGCCTGGTCGAGCTGGAACTTCCACCTCAGCGAAGAGCCTGCCGCCGGCACCACCGTCACCTACTGGATGAACCACCTGCAGCGCCTGCGCACGCGCCAGCAGTACCTCGTCACCCTCAACCGGGGAAACGAAATCGACCCGAACAAGGTGATCCGCACGATCTCCTACGACCACCCGGTCTACACCAAGGAGGGAATCGCCGCCCAGTCCCGCCACGCCGAAATCTCAGGAACGGCGCACCGCACCCACTACTGCGGCGCCTACTGGGGCTGGGGCTTCCACGAGGACGGCGTAGTAAGCACGTTACGAGTCTGTGACTCCATCGCCACAAACAGCCGCGTCGTTTCCACGGTTCTCCCCCCTGTGGTGGGGAGAAGTCTGGAAACGACCGAGGACGAGGTGGCGGCATGAGCCCTGCAACGGCGGGACGAGGGGCGGGGGCCGCCGGACCCTCCCCGCTGTTGTCCGCCGACCCCCGCCCCTCGTCCGGCCCCGCGCCAGCCCACCCCTCGTCCGGCCCCAAATCAGCCATCTACGAGGGCACCATCCGCCACCGCCGCTTCGAGCCAATCGAGCACTCCTTCCGCTACCCGCTCTTCCTCATGTACCTGGACCTCAGCGAGCTGCCCGCGGTCCTCGACCCGTACCCGCTCTTCTCCGCCCGCCGCCGCGCCCTCGCCCGCTTCCGCCGCGAGGACTTCATGGGCGACCCGGCGCAGCCGCTCGACGACTGCGCCCGGGACACCGTCGCGGCCGCCACCGGCGACCGTCCCGCCGGCCCGGTCCGCCTCCTCACCGGCCTGCGTTACTTCGGCCACTCCTTCAACCCGGTCTCCCTCTACTTCTGCTTCGGAAGCAACGGCGAGCGGGTAGATGCAGTCGTGGCCGACGTGCAGAACATCCCCTGGGGCGAGCGCCACCCCTACGTCTTGGCACGGGGCGAGACCCGGGGTACGGTGCTGAGCGAGGAGCTTCAGAAGACCTTCCACGTCTCCCCGCTGATGGGCATGGACCAGACCTACTCCTTCCGCGCCTCCGAACCCGGCGAGAGCATCGCCGTCCACATCGAGTCGCGCCCGCGCACCGGCGAGCAAGGAAAAACGTTCGACGCCACCCTCAACCTGCGGCGGCGGGAGCTCTCGCGCGGAACCCTTGCCCGGATGCTCGCCCGCTACCCGACGATGTCGCTTCAGGTGGTGGCGAAGATCTACGCGCAGTCGCTGCGGCTGAAGTTGAAGGGGGCGAGGTACCACCCCCATCCGGAGGCGTCATGAGGGACGCGCTTGCCCGCGCCGGCGTCGGCGCCGTCCTCGGCCGCGTCGGCCACGGCCGCATCGACGTCGTCGAAGGCGCCCGCGAACGCAGCTACGGCCCCGCCGACGCCGAGCTCCGCGCCACGGTCACGATCAACGACCCGGCCGCCTGGCGCGATCCG
>Ga0184624_10000192_pt1 | contig 14928 bp, 12 predicted proteins | sample PLM3_5_b1_FD_133157 | JGI IMG/M metagenome (GOLD analysis project Ga0184624, IMG submission 133157) | Groundwater sediment microbial communities from an aquifer in East River, Colorado, USA - PLM3_5_b1 | ecosystem: Environmental > Terrestrial > Soil > Riparian zone | place: USA: East River...
ATTACGCGCGTCGCGACTCCCCGGATACCAGGAGCTCGACATGCGCGTCGGCTGGCAGACGACCGAGCGCCTCGACATATCGCTGGTCGGACGAGACCTGTTGCACCCGCATCATGCGGAGTTTGCCGGCAGCAGCTCGCAGCCTCGATATTTTCAGCGCGAGGTCGCGCTGAGGGTGACGTTCCAGACGAAATGATCCGACAACCGCTTTTCGGCCGGTTCGTGGCCGGCGCAGCGATGGTGTGCGCGATTGCGGCACACGTCCCCGCGCAGTCGGCGCCTGAGTACGATGTCAAGGCAGCGCTGTTGCTGAACTTCGCCCGCTTCATCGAGTGGCCCGACGCGGCATTTGAGAGCGAGCAGTCGCCCATCGAGGTGTGCGTATTCGCGCCGAGTCCGTTCGGTCGGGCGCTCGAGCGTGTGCTCTCGGGCGAGACCGTCGCGAACCGCTCCCTGTCTACGCGAGACGTGCACGGGGTGTCGGACAGCGCCGGTTGTCATCTGTTGTTTGTGCCGGCCGGCGCCGAATCACGGGCCGGTGCGATGTTCCGCGAGGCCGGGCCCAACACCGTCACGGTGGGAGAGTCGCGCCGCTTCGAGGATATGGGTGGAGCGGTCAACTTCGTCATCGAAGGCGGCCGCGTACGATTCAACGTGAACCTTCGTCCCGTCGAACGACGCGGCGTCCGTATCAGTGCGAGGATGCTGCAACTAGCCGGCCGCGTCGAACGCGCTACGCCGGAGAAGTAGCAGTGCTCGAGGGACGCGGGTGATGCTTGAACCACTCCCGCGACGCCGCGAGGCCGAGACGCTTGCGCTGTCCGACAATCGTCGGCCCGGGATTTCGACCCCACGGCGATACCCGGTGGATTTCAGCGCTGAGCTCTGCGCCGATCACCATAGCCAGACCGGTGATGTAGAACCACAGGAGGGTGAGGATGATCGCGCCCAGAGTCCCGTACGCCTGATCGTAATTCCCGAAATTCACCACGTAATAGCGGAAGGCGACCGAGGCAACGAACCAGAGCGCGGTCGCCGTCAGCGCGCCGGGGGTGATCCACACCCATTCCTGTTCGGCGTCAGGCGCGTAGTAATAGACAACGCCGAAACCCGTAGATGCCAGCAGGAACACCACCGGCCACTGCAGAACCTTCCACGCCATCGCGAATGCCGGCGCCAGCCCGAAGTGGCGTCCGAGAAAATCTGCGAGCCACGGTCCGGCGACGATCAACCCGAATGACGTCACGATGAACAGCGCCAGAGAGGTGGTCAGCACAATCGCGATCAATCGTCTCTTCCACCACGGCCGGGTGTCCTCGATGTCGAAGGCGCGGTTCATGGCGTCGATTACCGAGACCATGGCGGCCGAGCTGCTCCAGAGCGCCATCAGCAGGCCGATGCTGAGCAAGCTGACGTCATCGCTGTTCGAAAGGCTCGTCAGCTGGTCCTTCAACAACGTCACCACTGCTTGCGGAGCAATCGGTGCGAGCAGCCGCATCAGCTGGTCGGTGAAGCTGTAGAGCGGAAAGAAGCTGGCGAGGGCGACGAGGAAGAGCAGCGCAGGGAAGAGCGACAGAAAGAAGTAGTAGGCCAGCTGCGCGGCGATGCCCGGGACGTCGTCCTGAATTGAGTCGTCGACCGTACGGCGGATGAGCTGGGACCAGGGAAGGTCTTTTTCGAAGTAGGCAAACATGCTCCTGAGGGGAGCAAAACGCGTTCCTACGAGCCGACGGCAGAGTCGTGTGTATCCAGCGCGACAGTGTTGCGGCCTGCCTCGCGTGCCTGCGCAAGCGCACGCTCGGCGGAGGCGATGAGCTCGATGTCCTGCCAGGCGCCTTCCCAGTCAGGCATGGCGGCGGCAACCCCGAGACTGGCGGTGAGGAATGGAATGGTCGGCGAAACGGGATTCGGCTTCTTCATCGCTTCGACGGCGGCGCGGAGCCGCTCGGCCAGCACCATCGCGCCGGTGCCATCCGTTCCGCCGAGGACAATGCCGAACTTGCCGGCCCCGCCGTATCGGGCGATGACGTCTCCAGCCCGATGTATGAGCGGTTTCAGCACGCCGGCGACAGCCTTCAGCGTCGCGTCGGCATCGGGTTTTCCCTGACGCTCGTTGTACGCCCGGAAATGATCGACCTCGACCATGATGACCGCCACGCATTGTCTCTGGCGCGAGGCGCGGCGCCACTCGCGCTCGAGGAACTCCTGAAAATGCTGTTGGGTGTGAAGTCCGGTAACGGGATCAATGTCCGAGTGGCGAATGATCTCCTGCTCGGCGGCGGTCAGCTGATCGGTACGTTCGTCGAGTGCGGTCTGCAGCTCATCTTCGCGGATCTGCCGCCGCCGCACACCGAGCGTATACCCGGCAGCGACGAGGAGGGCAGCGACGAGGGCAAGTACATAGAGCACAGTCCGGCGCTATTTTAGACCGATTGGCAGAATTTCGCTGTTTATGGCACAATTAGGCGGTCACGAGCTTTTTCGTCAAACAGCCAGCCCATCTTGCATTTCTCAGACCCCTCGAAAGCTGTTCAGAATCATTCAACTCGCGGCCGCAGGCCCCGTCGTAACGGACGCGGTGCGCCTGGCGGACGCGCCAAGGGGGTCATTGTCCCATCGCGGCCTCCGCTCCAGTTCGAGGCCGCACCTTATGACCCGTCGCCCGTACCGTTCACGTCTCTGGGCCTCGAATCCGGTCTCGAACGCGCGTTAATCGACCGAGGGTTCCAGACCACGACGCCGATCCAGGGCGCGGTGTATCCAGCGGTGCTGGACGGCATCGACCTGGTGGCCTGCGCCCAGACCGGAACAGGCAAGACCCTGGCGTTCCTATTGCCTCTGATGCAGCGGCTCGTCAAAGCCGGAGCCACGGGCGCTACACGCGTGCTGATTCTTGCGCCGACGCGCGAGCTCGCCGTGCAGATCGAGGACGAGTTTCAGGGGCTTGCGTACCACACCAACCTGTCGAGCGTTGCGGTGTACGGCGGCGTCGAAGCGGGTCCACAGGAGCGTGGTCTCCGGGGCTCGGCCGACATCGTCGTCGCGACGCCGGGACGTCTGCTCGATCACATGGGCACGAACGCGGCGAAATTCGAGAATCTGGACGTGCTGGTGCTGGATGAGGCCGATCGGATGCTCGACATGGGCTTCTGGCCGAGCGTCCGGCGCATCGTGGCGTCGTTGCCGCCGAACCGGCAGACGCTGCTCTTTTCGGCGACGATGTCCGACGAAGTAGCGCAGTCGGCCAACCAGATCATGCGGTCGCCGAAGATGATCCGTGTCGGCCGCGATGAAGGGCTCGCCAGCACCATCGCGCACACCGGCCATCTCGTACCGGGCGCCGAGAAGGCCGAGTGGCTCAGCAGGTTTCTCAAGCGCACGCACGGCACCAGCCTGGTGTTCGTGCGGACCAAGCGCGGCGCCGACAAGCTCGCGCGCCGGCTCGCGCAGGGCGGCATCAAGTGCGCCGCGCTGCACGCCGATCGCACGCAGAGCGAGCGCTCGGCCGCCGTCGAGGGATTCAAGTCCGGCAGATTCAGGGCGCTGATCGCCACCGACATCGCGGCCCGCGGCATCGACATCGAAGGCATTGGTCACGTGGTGAACTACGAAGTTCCGCCGAGCGTGGATACCTACGTCCACCGTGTGGGGCGCACCGGGCGCGCCGAAGCGGTCGGGACTGCGTTGACGCTGATCGCGCCGGAGGAGCTGGCGGCGCTGCGATCGATCGAGAAGACACTCAACGTCACGTTCACGGTGACCTAGATCAGTTTGGGAGGGTGAATGCGTAGATATACCGCAGGGGATCGTGTGGTGCAGGCCCAGTACGGAGCAGGCACGATCGTCGACGTGAACGAGCACCATACGGTCATCGAGTTCGACGAACACGGCACGCGGCGGTTCTCCACGCGCATCGTCGTGCTCGAGACGAGCAACACACCCGCGCCGGCGCGCAAGGCGAAAACGCGCGCGAAGAAAAAGGTCGCGGCACCTCAGTCCTAGGAGGCGATTAGCAACGTTATGTCAGTCCGGTTATTCGTCGGCAATCTCCCGTATAGCGCGACCGAGGTGGATATCAGACAGCACTTCGGCACGGTTGGCGATCCGATGCAGGTCGTCATTCCAACGGATCGCGATACGGGCCGGCCACGGGGATTTGCCTTCGTCGACTACGACGACCGCGGCGTCGCGGAGCGCGCCATCCAGCAACTGCACGGTCAGCCCTTCAAGGGACGGCCGCTGTCGGTCAGCGAAGCGCGGCCGCGAGAAGCGCGTCCACCGATGGGCGCTGGAGGATTTTCCGCGCCGCGGCCGCCGATGGGCGGGGGTCCGAGACCACCGATGGGGGGCGGCCCTCCTGGAGCGGACGGCGGGCCATACCGTCAGCCGCGCGGCGGCGGAGACGGGAACCGGAATTTCGGTCCGAACAAGCCGCCGAAAGGGCGCGGCGGATCGAACTTCGCGAAGAACCGCAATCAGGAAGGGAAAGCCAAAGGCCCGCTGAAGGAACGGCTCAGCGGCCGCATGTTCAGCGTCGAAGAAGACGCGCGCTTCCGTGACGAAGACGACGCCGGCGTCGTCGATGAGGCCGATCTGACCGTGAAAGAGGAAGAAGTCAAGGAAGACGAAGAGTAAGAGTCGGGAAGAGTCCGGGAGTCTGGGAGTCGAACGAGTCTTACCAGCGGGCCCGCGACGGCCGTGTATCGACGTGCACGAAGGGGCCGTGAGCTGGGGTTGAGTCGTAGATACCGAGACCGCCGATGAAGGGCTTGAGCTCGGCGGTTTTGGCAAGAGCGTCGAGGAAGGCTGCGAGATCGACCGCGTCCTCCTTTGAAATCACCTTGTCCTTGTTGAAGTCGTCCATCCTGCCGTTGCCATCCTTGTCGAGAAAGATGTCCGAAGCCCGTCCCCACTGATGCAGGCTGTACTTCGTGTCGTCGAGCTGCTCGTTGTAATGCGGCGTTCGATAGCCGCTCATGACGAAGATATCGCCCGCATCCCAGCCCTGCGGTTTCAAGTGCGCGCCAATCGCCTCGAGTAAAAGCACCAGCCGCTCGTCGAGCACGAGATACTTCGGAAAGTCGCCCTTTTGCTTGGCGAGGAATTCTTTGACCCGAAAGTTGGGCGACACCTTCGTGTCCTCATTCTGCTTCGTCACTTCGATGAAGCCTTTGGGCGGCAGGTAGATCGCGTTTCCGTTCAGAGGAGTGGCCGGGTAGTCGCCGATGCCATAACGATTCAATACGCCGTTCACGACGGCATCGCTCGGCACCATGACGAAGGCGGAAAAATCCGCGAGGGTGTCTCCGCCGGGCGCTTTCACCTTGAGGCCGTAGACACCGGGCTTTACTGGCGCTTCCCACGTCCACTTGTTCGGTCCTGTCGCGACGAGCCCGCCCTGCGGCGCGTCGATCCTGTACAGGCGCGTCGCCGGTGCCGTGACCGCGAGCGGAATCTTCTCGCCCGGCATCGCCCAGATGGCGCCTTCATCGTAGGGATAGGTCAATGAGCGCGCGCGGAACCGATCGGTTTCGATCCGGTCCTCGCCCGAGACCGCGATCGGACTGGCGGCGACACAGCAGGCGAGCGCGATTTCAGCGGCGCGTTTCCAGGCCACGGGTCGCCTCGCCGGTCTCGGACGCAGGAAACAGCTTCGCGGCTTGATCCGCGTCATAGCCGTAGAGATCCTTCAGGAACCTCACACCGCCGTCGTGCACCCACGCCGTTTTGTAAACGATATAGACGGGAATGGGCGTCGCGAGCTTCACGTGCTTTTCCTGTCCCGACGTCATGGCGGCGGCGATTGCGTCAGGTGTCCACTCAGGCTGCTCGCGCAGCACGTACTGCGCCAGCTTGTGCGGCTCTTCCACCCGCACGCAGCCGTGACTGAGCCCGCGTTCGATGCGGTCGAAAAGCGCGGTCGCGTTCGTATCGTGCAGATACACGTCGAAGTTGTTCGGGAAAATGAACTTCACTCCGCCGAGGGCGTTGCCGCTGCCCGGCCGCTGGCGAATGCGAACAGCGCCCGGGTTCGACCAGTCCACCGAAGAGGGATCGACGACCTCGCCCGACGCGGAGACGACTTCCATGTTGTTGCGATCCAGAAATCCCGGGTCGCGCGCGGCCCGCGGAATCGTCTCGTCCTTCGCGATGCCCGTCGGCACGTTCCAGTACGGGCTGAACACGACCTGCGTCATCGAGTCCGCGAAGATGGGTGTCTTGTTGTCTGGACCGCCCACGACCACGCGCATCGCCAACACCGGCTTGCCGTCCTCGATGGCCTCGAGGTGGAAGTCGGGCACGTTGACCATGAAATACCGCGACGGCATGGGGTCAGGCAGCCAGCGCCATCGTTCGAGATTCAGCTCGATCGTACGAATGCGCTGGTCCACCGGGACATTCAGCGCATGGACGGTCGCGGCATCGACGACGCCATCGGGTTCGATGCGATGACGTTCTTCGAAGCGCTTGACTGCGGCCATCGTGTCCGCGTCGAAGACCGGGCTTGGGTCGGTTTCGTGCGACGGATCGAGGTCGCCCTCAATCGCCAGCCGGCGGCGCAGCACGGGCACCGCAGCCGACTGTTGATTCGGCTTGAGCCGCGTGTTGGCAGGAATCGACGGCCAGCCGCCTTTTGCCGCGATCGCGCGATAGCGCACCAGCGCTTTCTGAAGCTCGCGATACTCGGGTTGTTGTGGCTGCAAGCGCGACATCGCCGCCTCGAGATCGTCCTTCTGCACCGCCGTGGTCAGCGCGTTGACGAGATCGGGCCTCTCGGGCTTCAAGGTCCACAACGACTGCAATGCGCGCGGGTCGAGGCGTCCGCCAAGCAGATGGGAGTAGTAGCGGAGGAATGTCGCCGTCGTGCGGGCATCCAGTTCCGGAGCCTGCTGCGGTGAAATCTTCGCTTCGTTCCCGGGTTGATCGTCGATCGCCAGCGGGTAGAGGCTTCGCGGAAGGCCCTGTTCGTCCGCCGCGGCTACCGCCTTCGAAAACGTGCGGTATCTCGCCGACGGGCGATCGCCGTCAATCCAAATGAGCTGATAGCCATGGCCGGCGTACGCGCGCCGTACTTGATCGGCGAGTCGCGTTCGCTCGGCGTCGGTCATTTGCGGGGCGGAGATGGCCGCGTTCAGTCCTTTTCCATCGACGAACGTCTGCAGCGCGGCATTGGGTTCTGATTGCGAGGTTCGCGACGCGCCGCCCGCGCGATCCTGACATGCGGAGGCGACGAGGGCGAGGCAGAGCAGAAAGAGTGTATTGATCCATGCACATGTACGCATCACAAGTGAAGGATGTGCAAGAAACGTACGCACCTTTTTTGCAGGTTTGGTCTCCAAGTGTTACATTAGACCTCTCGGTGCCACCTCTCGAACTCAGTCTCGATATCACGCCACGAGGCCGGCTCGACGTCATCGATGTTCGAGCCCAGGCCGCCGCCACGTATGGCGACGTGTTCGAGCACTACAACCGCTGCTTGTATTGTTCGCTGCACACCACGGCCGGCTACCTGCCACAGAGCTTCGCCGCGCGGCTCGGCTCGGACCCTCAGGGGGTCCGGCCCTATATCGATCTGTTTACAACCGTTTTTCCAGAAGGTGCCGGCTATCAGCACGACGATCTCGATCGCCGCACTGAGCTGACGCCTGAACAGCGTCCTGTCGAGCCGACCAACGCCGATTCGCATCTCGCGTTTATCGGAAGCGGGTTGCGGGCGTGCGTGTCGTACGTCACGCGGCGGCCAGGTCCGGTGTCGTTCATCGACCTCGACGGCGTCAATGCTGGAAAGCCGCGGCGGCGCATGACGACGCTCGTCGGCTACGACAACGAGATCGACGTCGCCAGAACGACTCTGCACGTGCCGGTATCGTCGACGCATCCGGTGGACGCGGTGAACTTGAAGGACGCGCGCCTGGGCCTCTACGACCAGCTCGACGACCTCATCCGCAAGCATGGCGTCGAGAAAGGTCGCGTGCGCCTGAGCCTCAGCTCCGGCGAACAGTTCGCAAGCCTCACCGTCAACGAGTATGAAACGCTGCTGATGCGGTACGACCTGGCGGAGGTGCTGAAGAACCCGCTGCGTTTCGCCGCCCAGAAAGCCAAGCACGCGTGGAACGATCCGCGGGCGGTGCCGTCCAAGGCGATCGACTACGCCAAGTACGACCTCGTTCGCGCCGTCAATCGTCTGGTCGACGCGCTCGGCCTTGCCGAGTCGGCGTTCGAGCGCGTGTTTTCACAAGCGCTCGCGGTGCCGGCGTCGCGGTTCTTGCGCATGAAGCGCTCCGTCGACCTGCTGGTCTCCGATACACGAACCTCAGGACGCGGCGCCATCGTCGAAGGCACCTACCAGGCGCCTATCATGGTGCAGTGGCGCAGGGCCACTCGCGGCGAGCGGCAGGTTGCGGTCACGCTGACACGCTTCGTCTGATCTACCTGCCTTTCACCGGCAACCGCTAACCACCAACCACCAACCACGAACGAATTTCGCGATTGTCTCAGTCTCGCTACAAGTCCGGGATTTTGTGAAAAACGTCAGCGGACCGTGTTATTGTTCGGGCAAATTCCTATTGCTTTTTGAGTGCGGAGGACTGTCATGAGGAAGTTTGTACTCTTGCTGTGTCTCGTCACGTCGGTCGGTCTCGTCGCGCAGCAGCAGCGGCGTGGAGGAGGGGCCGCGCGCGAGGCGGAACCGCCACATCCGTCCGGCCTCGCCTCCAAAGCACCCGACCAGGGCTGGGTGGGCGAGGCGTGGAGCCCGCACGAAGGCGGGTTGCTGAAGGTGAAAGTGCACCTGCGGTTCGGCGTCGAGGCGCCGGTGGGGATCAGAGGTAAGGAGGGCGCGTGGAAGCCGATGCCCAAGGGCTGGTACTTCGGGCGCGTGTCCATGGTCGCCAACGACCTTCAGAGCAACGTCTACGTGCTGCATCGCAACGGCGACATCGATCCGCTCGTCGTGTTCGACGCCGAGGGCAACTACCTGCGGTCGTGGGGCAAGGGAGTCATCGACGATCCGCACGGCATTCGTGTCGACAAGGACAACTTCGTGTGGGTGGTCGATCGCGCGGGCGCGATCCTGAAGTACACGACAGAAGGCAAGCTTCTGATGACGATCGGCACCAAGGGCGTGCGCGGCAACGACGACAAGTCGTTCGGCAGCCCGACCGACCTCGATTGGGATTCGCAGGGCAACATCTATATCGCCGACGGATATGGCAACAGCCGTGTCGCGAAGTTCGACAAGACCGGTAAGTACGTCATGTCATGGGGCACGCCCGGCAGCGGTCCGAGCCAGTTCCGCACCGTGCACTCGATTCAGTTCGACACGAAGGATCGCGCGTATGTCAGCGACCGCGAGAACAACCGCATCCAGATTTTCGACACCAGCGGCAAGCTGCTGAAGACCTGGAACCATCTCGGCTCGACGCAGGGGATCTGGATTTCGCCGAAAGACGAGATGTATATCCTCACGCATCGCAACAACGTCGAGAACATCACCGCCGATACGCTGGCGGGACGCTTGATGAAGATCGATCTCGAGAGCGGGAAGGTGCTCGGCTCGATGGAATCCCCCGGACATTCCGTGAACGGTTCGCCCAATGGCGACATCTTCGTGGGCAGCCTCACGGGGAATGTGCTGCGCTGGATGCCGCACCCCGACTTCACACGCTCGCACTAACGAGCGTGAATTCGGGGAGGGAAGAGGGAAGAGGGGCGAGGGAACAAATACCGCTGCCGTTCTTCCCTCACCCCTCACCCCTCACCCCTCACCCCTCACCCCTCAGAATCCAGGGGTGAGCGAGAACCCCCAAACCCAGCCGCGTCCCGGACGATCGAACGGTCTCGCGTAGTCGATTTGCGCGACCGCGAAGCCGAGCAGGCTCGTGCGCAGCGTGATGCCGCCGCTGGTGACGGGCTCCCGAGTGCCGCCATTGAAGAACGACGGTTTCTGGCCCTGGTTCCACGTCACGCCGCCGTCGAGGAAAAACGCGACTTCCACGGGCAGCGGGCCATACATCCGATCGGTTACGCCGAACGGCCGAAGCAGCGGGAACCGCAACTCGATGTTGCCGACGAGCATCCGGCTGCCCACAAGCTGGTCGTACGTGGGGCACGAGGTGCTCGATCCACATTCGCCGGCCGACAAGGAATCGACGCCGTACCCGCGCACGAATTCGGGGTACCCGAGAAACAGCGGTATCAGACGGTTGTCCTCAGAGCTCGCCCCGTACCGTCCGTAGTGCATTCCGCGGACGGCAATCGTGTAGAACCGTGCCGGCATGAAGTAATGACGGTAATCGGCCAGCGCGGTCGTCAGGTGCAGATCGCCAAAGGTCGGCGAGATTTCGAAGCGCGACCGGCCTCCGGCGACGGGACTGGTTGCACCGAACAGGGAAGTGTCGTTGACGAGTGCTGTGCTGACCGATGGCATGTTCAGCGGGTCGGCAAGCGGGGTCGTGATCGTCGAATCATCCAGCACGCGGCCGCTGCGCCGGGAAATGCTCGTCGTCCGGACTTGTTCCTCGAACGACGTGCGGGTGAAGCCTCCGCCGAACTCGATACGGCTGGTCTGGCTCAAGGGATAGGACAGCATTCCGCTGACGCCGCGGTTGATCTGACGTTGGATGATCGTCTGATCGAGGAGCGCCGGCTCTCCATTGACGTTTCCCACTCCCGTCGCGTACCCGCCGGCGATGTACGGCGACTGCTCCACGGCAAAACCCCAGTTCCATCGCTTCGACTTATTGGTATACCCGAGAAACACGCCTGTGTTCTTGACGATGTCTCCGGCGCCGCCATACGTATCGGCGCTGATCTGCGCGTAGAGGTTGTGGTTGCCGAGCATGTCGCTCAGACTGAACGCGATGCCTCCGCCGACCATCCCTCCGAAGCGATCGATGCCTACCGAAATGCTCGGCTGGCTCACGCCGTCAAGCGTCAACCCGGCCTTATAGGGCTCGACTTCAGCCGAGGCGGGCGGAAGCCCGGTCGTCGGATCCTTCAACATGCGCGCGACGAGCGATTCCCGCTGAAGTGGCGGCAGCGCTGCCGCCTGCAGGCGTTCGACCGTCGACACGATCGGCGTGCCGGCGAGCTGCTTCTGTTCATCGATCACGTAGATATGATGGCTGCCGTCTTCGTACGCGCTGAGCGCCAGCGTCCGCGAGTCGATCGCCGACGAAATCGACGGGCTCAACCCGGTGATGCCGCTGATGCCGCTGTCGATGTTGGTCACTTGCGCCATCGCCCCCGACTGCAGATTGATGCGATAGATATTGCTGATCCCGTTCTGATCGGACACGAAGAACAGGTTGCGGCTGTCTGGCGCCCATTGCGGGTTGATGTTCTTGCCCTGGCCGAACGTCGAGACCGGCGTGATGCCGCCCGACGCGACATCCCAAAGCGCGAGTCGATAGTCGCCAGCGTCGAGCGACGCTTCGTTCGTAGTGAACCGGTCGGTGACAAACGCGATGGTGTCTCCGTCGGGCGACCACGCGGGCTGAAGGTCTGCATACATGTCGCTCGTGAGCCGTCGAATGGCGCCCGTCTGTCCCGAGTCTTGCGGAGCAGACAGGTCGTAGACGAAGAGGTCGGAATCGCCGCCCACCGTGGCCGAGAACGCGATCGATTTGCCGTTGGGCGACCACGTTGGGTTGAGGATCTCTCCGACCTGCGGCACTTCGATCTCTCTGACGACGTCGCCGTCGGCGACATTCAGAATTGCGAGCACGGCCTTCCCGGCGTGGACGCCGCCGACGACGAACTGGCGGCTGTTCGGGCTCCACGATCCTGCCGAACTGATGAACTGAAGGCTCGTGAAATGCGAGTTTTGCGCGGTGTCGACCAGCTTCCGGACGATCCGTCCCGTCGCGGTCTCCGCCAGGTAGAGATCGATCGAGAACAGATCTCGCGATGAGAAAAACACGATGTGCTTTCCATCTGGGCTGATCGACGGCGACACGTTAGTGGCCATGCGTGTCTTGTCGGTAGCGGTGAGCGAACGGCCAAACGTGTGAGCGCGAGCCGTCACCGACATGACCGGCGCGTATTGAGCCCGAATGTCCGCGTGCCAGTTGGTTGAAAGCTCTTTGTCGTCGATTAGCGCCGTTTGCTCGAGCGCGGTGATCGAATCGCCCGAGCGGACCCCGGCTCGAAAGATCTGACCGATGAGATCATCTCCGTACTTGCCGCCGATATACGCCCACACCGCCTGTCCCCACCGGTAGGGGAAGTATTCGCCGTTGTTGAGATCCTTGATCTGCGGCAGCTCTTCCTTGCGGGTCGCATCTCGAAGCCACATCGCCGTATGAGGATCGACCGGACCAAGCGAAAGGTACTCTGCCAGACCTTCGACGAACCACAGCGGCAGCGACTCGATGCCGCCGCCGGCGCCGCCGCCTCCTGCTCGCGTGCGGTCCGCCGAGATGTCGTATTGGAAGGCATGCACAAGCTCGTGGCCAAGAACATGGTCGGTCTCGGCCAGCGTGCCGGCGAGAGGCAGCACCACGCGGCGCTTCATTCCCTCGGTGACGCCGCCCGTTCCCTCGCCAATCATGCCGCCGACGACGTTGGTCTGCTCGAAATCCGGGTGGGACGCATAGAGAACGAGGGGCTGGCGCGTCTGCAACTCGTGCTCGAAGATGCTCGACAGGCGCGCGTACCAGCGCTCCGCCATCCGGCCGACACGGCCGGCGCTTTCGCGCTCGTCTTCATAAAAATAAATATCGAAGTGATCGGTCTTGAGCACTTCGAATTTGAAATCTTTGTACTGGACCTTGTTCCGGCCGAAGTACTGCGCCTCTGCGGGGACCGCGGCGGCGACGGATACGAGGAAAATCGACAAGCAGTAAATAGGGATTCGGCGAAGTATCTGCCGCATGGTGGGCTCCTGGAAAATAAACGGCGTGATCACGTTCGGCTTCAGTTCTGCCAAAGTCGGGCCAACTGCACGCCGTTCAGTTTTCCGGGGAAATCCGAATGAACCGTGGCGAAATTGTGGCAGTGATGTCCTCTGCGCTGGTCACGTCGGGCAGAAACCGGGAGCAGTTGAGGACGAACCCGGGGATTAGAGAATCTTCATGCCGAGCGCCGACAGCGCGAGCTCGGTGCCCAGCTCGGCGGTCGTATTGCGGATGTCGAGGGTGGGATTGACTTCGACCAGGTCGAGCGCCATCAGCGCGCCCGACTCGGCAATCATCTCCATCAGGAGATGCGCTTCCCGATAGTCGAGACCGCCCTTGACCGGCGTTCCGACGCCGGGCGCAATCGCGGGATCGCAGACGTCGAGGTCGAACGAGACGTGCACGCCGGCGGTTCCGCGCGTCACGGCCTGCAGCGCTTCGGCGGCGACAGCCGCAACGCCGAGCCGATCGATGTCCTTCATCGTGAACACGTGCACGCCTGAGTTCCTGACGAGATCCTTCTCGCGTTCGTCGAGATTACGGACGCCAATCAGCGCCGTGTGCTCCGGCAGCACGGTCGGCGAAAAGCCCCCGATCGACGAGAGCTCTGCAGGTTCGGGACCGAGCAGGGCAGCGAGCGGCATGCCGTGCACGTTGCCGCTCGGGGAGCTGGCCGGCGTGTTCATGTCGCCGTGCGCGTCAATCCACAAGAGCCCGAGTGGCTTGGAGGATGCGCGTGCGTGAGCGGCCGACGCGGCAACCGACCCGGCACCGAGGCTGTGATCGCCGCCGAGCACGAGCGGAATCGCGCCTTCTTCGATCGAGGCGCGCGCGGCCTGATACACGCGCTCGCAGACTTTGGCGATCTCCTTGATGAACTTCTTTCGCGGATCGCCGTGCTTCTTGGTCTCGGGAATTGGCGACGGAAGATCGCCCCGATCGACGACCACGCGGCCGAGCGCCGTGATTTGTTCGCTGAGGCCCGCGATGCGGAACGCCGACGGTCCCATGTCGACGCCACGGCGGCTCCCGCCCATGTCGAGTGGGACGCCGATGAGATGGACCGGAGCGGGCACAGTCGTACAATACCAGTACGTAACATGAGGCTAGGAGACCAGGAGAATTCTTTTCAAAAACGAGAACTCCTGATCTTCTGTAGAGCTATGCGCATTCCAGATATCAAAGTCCCTCCGCCGGGCCCACGCGCGCGGGCGATCATCGAACGCGATCGCGCAGTTGTGTCGCCGTCCTATCCCCGCAGCGCTCCGTTCGTCATGGCGCGCGGCGAGGGCGCCGTCGTCGAAGACGTCGACGGCAACATCTATCTCGATTTCAGCGCGGGTATCGCCGTGGCTGCGACCGGGCATTCGCATCCGGAGATCGTTCGCGCCATTACCGAACAGGCGTCGCGATTCCTGCACATCTCCACCGACTATTACCACGAGCCGCAGGTCGCGCTCGGTGAGACGCTTGCGAGGATCGCGCCCGTCGGCGGCCACGGGCGCACGTTTTTCTCTAACTCGGGGACAGAGGCGGTCGAGGCCGCTATCAAGCTCGCGCGCTATCACACGAAGCGTTTCAACATCATCGCGTTCCTGGGTTCCTTCCATGGCCGCACACTCGGTTCGCTGGCGCTGACCTCGAGCCGAACCGTGCAGCGCCGCGGCTTTGGTCCGATGGCGAGCGGCGTGTTTCATGCGCCCTATGCGAACCCATACCGGTATTCAGGCGGCGGAGCCGACCCCGCCGAGGGCTGCACGCGCGAGTGCCTGTCGTATATCGAAAATCAAATTCTCACGCACCTGGTGTCGCCCGACGAAGTGGCGGCGATCGTCGTCGAGCCGATCCAGGGCGAAGGGGGGTACGTCGTTCCTCCGGCGTCCTTCCTCCAGGGGCTTGCCGAGATCGCGGCCGCGCACGGGATGCTGTTCGTGGTCGACGAAGTACAGTCGGGCATCGGACGAACCGGCAGGATGTTCGCGATCGAGCATGCTGGCGTCGAACCCGACATCATCATCGCCGCGAAAGG
>Ga0184624_10000195_pt1 | contig 14691 bp, 10 predicted proteins | sample PLM3_5_b1_FD_133157 | JGI IMG/M metagenome (GOLD analysis project Ga0184624, IMG submission 133157) | Groundwater sediment microbial communities from an aquifer in East River, Colorado, USA - PLM3_5_b1 | ecosystem: Environmental > Terrestrial > Soil > Riparian zone | place: USA: East River...
CGGAAGCGTGCAGCGATGAGGCGTTGCCGACCCTGGTCAGCTCTCGAGTCATTGCCTCGACGGCCTCCGGGACCATCGGGGTGGTGGCCGCGTGGTCGAGGTAAATCCGCCTCATGAACAATCAGTCTGCCTTCCGCTGGGCAGGAACCGTACGTTTCGACGGTTGTGCTGCGAAACGTACGCTCCAGCCGGTCACCGACTGCACTTCTTGACGGCTGTGCTGCGAGACGTACGCTCCGGGCCGTCACCCTTTGCGTTTCTTGATCTCTCCAATGACGCCCTCGAGCACCTTGTGTAGGTCGCCCACGACCCCGAGATCTGCGAGCGCGAAGATCGGCGCCTCAGAATCCTTGTTCACTGCGACGATGGCCTTGGATGTCTGCATTCCGGCTCGGTGCTGGATGGCACCGGAGATGCCGGCGGCGACATAGAGCTGTGGCGAGACAGTCTTGCCGGTCTGACCGATCTGGTAGGCGTACGGATACCACCCAGCGTCAACCGCAGCACGTGAGGCACCGACGGCGCCACCGAGCAGGTCCGCCAACTCCTCAATGGCAGCGAAGTCGCCACCGGTGCCGCGCCCGCCAGAGACAACGACTGCCGCCTCGGTCAGTTCCGGACGGCCACTCGACTGCTTCGGCTCGCTCTTCACGATGCGTGCGGTCTTCGCGGTGTCAGAGATCGTGACCTGGACTTCCTCAACGGCCGGCTCGGTCGGTGCAGCCTCGGGAGTCACGGCGTTTGGCTTGACCGTGACTACCGGGACGCCGTGGGTCACGGCAGCGGCGACCGTCCAGTTTCCGGCGAAAACCGACTGCGTGGTCGTGCCGTCAGTGACAATGTCGATCGCATCGGTGATCAGGCCGGACTCGAGCTTGACCGCAAGCCGTCCCGCAATCTCCTTTCCCTCGGGGCTGGAGCTGATCAAGATCGCGGCCGCGTCAACATTGCCGGCGATCTGCGCAAGCGCTTCGGCCTTCGGCGCGACGAGATAGTCCGTGAGCGCCGGGTCGGCGACGAACAGCACGCGCGTGGCGCCATACTCCGCAAGCGTCTTGGCAACTGTTTCGTCGGTCTCGCCGAAGACTACGGCGACCGGCTCTCCGAGCCTGCGAGCCAGAGTGAGAAGCTCGAGCGCTGGCTTGGAAACGTGTGAGTCGACCTGCTCGGCGACGATGAGAACCTCAGACATCAACAGCCTCGCTCTCAGATGTATTTGCCGGCGGTCAGGAACTCGACCAGGGCCGCCGATCCGGCACCGTCCTCATCGATGACGACGCGGCCCGCCTCTTTGGGCGGACGCGGGGTTGTCTGCACGACCTTGCTCCAGGCGGCGTCCAGGCCGACCGTTGTGCCGTCGATGCCCAGATCGCCCAGTGTCCACGACTCCACCGGCTTCTTTTTGGCCGCGAGAATCCCCTTCATAGAGGGATAGCGGGCCTCGCCCGACTGGTCGGTGACGCTGACGATTGCCGGCAGGCGGGCCTGGATCGTGAGACTTGCCACATCGGTATCACGGCGAATGGTGAGGTCATCGTCGGCTACAGACAAGGTGGCCCCAAGGGTCGCAGCAGGCCAACCGAGCCGCTCGGCGATCATGGCCGGAATCACGCCCATAGTGCCGTCGGTGGAGGCCATGCCGCAGATGACGAGGTCGGGTGCCGCCTTCTTCAGCGCTTCAGCCAGCACCCTGCTCGTTGCGAGGGCATCGGAGCCATGCACGGCGTCATCGATGATGTGGATGCCTGCCGATGCACCCATCTGTAGCGAGCGCTTGATCGCGTCCGCGGCGTCCGCGGGTCCAAGCGTCAGAGCGACGACTTCGACGTCGTCGCGGTCGTCAGCGATCTGCAGGGCTTGCTCTAAGGCGTACTCGTCAAGCTCCGACAGCAGCCCGTCGCTACCGGCTCGATCGACAGTTCCGTCCGCGGCGAAGGACCGCTCCCCTGTCGCGTCTGGTACGTACTTGACCAGCACAACAATCTTCATGCGCTCAGCTCTCCTGGACCTCCGCTACATTACTCATGAGTAACAAAGCTTACTGCAGCTCCCACCCTACGAAGCACGAGCAGTCTCGAAGGCGAGGGCCGCGAACCGCTCTACCCGAATGATCTCTCGGTAGCGTTCTTCGCCGACCACGGCCCGCAAGGCCTCGGTTTGGCTGGCCTGCGCGGCTAGCGCGGCGTACTTACGATCGAGCAGCTGGCCAGCCAGGACAACATCGATGCTGAGGGGCCCGGTCCAGGCAACCGGCGGATCACCGACGATCGCACCCAACTCAATCCACTGGGGCAAGTTATCGTCGAGCCACTCCTGAGTGTTCGCCACTACGTGCAGGGTGCCGATACCGGTACGGCGTACGGCCTCGACCGTCCAGCGATGGACGGACACGTGGTCGGGGTGCCCCGTCTGACCGTCAGGTGAGAAGGTCAGGATGGTGTCCGGAGCTATCTCGCGAATGATCCCTACGATCTGATCTGCTGCTGTGTCGATGTCTACATCAGCGCAGCCGCCATCTGGATAGCCCAGCCAGCGATGTTCCCTGACGCCCAGAATGCCCAGACACTCCGCCAGCTCCGCCTCACGAATGGCAGCGAGTTGCTCGGGAGGCCACCTCGTCGGATCGGTCACACCAAGTTCGCCGCGACTGGCCGTTACGCAAACAACTCGAGAGCCCGCCGCAGCCGCCATCGCCATGATGCCGCCACACAGATAGGCCTCATCGTCGGGATGGGCCCAGATCGACAGGATCGCACCGAGCTCCCGGATATCTCTCATCACCACGAGAAGCAGTCTGCTGCTTTCTCCTCGAGTCTGCGAGAATCCGCCGTATGCCCACAGGAACAAGAGACGACCCATGGGAACTCAGCACTCCGCCGCGAACCTCGACCTACACCATGTGGGCGGACGAGACGGCTGACCCGCCCACGCTGTTCTGCCAGGTCGGATCGACCCAACTGAGGTACCAGCTGAGATGCCTCGACGACCTGCACGCGTGGCTGGTCGAACAGGGCGATTGGGTCGAGCTCGGCACCGCTGACGAGCAAAAGCCTGCCAAGGAGGGCACGGTCGAGGCGTGGGGCCGCTCCGAAGACAATCCGGTCGGCGGATGGTACGGCCTCCGCAAGGGCTATCGCGGCCGCTTCGGGATGTACGTCCCGCCACTCCTAGAGGCTCTCGGCAAGGTCGAGCTCACCCACGACCCGCGCAACAACAAGGTCCGCAGTCTGAGTGGCAGCCACTAGAAGCCCGCACTGGCCGCCAAATCGACCAGTGGAAGGACAGTCGAGTATCGAGTCTCCGCAGTGGTCGGAAATTTGACCAAGGGAGCCGGACCAGAAAGCGTCCCGCCGTCATGCATCCGAGTCCAACTTCGTACGGTCAGCTCAATATGTTGGAGAGTGCCCGAACGGTTGACATACCAGCCCCATTCGTGTTGCGGTGTTTAACGAAACCGGTTGCTCTGCCCTTCTGACGTCCGGATCGTCGGCATCTGTCGGCCACTTACGGCAGAATGAGGCGCATCTTCGCCCACCGGCGGGGTAGTCGTTTTCAACCGTGACCGGCCTAGATCACGACAGCAAGCCGACGCAAAGGCGCCTCGATATGTCATCCACTGCTCTGCCAGTGCCGGAAGACACCTCATTCCTCGGTGCACATGTCCGCGACGGTGGTACCTCCTTCGGGCTGTGGGCCCCTCGTGCAACACGGGTCGAGCTGGCTCTCGTCGACCAAGACCGCAATCAGACCAACTACGACCTGACCATGGATGACAACGGTGCTTGGACCGTCTTCGTCCCCGGCGTAGGCGCCGAGCAACGGTACGGTTTCCGGGTCCATGGACGATGGGACCCAGCCGCCGGCACTCGTTTCAATCCCGCAAAGCTGCTCCTCGACCCGTACGCCCGCGCGATTACTGGAGGCGTGGACTACTCGGGCCCGATCTTGGATCACACGATCGACTCCGACTATGTTCCCGACACCAGGGACTCATTCGCAGCCGTGCCATTCAGTGTCGTGGTGCCCGACTCACCTCCGCCACGGCCGATCGATCGGCAGCGGCCGATGTCGGAGACGGTGATCTACGAGCTGCATGTCAAGGGCTATACACGGCTGCATCCGTTGGTCCCCGAGCACCTAAGAGGGACGTACGCCGGGTTGGCGTATCCGGCGGTGGTCCAGCACCTGGTAGACCTAGGCGTCACCGCAGTCGAGCTCTTGCCGGTGCACCACTTCATCTCCGAACCGTTCCTTGTCGGGCGGGGCCTCTCCAATTACTGGGGCTACAACAGCATGGGCTACTTCGCGCCCCATGCGGCGTACGGCTCAGTTGGCACCCTCGGCCAGCAAGTGCGGGAGTTCAAAGAGATGGTGTCGGCTCTGCACGAGGCCGGCTGGAGGTCATCCTCGATGTGGTGTACAACCACACCGGCGAAGGCGGTCACGAGGGTCCAACTCTGGCCTTCCGGGGCATCGACCACCTCGGCTACTACCGGCTAACCGATGACAAGCGCAACGACTATGACGTCACAGGCTGCGGCAACTCGGTCGACACCTCCGAACCCGGCGTGCTGCGGATGGTGATCGACTCGCTGCGCTACTGGGTCACCGAGATGGGAGTGGATGGTTTCCGCTTCGACCTGGTGAGCACCTTGATCCGGGACGAACGGCACCACGTTGATCAGGATCACCCGTTCAAGCAGGCAATTCGTGAAGATCCCGTGCTGAGCCAGGTCAAGATCATTGCCGAACCCTGGGACATGGGCCCGTACGGCTACCAAGTAGGCGCCTTCGGGCTTGGCTGGAGCGAATGGAACGATCGCTTCCGGAACCACATCCGCGACTTCTGGCGGCGCAACACCCAAGGAGTGGGTGAGCTGGCGCAGCGATTGCTCGGCTCCCCCGACATCTTCAATCGAGACGGCAGGACAGGCGCGGCGAGCGTGAACTTTGTGACCGCACATGACGGCTTCACGCTGCGCGATCTGGTGACCTACAACGTCAAACACAACGGCTCGAACGGCGAGTCCAATCGTGATGGCTCCGACGACAATCGCTCGTGGAACTGCGGCGTCGAGGGCGAAACCGACGATGAAGCCGTGAACGCTCTGCGGCACCGTCAGACACAGAACTTCATGGCGACGTTGATCTTGTCCAGCGGGGTTCCGATGATCACCGCAGGAGACGAGCTGGGCCGTACCCAGCAGGGCAACAACAACGCCTACTGCCAGGACTCGCCCATCACCTGGGTGCACTGGGACACCCAAGAGGCCTGGGGCGATCTGACCGATCTCACGCGCAAACTGCTCCAGCTGCGTGCCGAGCATCCGGTCTTCCGGCGTGACGGCTTCCGCCAGGGGGAATTCCTGCTCGATCCGAAAGGCGAGCCGCGCGGGCGTAAGAACATCGCGTGGTTCGGCGGTTGGAATGCTGAGATGAGCGAGCAGGAATGGCGGGACCACACCCGGGGGACGCTCGGCATGTACCTCGCTTACGACGACCCGTACCGAGAATGCGACGAAGCATTCCTGATCTGGTTCCACGCCGGTTCAGATCCCATCCAGGTGGATCTGCCCGACGGACCCTGGGCAGATACCTACACCGTCGTCGCGCACACAGGGCTCGACGGCGAACTGCCGTCGGAGAAGATCGCGGCGGGCTCAACCTTGCAGCTGCCTGGTCACACGGTGGTGCTACTCCAAGTCGACTGACCACTTCTTTGGAGCTGCTCGCGCATCGCGCTCTGAACCCGCCGCCGTCGTCGTCGCTCGCGAAGGAAAGAGCGCCTTCGCTCGCTTCTCCTCCGTGCGGCGGCGCGCGATTCCCGACGCTCGCAGCTGACGCCGACTTGTCAGAACGTTAGGGCACGTAGCCGGCCGATGGAGGTGTCGGCATGCTGGCAGGCAGCGTCGCTAGACCCATCTCGGCCTGACTCGCCAGCAGCGGGTGATACGGAACGACTCGTACGGTGTAGCCGATCGCCCCGGCACGCTTGGCCTCCACCCAACTTTCGTAGCGGCGCAGCCCACCGTCGACATCGATCCCGGTCGGGAACGGAATCACCCGCGGCTCGTAGAGCCGGTCGTCACCACTTACTCGACCGGTGACCAGCTGCACCTGAATATCGTCCGGGGTGAGCTCACCGAGCCGGACCAGCGCGCTGACGTGGATCTTCGTACCTACCTCGACCTGCTCACCGCCGAGCGACTCCACATGCTCCACGGCCATACTCGGCCACGCGTCACGGATTCTGCGCTTCCAGTTCGCAAGCGCCGCCGCTCCACCCCTCGATTCGTCGAGAGCGAGGCTGGAAGCTGCGGCGGGAGCGTAAAGGCTCGTCACGTAGTCGCGCACCATCCGCGACGCCACGACCTTGGGCGCCAGGCCGGCGATCGTGTTCCGGATCATCTGAATCCAGCGCTCCGGCAACCCGAATTGATCAAGATCATAGAAACGCGGCACGATCTCGTTTTCGATGATGTCGTAGAGCGCCTTTGCCTCAAGGTCATCACGACGATCGGAGCCATCCGCACCCTCGGCCGAGGGGATTTCCCAGCCGTACGCCGGATCGAACCACTCGTCCCACCATCCATCGCGGATCGACAGGTTCGCTGCGCCGTTCAGGGCCGCCTTCATCCCTGAGGTGCCACACGCCTCATAGGGACGCAGCGGGTTATTCATCCAAACGTCACAACCCGGGTAGAGCCGCTTGGCCATTGCCATGTCGTAGTCCGGCAGGAACACGATGTGCTCACGCACCGTGGGATCGTCCGCGAACTGCACCATCTGTTGGATGAGTGCCTTGCCACCCTCGTCGGCTGGATGGGCCTTGCCTGCGATGACGATCTGGACGGGCCGCTCTTCATTGGTCAGCAACGCCTTCAGTCGAGCCGGATCGCGCAACATCAGGGTCAACCGCTTGTACGACGGCACCCGCCGGGCAAAGCCAAAGGTGACGACATCGGGATTGAGAGTCTTGGCGACCCAATCCGCCGCCATCCCACGATTGGCGCTGCTGGCCGCGAGCCGCGCGCGCGTCGTGGCGATCAGGTCCTCGCGCATCCTCCGCTTGAGCGCCCAAATCGTCTTGCTATCGACCTCTGCCAGCGCGTTCCAGTCATAGCCATCGCTCTCTGAGGGGCTGCCGCTCGGCGCCTCGAGCAGCTCGAGCAGCTCGCGATGTACCCAGGTGAGATGGTGCACGCCGTTGGTGATGGCGCCGATCGGCACCTCGCTGGTGTCGAAGGATCGCCACAGCCCCTGGAACATCTCGCGGGACACCGAGCCGTGCAGCGCAGACACCCCGTTGGCCCGCTGTGCCAGCCGGAAACCCATCACAGCCATGTTGAACTTGCTCGGGTCGCCGCCCTCGTAATCCTCTGCGCCCAGTGCCAGCACACGGTCCAGCGGTAAATCGTCACAGCCCGCGAACTGGTGAACGATCAGCTCGCGGGGGAACCGGTCGATGCCTGCGGGAACTGGGGTATGAGTCGTGAAGATGGTACGGGCGCGACTGCGTTCCAGTGCAGTATCGAAGTCATCGCCGGCTCGCATGTACTCGCGAATCCGCTCCAGGCCCAGGAAGCCGGCGTGCCCCTCGTTGGTGTGGAAGACCGCTGGCGCTGGGGCGCCCGTGATCCGACAGTAGGCGCGGATGGCGCGTACGCCCCCGATGCCGAGCAGCACCTCTTGCTCGAGGCGATGATCGCTACCACCGCCATACAACCGGTCGGTAACCTCTCGCTCGTAGCCTGCGTTCTGCTCGACGTCGGAGTCCAACATCAGTAGCGGTACCCGGCCCACCTGGGCTACCCACACCTGGGCGAAGAGGGTACGTCCGGCGAGTGGAACCTCGATTCGGACCGGGCCGCTGTCATCGTGCAGCAAGGTCAATGGCAACGAGTTCGGGTCGAGAAGCGGGTAGCGCTCCTGCTGCCAGCCGGCGCCATTCAGTGATTGCCGGAAGTACCCCTGCCGATAGAGCAGGCCCACACCGATGATCGGGACACCGAGGTCGCTTGCAGCCTTCAGGTGGTCACCGGCCAGAATGCCCAGGCCGCCTGAGTACTGCGGGAGCACTTCGGTAATGCCAAATTCCGGTGAGAAGTAGCCAATACTTACCGGCGCCGCAGGGTTTTCGGTCGCGTAGCCCTGATACCACAGGTCGCCGCTCAGATACTCGGCAAGATCGGCCTGAATCATCCGGAGGTTCTTCAGGAACCGCCTATCGGTGGCGAGCGCTTGGAGACGCTCGACGGATACGTCGGCGAGCAGCCTGATGGGGTCACCACTGGTGCTATCCCATAGCTGCGGGTCAACGGATCGGAACAGATCTTGCGTCTCCGCATGCCAGCACCAGCGAAGATTGCGGGCCAGATCGCCCAGAGGCTTCAGAGCCTCGGGCAGCACCGGGCGCACGATAAAACGTCGGATAGCGCGCACCCGCATAACTTACCGGCGAAACCTTGGCTGAGATTGGGTTTGTGCTGCATCGGCTGGACGAACTAAGCCACCCTCGGCGCAGCCGGCCCAGCAACCAGACCTGTGGATCGCAGCGAAGCCGATGCGATTGCCCCCTGCCGCGCAGCGAGCGGGGCCGATAGGTTGGCATTCGTGACGGCAACCAACTCAGGCTTCCCTGTACCTGAGCGCGACGACGCGGCTCAGCCAGGCTCGGCAGAATCCTCGTCCTCCCAAGCCTCCACTCCAACGGCGGCCACCGCTGAACCCAGCGTCACCTTTAGCAAGCCTCTGCTGGGCGCGCCCATCGATCGCATTCCGGTGCACAATGTGTCGCCGGTCATCGAGGCCGGCGCATACCCGGCGAAAGCCGTGGTCGGAGAATCCATTCCGATCCGGGCGACGGTGTTCCGAGAGGGCCACGACGCCGTCAACGCATCGGTGGTGCTCACCGACCCGAACGGGAAGGAGCGCCTCGAGCCACTGCACCCCACCACGCCGTTGGGGTTCGATTGGTGGACAGCTTCGGTGGTGCTCGACGCTGAGGGGCCATGGACGTTCCGAGTCGAAGGCTGGAGCGATCCATGGGAGACCTGGGTACACAACGCTGAGATCAAGATCCCGGCCGGCATTGACGTTGCCCTAGTGTGCACCGACGGTCGGGCGCTGTTTGACGCGTCCGCAGCCGCCGCGGAGGCAGCCGGCGACGCGGGGAGCGCCGCGCTACTTCGCAGTGCGGGCAGCAGCCTGGACTCAGGACAGCAGGTGGAGGACCGGCTGGAGATCGTGCTGGCCGATGAGGTACGCGCGGCTATGCGTCGCTACGGCCCGCGGGAGTTCGTCTCGCCCACACCGGAGTACCCGATCTTTGTCGATCGCCGTAAGGCTCTCTTCTCATCCTGGTATGAGTTCTTCCCGCGCTCCCAGGGCGCGACGTGGGATGAGGAGAACCAGAAATGGATATCCGGCACATTCGACACCTCACACGAACGCCTCGAGGCTGCGGCAGCGATGGGCTTCGATGTGGTCTACCTCCCGCCCATCCACCCAATCGGCAAATCTTTTCGCAAGGGACCCAACAACACGCTCAACCCTGGGCCTACCGATCCAGGCTCGCCGTGGGCCATCGGAGCCGAGGAGGGCGGGCACGATGCCATCCATCCCGACCTCGGGGACTTTGACTCCTTCGACCGGTTCGTTGCCAAGGCCAACTCGCTCGGGCTCGAGATTGCCATGGACTTCGCGCTTCAGGCGTCGCCAGATCACCCGTGGGTGACCGAGCATCCAGAGTGGTTTACCAAGCGCGCCGACGGTTCCATCGCGTACGCGGAGAACCCGCCGAAGAAGTACCAGGACATCTACCCCATCAACTTCGACAACGACCGCGACGGGATCTACCTGGAGAGCTTGCGCGTCCTCAAGCTCTGGATGAGCCACGGCGTACGCATCTTCCGCGTCGACAATCCGCATACCAAACCTGTCAACTTTTGGGCCTGGCTGCTGGGTGAGGTTCGCAAGACTGATCCAGATGTGCTGTTCCTGGCAGAGGCGTTCACCAAGCCGGCGATGATGCGTTCCCTCGGCAAGGTCGGGTACCAGCAGTCCTACACCTACTTCACCTGGCGGAACGAGAAGTGGGAGATCGAGGAGTACATGAAGGAGCTGACAAGCGAAACGGACAGCTTCTTCCGGCCGAATTTCTGGCCCAACACCCCCGACATCCTGCCCCACTTCTTGCAATGGGGTGGCAAGCCGGCGTTCACCATCCGTGCAGTGCTCGGCTCGACGCTCTCGCCGCTCTGGGGCATCTATTCAGGCTTCGAGCTGTTCGAGAACGCGCCGCTGGCTCAGGGTCGCGAGGAATACCTGGACTCGGAGAAGTTTCAGTACCGCCCCCGCGACTGGAAGGCTGCCGAAGAGAGCGGCGAGACCCTCAGCATGCTGCTCGGCAAGCTGAACCAGATCCGCAAGGAACACCCGGCACTGCAGCAGCTCCGCGATTTGCATTTCCACCACGCCCCGCATGCCGACGCGCTCGTCTATTCGAAGAGGAGCGGCGACGATGTCGTGATCGTGATCGTCAGCGTGGATCCGCACAACATCGTCGAGACCGAGGTCTACTTGGACATGGAGGCGCTGGGTCTCACAGCGCGCGACGTCTACCTTGTCCATGACGAGCTCACCGGACAAACCTGGCGCTGGGGACAGCATGCCTTCGTCAGGCTCACCCACGACGATCCGGCGCACATTCTCACCCTGATCCGGTACGGCTCGCGGAGCACGGCCTCTGGGCCGGCTACCACACAGGGTTAGGACGCCGCCGTGAGCGGGATGGGCGATCCTCAGGTCGCCGACCAGGTCCTGAGGTATATCTCCAGTGCGCGATGGTTCGCCGGTAAGGGGCGGCAGGTGCGGCTCCGATCGCTGACGTCTTTGCCCTGGCTGACGGAGGTATCGGACTTCTTCAGGCCGGCTGCTCCGCCGGCGGTACGGTTCGAGATCGCCGAGGTGACCTATCCAGCTGAGGAAGACCCCGATCCAACCGCACCAGTACCTGCCGAGTCCGAGGAAGACACCCAGGACTCGGCGCCGGTCGGTGCACCCGAAATGGACCATCAGATCGCTGCCTGGCCGACGGAGTATTACCAGCTTGCGGTCTCCTACCGGCCCGCGCCTCATGCGGATCTGCATCAGGCGGAGATCGGTCGCTTCACCGACCCTGATCTCGGTCCCGTCATCGCGTACGACGCTCCCCAAGACCCAGAGGCGTGTGCTGTGATTCTGAGCGCGCTGTTGGGCGGCCGTCGATTGCGCAGCCCGGACAGCGAGGTTCGATTCACCACCACATCGGCATCCGGCCTGGGCTCTGATCTTGAATCCCGGCTGTTCACCGGGCAGCAGAGCAACACGTCGGTGATGTTGGGAGATACAGCGATCCTGAAACTTTTCCGGCGTTTGGAACTCGGCCACAACCTCGATATCGAGGTGCATGCCGCGCTCAATGCGGTCGGCCTCGAGAACGTGGCGGGGTTGTTTGGCTGGATCGAAGGTAGCTGGGTGTCCGGCGGACGGCAGCTGGACGCCGATCTCGCAATGGTCATTGAAAAGCTGGCTGGCGCCGTTGACGGCTGGGACCTGGCACTCGACTCGCTCCGGACCGAGAATGCTTCTCCTGAGGTCAGGACCGGCTCAGGTTTCGCGGCAGAAGCCGAGGCGCTCGGCAAGGCGCTCGCCGAGATCCACCACGCCCTCCGCTCTGCCTTCCCGAGGACGAACCTGCTGGGCACGCGGACGGCCATGATCATGATGGACCGACTGCATGAGGCTGCCGAGATCGCCCCGGCGCTGCGGCCGCACGTACCTGGGCTGCTGCGCTGCTTCGATCATCTGGGGGCCGAAACACTGGATACTCAGCGCGTGCACGGAGACTTCCACCTTGGACAGACGCTGCATACGCCGGCTGGCTGGAAGATCATCGACTTCGAGGGGGAGCCAGCAAAAACCATCGCTGAACGACGCTCCCCCGACACTGTCTGGCGAGACATCGCCGGCATGCTGCGCTCGTTCGATTACGCGGCGGCGAGCGTACCAGGGCCCGGCAGCGCGGCCTGGGCCGCGGAGTGCCGAGCCGCCTTCCTGCGCGGCTACGCCGGCGGTGAGCTGGGCACGGCTGATGCCAGCATGCTGCGCGCGTACGAGGCCGACAAAGCAATTTACGAGGTCGCGTACGAGACGCGGAACCGGCCGGATTGGGTCGGCATCCCGCTCCACGCGGTGGCCGCACTCGCGGCTGACAACGGCGATTCAGGAGGTTCGGACCCGCTTCCGACCTTCGTGGACAGCAACCAAGTGCCCGAGGGTGAGCTTGTAAGCCCGACCAGAGAAGAGGAGTAAGCACTCATGTCATACGATCCGAGCGGCGGTCTGACTGGCTGGGACCTCACCGGCTTCCACGAAGGACATGACACCGAGTGCTGGCGCCGCTTGGGCGCCCAGGAGATGAGCGTCGAAGACTCCGAACGTGGCCCGATCTTCGGCACCCGATTCTCGGTGTGGGCCCCCAACGCACAGGCCGTGCGGCTCGTCGGCGACTTCAACTACTGGAACGGCGAGGGGTCCTATATGCATCTGGTGCCGGGCTCCGGGGTCTGGGCATTGTTCGTCGAAGGGGCCAGCACAGGCAGCCTCTACAAGTTCGAGGTGCTTGGTATCGACGGTGTCTGGCGGCTCAAGGCCGATCCCATGGCGCGGTTCGCTGAGGCTGCCCCGCACACTGCCTCCATCGTGTACGAGAGCCAGTACAAGTGGGGCGACGATGACTGGATGTGGTACCGCGGCCAGAAAGCCATGCATGCAGAGCCCATGAGCGTCTATGAGGTGCACATTGGATCCTGGCGCAAGGGGCTCACGTACCTCGAGCTGGCCAACGAACTGGTCGAGTACTGCGGCTGGCAGGGCTACACGCATGTGGAGTTCATGCCTGTTGCACAACATCCATTCGAAGGTTCCTGGGGATACCACGTCACCGGCTACTTCGCACCAATGTCGAAGTTCGGTTCCCCCGATGAGTTCCGGCACCTCGTCGACAAGCTGCACCAAGCTGGGATTGGCGTCATTGTGGACTGGGTGCCCGGGCACTTTGCGACCGACCCGTGGGCCCTGCAGCGCTTCGACGGCACCGCACTGTACGAGCATGAGGATCCGAAGCTGGGCTGGCACCCCGACTGGGGCTCCTACATCTTCAACTTCGGCCGTAACGAGGTGAAGAGCTTCCTGATCTCCAATGCCTACTACTGGCTGGAGGAATACCACATCGACGGGCTACGCGTCGATGGCGTCGCCTCGATGCTCTATCTGGACTACTCGCGCGAAGCGGGTCAGTGGGTGCCGAACAAGTATGGCGGCAACGAGAATCTGGAAGCGGTCGAGCTGCTGCAGCGGACCAATTCCCACGCTTACGGACGCGAGCCCGGCAGCGTCATGGTCGCCGAGGAGTCCACGTCGTGGCCGGGCGTCACGCAGAGCACCGATTACGGAGGCCTCGGCTTCGGGTTCAAGTGGAACATGGGTTGGATGAACGACTCGCTGCGCTACATGGGCCGCGAGCCGGTCTACCGGCAGTTCCACCACCATGAGATGACCTTTTCTATGGCGTACGCCTACTCAGAGAACTTCATCCTGCCGATCAGTCACGACGAGGTCGTGCACGGCAAAGGCTCGATGTTCGAGAGGGCACCACAGGATGAGTGGCGGAAGTTTGGCACGCTGCGCGCCTTCTATGCCTTCATGTGGGCACATCCAGGCAAGAAGCTGTTGTTCATGGGGACCGAGTTCGGTCAGCGTCGGGAGTTCTCCGAAAGTCGCAGCATCGACTGGTGGCAGAGCGCGGAATGGGGACACCGCGGGCTCCAACGGCTGATCAAGGACCTCAACGCGATCTACAAGGAGCACCCCGCACTGTGGAAGCGGGACACAGACCCATCAGGCTTCTCCTGGATCGACGCCGACGACCGTGGCGGAAACATCTTCTCGTGGCTCCGCTACGACGGCGATGGTCAGATGATCGCCTGCATCATCAACTTCTCCTCTGAGCCCCGCCCAGACCACCAGATCGGGCTGCCCACCGAGGGCGTCTGGAAGGAGATCTTGAACACAGACGCCGAGGTTTACGACGGCACAGGCTTGATCGGAAACCTCGGACAGGTGATCGCTCATCCAGTGCCATCGCACGGGTATAAGGCATCCGCCTCTGTCACGATTCCGCCACTTGGTGCGGTGTGGCTGCGACTCGAGCCCGAGCTGGATGAGGAGCAGGCGATCGAGCCGGAGAAAGCCACACGCGCCGTCCGGGCCGCCGCCAAGGTGGCTTCACCGCACACCGCCACGGCCGACCAGGCAGTCACTGGACCCACGCAGCCCCGGCGTGCCAAGCCCGCAGAGGCGCCGTCCCGTACGGGAGCCGAACCGAAGCAACCTGCTGTTGCGGAGGCGGCTTCTGGGGCTGAGGCGGAAACGGCTTCCACGACGTCGCTGGCGAGTTCGGAATCGCCTGAATCACCAGGCAGTCCTGATTCGCCGGACTCGCCAGGCAGTCCGGACTCGCCAGAATCGCCGTCTTCGCCAACCTCGCCGGACTTACCCCGGAGTGGCTGACCAGTGAAAGACGGCCGACCCACTGGCGCGACCATCGCTGAACGATTGGGGCAGCCGAGCGAACAGCGCGGCGACGAA
>Ga0184624_10000196_pt1 | contig 14676 bp, 15 predicted proteins | sample PLM3_5_b1_FD_133157 | JGI IMG/M metagenome (GOLD analysis project Ga0184624, IMG submission 133157) | Groundwater sediment microbial communities from an aquifer in East River, Colorado, USA - PLM3_5_b1 | ecosystem: Environmental > Terrestrial > Soil > Riparian zone | place: USA: East River...
GTTGCCGTCCGCGCAAGCAACGTAAAGCCGGCCGCCATCATGATGCAATGAATTTTTCTAAGCATCGGAATAAGCAACCGCAAATTAACGTATCGATTCTGGAGTGTCAACCAAATCGCTTAATAGAGATAAACGAGCCCATAGAGGACGGGCCACAAACCCACAACGAATGTCCAATACATGCCGCAAGTTTGTAAACCGACGTAATTCTGCCGCGTGTACTTTCCGGCTCTCGCCTTTTGCCACACGACAACCAACCAGATTAACGCGCCGAAAACATGCAAGCCGTGACAACCGATAATCGTGTAAAACAAACTGCCGTAGACGCTGCTCGACACGGTCAAGCCAAAATGAATCAGGCGAAACCACTCGAATCCCTGAATCAGTAAAAAACTCGTGCCCGCTGCGGCGGTCCACAACAGCAAGCGCACCAGACGCGCGCGGTCGCCGCGTTGATTCGCTCTCATTCCGAGCCGGATCGTTACCGCGCTGGCAAGTAAAATCAGCGTATTAATCGCGGTAACCGCGGTCGGCAGGCGCGGCTGAAACGGCGGCGGCCAGACGGGACTGGCGATGCGGAAAACCAAAAACGCGCCGATCAGGCCGGCAAAAAACATCGCCTCCGCGCCCAACAACATAAGGACTGCGAGCCAAGCATTGTTGGCGATCGGTGTATTGGGCCGAACCGGCGGCGCCGGGGGCCCACCGCCACCGAACGCAGGTCGCCGGTCCGCTTGAACCAGCGGTGCGTCATCTAATTTGCGCGCTGTTGAACTCTTAGCCATGGACCAACGGTCGTGTCATCTCATAATGATGAAAACTATCACCGCAATGATATACGACACGGCCAAGATGGCCAACGCGAAACCGAGACGTCGGTTGCGCGTGTCAATTCCGTCCGGCGGTTCCATAATCTGCTCGTTCATATCGGCACACGGTCCAAAGCCATCACCAGCAAGAGAACAGGAAGGTAGATTAGCGACGCAAACAACAGTCGGCGCGCGCCCGTACGCGTAGGCGTAAGGACAAGCCTGACGCCGCTCGCAAGAAAGCCGGCACCGAGCAGAAAAGCCACGACAAAGTAGCTCGGCCCGGCGAGACCGATGAGTGTCGGCAGAAGACTCACGACTAACAGCGCGGCGCAGTGGATGAGAATTTGGCGATTGGTGCTGTCGCCATCCGGTTCGATCACCGGCAGAAACTGAATTCCAGCCTTGGCGAAATCTTCACGATAAAGATAAGCGATGGCCAGCGTATGCGGAATTTGCCAGAGAAACATGATCGCAAACAGCACCCACGCGTCGACAGACAGCTCACCGCGCGCGGCAACCCAGCCGATCACGGGCGGCAAGGCGCCGGGAATCGCGCCGACTGGCACACAAAGCGAACTGGCGCGCTTCATCGGCGTATAGATCAAGAGATAACTCAAGGTAATGGCGGCCGCGACAACAGCGCTCAATAAATTGACGGCCGCCGCCAGATAACCGAGGCCCAAAAGGGTCAACGAAACACCGAACCAAAGCGCGTCTTGCGGCTGCACACGGCCGTCGGGCAGTGGGCGCCGGCGCGTGCGCTCCATTTTCGCGTCGATCTCGCGCTCAATAAATTGATTCAACGTGAGCGTGCCGCCGGCCGCGAGCGCTGTGCCGATCAACATTTGCAGCAATTGCAGATAGTCAGGGATGCGCCCGGAACCGGCATAATAACCGACAAAGGCGGTGATCAACACCATTAAAACGATGCGCGGCTTAGTCAGCTCAAAGAAGTCGACAGCCCGCCGGCTCGCGCTTACCGTCGCGGCATTGATGGTCCCGGTGGTCGAGCTCATACGGAAAGTTGCTCCGTCAAGATCTTTTCGCCGCGAGCAAACTTGGGCGGCGCCGAAAGTCGATGGGCGCGCAAGGTCAGTGCTACAGCGGCGGCAAACATCAGCGCGCCGACCGCGAGATGCGTCGTCGTCAGCAAGACAATCGCGTCGACAGGCAATCGCCACAGGGCGGTAAATTTCGCCAAGTAGGACAGCGTTCCCAGCGCGATTTGCGCGAGCGTGAGCGCGAAAAGCATCAGCGCCGGCCGGGTCAGATCCGGTATGGTAGAGTGATCTTTCATCACCCTTATAATAATAAAAATTACGTGCAGTGTAACTAGCGCGGCAAGAGTAAGATGGGCGTCGACTCGTTCGCCGGTATGGCGCAACACCGCACCGAAGACGATTTGCCCATACACAAGCGCCGTGGTGACAGCGCCCAGGCGGCGCAACCGTCCGCCGTCATTAAGCGTCGTCTCAACGGCGCCATGAGTCCAGCCGGCCGACGTGAAAACCGCCAGGCAAACCGTCAGCGCAAAAAAGAGCTGCGCCGTTGCCGCATGCACGATCGCCAAAGTTTGCTCCAGCAGCACCACACGCAAACCTCCAAGAACACCTTGAAGGATCACCAATGCCAACGCGGCAAGGCCGAGCCGGCGCAGCCAGGGGCGCGGCTCACGCAACCACAACGCCAGCGCCAAGCCGATCGTCAATAAACCGACGAAGGAAGCCACCAGCCGATGACTATGCTCGTAGAAAATATTGCCAACCATTTTCGACCACGGATAAAGAAACATGTTGTAGCCAAAACTGGTCGGCCAATCCGGCACGGCCAGTCCCGCGCCTTTGCCGGTGACGAGCCCGCCGATGAATAAGAGGGGAAAGGTGGCGCCGACGAGAATGACGGCGATGCGGTGCGGCCAAACTGAAATAGTTAAAGGATGGGGGAGGATGGGTTTCTCCATCCCGCTACCGTCCGCTTTCATATTTCCAATTTTCCGTTAATGCGCTCGCGCTGCGGCGGTAGTACCGAGATTTCTATCTTGCGGCAGCCAATCCTCTTTGACTTCCGGCGAGCTGTACTCGTAGGGGCCGCGGTAGACAACCGGTTGTACCTCGAAATTGCCGTGCGGCGGCGGCGTCGGCGCCGACCATTCCAGGGTGTTGGCCTGCCAGGGATTGCGATCCGCTTTTTTGCCCGCGATCAGACTCCAGACGAAGTTAAACAGGAAAAAAAACTGCGACGCGCCCAAGAGCAGCGCGCTGATCGTGATGAACACGTTCCAATGCTGCATCGGCTGCAAGAACTCGTATTGAGTTGGATTGTAAATTCGCCGCATGTGCCCCGCGACGCCGAGGAAGTGCATGGGAAAAAACGCGCCGTTGAAGAATATGTAGGTTAAGATGAAATGAATCTTTGCCAGCGGTTCGTTCATGGTGCGGCCGAACATCTTGGGGAACCAGTAATAAACCGCCGCGAACAGCGCAAAGACGATTCCGGCGACCACATAATGGAAATGAGCAACGATGTAGTACGTGTCGTGGATGTAGATATCGACCGGCGTCGAGGCCATAAAGACTCCGCTCAAGCCGCCGATCACGAAATTCGACACGAATCCCAAGGCAAACAGCATCGGCGACGTCAAGCGAATCGTGCCGCCCCACAAAGTGCCCAGCCAATTAAAAACTTTGATGGCCGACGGCACCGCAATGACCATCGTCGTCATCATGAAAGCCGTGCCGAGCAGCGGATTCATGCCGCTTACAAACATATGATGGCCCCAAACGATCCACGATAAGAAAGCAATCGCGATCATCGAAAAAGCCATGGCGTGATAGCCGAAAATGGGCTTGCGCGAAAAGGTGGAAAGGATATCGGAAGTGACGCCCATAGCCGGCAGCACCAAAATGTAGACTTCCGGATGGCCGAAAAACCAAAACATATGCTGCCAGAGCAGCGGTTGCCCGCCGCCTTCCGGGAGAAAAAAGCTCGTGCCAGCTATGCGGTCGAAGAGCAACATGGCTAACGCCGCGGTGAGAACCGGCAAGGCGAGCAGTAGCAAGATCGCCGTGACAAAGAGCGACCAGACAGTCAACGGCATGCGGAAATAGGTCATGCCCGGCGCCCGCATGTTGATGATGGTCGTAATGTAATTAATCGATCCCATCAGCGAAGACACGCCAAGAATCAGCAAGCTTATGATCCAGAGATTTTGTCCCCATTCGACGCCGGTGTATTGCGCTCTCGCGGACAACGGCGCGTAACTTGTCCAACCGCCCGCCGCCGGACCTCCAGGAACAAAAAAGCTCGAGAGCATCACGCAGGTCGCGATGGCGCCGACCCAGAAAGAGAGCATGTTCAACTTTGGGAATGCCATATCCCGGGTGCCGATCATCAGCGGAATCAGAAAATTGCCGAAAGTTCCGACCATGATCGGCATGACGACAAAGAAAATCATGATCGTCGCGTGCATCGTAAAGAGGGCGTTATAAGTTTGCGGTGGAATAATGCCGCCACCGTGTTCACCGGGATAAATATAGGGTTCGGGAATAAAACCTAGCCCCGGTACGGGTGTTTCCGGCCAAGCCAATTCCCAGCGCACCAGCATCGCGAGCAAGCCGCCAACGATGATCATGAGCAGGCCCATGAACAAGAACTGCCGACCAATCATCTTATGGTCGAGTGAAAAGATATACGTTCGGAAAAAACCCAGTTCTTGGTGATGCTCATGCAACGCGTGCGTCGCCGCTGTCTCGCTCATCGGTCAAAATCCTCCGTCAGTGGCTTCGGATGAATCAACAAAAGTTTGGATGTATTTACTGCGCTTTAGCAGCCAGATTTTCGTCCGCCCATTTTTTATATTCGTCGGGCGTCATAACGTAGAGCCAGCCTTTCATGCCGGAATGACCAAATCCGCATAACTCCGCGCAAGGCAGCTCATATTTTCCCGGCTTGGTCCCTTCGAACCAGTTGATGATTTGCCGGCCCGGGACCGCGTCCTGCTTAAACCGCATGTTGGGGATGAAGAAGCTGTGGATCACGTCCTTTGAGGCGATCACTAGCCGAACTACTTTATGCACCGGCACGTGCAAATCGTTATCGAACTTGACGTCATCGTCGGTGCCGAGCTTGCCGTCGGGCCCGGGATAACTGATTTCCCAATTGAACTGTTTAGCGGTGACACCGACTTCGAAATCCGTGTCGGGGACATGGCGTTTAATTTTCGCCCAAGTCGACGCGCTCATGAATGCCAGGACAATCAGGATCACCGCCGGGATGATCGTCCAAATGATCTCGAGTGTCGTATTGCCGTGACTATAAGTGGCGCGCCTCCCGCCCTGGTCGCGATACTTGATCAAGAACACAACCATCAAGACGGTCACGAGTATAAAAGTGACTGCCGTGATGTAATAAATAAGGTAGAAAAGGGAATCGATCTCCTGCCCAAACGTCGACACGTCTTCCGGCAACCACTGCAGCATCTAGTGAACCATCCTTATGATTTTTTGCAGACCGGCGTGAAAACTTTCCCTTAGCTAACACAGGGGTTGGCTCAATTCAAGCGCGGACAAAGTTGATTTGCCGATGATTTGTGCGAAGATTGCAGCCAATCTTGGAAATCGTGAGCGAACTCCTTCGATGACCACGTGGCAAACGCTGACCTCGATGGCGCACCTGATCGCAATCGCGATGTGGCTCGGCGCCATCGTATTTTTTCTCGCAGTGTCGGGACCAGCGGTTAACGAGCTGGCCCCGAAGCTCGCGCTAAGAACGATGAATCGGGCCAGAATCGGCCTCGAAGCCATTAGCTGGTTCGCGATCGGGTTGTTGCTGCTGACGGGAATCGTGAATTTGCTGGCACGCCTTGCCATGCCGCCGCCAACCATCGGTGACTCTTTCGCCATCGTCTTCGGCGTGAAGCTGTTCCTCTTCGGCGCGATGCTCGTACACCACTGCCTGCAGGTATTTAAATACGCGCCGACGATCGCGCGTCTGACCGAGCAATTGCCGCAAAGCTTCGATGCCTGGCCCGAACCTCTGCTCACCTACTGGCGCCGCTGGTTTCTTTTGTTAAAAATCAACGCCGCGCTCGGCCCAATCGTCGTGCTGCTCGGACTCGCCCTGGTCAAGAATCAGTAGGATCAAAAACAGTCGAGCCATGCTAGGCAGGTTCATACAGATCCACTGGGCGATGGCGTTGAAAATTACCTTTCCCCCATGGAGTTGATAAAGCTGTTATCGATCATTTCGCTCAGAGAAATTTTTCCCTTGAGTCTGCCGCTTTCGATCTCTTGCTCCACAGTGGCGCTGATACCTGCGTCGAGGATTCGACCGTCGAGCGGAAAAGAATCGCGGTATTCGTCGTATCCGGCGGCCGCCTCGGCGGCGTCGAGTCCGACATATTTCCTAAGCGCTTTGATGCCCTCGTCGCGATTCTCGCGCGTGTGCTTTACGCCGCGCTGATAAGCGCGCAGGAATCTCGCCGCCTGATCCTTTTCCTTGGCGAGCCACGCTTCGCGCGCGATGAAGCCGACGTTGGTCCAATTGGGATAGATATCTTTTAGATCAAAGAGCTTGTTCATGCCGACGGCCCTGGCCCGCTCGGTCACTGGAAACCATAGAATCGTTGCATCGACGATGCCGGTTGCCAGCGTGGTGAAGCGCGCCGGAGTTGCGCCAATTTGCAACATCGTGACGTCTTTGGGATCGACGCCGGACCGGCGCAGAGCCGAACGAGTGAGAAATTCGGAGAGCGAGCCGAAGCGGCTGATCGCAAACTTTTTCCCTTTGCCATCCTTCAGCGACTTCAACTTGGGGCTGCCATAAATTTGAAATGGCATCAGGTTAGAGATCGCCCAGAAGTTCTTGATGTCCACGCCGCTCGCCCTGGCGAGCACAGTCTCCGGTACCCCGCCGGCCATGATCTGCACGTCGCCACCGATCATCGCTTGCAGATTCGTCGCGCCGGCATTGAACATGACGACGAGCACGTCCAATCCTTCATCCTTGAAGAAACCTTTGTCCTGAGTGAGATAGATCGGCAGAAACGCGACGTTCACTGTCGATACGCCGACGACGATCCGAGCTTCGGCTTGGGGAAGCTTAAGGCTGCCGACGACCATGAGAAGCGAGACCGCGAGCCACGCCACCCGCCAATGCATGAGCTTATCCGCCTGCGCCGCAACTTAGGTTAGCTCAAGGCCAAGCGTCAAGCAGAAACTCAACCTGTCCAATCCAAGATCCATCGTTTGACTCCAAGCATTCCTTTTCGATATTACGCCGGATGAGATCTGCCCATTAACAGGAGGAAGTATGTTTGGCCTTTTGACCGCGATTATTATCGGATTTATCGTCGGCGTGATTGCGAAGCTGATCATGCCCGGCAAGGAAAACATGGGTTTCATCGTGACGACGTTGCTCGGTATCGCCGGTTCGATCGCCGCGACTTATGCCGGTCAGGCGGTGGGCTGGTATGAGGCTGGTCAAGGCGCCGGTTGGATCGGCTCGATTGTCGGCGCCTTTCTCTTGCTATGGATCTACCAGAAGTTCAAGAAATAAAAAATCGCCGGCGTTCAAGCGTTCGACAGCCAATCACGACAAACGACTGTATCTTAAAGGAAGCAGTCGCTGCCATCGCGTAAATTTGTCAATAAAGATCTATTTCGGATACAGGCCCTGAATAAACCCGCTGTCTTCGAGCCGTTTGACGAAACGCAAATCCATAAACGACTCCGGCGCGTAATTTTTCGCGCGCGGGTCGCGCACCGCGACTTGATCCAAAACGAAGCGAATGCCGCCGACCGTGGCATAAGGAACCCGCTGCAGCTTCGGCGCATAGAAATCCACGGTCGCGGCAAGAATTGCCGGATCCTTGATGCCCGTATACTTGCTCGTGATCTTCATCGCCAGGTCTCGGTTGTTCTTGTAGATCGCGATCGCCTCCACGTAAGCGCGCACGAAACGCTGCACGGTGTCCATGTTGTCCTTGATGAATGATTTCTTGGCGACGATCCCGACAAAGGGGAATTCCAATCCCATGGCGGCGAGATCCGCGATTTCTTTATAGCCCAACTTCTTTGCGGCGTCTGTAAAGGGATCGGCGAGCGCGCCGGCGGCAATGCGGCCGGACGCGATGCCGCCCATGATGCCGGCGTAATCTTCAAGTTGGATCAACGCGATGTCTTTTTCTGGCTGAAGTCCCGCCTTGCGGATCGCAAAACGCGCCGAGATGTCGGTGTTGGAACCATACCGGGTCACGCCGATCGATTTGCCTTTGAGCTCTTCCATCTTCGACACCGTGCCCATGATCACGATCGGCGTGGTGTTGAGCGCCACGGCGACAAACGTCACATCCATACCCGCGACCCCGGCGGCGAGCATCGCCGGTCCGCCCATCTGTGACATCTGGATCTCGCCGGACACCAGGGTTTGCGCCATGGTTGAGCCGCTGCGAATGTAAGCGACGTCGGTACGCAAGCCATTCTTTTCAAATAGCCCAGCGTCACGGGCAATCCATAACACCGCATGCGGTCCCGACGTCGCAGCGTAGCCGGACATCACGCGCGTGGGCGTCTGGGCCGACGCCAAAGGATGGCCGATTAAGAGCATTAGCAGCACGATCATGAATTGAATCATCGGGCCTCCTCAAACTTGATTCAACAAGGGTTCGGCAGTATAGGGGTATCCGGGAATCGAGGTCAACGGCCGGATTATCTGCGCTTTTAGCAAAAGGAGTCACGCATGAGATTGAATCGCCTGACGCTGCACTTCGCCGCCGTTTTACTGCTTACACAAGCCGCGTCAGTTTCCGCCGCGAATATCAACGTCGTTTGGACCAGCGAAGTCGGTCAGTTCGCGCCGCTCTGGGTGACGAAAGAAGCTAAGCTGTTTGAAAAGTACGGCAATAGCGTTCAGCTGATTTTTATTCAGGGCGCTTCCTCCGCCGCCGCTGCGTTGAGTTCCGGCGACGCCCACGTCGGCATGTTTTCGCCCCAGGTCGTGATCTCGACGCCGCAGCTCGACTTGGTCATGTTTGGCCGGCTGGGCAATACCATGGACAACCGCGTCTACGCACGCAAGGGCATCAAAAGCATCAAAGAAGTAAAACGGGTCGCCATCAGCCGCTTCGGCAGCAACGCCGATTTCGCCGCCCGCTATCTGCTCCAGCGCGAAGGCTTGCGCCCGGACATCGACGTGGCGTTGCTGCAAGTCGGTAACCAGTCGAACCGCATCGCCGCGGTCGAGACCAATAACGCCGATGCTGCGATGCTCACGCCGCCGATGACGCTAATGGCGCGGAAACTGGGCATGACGCTGTTGCTCGATGCTTCCAAGTTGAACATTCCCTACTCCAGCCTTTTCTTCGTGTCGCGCCGATCCTACTTGGCGAAAACGCGGCCGGAGCTAGTCAACTTCACCAAGGCGATGATCGAAGGCGTGGCGATTTATAAGTCCAACAAAGAATTCGCCATGAAAGTGCTGTCAAAGTATATGAAAGTTCAGGACCGCGAAGTACTGGAAGAAAACTTTCGGGAGTATGATTTTCCGCTCAAGCCCTCTCCTTCCCGAGAATATTTCGAGCTACCGATCCAGGAAGTCGGTAAGAAAGACCCCAAGGTGCTCAAAGAAAATCCCGAACGGTATGTCGACATGTCGTTGGTAAAGGAACTCGAGGACAATGGCTTCATCGACAAGCTAACGCGGGAATACCGAGTGAAGTGACCTCTGATAATAACCAGAGGTCACTTCATCCCGAGCGAGAGCGAGGGATCTCGACTCGAATACACGCAACAAACTAAGGAGGACAAACCATGGCAAGCGTACGAGGAGCGACGTTACTTGGCCCGGACAAACTCGAGGTCCGCGAATATCCGATGCCTGACATTCCCGCCGATGGCGGGCTGATAAAAATAGAAATGGGCGGCGTGTGCGGCACAGACGTCAAGTATCTGCACGGCAAGCTCAAAGTCGATTATCCGATCATTCTCGGCCATGAAATTCTCGGCCGCGTCGAAAAACTCGGCAAGAACGCCGCGGCAATTCATCATGTCAAAGAAGGCGACCGTGTCATCCTCAAAGGCGCACTCGGCTGCGGCCGCTGCGCCGACTGCCGGCGCAACAACCAGCGCTTTTGCCGCCAACGCACCAACTATGGCGGACGGACCAAATGCGACAAGCCGCCCCATCTGTTCGGCGGCTTCGCCGATTATCTTTACTTGCCGACCGATGTCCTGTGCACCAAGATCAGCGACGCGCTTCCCGCCGAAGCAGCCGCGTTGATCGGTTCTGTGATGGCCAACGGCTTCCAATGGGCGATCCGCCGCGGCGGCGTCAAAATGGGCGACTACGTTTTGATTCAGGGCCCCGGTCAGCAAGGACTTTCGTGCACTTTTGCATCCAAACACGCTGGCGCGGCGAAAATTTTCATCACCGGCATCGGCCGCGACAAGCCGCGGCTCGAGCTAGCAAAAAAATTCGGCGCCACGCGCACCATCAACGTCGAAGAAGAAGACGTCGTGGAAGTGATCCGCAAGGAAACCAACGGCGAGCTGTGCGACGTGGTCGTCGACGTGTCCGGCAACCCCAACGCGATCTTGAAGTCCGTTGACTGCCTGCATCGCCAATCGACGATGGTCCTCGGCGGCTTGACCGGCGACACCACCGTTACACCGATGCTCATGGATAAACTCGTGTGGAATGAAATTAAGTTGCAAGGCTGCTTCACCGCCGATAACGACGCCACTGAAGCGGCGTTGCGTATCATCGAGGAGACTCAGTTTCCGGTCCAGGAAATGGTCAGCCATGTTTTCCCGTTGAAAGAAATCGAGCACTGCATCCGCGCCATCGGCGGCGAAGTGCCGGGCACCTTTCCGACCAAGGCATTAATCAATCCAGCGCTAGGATGATCGAGGGGCTCAAAGGCAAAGTCGCTATCGTCACCGGCGGCGCCCACGGCATCGGCAAAGCCTACTGCCTCGGTTTTGCGAAAGCCGGCGCCCATGTTGTGATCGCCGATATCGATGAAACAGCGGCCAAGCGCGGCGGCGCTGAGATCACCAACGATTTCAGCGCGCCGGCGTTGGCACTGCACACCGACGTTTCGAACGAAGCGTCGACTAAGGAAATGGCCGCGCGTACCCTTGAGCGTTTCGGCCAGATCGACGTGCTGGTGAACAACGCCGCAGTTTTCTCCGTCGTGCCGATGAACCGCGGCGGGATTGAGACAATCGATCCGGAAGAATGGGACCGGCTGATGGCGGTGAACCTGCGTGGTCTTTTCTTTTGCTGTCGCGCGGCGCTGCCGACAATGCGCAAACAAAAATCCGGCAAGATCATCACCATCGCTTCGGGAACCGTTTTTGCCGGCGCGCCGGGAAGGATTCATTACGTGACATCGAAGGCTGCCACGATCGGTTTCACGCGCACGCTGGCACGCGAAGTCGGCGATGATAATATCAACGTCAATTGTCTCGCGCCCGGCAACACGCTGTCGGAAGAAAATCCGACCGACCGGATGGTCAAGTTCAGAGAATCGTCGGTCGGCTTGCGCGCACTCAAGCGCATACAAATGCCCAACGACGTGGTCGGCGCGATGTTGTTTCTCGCATCGCCGCTCAGCGATTTCATCACCGGCCAAACGATCAACGTCGACGGCGGGATATCGTTCCTGTGAGTTGGAGTAATGGAGGATTGGAGTAATGGAATGATGGGGCCATTGAGCGCGGCTGCCGTATACCCACACTCCATGACTCCACCACTCCAACACTCCAATCATTCGTAAGGAGTTTGCAATGAACCCGAACTATCCGATCATCGACGCCGACGGTCACGTGTTGGAAAAAGACCGCGAGCTGCACGATTATCTCGGCGGCAGATATTCGAGCGCGCCTCGTTTCGAAACTTATTCTTACTTTCCTTCCCTCGACGGCTGGAACCGCGGCACCGGCGTTCCTGGAAAAGATCCGGAAACTCCCGCGCCGCGCTGGCTGCAATTTCTCGACGAGCTCGGCGTCCATACCACGGTGCTTTACCCAACCGGTGGATTGGGACTCGGGCTGGTGCAAAATCCCGAGTGGGCGTGCGTGCTCGCGCGCGCGTACAATTCATGGCTTGCCGACCGGTTCTCCAATGTCAGCCCGCGCCTCAAAGGTGTCGCGCTGCTGCCGGTGCACGAACCCATCGAAGCCGCCAAAGAGCTCGAGCGCGCGAAGTCATTGGGATTGGTCGCCGGCTTGCTGCCCGCGGTCACTGCGCTGCACAAGGGCTACGGCCACACCGATTTCGATCCGATCTACGAAGCGGCCGAGCGGCTCGATATGCCGCTCACCGTCCACGGCGCGCCGAGCCGCGGCATGGGCTTCGATTTTTTCAATAAATTTCTCCACGTCCACACACTCGAGCATCCCTTCGCGATTCTAATTCAATTCACCCACATGATCTTCGAAGGCGTCTTCGTCCGCTTCCCGAAATTGCGTTGCGCGTTTCTTGAAGCCGGCTGCGGCTGGCTGCCGTACATGATGGATCGCATGGACGAAGAGATGGAAAAACCTTATCGCGTGCAGGCGCCGCTACTGAAACAGAAACCGAGCGAGCTGATTCGCAACGGCCAAATTTGGACGACCTGCGAAGTGGAAGAAAAAGCGTTGCCGCATGTGCTGAAGCAATTCAATCCAAAATGTTTAATGTGGCCGTCGGATTATCCGCACGAACGCCTGCCCGACATGTTCAGCCACGACATACCCGAATTCTTAGGCCGCATAGATCTCAGCGATGAAACCAAGAAAGCGATTCTGCACGACAACCCGATCGATTTTTATCGGATAAAAATTTAAGTGGAGAAAATCCAAAACAATTCTTCGCGCGAATACGGCGAGAATGCCAAAATCACATCTTGTCATTTCGACCGAAGGGAGAAATCTTTTCGAGATCTCTTCTATTCGCTCGACAAGACTCAACCTAGCTTCACGACCTGGCATTCTTCGCGGCTTTGCGTGATAGAACTTAACCTGCGGAGGAACATATGCGCTTAAAAGACAGAGTAGCGATTGTCACCGGCGGCGGCGTGGGCATCGGCAAAGCTTACGCGCACGGACTCGCCAAAGAAGGCGCCAAGGTCGTCGTCGCCGATATTCAGGAAGTGGAAGCACAGAAAGTCGCGGCCGATATCAAAGCGGCCGGCGGCGACGCTATCGCCGTGGCCGTCGACGTCACCTCGCCAGAGAAAACTCAAGCGATGGCCGCGGCTACGTTGAAAGCCTATGGCCGCATCGACATTCTCGTGAACAACGCCGGCCTTTACTCGGCCTTGAAAAAGAAAAACTTCATGGAGATCGACACCGACGAATGGGATCGCGTGATGGCAGTCAACGTAAAAGGGTTGTTCCTCTGCGTGAAGGCCGTCTACCCTGCCATGAAGCAGCAGAAAAAAGGCAAGATCATCAACATCTCATCGGGGACGACGCAAAGCGGCACGCCATTTTTCTTGCATTACGTCTCGTCTAAAGCCGGCGTATTGGGTTTCACCCGCGCGCTCGCGCGCGAAGTCGGCGGCGACAATATCTGCGTCAATTCGATCATGCCCGGCTTAACCATTTCCAGCCCAAACCAGGAAGGCGTCACGAGCCCTGAGCAACTGGCCGACCGCAGAAAGCGCCGCGCCATCCAGCGCGATCAATACCCCGCGGACTTGGTGGGCACCGTCATCTTCCTCGCTTCCGATGACAGCGACTTCATGACCGGCCAAGCCATCGGCGTCGACGGCGGCATGAATATGCACTGATGCGTGGCTTGAATGTGAAACGTGCCGGGAATCAAGAATCGAACGGTTATTCAAAAATTAAACTGCTAAACGTAACCGCGGAGCCGGTTTCCGGCGTGAACGCCTGGCTGTACTTGAGATGATTGCCCCGCGCGCCGTCGAGCAGATGAATCAATGAATAGAGCGGTGAGAAGCCGCAGATGCGGCGCTTATCCTGATCTTTAGCGACCGCGTTGAAAAAACCGGGCGCGTCCAACGCCACCAACCGGTTGACGAGTTTTTGATCCTCGCTTTCAACCCACTTGAGAAAATCATCCGTGATCGGCTCGCGATCGCCGAACTGTCTGCCGACGTGCGCGAGATCCACCCCGGCCACAAAACAAACTCGCCGCCTTTCCAATGCCGCCAAATCGCGCAGCGTCCGTAAAAAGGTTCCCACGGCCGAATCTTTTTCAGGAAGCGTCTGGTTGACGACCGCGGAATGAAACGACGATACGAGAATCGGCACGATCTTAAACGGCTTCTCCGGCCGTCCGGTTAAAGCGGCGCGCTGTTGCGCGATGTATTTTAGGAAAACCACCTGAAATTCGAGCGAGTGCTCGCCGCGATGCAAGTACTCATCGGTAAAACAATCCTCGGCGCATTTCGCCTGCAAGCGCTGGACGAAATCGCGATCCGTTTCGACGAGACCGAGCGGAGTTGCAAAATTCTTGAGCGTCAAAATGTACGGCGTCTGGCCGCTGTAATGCGAGGTGCCGAGGAGAATGTAAAGATCCGCGCCGTCGCTTTCAGCCAACGGCTTGTAAGCCCACGCGTAGGCGGGACCGCCACGATGAAAGTCAATGTGCGGCGCAACGATCGCCCGCGGTGTCGACCCGGCGAGTTGGCTATTGGGCAGTCCCGGACCGTTCGGGGCGCTAAAAAATCCTTCGAGTTGATTTTTTAATTCTTCGGGATCGGCTTTGTAAACGCCACCGACATGCGCCGGCACGCGCGTCGTTTGGTTACGAAATTCCAGTACTACCGCGTTTTTGTAATCGCGGAACCGTTCGCTATCCAGATAGTAATGCTGATCGAGCATGTCGACGAAGCGTTTCAAGTCGTCGCTCA
>Ga0184624_10000197_pt1 | contig 14646 bp, 9 predicted proteins | sample PLM3_5_b1_FD_133157 | JGI IMG/M metagenome (GOLD analysis project Ga0184624, IMG submission 133157) | Groundwater sediment microbial communities from an aquifer in East River, Colorado, USA - PLM3_5_b1 | ecosystem: Environmental > Terrestrial > Soil > Riparian zone | place: USA: East River...
ATAGCCGGTTTGCCTCGCCTCTGGCAACCCGTATAACCGGCCAACCCACGATGCATTTTGGCGCGGGCCGGAGCGGCCCGGACGGACCGCCAAGGCAGAGCGATGGCCGACGTTCTCATTCTCATTCCAGCCCGCATGGCTTCGCAACGGCTTCCTGGCAAGCCGCTCGCCGATATCGCGGGCGAACCGATGATCGTTCACGTCATGCGGCGGGCGCAAACCGCCCAGCTTGGCCCGGTCGTGATCGCAACCGATTCGGAGGTAATCGCGGCCTGTATCGAGAAGGCCGGTGGTCGCGCCGTGATGACCCGGGCCGATCACGCCTCCGGTTCCGACCGGATCTTCGAGGCGCTCGCCGCGGCAGACCCGCAACGCCGCGCCGGCATCATCGTCAATGTCCAGGGCGATCTTCCTACCGTCGCCCCGGCGGACATCGCCGCCGCGGTCGCGCCGCTAGCCGATCCGGCCGTCGACATCGCCACCCTGGCAGCCGAAATCGTCCGGCCGGAGGAGCGCATCAATCCGAACGTGGTCAAGGTCGTCGGTACGCCGATTGCCGAGCGCAGGCTGCGCGCACTCTATTTCACCCGCGCCATCGCGCCGTTCGGCGACGGCCCGCTTTATCACCACATCGGCCTTTACGCCTTCCGTCGCGACGCGCTCGCCCGGTTCGTGAAGCTCTCCCCCTCCCCGCTCGAACGGCGGGAAAAGCTCGAGCAATTGCGCGCCCTCGAAGCGGGAATGCGCATCGATGTGACCCTCGTCGACAGCGTGCCGTTGGGCGTCGACACCCCCGCAGACCTGGATCGTGCGCGCGCGATCCTTGCGGCATCACCACGATGAGGAGGCGCAAACGTCCGGCCTGACGGGGAAGCAGCTGAGAGCCCGTTGACTTGGACGGTCTGCGTGCGTACCGGAACGGTCATGACGGCCGCCAAGAAGATCGTTTTCCAGGGAGAGCGCGGAGCGAATTCTCACCTCGCGTCGCGCGAAGTCTATCCGGACTATGAGGCGGTGCCGTGCGCGACCTTCGAAGATGCCTTTGCCGCGATCAGCAGCGGCGAAGCCGACCTCGGCATGATCCCGGTCGAAAACTCGGTCGCTGGCCGCGTCGCCGATATTCATCACCTCATGCCGCACTCGGGGCTGCATATCGTCGCCGAGCATTTCATGCCGGTGCGGCATCAGCTGCTGGCGCCGAAGGGCGCGGTACTGGCGGACATCAAGACCGTCGAAAGCCATGTCCACGCGCTGGGTCAGTGCCGTAAGGTGATCCGCAAACTCGGCATAAAGCCGGTCGTAGCCGCCGACACCGCGGGTTCGGCACGCGAAGTGGCCGAGGCGAACGACAAGACGCGCGCCGCCATCGCCACGCGCCTGGCCGCGGACATCTACGGCCTCGACATCCTGGCGCCGGACATCGAGGACGAAGCCCACAACACCACCCGCTTCATCGTGCTCTCACGCGACGCAAGGTGGGCCAGGGACAACGACGGGCCGGTGGTCACGACCTTCCTGTTTCGGGTGCGCAACGTGCCGGCGGCGCTTTACAAGGCGCTAGGCGGTTTCGCCACCAACGGCGTCAACATGACCAAGCTCGAGAGCTACATGATCGAGGGCAATTTCTTCGCCACCCAGTTCTACGCCGATGTCGAGGGCCACCCCGAACAGCGCAACCTGGTCTTCGCGTTCGAGGAGCTTGCGTTCTACTCCAAGGAAATGAAGATCCTGGGCGTCTATCCGGCGCACCCGTTTCGGAGGACCTTCGCGGAATCGATCGACTGACATCCAGTCGGACGGTGCGGCGTCCGGTGCACGGCAGCCGCAAATCAGGCGGCGGCGGGGCAATGAACCAGTCGCTTGGGTTCACGGGCGACGCTGCCCTGCCTCTTGCCCTGATGTGCCTGAACTGAGACGGGAACAGCGCTGCGCGGCGGCGGCGTGCTGCTTTGTCCAAACACCGCGGATTCGATCTCGGAGCGGTGCAGCCCCATGTCCTTGAGCGAGCGGTCGTCGAGCGCGCCGAGGGCACGGACCGCTCTCCTGCGCTCCCGCCAAGTCCCATAGGCTGTCCACCATTCGCGCGCCGCGGCGGCCACCAGCCGGGCCGGAACGCCGGGCCTCCGCAAGAAACCAAACAAGGCCCGTAACGAGGTCCGCAGGCTTTGCGCACGGGCGGCGTGCGCTTCGCGCGCGACGCGGTGCGAAAGCTCGGCCCATTGTTCCGGCGTCAGCCGGCGGTTGTCGGAATAGCTGTCATTGCGCATGGCTCGCTCCATCGGTCGGGAGGAGGCTTTACGAAGAGGCAGGCATCACGTAAAATGAATAATTATGATCATATCCATCTCAGGATGAGAACGATGGATCTGGGCGACCTCCACATCTTCCGCTCCGTGGTGCAAGCCGGCGGCGTGACGCGCGCTGCCGAGAGGCTCAACCGGGTGCAGTCGAATATCACCACCCGCGTGCGCCAGCTTGAGGCCGACCTTGGGGTCGAACTGTTTGTCCGGGACGGCAAGAAGCTGCACCTCTCATCCGCGGGAAGGCTGCTGCTCGATTACGCGGATCGGCTGCTCGACCTCGCCAGGGAAGCGCGCGAGGCCGTGCACGATGCCAAGCCGCGGGGGTTGCTGCGTCTCGGCTCCATGGAAAGTACCGCGTCGGTGCGCCTGCCGGTGCCCATGAGCGAGTATCTGTCACGCTATCCGGAGGTGACCCTGGAATTGCGAATCGGCACCCCGCGCGAACTTGCGGCCGCTGTGCGCGAAGGCGAGCTCGATGCCGCCCTGGTGGCAGAACCCATCCCCGATGCGCCGTTCGAGAAAATACCGCTCTACGATGAAGAACTGGTCATCATCGCGGCGGCGAACCATCCTCCGGTCAAATCCCCGCGCGATGTCAGCGGTCGGCCCGTGCTCGCCTTCGAAGCCGGCTGTCCCTATCGCCAATACATGGAAAACTGGTTCACCAGCAGCGGTGAGATGTCAGATCGCATCATCGAAACCTCCTCGTATCACGCGATACTCGGCTGTGCGGTGGCAGGCATGGGGATCTCGATGGTTCCACGCATCGTCCTCAAGACTTTCCCCGACGTGAAGCTGCTAAGTGTTCATACGCTGCCATCGGAATTCAATGTCGCTCCGACGGTTTTCATCAGGCGCAAGGGTGCCGTCTCGCCCAAGGTTGCCGCCCTGATCGAGGTGCTTACGGAAGGAGCGGACTTGAACGCGCTCCCGGTCGAGCGGCGGAAGGTTGGAAACGCCGCCATGCAAAGCTTCGGCGGCCCTCCGCAGGCGACCTCGCCGCTTCCCGCCATCGGCAGATCCAAGGGACCCAAATCCGGCAAGCCTCGATTGCGCGCGAGTGCCTCGAAAACCAAAGCGGAGCCACGCGAGGCGCGCTCCCCCGCACCTCGGTGATTGCCGTTTTGTGCGCTTCGGCGCCGAAATCGGTGACGCGACAACGAGGGCCGCTTCTCGCCTCAGCCCGACATCGCGCCGCGTCAGATCGTCTGGTTGTATTCGCCAACCTCGGGGTGCGTACGCAGCACGGCATCGAGCGCCTTGAACATGTCGTGCATGCGCGCCTCCGACGCCGGGCTTTCCACCACCACCACCAGTTCCGGCTTGTTGGAGGAAGCGCGCACGAGACCCCAGGTGCCGTCCTCGACGGTCACGCGCACGCCGTTGACCGTCACCAGATCGCGCACCGGTTGCCCCGCGACCTTCTCCCCTTTGGCTTTGGCCGTTTCGAAATGCTTCACCACATCGTCGACCACACGGTATTTGATCTCGTCGGCGCAATGCGGGGACATGGTTGGTGAAGACCATGTCTTGGGCAGTGCATTCCTGAGGTCCGCCATGCTCTTGTCCGGATTGCGGTCGAGCATGTCGCAGACCGCAAGCGCGAAGATGAGGCCGTCGTCGTAGCCGCGACCGAGCGGCTTGTTGAAGAAGAAGTGACCGGATTTCTCGAAGCCCGCCACCGCGCCGATCTCGTTGACGCGCCGCTTCATGTAGGAATGGCCTGTCTTCCAATAGTCGGTCGTGGCGCCGTTGTTGCGCAGCACCGGATCGGTCATGAACAGCCCGGTCGACTTCACATCGGCGACGAATTTCGCGCCCTTGTGTCGCGCCGAAATGTCGCGCGCCAGCATCACGCCCACTTTGTCCGCAAAGATTTCCTCACCCTCGTTGTCGACCACTCCGCAACGGTCGCCGTCGCCATCGAAGCCGAGCGCCACATCCGCCTTCACGCGCAGCACCTCGTCGCGCATGGCGTGCAGCATCTTCATGTCTTCGGTATTGGGATTGTATTTCGGGAAGGTGTGATCGAGGTCGCAATCCAGCCGCACCACCTCGCAGCCGACCGCCTCGAGCACTTGCGGCGCGAACGCCCCGGCCGTGCCATTGCCGCAGGCACAGACCACCTTGAGGCGGCGCTTGATCTTCGGGCGATTGGTGAGATCGGCGATGTAGCGGACGGGGAAGTTCTCGACAAAGGCGTAGGAGCCGCCGCCGCGCATGTCGTAGCGCGCTTCGAGCACGATCTGCTTAAGTCGGGTCATCTCGTCCGGACCGAAGGTGAGCGGGCGATTGGCACCCATCTTCACACCGGTCCAGCCATTGTCGTTGTGGGAGGCGGTGACCATCGCCACGCACGGCACGTCGAGGTCGAACTGGGCGAAATAGGCCATGGGCGTGACCGCAAGGCCGATGTCGTGCACCTTGCACCCCGCGGCCATCAGCCCCGAAATCAGGGCGGTCTTCACCGAAGCCGAATAGGCGCGAAAATCGTGGCCGGTCACGATCTCGGGCTTCACGTCGAGTTGGTGGATCAGCGTGCCGAGGCCGATACCGAGTGCCTGCACCCCCATGAGGTTGATCTCCGTCCCCAGGAGCCAACGCGCGTCGTATTCGCGAAAGCCGGTGGGCTTCACCATTGGCTCGGATTCGTAGGCATAGGTATTGGGAGTGAGCGCAGGTTTGGGCTTGGGGAACATCACGGATCCTACCGGCGCGGCGATGCGCACCAGCCACATAGCCCATGCGTCGCAGAGGGAAAAGCAAATAGGCCGCCGCTCATGGTTCCGCACGCGTCAGGCGCGGCCCATGGGTAACGGGCTACGATCTGCAAGCTCGATCTGGTGGTAGGCGAGCTTTTCCATCAGCTCCGCGCGCACGTCACTGTGGCCCGGATTGCCGCTACGCGGAACGAGGTTTGGCGCGGCGGGTCGGCGCGGCGGCAAGCGGATCATCCGGCCAGGGATGACGCGGATAGCGCCCCTTCATCTCGGCTTTGACCGCGCCATAACTCCCGCGCCAGAACCCCGGCAGGTCGCGCGTCACCTGCACCGGCCGCTGCGCCGGCGACAGCAGTTCCACCACCACCGCGACCCGCCCGGCTGCGATGGTGGGATGGCGGTCGAGGCCGAAAAGCTCCTGCACGCGGATGGCGAGCTTGGGCCCCTCCTCGGCCGCGTAGTCGATCGGCACCACGGAGCCCGACGGCGCGCTGAAATGGGTGGGAGCCTCGGCGTCGAGCCGGCGGCTCAAACGCCACGGCAATAAACCGTGCAGAGCATCCGCGAGCGCGTCGCTCTGCAGCGAGGAGAGCGCGGTCTTGCCGGCAAGGGCCGGAACGAGCCAATCCGCTGCACTCGCCGCCAGCGCGGCATCCGAAAGGTCCGGCCATTCGTCGCCGTCGGCTTTGGCCGACGTCGAACCCGCCACCTGGCGCTCGGGCGCAGCCGCAAGATCCACGCGGCGCAGAAAGCCGACGCGGTCACGCCATTGCTGCAGGGACTTCGTCCACGGCAACCGGTCGACGCCGAGCCGAACGACGGCATCCGCCAGCACGCGTGCAGTCTCCTCGCTGGGCGCCACCGGCATCGGTTGTTCGGCCAGTACGATGGCGCCGAGACGGCGCAGGCGGCGTGCCCGCAGACTCCCACTCGCGGCATCGAACACGATCTCCTCGCGGCTTTCGATGCGATCGGCGGACTGCGCTTCGATCTCGCTGGCGTCGAGTGCGGCTGCCAGCACGATGCGGGCTTGCGCGGCAGTACCGGTGACCTCTGCGGCGGCAATGAACGGCGCGCGCGCCAGCGCCGAGGCCGGATCGACGTTTGCACCCCGCCCGTTGGCCAGCAGGAACGCGCCACCCGCGCCACGATTCTTTGCGATGCGCTCGGGGTAGGCCAATGCAAGCAGTGAACCGACCGATCGCTGCTGCCGCTCAGACCCTCGGGATGACTCTCTCCGCTCCCCTCCCCGCGGAGCGAGCGTCTCCTCGGCGATGCGGGCCCACCTCTTCGCCACCATCAACGCATCTCGCGCCCGCTGGGAGCGGTCACGATGCAAGGCGTCGACGCGATGGGCGAGATCGACGTCGTTGCCGCCGAGACCGCGCTCGGTCAAAATGACGGCAACTTCGGCGGCCAGCTCGGCCTCGCCGAGGCCTGCGGCATCGACCACCATGCGCGCGAGTCGCGGCGCCAGCGGCAGACGCCGCAGCCTTCGTCCCTCATCAGTGAGCCGTCCGTCACGATCGACGGCGCCCAGCGCAAGGAGCAATGCCCTCGCCTCTGCAAGTGCGGGCGCCGGCGGCGGATCGAGGAACGCAAGCGCCGCGGAATCGGCGACGCCCCAAGACGCGAGGTCGAGCATGAAGCCGGACAGATCCGCGGCGAGAATTTCCGGCCGATTGGCGGGCTCGAGCGCGGCGGTCTGCGGCTCGTCCCACAGCCGGTAGCATACGCCGGGCTGCGTGCGTCCGGCCCGCCCCCGCCGCTGGTCCGCGGAGGCGCGCGACACGCGCACGGTTTCGAGCCTGGTCAAACCCACGTCGGGCTCATACCGCGGCACGCGCGCAAGCCCCGAATCGATCACAACCCGCACCCCCTCGATGGTGAGCGAGGTCTCTGCGATTGAAGTCGCCAGCACGACCTTGCGCCGGCCGGGCGGCGCCGGCGCAATTGCGCGATCCTGAATGTCGGCGTCGAGCGCACCGTAAAGCGCCACCACATCGATATCTGAGTCCGTTATTCGCTCACGCACAAAAGCTTCGGTACGCCGGATCTCGGCGGCGCCTGGAAGAAAGACCAGCAGCGATCCTGCATCGGTCCGCAGCGCGCGCACAACCGCATCGGCGACCTGCCGCTCGACCGGCTGCTGCGTATCGCGCCCGAGGTAGCGCGTCTCGACCGGGAACGCGCGGCCAGCGCTCTCGATCACAGGCGCATTGTCGAGCAGCCTGCCGACGCGCGCGCTGTCGAGAGTTGCCGACATGACCAGGAGCTTGAGCTCCTCGCGCAGACCCAGTTGCACGTCGCGGGCGAGCGCCAACCCGAGATCCGCTTCGAGCGAGCGCTCATGGAACTCGTCGAACACAACAGCGGCGACGTTCGCGAGCGTGGGATCGCCGAGCACGAGCCGGGTGAATACGCCCTCGGTCACGACTTCGATCTGGGTCGCCCGTGAGACTTTGGCGGCGAACCGAACACGGTAGCCGACGGTTGTTCCGACCGCCTCGCCCAAGGTCGCCGCCATGCGGGCGGCCGCGGCCCGGGCGGCGAGCCGGCGCGGAGCGAGCACGAGAATCTTCTTCCCTGCCGCCCAGGCTTCGCCCGCGAGCACGAGCGGCACCCGCGTGGTCTTGCCGGCGCCCGGCGGCGCGACCAGAACCGCAGCGTTGTGCGCGCGCAGAGCGCCGGTCAGCTCCGGCAGCGCGGCATCGATCGGAAGCGCCTGTGCATGCTCGCTCATCTGGACACTCGGCCGACCTCTCCCTGTCGAAGAAGCACGCGTGGAAGACAAGTGCATAGCGCGGCTTGGCCGGTGGCGAAATCACCGCTCAAGTGTTAAGTCGGAGGCATGCCAGCCAAAGCCGAAAAACGCGCCGACAGCGCCAAAACTGCCGCACCCGCCGTCCAGGCCCGCCCGGTGAAGAAGGGAGACCACGTGTTCCTGGTCGACGGATCGTCCTACATCTTCCGCGCCTATCACGCATTGCCGCCGCTTCACCGGAAATCGGACGGCTTGCAGGTCAACGCCGTGCTGGGTTTCTGCAACATGCTGTGGAAGCTCCTGCGCGACATGAAGCCGGAGGAGCGGCCAACCCACCTGGCGGTCGTGTTCGACAAATCGGAGCGGACGTTCCGCAACGAGATGTATTCCGAGTACAAGGCCAATCGCACCGAGCCGCCAGACGACTTGCGCCCGCAATTTGCCTTCATCCGCGAAGCGGTACGCGCCTTCGACCTGCCCTGCCTGGAGCAGATCGGCTTCGAGGCCGACGACCTGATTGCGACCTATGTGCGGCTCGCCTGCGAGGCCGGCGCTAACGCGACCATCGTGTCCTCCGACAAAGACCTGATGCAGCTCGTGAACGACTGCGTCCTCATGTACGACACCATGAAGGATCGCAGGATTGGCATCCCGGAGGTGGTCGAGAAATTCGGCGTGCCGCCGGAGAAGGTGATCGAGGTGCAGTCCCTGATCGGCGATTCGACCGACAACGTGCCCGGCGTGCCCGGCATCGGGGTAAAGACCGCGGCGCAGCTCATCGGCGAATACGGTGACCTTGAAACGCTGCTCGCGCGTGCGTCCGAGATCAAGCAGGAGAAGCGGCGCCAGGCGCTGATCGAGAATGCCGAGCGGGCGCGGTTGTCGAAGAAGCTCGTCACCCTCGATGCCCACGTCGCACTGGACGTGCCGCTCGCCGACTTGGCGGTGCACGAGCCCGACTACAAGCTTCTGATTGCCTTTCTGAAGGCGATGGAGTTCGGCACTCTCACGCGGCGGGTGGCGGAATTCTCCGGCATCGAGGCCGCCCAGATCGAGGCGGACGGCCAGCTGTCTTCAGGCTCCGCCGCCAGGGCAAGATCTGCTGGGGGCGGCGCGACCGGCGATCTGTTCCCTGCTCCGCGTCTGCCGCTCGGGGACGATCCCGCACGGCCCAGCAAGGAACGGCCGGGAGCCGACGCCGCGGAAATTCAACTGACACCGCAGGCGCTCGCCACCGCCCGCGCCGAAGCCGCCCGCAACGCCAAGGTCGATCGATCCCGCTACGAGATCGTGCGCAGCCTAGACCGCCTCAACGCCTGGATTGCGCGCGCGCGCGATATCGGCGTGGTCGCGCTCGAGACCCGGACCAATAGCCTCGATCCCATGCAGGCCACGTTATGCGGCCTCTCGCTCGCGGTTGCGCCAAACGAGGCCTGTTACATTCCGCTCGCCCACCGCACCGGGGGCGACGGCGGGACGGGCGGCCTGTTCTCCGGTCCGATTGCACCCGATCAGATCGAAGAGCGCGCGGCGCTGACCTCATTGAAGCCGCTGCTGGAAGATCCGGGCGTGCTCAAGGTCGGCAACGACCTGAAATACGACCTGCAGATTTTCGCGCTACGCGACATCGAGCTCGCGCCCTGTGACGACACCATGCTGATGTCCTACGTGGTCGATTCCGGACGCTCCAGCCACGGGGTTGATCAGCTGGCGCAGCGCTACTTCGATCACGCCACGATCGATGCCAACGCGATCCTGGGATCTGGAAAGTCGCGCATCAGCTTCGACTGCGTCCAGATCGACAAGGCGGCGGAATACGCCGCCGAGCAGGCCGACATGGTGTTGCGGCTATGGCACGTGCTCAAGCCGCGGATGGCCGCCGAGCACACGGCGACGGTTTACGAGACGCTGGAGCGCCCCTTGGTGCCGGTACTCGCGCGCATGGAGCGGCGCGGTATCTCGATCGATCGGGAGGTGCTTTCGCGCCTGTCGGACGAATTCGCGCAGCGCGCCGCCGCGCTCGAAGCCGAGATCCAGACGCTGGCCGGCGAGCCCCTCAATCCCGGCAGCCCAAAGCAGCTCGGCGACATCCTGTTCGGCAAGTTCGGGCTTCCCGGCGGCACCAAGACCAAGACCGGCCAGTGGTCAACCGGCGCGCGTGTTCTCGACGACCTGGCCGAGCAGGGTCACCCGCTTCCACGCAAAATTCTCGACTGGCGGCAGGTGTCGAAGCTCAAATCGACCTATACCGATGCGCTGCCGAACTACGTGGATGCCCGCACCCACCGCGTTCATACCAGCTACGCGCTGGCGGCGACCCCGACCGGGCGGCTCTCCTCCTCGGAGCCCAATCTGCAGAACATTCCGATCCGCAACGAGGAAGGCCGCAAGATCAGGCGTGCCTTCATCGCAGCCGAAGGTCGGAAGCTAGTCTCCGCCGACTATTCACAGATCGAGCTGCGGCTGCTGGCCGAGATCGCCGATATCGCGCAGTTGAAGAATGCCTTCCGTGACGGACTCGATATTCACGCCATGACCGCGTCCGAGATGTTCGGCGTGCCGGTGAAAGGTATGCCCGGAGAGGTACGCCGCCGCGCCAAGGCGATCAATTTCGGCATCATCTACGGCATCTCGGCCTTCGGACTCGCCAATCAGCTCGGTATCGAGCGCGAGGAGGCGGCGGCCTATATCAAGAAATACTTCGAGCGCTTTCCCGGCATCCGCGACTACATGGACGAGACCAAGGCGTCCGCCAAGAAAAACGGCTATGTCCTCACGCTGTTCGGGCGCAAATGTCACTACCCCGAGATCGCCCATTCCAACGCGTCGATCCGCGCCTTCAACGAGCGCGCGGCGATCAACGCGCGGCTGCAAGGCACCGCCGCCGACATCATCCGCCGTGCCATGGTGCGCATGGACGCGGCGCTCGCGAAGAAGAAGCTGCGCGCGCAGATGCTGCTCCAGGTGCATGACGAGCTCGTGTTCGAGGTGCCCGACGATGAGGTCGAGGCGACGCTTCCGGTGGTGAAGAAGGTGATGGAAGACGCCCCGATGCCGGCGCTCTCGCTGGCGGTGCCGCTCGCCGTCGACGCCCGCGCCGCGCACAATTGGGACGAGGCGCATTGAGCGGATCACGGTAGTCGAGCAACGCCGGCACGCATGACAATCCCAATGAGACGGCAAGCCGCCTTGGTCTTAGCCGCTCTGTTTGTGGCCTTTTCACCCGATGACGCGTTTGCCGGCCCTGTTCTCGATGGCACGGCGCTGCGCTGGCCGTGGGCGCTACCGTTCATCGGCATCCTTCTGACCATCGCGACCGGTCCGCTGCTGTTCCCCCGGCTCTGGCATCACCATTACGGCAAGCTCGCCTTCGTCTGGAGTGCCCTGACGCTGGCGCCACTCGCTGCCCTCCATGGCGCCCCAGCCGCATTCGCCGCCTTCGTACATGCGATGCTGGCGGAGTATCTGAGCTTCATCGTGCTGCTGTTCGCGCTCTACGTGATCGCTGGCGGCATTCTGGTCACCGGCAATCTGCGCGGCACCCCGCTCGTGAACACCGCGATCCTAACGTTCGGCACCATGATCGCGAGCGTGGTCGGCACGACAGGTGCGGCCATGATCCTGGTCCGCCCGCTCATCCGCGCGAACGCGAACCGGCTCAGCAACGTCCATGTGATCGTGTTCTTCATCTTCCTCGTCGCCAATATCGGTGGCGCATTATCGCCGCTGGGCGACCCGCCGCTGTTTGTCGGTTTCCTGCACGGGGTCGATTTCTTCTGGACGATGCAGCACCTGTGGTTGGAGACTGCACTTGTCGCCGTACTGGTGCTCGCGATCTTCATCGTGATCGATCTCCGGCACTACCGCAGAGACCGGCTGGTGACGACCGTCGGCGAGACCCGGCAACCGACGAAGATTCAGGTGAGAGGCAGTATCAATCTCCTGCTGATCGCGGCTGTCGTCGGTGCCATTCTCGCGTCGGCGTCTTGGCGGCCGGGCATCGATTTTGATGTATACGGGACCAGGGTCGAGTTGCAGAATCTTGTGCGCGATGCCGCACTGATACTGCTCGCGATCCTCTCGCTTGTGCTGACGCCGAACGAACACCGCGCGGCCAACGATTTCACCTGGGAACCAATCGGCGAAGTGGCGATCCTGTTTGCGGGCATCTTCACGTGCATCATTCCGGTGCTTGCCGTGCTCCAGGCGGGGAAGGACGGTGCCTTTTCCTGGCTCCTCGACGTCGTCACCGCGCGCGACGGCAGCCCACACGAAATGGCCTATTTCTGGCTGACCGGCACGCTCTCGGCCTTTCTCGACAACGCACCCACCTATCTCGTGTTCTTCGAACTCGCCGGGGGCGATGCGCGTGAGCTGATGGGGCCGCTCTCCACCACGCTCGCAGCGATCTCCATGGGCGCCGTCTACATGGGCGCCATGACCTATATCGGCAACGCGCCGAACTTCATGGTCTATGCGATCGCGACCGAGCGCGGCGTGAAAATGCCGAGCTTCTTCGGTTACATGGTCTGGTCGGCGCTGGTCCTGCTGCCGGTCTTAGCGCTCCTCACTGGCGTCTTGGCCGTGACGCGGTGGTAGCCGACCGCCGCCAGCGGCGGCATTCGCGCGCTTCGACATGGCCGATCTCCCGACTGGAACGGAATGACGGCGTCGCTCGACCACGAGCATCGTGCGGCGCTGTGCCTCGTATTGACAGTGTGCGGCGCTTAACCGAGCCTACCCCATCCGGGGGGAGATCGCGTGCCTTCGCAGCATTTCGTGCCGCACATCTTTTTCGGCCTCGATCCGATGATGGTCTCGACCGTCATCCTGTGCACTACCTACGGCGTCATCATCTGGGACAAGCTCAATCGTGCGATCGTGGCGCTGCTCGGCGCGTCGGTGATGATCGTGATCGGTGCGCTGGACCAGAACGAGGCCCTCAAGGGCATCGACTGGAACACGATCGGGCTGCTCACCGGCATGATGATCCTGGTGTCGATCTCCCGTCGCTCCGGGATGTTCGAATATCTCGCGATCTGGTCGGCGCAGAAAGCGAAGGCGAACCCCGCCGGCATCCTTCTGCTGCTGCAGGTCACCACCGCCGTGGTCTCTGCGCTGCTCGACAACGTGACCACGGTGCTGCTGGTGGTGCCGGTGACGCTCGCGATCACCAAGGAGCTTGACGTCCCACCCTACCCGTTCCTGTTCGCGGAGGTGTTTGCTTCCAATATCGGGGGCACGGCGACCTTGATCGGCGACCCCCCCAATATTCTCATCGGCTCGCTGGTCGGCCTCGACTTCAACGCCTTCATCATCCACCTTGCGCCGGTGATCGTGGTGATCATGGCGGTGCAGGCGCTGATGATTCACCTGCTGTGGGGACGGTCGCTCAGATCGACGCCGGCACGTCGGGCGCTTGTCATGGGGATGAGCGCGAAAGAAACCATCCTCGACCGGACCCTGCTCCGGCAATCGCTTGTGGTATTGACCGCGGTCATCGCCGGCTTCGTGCTCGCTCGCCCGCTGCACCTCGAACCCGCGACCATTGCAATAGCAGGCGCGGCGACGCTGATGCTGCTCGACAACTGGCAGCATCACAACGAGACGCAGTCGGCCAACGTGCACAAGACCTTCGGCGATGTCGAATGGATCACGATCTTCTTCTTCGTCGGATTATTTATCGTGGTGCACGGCGTCGAGATCGGCGGCTTGCTTCACCTCCTCGCCAACGAACTTGTGGCAGCGACCGGGGGCAACATGGCCCACGCTGGCTTCGCCATCCTGTGGGCGTCGGCCTTCCTGTCGGCAATCGTCGACAACATTCCCTTCGTCGCCACCATGATCCCCCTGATCAAGAGCATGGCGCCCGCCTATGGCGGCGCGGACAAGATCGAGCCGCTGTGGTGGTGCCTGTCGCTCGGAGCCTGCCTCGGCGGCAACGGCACCCTCATCGGCGCGTCGGCCAACCTCACGGTCGCCGGCATCGCTGAACGCAACGGCGTCCCCTTCCGCTTTATGACTTACACCTGCTACGGCATGCCCATGATGATCGTCTCGATCGCTATCGCCCATCTTTATGTTTGGTGGCGCTATTTCTGAGGCGATTGGGCATTGGGCGGCCGCTTCCGCCGACGATAGCGCCATGAAATCGTGAACCTTTTGGCCGGCTGGCGCGACCAACAGCATGGGAGCCGGGGCGGCATGACAGCTTTCACCCGGATATGTTCGAGCGTGCGCTCGAACGCGCGCCGAGGGGGACCGAGCGGTGCTGGTGCATTGCCGTAAAGGCTTGACCTGTCGCGTGCGCGCAAGCGTCGCCAACGCAATTCTGCTCGCCAACATTGCGGTCCTGGTGCTTTTGCTCGCGGGCGGCACCGCTTCGGCCCAGAACGGGATTTTCGATACTATCCTGGGCCGCCGCACCGCGCCGACGGCTCCCGCGGCGCCGCCGGTGAGCGCCTATGCCGATCCGTTCTCCGCCTGGAACCTGTTCGGCTCGCCGGGGCCGCAGCCGCTTCAGCCCTTGATGGACACCTCGGTCGCCTATTGCGTGCGGCTGTGCGACGGGCGCTTTTTTCCCGTTCAGCGACATGAGGGCGCGGCGCCGGAGCAGACCTGCAGCTCGTTCTGCCCGGCCACCCGGACCAAGATCTACAGCGGCGCCAGCATCGATCAGGCGGTCGCAGCGGACGGCAGGCGCTACGCCGACCTGAGCACGGCCTTCGCCTACCGGGAAAAGCTGGTCGACGGCTGCACCTGCAATGGCAGAACCACGTTCGGGCTGGTCAATACATCGGTCAAGGACGATCCGACCCTGCGGGCCGGAGATATCGTTGCGACCAACAGCGGCCTGATG
>Ga0184624_10000200_pt1 | contig 14503 bp, 31 predicted proteins | sample PLM3_5_b1_FD_133157 | JGI IMG/M metagenome (GOLD analysis project Ga0184624, IMG submission 133157) | Groundwater sediment microbial communities from an aquifer in East River, Colorado, USA - PLM3_5_b1 | ecosystem: Environmental > Terrestrial > Soil > Riparian zone | place: USA: East River...
CCCCCAGGCTCCAGGCTCCCAGGCCCCCCAAGGGTTGCCTGGAGCCTAGGCCCCCCAGGCCCAGGCCCCTATGCCGTATCGCTCCCCAGGCCCCCTAGGCCCAGGCTCCAGGCCCCCCAGGCCCCAGGCGCTCCCCAGGCCACCGACTACCCAGGCCCAGGCCCCCTAGGCCCAGGCGCTCCCAGGCCCCCCAGGCCCAGACTGGCGACAAAAGTTAAGTATCTGATTCTAAAGGACTTAGCCTCATTTTGCCCCAAAATGGTGCAATACCTGGGAGCTAGGCCCCCCAAGGCCCAGGCTCCAGGCTCCCAGGCCCCCAGGCCCCCAGGGCGCTCCCCAGGCCCAGGCCCCCAAGGCCCAGGCCCCAAGGCCCCCCTACAACCATGCGATTTTCCTAATGATTTTCCACTGGCGATTATTTTCAGAGTTGCGATTTTCCTTAGTGTTTTGGGAGAAAATCGCATACCGTCCCCTCATTCCTTAATGTTTTTCCACATTTCATCGCGTCATAGACTTGCATCTATCAAAGCGGTTAGATATCCTTGGGTCATTGGCTCATCGCACCCCTAATCCTTGGGGCCTATCGGGCCAAGACAAGAGACTCAATCGTGGCTAAAAAGCTCAAGACTCAAGAGACTCCGGAACAGGCGCTTCAGGCGCTCATCGCCCAAGCGGACCCGCGCACCCAGGCGCTTGCGGCCATCGCCCTAAAGGCCCAGGCCACCCAGGCCACCAAGGAAGAAAAGCTCCCAGAGACTCCGGAACAGCGTGCCCAGAGACTCAGCGCAGCGGCTAACAAAGCCTGGGCTACCAGACGCGCTTTGGACCCCCAGGCCCCCAGCAATTCGGCTAAAAAGGCCTGGGAGACTCGGCGCTCACAGGAACAGGCGCTCCAGGCCCAGGCGCTCCAGGCGCTCCAGGCGCTCCAGGCCCAGGCGCTCCAGCGGGTATCGGGTAAGGCCCCCAAGGCCCCCAAGGCCCCCAAGGCCAAGGCCCCCAAGGCCAAGGCCACCAAGGCCACCCAGGCCCCCCAGGCCTAGGCTCCCAGGCCCCCAGGCCCCAGGCTGCCCATAGGGGCCTGGGGCCTTTTCCTTTTGGAGTCAAGACCCAATGAGTAACCGACTACTAGCAGCTAACATTCTCCTAATCACCTGGGGCCTGGGCCTATGCGCCTGGGTACTTCTAACCCAATAGGCCCCCAGGCCCCCTAGGCTCCAGGCCTAGGCTCCCAGGCCCCCCAAAGGCCCCCAGGCTCCCCAGGCCTGGGGGCCTTTTCCCTTTTGGCCCCCAGGCCCCCCAGGCCCAGGCTCCCAGGCGCTCCCAGGCTCCAGGCTCCCCAGGCTCCAGGCTCCAGGCCCCCAGGCCCCCCAGGCGCTCCCCAGGCCCCCAGGCCCAGGCTCCCAGGCCACCGACTACCCAGGCCCCCCAGGCTCCAGGCCCCCCAGGCTCCAGGCCCCAGGCCCAGGCGCTCCCAAGGGTTGCCTGGGGGCCTAGGCCCAGGCTCCCCAGGCCCCCAGGCCCAGGCTCCCCAGGCGCTCCCAGGCCCCCAGGCTCCAGGCCCCCAGGCCCCCCAGGCCCAGGCTCCCAGGCCCCCTAGCTCAGACTGGCGACATCCGAAAATCACCGAATTTCCTAATGTTTCCGCACCTTTCGCTCCCTATTCCCCAGGCAGCTAGGCCCCCAGGCGCTCCAGGCCCCCCTAGGGGGCAATAGTGAGCGCCAAACGCTCAACCCAGCCTAGTCGCCAAATCGGCGCTAACTACTAGTCAATCAAGGCTTTAGCAGGATTACAGGTTGACCCGACCTGACCGGCGACCGTTCAGCCCGATTTCTCGGCGATACCAGGACGTCTCGTTGAACCCGGGGAAATCGGCGGAGCCGACGAGGCGACGAAGCTCGAGGAAGGGGCGAACTCGCCGAGCCGACGAAGCCGCCGAGCCGGCGAGCCGGCGGCGGCGGCGACGCGGCGACCGCTGGCGAACCGGCGACTCGATGAAGCCTGACGAATCGGTGACGTGGTGAAGCCGGCGACGTCGGTGAAGCGGTGAAGCCGGAAAAGTCGGTGAAGCGGTGAAGCCGGAAAAGTCGGTGAAGCGGTGAAGCCTGGTGAAGCGGTGAAGCCGAAGTTGGGGTGAAGCCGGTGAAGCCCGAGGTTGCGGTGAAGCCGGTGTCGCGGTGACGCCGAAGTCGCGACGCGCGGCGACGTTCGACGACGCGGTGAAGCCGGTGACGCCGATCGCGCCGCTGCTCGAGCGCCGCTGAATCACTGACGGTTGCGAGCGACCCACTGCGAAATCGGTTCGAGCATGTCGGCGCGCTGCGCGCTGCTGATGTAGAACAACGCGCCGTCGGCATTGTGGAACTCGACGAGGAACAAGGCGAAGCCGAACGGCTTACCCTCGAGCGCTTCGCTGATGTGTGCGGCGAGCTCGCGGAGTGTTGTCTCGATCTCCGGGTCGCGCACGTTGAAGGTTCCAGGCATGGTGTCCCCTCGGCCAGTAGACCACAGCCCACCTATGAGTTCGACCTAGTCGTATAGGGCCGTGCCGTCGCTTCTGCGTTGCTTCGCCAGCGCGCACGCACCGCGGCGCCGCGCCCACCAGGCGCACGACCAGGGCGACCGCGCAATGGGTGTCGAGCCAGCGCAGCGATGCCGTGCTGAGCCAGCGCAGCGATGCCGTGTGTCGAGCCAGCGCAGAGATGCCGTGCTGACGTAGCGCAGCCGTGCCGTGCTGGCGCAGCCGAGGCGTGCCGTGCTGGCGCAGCGATGCCGTGCCGTGCCAGCGCAGTCGTGCCGTGCCGTGCTACTCGAGCGCGAGCCCGATCATTGGTGGTCAATATTTCTTTTCGTTATCTAACCAGTCTCATATACCATCCTTACATCAGCACCCAAGCACCCCGCGACGAGAGCGGGCCTAACCGCTGAGAGAGAGAGACAACGAGATGGACGCACAGACGAAGATGGGGTTGTTCGAGAAACGGCGAGCCGCCGAAGCAGCAGGGGACCAGGCGACGGTATTCGACATCGACGGCGAGTTCGACGCCGAAGTCGCAGAGGCGGCGAAGGCCAGGGGCATCGACGACGACGAGGCGGGGCGGCACGATTGGCGAGTCGACTACCTGCGATGGGAACGATGGGACGAGTATCCGAACTTCTGTTATTGCGACGTCTGCGACGGGCTGTTGTTCGCCGACGAAGTGGGCAGTCGTCAATGCCGAGACTGACCTAGCGGCGGCGACGCCGTGGTGAGGAAGCGCCCGTGACGAACCCCCTCGTCGCGGGCGCTTTTTCCGTTCGCCAGTGTTTCCGACAGGCTCCAGGCTCCCAGGCCCCCAGGCGCTCCAGGCCCCCCAGGCCCAGGCCCCAGGCCCCCAGGCGCTCCCCAGGCCCCAGGCCCAGGCCCCAGGCGCTCCCCAGGCCCCCCAGGCCCAGGCTCCCAGGCTCCCAGGCCCCCCAGGCTCCAGGCTCCCAGGCGCTCCCTTGGTTGTGAAACTTTCTCTTGGTTATTAAGGCGCTCCCATATACCATCCTTATATCGGCTCAGGCACCCCACGACGTGGGCCAAGGACGCCGACAGGAGACGAGAGATGAGAGACAACGTGCTGAAGTTCACCAACCGACCCAGGGGCTTGAAAGCACAGCCCGCCCGCATCTACACGCTTCGGGTCGTCGTGCGCGGCCCCCTCGGTGGGCCAATCGCTTTCACCATCGAGGACACGTCGCCCGACGCCATCGAGCAGACCAACCCCGGCATGACCGTGGAGTCGGTGACGGTCCTCGCATCGAGGCCATGGACCCCGCCGCCCCCGCCGCCCCCGGCGCCCCGCGACCCGATGGCCCCGCGCCTGGTGAGGCGGTAGGTCATGCCGAACCCGGCCAACATGACACCGCTTCAATACAAGCGGCACATGGCTGCGGTGAAGGCCGCCGCCACGAAGAAGCGCAACGCGGCGGCGGGCGTGGGCACCTCGACACGGGTGCCCAAGCCCCCGAGGCCCACGTGGACCCCGCCGGTGGCCCCCCCACCGCCGAGCGGCTCCACTTCTTCCCCTTATACCCAGGCCCCCCAGCCCCCACCCCCGACGACCCCACCCCCCCCGACGACCCCACGGCCCCCCGCCGGTAGGGCGTTCGTCCCGAAGCCGACCGCGAAGGCGCTCCGCCTCGTCGTCATCAAGGCCCTCGAGGACTTGTTCGTCCAAGTGGCTGCGGAAAAGGGGATCACGCCGGAGCGACAGCACGCCTTCGAGAAATACCAGGCCGTCCTGGCCCGCGCTCTCGCCCCGTCGCTCGACGCGCACTCGCAGAACGAAGCCGACAACGCACTCCGCGCTGCGGCCATGAAGTTGTTCACCGTTTGTTTCTGAGGACCGTATGACCAACAACGCACTGACCGTCACTGACCAGCTCCTGAAGACCACGAAGCGTAGCTCGCTCGACGAGCTCGTGGCCGCCAAGACGAAGCGCTCGCTGCTCCTGGTGGATTGCTCAGGCTCGATGCACGACCTCGTCGAGGGCACCGCTCGGAAGATCGACAAGCTCCGCTCGGTGGTCGAAACCTTGCGGCAGACGCACCCCGTCCCCGTCGCCGCGTTCGGCGTCGGACACGGCGGGGTGCAACTGGTCGAGCACATCCCCGAGCCCAGCGGCACGACGCCCCTGCACAGCGCGATCGACTTCGCTCGCATCCAGGAGGCGAACCACCTGGTGGTCGTCACCGACGGCGTGCCGGACAGCGAACCGGCGGCGCTCGAGGCCGCGCGGTTGTTCGGCGGCTCGATTGACGTCTTCTTCATCGGCAACGAGCGGACGCTCGACGGGGCGCGCGGCGCCGCGTTCTGCGCGCGACTCGCCAAGCAGTCGGGTGGCTCGTGCGGCGTCACCGACCTCACTGGCGAGCCGAAGAAGCTCGCCTCCGGCATCGCGGGCCTGCTCGGCGAAGGGGGGCTGTGATGGCCTACGTCGCCGGCTGGGACCACGGCGCCACGGAGTTGCGGGTGTACGCCACCACGCGCGACGTCGCCAACACGTTCCCCGAGGTGTTCGGGGAGATCGGCGAGCAGCGCACCCCGCCCCGCGAGCTTGAACTCGCGGAGCTCGTCGCCATCGCCAACACCCAATGGCACGACCACCAGTTCGTCTTCCGGCTCGCGTGGAGCTGGGAGATCGACGCGGCCACGAGTGCGCCCCCGCTGCCCACCTGGCCCGAGGTGGTGGCGAGTTTCAGCACCGAATGTATGCGCGAGGCGTTCAGCGGCGAGCCCGTGCTTGACGCCGAGTTCACGGTGGTCGATCAGGACGGCGCGGCCTGGCGGCGCGGCGCCGAGATTGCCGCCCGACTCCACGACGAGATCGCCGCGTGCCCGATCTGCGGACCCAACCACATCCACTGCGAACACGAAGGAGACAGGTGATGACGACGATGCTCTCGAAGTTCAGCGGCACCTGCGGGCGGTGTCAGCGACGTTTCGGGGCCGGGACCACTATCGAGTGGTCCCGCTCGACCGGCGCACTCCACGCCGACCCGGCGATCTGCGCGGCGGCCGCGGCGACGCCAGTGCCGGCCCCCGTCACGCTGACCGCCGACCACCGGCCGATTGTCGCCCTGCTCGAGGCGGCGAAGGCCCGGGGGTTGAAGTTCCCGAAGGCGCGCTTCCTCGCACCCAACGGCGGCGAGCTGCGGCTCTCGCTCAGCGGACACGGCAGCAAGGTGCCGGGGTCGCTGCAGGTCTGTATCGACGACAGATGGATCGGACGCATCGAGCCCGACGGCACGGTGCGCGGCCAGGCGCTGCTCGCCGACCAGGAGGTGGGGCGCGCCCTCGTCCGCATCGCCGCGAATCCGGCCGAAGCGGCGAAGGAGTTCGGCGCGCTGATGTGCCGGTGCTCGTTCTGCAACCTGGCCCTCACGGACGAGGGGAGTGTCGAGGTCGGCTACGGCCCGACGTGCGCGAAGAAGTGGGGCCTGCCGCACTCGGCCAAAGGCACACGCGCCGTGCAGAGGGTGGCGTGATGCCGCTGCTCCAGCGCTACGTCGGGACCATGCGAATCGTCTTCGAGTCGCCCAACGACAAGGACGCGCGCGATCACTTCGAGTGGATGGCGCAGCAAGTCGAGCGCGACTTCGGGGCCGAGGTGGACGAAATCCAAGACGACGACATCGAGCAGAAGGAGGAGGAGTGATGGGGAAGTCAATGGTCTGGACGGTGCGCCTCGCGGACAACCCGAGGCCGCACTTGTGGGTGACGCACGAAGGCCAGCACTCGGCGGCGCTCGTGGAACGCCACGTCGCCCAGTGCGTCGCCTTGGGCCACACGGTCGTCGTGGGGTTCTCACGCGGCATGGGCGGCGAGCGAGCACCCACGTTCGGTGACGAGATGGATGCGGCCTACGAGGTGGGGAGATGAACGGACTCCGGTGGTCGTGGCCCGAGCTCAAGGCGACGGGCGTCACGCACACGGTGGACACACCAGGGGGCCGGCGCGCCGGCTTCCTGGTCCGCTCCACCACGAGCAGCGTCGACCTCGGCTACATCTGGCCGGTCGGCAATGCGTGGATGTGGCGCACCCCTGACGGCAAACACTTCGGCGAGCGGTCCTCGCAAACTTCCGCCGTCAGGGTGTTGCGCGAAGCCTACGACCTGACGCGAGGCAGCGCACCCCGACTGCCATTTGACGATGTCGCCAGTGGTTCCCAAGGCCCAGGCCCCAGGCGCTCCCCAGGGTACCTAGGCCCCCAGGCCCCCAGGCCCCAGGCCCCCCAAGGCCCCAGGCCCAGGCCCCAGGCGCTCCCAGGCCCCCAGGCCCCCAGGCCCCAGGCCCCAGGCGCTCCCCAGGCCCCCCCGGCCCCCAGGCCCAGGCCCCAGGCGCTCCCAGGCCCCCAGGCTCCCAGGCCCCAGGCCCCCCAGGCCCCAGGCCCCCAGGCTCCCCAGGCCCCAGGCCCCCAGGCCGCGCCGATGAAGCGGATTGTCTGGGGTCCCCAGGCCCCCGACCTCACGAGCAAGCTCGCTGCCTTGCTGCACCAGGATGAGAAATAAACTGATTGGATATTAGAACACTCTTATATACTTCCCTTATCCCCAGGCCCCCAAGGCCCAGGCCCCCCGCATGACGCGGGTCTAAAGGAGACGAGATGACCAAGACGACCAGCATGTTGAATCCCCCAGTCACCGAGTTGTTCACCGTGTGCAACTGGCGTAAGCAGCTCACCATCCCCCTCACGTACGCCGAGGCGGTGGCCTTCATGGAGGCAGTGCGCTTCCGGTATGACCGGCTCACCATCGTGCCCTACGTCGAGACGCGGACCTGGATCGTCGGATGAAGCCCACGCTCAAACAGCACGCGCATCAGTTGGCGGCGGCCTTCGGCGTGACGTTGCTCGAAGGCTCCGAACTGAAGGGCGTGCCGGAAGCGGCGTTCGCTGAACTGCACACCCGCACGGTGGTGGTCGCGCCCATCACCGACGAATCGACCTACGCCATCGCCCTCCACGAAGTCGGGCACTGCGTCGCGCCGTGGGGGGGACTCCACGGCAGCCCGACCTTGCAGCGCGAGGCGGAGGACGCCGCGTGGGCCTGGGCGAAGCACTACGCGATGGAGTGGACGCCCTTGATGGAGCAAGTCGCGACGTGGGCCCGGCGCAGCTACGACCCGCTGCCCGAACGCAAGCCCGAACCGCCGGCGCCGGCTGCGCCGATTGGACGACAGATTGATTGGGAGAACTGGAAATGAGCAAGAAGAACGGCACGACGCCCCCGACCCCGCAGATGACCATCTCGAAGCTGTTCGGCCGCTGCTTGGCGCTGCACGTCGAGATGCCGGACGGCAAGGCGGCGAGCTTCGAGTTGAAGGTGATGGGCGACAAGGCGACCGCCGGCTTCGCCCGCGAGCAGCTCCTCGTCGCGCTCGAGATGAGCGGCTTCACCGTGGTGGCGAGCGACGTGGTGCCGAACCTGAAGGGAGACGACTGATGACCAACCACTACACCGCGCACTTCCCCACGGAGATGGCCGTCGTTCGATGCGAGTGCGGCCAGCGCAATCGCGTCCCGCCCACCTGGCGAGGCGAGGACTTGCGGTGCGGCAAGCCGATGTGCAAGCGACCCCTGGTGATTGACGAGGACGTCGTCAACGAGTGGGTCTGTGACGCCGAGCCCATCCTCGACCAGCCGAACGTCACGCTCGAGAAGCCGCCGATTCTCGTGCCGCGGATTCAGTGCCCGCCCGAGACAGGGTGCGGGTTGGTGATGGCGGACGTCGCCATCTACGCCCTGCCGTTCGAGTGCCCGGCGTGCGGCCACCTGTTGATGGAGGCGAAGCGCGATGAGTAACGCCATCTGTCCAACCTGCGGGGGCGACCTCAAGGTCGTGACTCAGCACACGCAGGCTGGCACGGGCTCGACGGCTGTAACCGTCGAGTGCGTCCACCAGCCAAGCCGGCATCGGTGGTTTCTCGTCGGGGACCGACTCCCCGGCACGTCCAATCGGCTCAGGCCACGAAGGGAGTGGAAGCGATGAGCGACCCTCAGTTCTTCCAAACGCGCATGGGCCAGCGGTTCTACGAGGGGACGATGTCGCGCATCGCCACCGCGCTGGAGGGGATCGCGAGCGAGATGGCGATGGAACGCACCGAGCGGGCCGCCGTGGGGCGGCAGGCGCCCTCGCTCCCGCCGGCGCTCGCCGAGCGCCAGGAGGCCTGGCACGCGCTGATTGGCGAGATGGTGGAGCTGCTGCACGACCACGAGAACGCCTGGCTGGACGAGGAGGACAGCGTCAAGGAGGAACACGCCGAACTGATCACCCGGACGACCGAGTGCCTGAAGAAACTCGCAGGGAGGACCCGATGACAGTGACAGTGACGATTGTGCCGGACGCCGATGTGGCGAAGGGCAAGCTCGCCGACGCGGAGTTGCACTTCCACGACGGCCCCCTCGCCGGCATGAAGCTGGTGGGGTTCGGCGTGTGGGAAACGAAAGTCGGCGGCAAGCGGAACGTGACGTTCCCGGCGCGCAAATACACCGTCAACGGGGAGGGCCGGGCGTTCGCGTTGCTCCGGCCCATCGAGAGCAGCGAAGCGTCCATCGCCGTGCGCGATCTCATCGCCGGGGCCTACGCCGCGTGGGAGCTGACGCGATGATGACCCCGACCCCCATGCTGGCCTCCGCGTTGCGGGGGCCAGTCCAACTGCCGACCGGCGCGGCCTTCGATACCAAGTTCGCCCACGAATGGGCGCTCGAGGAAAAGCTCGACGGCCATCGCTGTCTCGTCCAGCTCCACGAGGGCGAGGTGTCGGCCTGGTCCCGACCCCAGGCCGGACACGGGGGCGTGGCGTTGACCCGCGCGCTGCCGGCCGAGATGCGCGAGGTGCTGCGCACGCTGCCGACCGGCCTCTACGACGGCGAGCTCGTGGCGACCAGCGGCAAGTCCTGGGACGTGGTGCGAAAGACGGCGCACACGATCTTCGTCGCCTTCGACATCCTCCGCATCGTGGATCTCGATCTCACCCAGGCCCCCTACACCCTCCGGCGCTCGACGTTGCTCGACGCCCTCCGCATGTTGCCGAGCAAGCAAGACCGCGTCAGCACCGTGACGAGCAACGCGCCCACCTGGGCACAGGTCCAGGCCATCTGGTCCCGAGGCGGCGAGGGCGCGATCGTCAAGCGCCTCGCCAGCACGTATCAGCCGGGCGTCCGGTCCCCCGATTGGCTCAAGGTGAAAGCCGTCCACGCGGCGACCTTGCAAGTCATCGGCTTCGAGGCGGGCAAGAGCGGTCCCTACTCGGCGTTGCAACTGCGGGACGCCACGGGGCATGTGACGACCGTCAAGACCCCCGACCGGACCACGCTCACCGAGATCGCCGCCAACCCCGATGCGTACGTCGGACGGCACGTCGTTATCCAGTTTCAGGAGCGGACGCCCACCGGGCACTACCGGCACGGCCGCTTTGATCACTTCGCTGGCCCGGCCGAAGTGATGACCGTTCCCCCCGCCGGCCAAAGGACACGTTGATGACCAAGACCACGAAGAAGACCACGAAGAAGACGACCGCTCGCAAGACCACGCCTGTGGTCAAGCCGTTCCCGGCGCCGGGGCCGGGCGAGATCACGGCGCGGGTCGGGGACACGCGCCTCAACATCAAGGCCGACCTGGTCGCCGACTTCTTCGCGCTGCACCCCCCGATCCCGCCGGCGACCGGCAAGGTCACGGTGCTGACGCACATCCCGACCGGCATGAGCGTCGGCCGCTACCGCACGCGAGGCCTCGCCCACTGGTTGGCCTGCGAGCTGCGGAAGCTGGGCGGCGCCGAGCTGTGGCAGTTCACCGACCCGGACCACCTGGCGAAGTCCGGCGCGAACGGGTTGCTCACGCGGATTCGCGCGATGGTCGACCCGTTCACGGCCGAGCAAACGATGAAGGCCGCGGCGCCGATCAAGGCCGCGCTCGCCGCGATCGAGAAGGGCAAGGGCATGGTGCTCAACCACCGGACGGGCAAGACCGAGCCGGCGCACGCCGACCAGGCGGCGGCCATGAAGTACTCGGCCCCGTGGCGGGGTGGCGTGGATTGGGTCGCGGCGGGCAAGAAGGCCTACGAAACCCGTCTCCGAAACCTTGCCGCCAGACAGGCGCTCCAGGCCACCCAGGCCCCCCAGGCTCCCAGGCCCCAGGCGCTCCCAGGCCCCCAGGCCCCCCAGGCCCAGGCCCAGGCCCCCAAGGCCCCCAAGGCCCCCAAGGCCCAGGCCCCCAAGGCCCAGGCCCCCAAGGCCCCCAAGGCCCAGGCGCTCCAGGCCCCCAGGCCCCAGGCCCCCAAGGCCCAGGCCGCGACGAGGGCGCGCGCATGAGCGCCGCCCACGACCACCCGTGTCAACACTGCGGCGTCCCGGTGCGTTGCATCGGGGCGCTCGAGCAGAACCACGACGGGATGCCCGAGGTGATCTGCTCGACCTACCACCGGCCCGGCGGCGCGCTGGCAACGATCTGGTGCGAGCGGTGCGAGCTGCTGATCGACCTGGCCGACTACTTCGATGACCGGCAGGACATCACCAACGACGGCGGCCCGAACGCGGCGATGACGTTCCACCGGCGGCTCATGGAAGTGTTGGGGCTGCCGGTGGAGCGTCACCTCGAGGCGCGGCTGCGCTCGATCGAGGCGCACTGCATCTGCGGCGCGGCCTTGAAGGGGAGGACGAAATGAGTTGGAACGAAGTGGAGCAGGCGGCGCAGACGCTGAAGGCCGCCTCGATGTGGGACGAGTTCGACGACAACGAAAAGACCGGCGTCCGGTTCGGGATGTTCCCGGCGCCGAAGATGGCGGCGGCCGAGGCGTTGGGGTATGACACCCGACGGCTCGCCCTCGCCCTGATGGCCCTGGCCGAGCGGAAGGGAGGGATGCGCGCATGACCCCGAAGTTCTGTCGGGCGTTCTGCGGCCAGTGCGCCGACTGCCTCGCCGCGAAGGCGGAGGTGGATCGCCTGGACGCCATCCTGGCGACACTCTCGGACGAGGACGCGAACTCCCTCGTCTCGAAAGACCCCGACGATCCGCACACCTTCGCACTCGACCACAAGGGGCGACCATGACCAAACAGCAACGGATGACCGCGATGAGCGTGGGCGAACTCCGGCGCGCGCTCGAGCATGTGCCCGACGACGCCGTCATCTTGATCGACGTGCCGAGCGGGTGGCCGTGGGTCACGGCCCTGACCTACCACCCCGAGGGCGGGGCCGACGTCCGACACGTCGTGCTCAGCGTGCATGAGGACACCTCGGCGCCGCCAGGCCTCGACGGGATGAAACCGCGCCCCGGCATACACTGAGGTATATTAGACCGCTATGACACAGACACTGTATAAGGTGAGGGTCTACACGAAGGGGCCAGGCGACGATCCCGTTGAGCAGTACCTCACGGGGACCGGGCGCACCACGTCCACGAGCGCCGCGAAGGCCTGCACGTTCGAGTCACGCGACTGGGCCGAGAAGGTGGCGCAGGCGTGGTGCGCCGGCTTTCGCGGCCTCGGCTACAACATCGACCCGGTCGAGGGGGGCAAGTGACGACACAACAAACGCCGAAGAAGAACCCGGCGGCCCAGGCGCTCGGACGCCTGGGCGGCTCGAAGAACACCGCCGCGCAGGTGAAGGCCCGATTGAAGAACTCCAAGCTCGCCGGCCGACCAGGCCGCGTCTGCGCCGACTGCGGCAAACCCGTCCACGGAGGACACAAGGACGCGAGGGTGAACAAGCGCTGCGCCGGCCGGACGTGGGAATGGCAGAAGCAAAGCGAGAAGCCGGAGCGGCGATGATTGACAAACACGTCGAAGACTACTGGGTCAAGCACTACGTCCATCCGCAGCTCGGGCTGTGCTCGCTCTGCGGCAACACCGGCCACATCGACACGACCAACTCCGCCGTCTCACCTTCGGGTGTGGCGGCGGGGCGCGTCAACTTCTGCCTCTGTCCCAACGGCCAGCGGATGCGCGAGGTGCACGATGCCCGTCACCGATAACATCATCCGACGCGAAGTGCTGAAACGAATCCGCGACGACGCCACGTTGTGGGCGGATCTCTGGCCGCTGACCGATGCCTACGGCCCCCACGGCTTCATCCCGCCCCAAGGCTACGATTGGAGCGGCTTCCGCGATTCCTCCGACGAGGCGATCACCGCGATGGCGACCAAGATGGGTCTCCAGACGACGATCACCTGGGTGATGTTCACGAAGCGAACGGAGGATCCGAAGTTGGGCTGGATCGAGCAGCGGCTAGACACGCTCGGCATCCCGCATCGGCGCAACGGCTCGTCTGCCCACGCACCGATTCTGGAGGTCGCTGGGGACCGTGAGGCGGAAGCCTGGACGGTCCTCGACCAGCGTCTGCGGAACGGGCGCCGCATTGACGACGTGCGCGACGACCACCCGATGTTCCTGCAGCCGTTCAAGCCATGAGCCGAACCCGCTACATGGTGGTGAGCCCCGACGGGCTCCCCATCGCGCCCAAGCACTTCTACCTGACCCGCGAGCGCGCGGTGGAGGCGCTCGCGGAGTGGTGCCAGCGATTCGTCGCCCAGGGTTACTACGCCGGCGTCTCGGAGCGCATCCCGCTCGCGGAGCTGCCGGGGCGCTGCACGATTGTCGAGAGGGAGGACCGATGACCAACCGCACGATCATCGCGTGGACCGAACACACCTGGAACCCGTGGCGCGGCTGCACGAAGATCAGCCCCGGATGTGCGCACTGCTATATGTTCACGGCGCAGGAACGCTACGGGCGTGACCCGAGCGTCGTGACCCGCACCACGAAGTGGGCCGACCCGCACCGCTGGGAGCGCGAGGCGAAGGCCGCCAACCGCACGGCCCTGGTGTTCACCTGCTCCTGGTCAGACTGGTTCCACGAGGACGCCGACCAGTGGCGACCGGATGCGTGGCGCGTCATCCGCGAGTGTCCACACCTGCACTTCCAGATCCTCACGAAGCGGCACGAGCGCATCCTCGACCACCTGCCGCCAGGCTGGAACGCCGGCTATCCGAACGTGTGGCTGGGCGTCAGCATCGAGAACGAGAAGTTCGTCCACCGGGCCGACACGCTGCGCGCGATCCCCGCCGCGGTGCGGTTCATCTCGGCCGAGCCGCTGCTGGCTCCGCTCCCGTCGCTCGACCTGACGGGCATCGACTGGCTCATCGTCGGCGGCGAGTCAGGACCGGGGTTCCGAGGGATGAAGGTCGAGTGGGTGCGCGAGCTGCGGGCGAAGGCGCGCGCGGCCGGCACGGCGTTCTTCTTCAAGCAGTCGGCCGCGCCGCGCACCGAGATGGGCATCCACCTGGACGGCGAGATCGTGCGCGAGTACCCGACGCCGCGCCCGTTGCACTGGGCCTCCGGCGCCACGTTGTTCTAGGAGTAACGGATGACCTGGGTCTATCTGGTGTGCAGCGGCAACACGGTGCTGCGCGTGTTCACGACCAAAGCGCTGGCGACCCGGTTCGCTACACAGGCGAAGGCCGACGGGATGGCAAACGTCCACCTGTCGGTCCTCGAATTGGAGAGCACGCTGTAAACGCTACATTTGCTGTGGTAAAATAAAGCGGTGACGACGCGACAGGACGAACTGACCAGCGCGCTGCTGCATCTCCAGGCGGCGCAGCGCCTCTTGCGGGGCGCGCTGGCCCTGCTGCCGCTGGCCCTGGTGAACAAGGCCATTCGGGCGGTCGAGGGCCTCCTGTCGCAGAACCGCCCCGTTCAGCCCCGTCTCGCGCTGGAAGCCGACCAGCCCCAGGCCTAGGCTCCCAGGCTCCCCAAGGCCCCCAGGCGCTCCCAGGCTCCAGGCCCCCCAGGCCCCAGGCCCAGGCTCCCAAAGGCCCCAGGCCCAGGCCCAGGCGCTCCCCAGGCCCCCCAGGCTCCAGGCCCCCAGGCGCTCCAGGCCCCCAGGCGCTCCCAGGCGCTCCCCGGCGCTCCCGGCGCTCCCGGCCCCCCACGCCCCGGCCCAGGCCCCCAGGCGCTCCCCCGGCCCCCCAGCCCCCCC